>Ga0255760_10000893_pt1 | contig 29406 bp, 23 predicted proteins | sample 071ome_25_FD_179960 | JGI IMG/M metagenome (GOLD analysis project Ga0255760, IMG submission 179960) | Coastal salt marsh microbial communities from the Groves Creek Marsh, Skidaway Island, Georgia - 071410BT metaG (version 2) | ecosystem: Environmental > Aquatic > Marine > Intertidal zone >...
GCAACATCCGTGACGATGGGTTTCGCGCCAGTGCCGTCTAAGACAGTGGCCGAACGAAAGACGAGATTAGGCGGGTTAGGCATGGTTAGCTCACCTCAATTCAATCCGAAATTGGCGGGATGGGTGTTGATATCCTGTGCAAGTTTCTCGCCGATCATGAGACACGTGAGATTGGTGTTGGCCCGCGGCACGGAGGGCATGATGGAGGCATCGGCGACCATGACTTGGTCTAGTCGGTGGAGCTGGCCCCATTCGTTGACCACGCTCATGGCGTCACTGGGGGCCCCCATTTTGGCGGTCCCGCATGGGTGATAGCCACTGCCGCAGAACCGCTGGATCAATTGCCCAATGGCATCGGTATCCTGGTTCCGGGCGGGATCAGGAAAAATAACGGTGTCTATCATGTCGCTCAAGAGCGGTGATCGAGTGAATGCGAGCGCATCCATAAAGCCTTGAGTGAGCGCTGCGCGATCCCGCGGGTCCTCGCAAAAGTGGTTATGGATCAGCGGTGGGTCATTAGGGCTCGTGCCACTTAAGAAAAGCGCGCCGCGTCCATCTTGGTATTCCAAGCATGCGGCGATGCCGATTCGGGCTGGGCCATCAGCGCGACCCACGTGACTGAGTAGCTCGATTTGCATGTTGTTGCGTGCTGACTCGCCGCCCGTCGTGTAGCGCAAAATAGTCTGTATCAGCGGGTCGTCGTGGTTGAGTTCGATGCCTTCTTTCAACTGGCAGACAACCGACAGCGCGGGATGATCGCTTAAGTTCGCGCCAACACCGGGCTCATCGGCGAGAAGCCGGATACCGAAGTGTTCGAGTTGGGCTTTGGGTCCAATTCCCGATCGCATGAGTAAGGTTGGCGTCAGTAGGGCCCCCGCTGAGCAAATGACGAGGGTTCCCTGTACAACAGTCGACGTTCCACTTGGGGTGGTAATTTCAACGCCGGTACACGTCTTACCCTTAAAGCAAAGGCGATTAACCAGGGTATCGGGCCAAATGGTGAGATTGGGCCTGAATCGCGCGGGGGCGAGATAAGCAATGGCGGCGCTAACCCTTAGCCTGCCTATTTTATTCATGGGCTGGGGGCTGGCTCCCCATTCATCAGGATGGTTGGCGTCGGGGCAATGGGGGTAACCCAGCGTTTTTGCATCGGCCATGAATGCTTGGTGATGCGGCAAGAGCTGGTGGGGCTTATAACGGGTAATAGTGATTGGGCCAGCATCGCCGTGGTGCGGAGCATCACCGAAATCAAGGTCGCGCTCGAGGCGGTTAAAGTAGGGAAGCACGTGAGACCAAGCCCAGCTTGTCCCAGCCGCTTCTGCCCAGCTGTCGTAGTCTTCGGGAATCCCCCGTAAGGCAATGGTGGTATTGACTGCGCTTGAGCCTCCAACCACCCTGCCCCTTGGGAGCGCCACACTTTGGGTTTCGGTGGGTGCGTAGTTCAGACCCCAGTCGTGGTCCTTCAGAGCATTCCGGTGCGAATTCACCAGTTCAAATGGCAAGCTGTCAGCGGTTTGGTAATCGGGCCCTGCTTCGATTAATAAAACCGACCGGTCCGCATTCTCGCTCAATCGGCTAGCGAGCACCGACCCGGTACTGCCCGCCCCTATGATGATGACGTCGTAATGTTCCATTGCGATACCCGTAAGACGATCGTCTGAAGCCTACCTGATCGACTATACCCCAAAAAAAACGCCCCCAGAGGAGGCGTTTAAGATGACGACTGACATCGTTCATCGAGGGGTGCACCGAGGTGCTAGCGCCGGGGACTGGCGCCAAGGGGTTAAAACTGGTTCATGGTGTTGTCTTTACCACCGGCAAGCAGTGCGTTTTCACCAGAGAAGTACTCTTTGTGATCATCGCCAATGTTGGAACCTGCGAGATCCTGGTGTTTCACTGATGCCATATCACGTCGAATCTCCTGCCGCTGGATGTCTCGTACATAGGCCAGCATTCCGAGATCACCGAAGTAGCCTTGGGATAGTACATCGGTACCGAGTGCTGTCTCGTGATACGTGGGCAGTGTAATGAGATGGTGAAAGATACCCGCTTCGCGAGAAGCATCTCGCTGGAATTGCTGGACCAGTTGATCAGCTTCTTGTGCGAGAGGCGTTTCGTCCATCTCAAGGGCCATGAGGCCTCGTGGTGTGGTTGCGGGGTCTGGGTAAGCGCCCAAGTCTTTGCCTGCAGCCTGCCACTCGCCGTAGACCTGCTCTCTGAAAGCCAGCGTCCAGTTAAACGATGGGGAATTGTTGTATACCAACTTCGCATCTGGCACGTGCTTACGTACTTCATTCACCATGCCGGCGATCTGCGCGACATTGGGCTTTTCCGTTTCGATCCAAAGGAGGTCCGCGCCATGCTTCAAGCTGGTCACGCAATCAAGCACCACGCGGTCAAACCCTGTGTCCTTGCGGAATGCGTATAGGCCGTTGTCTAGCCTGAGCGGTTTAACGAGGTTCCCTTGCTGGTGAATGATGATGTCGTTTTCTGCCAGCTCCGAGAGATCGTTCACGGGCGCTGATTCCAAGAAGGCGTTGTATTGGCTTGCTAGGTCGCCAGGCTCTTTCGAGACCGGAACCTTTTGAGTCAGGCTGGCACCGAGTGAGTCCGTGCGAGCGACGATGATGCCGTTTGGTACACCGAGCTCCAAGAAGGCGTATCTGACCGCGTTAATTTTCGCCAAGAAATCCTCGTGGGGAACGGTGACCTTGCCATCCTGGTGTCCACACTGCTTGGCATCAGAGACTTGGTTTTCGATTTGGATCGCGCAAGCCCCTGCTTCGATCATTTTCTTAGCAAGTAAGTAGGTCGCCTCTTCATTACCGAAGCCCGCATCGATATCCGCGATGATGGGTACAACGTGCGTTTCGAACTGATCGATTCGCTCTAAAATAGCATCAGTAGGCTGGCCCTCTTCGCGCGCCTCATCCAGCTCGATGAAGATGTGTCGCAGTTCTCTTGCATCGGCTTGCTTTAAGAAGGTGTAGATTTCTTGAATAAGATCCGACACGGTGGTTTTTTCGTGCATGCTTTGGTCGGGCAGCGGACCAAATTTTGATCGTAACGCCGCGACCATCCAGCCACTCAGGTAGATATAGCTCTTGTCCATGGTCCCGCGGTGCTTTTTCACTGACATCGCGAGTTGCTGCGCAGTAAAGCCATGCCAGCATCCAAGAGACTGGGTGTAGTGAGCAGGATCAGCATCATAATCTGCCATGTCGCGTCGCATGATGTCGGCGGTGTATCGCGCAATATCCAGCCCGGTCTTGAATCGGTTCTGCAGTTGCATGCGAACGGCGTACTCAGCGCTGATTCCTTTCCATGTCTCAGCGTTCTGGGCGATAGTGGCATCCATGTCGGCAATTTGCTCCAAGTAGGCGGAGCTAGGTCCAGCGTTTAAAGCCTGTGCGGCATTAGTCGACGTCATGACAAAGAGTCCTGATCTGAAAGAGGGGGCGACTGTATCAACGGCCAACGCTTTATTGAATAGAAACGATGGATAGTAATATATTCCTAATACTCAACTATTAGGATTGGCTCGAGTCCCGGTTCCTAAACTTGCCCCTCTGGGAGTAGTGATCCTGTCTCCTCTTGATCCGGTGGGCTGTGACTGACAGCTAATCACTGAGTGGGCCTCAGGACCTTTCGTTCTCGACTTAACCTAGTCTGAAGAACGACTAGCATGGACGAGCGCCGAGATTCGACTTTAATCGATGAACATTTAATCGATGAAGAGCGGGTTTGGCATGGCCTCAGACCGCTGATTGATGCATCCATCACGTTTGAATGCAGCGTGAGTGTATTCCGAGATCGAATACCAGGCAGCGTGGTTGTTATGGCAAACATTCAGCAATCGCGCACCGAGGAGCAGTACAAGCGGATTTCTGACAAAAAAGCCAGCGAATTGAAACCAACGACGAGCTGGTTCCTTTGCTCTCCCAAGTAAAAGGGTAGAGATGCGGTAGCATAGAGCCTCATCGATAGAACCTCATTCAATGAGCGCTTAATTATGACATCCACCTTTACCGTAGCATCGGTCCAAGTCGGCAAACGGGAGACGCTCGATCTGGGTCGTCGTCAGGTCTTCACAGGCATTCACAAGCGACCCTCGGGAGAGCCCATTCATGTAGGCGAGCATGGTGTATCCGGGGATGCGGTGTGCGATACCCGTCATCATGGGGGAGCGGACCAGGCCGTTTATGTGTACTTAATGGCTGATTATGAATATTGGTCGAGGCAATATCAGCGCGAATTCACGCCGGGCGAATTTGGCGAAAACATCACGATCACGGGGGATCCCGACTACGAATGGAAGATCGGCGATCGCCTCCAGTTCGATGAAGTACATATTGAGGTAACCGCCCCACGAATCCCTTGCGGGGTGCTTGAGACCGCTATCGGAATCAAACATTTTTCTGCGGCATTCGCGAAAGCGAATCGCAGTGGTTTTTACGCGCGAGTCTTAAGTGGGGGTCGGATCGGCCCTGGCGAGAGGGGTGCGTTAACGCAAAGCGCTTTTGATGTCACCGTGAAGGCAATGCTCAACGCGAACTATGGGCATCCTAGTCGCGATGTATTGGAGGCATTGGTTGCCGCGCCGATCGATGCGCGATCGCGTTCGAGATTCGAGCAAGCACTCAGCACTATGGGCTAGCGTGATCTCGAAGAATCAGCCCCGCGCCTTTTTCAGCAATCATCATCGTGGGTGCGTTGGTATTGCCTGAGGTAATAAGGGGCATGATTGACGCATCAACGACCCGTAAGCGCTGACACCCGCGGACCTTCAACTCATCATCAACGACCGCCATCGCGTCTTGACCCATTTTGCAGGTGCCAACTGGGTGGAAAATCGTCGTGCCAAGATCGCCTGCGGCGGCAATCAACTCGTCGTCGCTTGCGAGATCCGGTCCGGGTTTCCACTCTTCTGGGGAGAAAGGGGCCAGCGCTTTCGCTGCCATGATTTGTCTGGTCATTTTGAGCCCATCAATGGCCACTTTTCGATCGTGATCGGTGCTGAGGTAATTTGGCTGGATCTTGGGTGGTGCCAGCGGGTCCTTGCTCTCAATGAGCATGGTCCCTCGACTGGATGGTCTTAGATTGCAAACCGAAGGGGTAATGGCGTTAAAGGAATGCAGCGGCGATCCGAATTGGTCTAATGACAGGGGTTGGACGTGCCACTCAATATTCGCCGAAGGTTGGTTCTCGTCACTCTTGGCGAACGCGCCAAGTTGTGACGGCGGCATGGTCAGCGGCCCCGTCTTAAAGAAAAGGTATTCCAAACCCATCATCGCCTTGCCCCAGAGGGAGTTGACGCGCTGATTGAGTGTCACCGTATTGTGAACCTTATAAATGGTTCGGATCTGCAGATGATCCTGAAGACCATGCCCGACCCCTTGGCTGTCCACATGGCAAGGGATGTCATAGCCGATGAGATGATCGCCTGGGCCGATCCCAGAGTGTTGAAGAATTTGCGGTGACGCTACAGAGCCCGCGGCAAGGATGACTTCACGCCGTGCGGAAATGAGGCGGGGTGCTCCGCCTTTCTCGCCCACCCAAACGCCTTCAATGCTAAAACCCTCGGCGCCTGATTTGCCCTCCAGCCGATGCACTTCAGCGTGGGTCATGACGGTTAGATTAGGTCGATGTGTCACGGGTCGTAAAAAGGCTTTGCTTGCGCTCCATCGAACCCCTTTGCGCTGGTTCATTTGGAAATAAGCGCAACCGAAATTGTCGCCCCGATTGAACTCATCGATCGTGGGTATACCGCACTCAGCGGCGGCTTTTTGCCAGGCATCGAGAATGTCCCAGCTGACCCGTCGCTCTTCGACTCGAAGCTCCCCGTCACCCCCGTGGAACTCGTCAGCACCGTGTTGGTAGCGCTCCATGGATTTGAATAGCGGTAGCACGTCATCCCAGCTCCAGCCTCGGTTCCCGAGTTGGGCCCATTGGTCGTAATCGCTCTGCTGGCCGCGCATGTAAATCATGGCGTTGATGGAGGATGACCCGCCTAGCCCTTTGCCTCGGGCGTACCCGATTTGGCGCCCATTGAGGTAAGGCTCTGGCGCAGTTTGAAGGCACCAGTCTGTCCTTGGGTTATTGATGGTGTAAAGGTAGCCAACTGGAATGTCGATCCAGAAGTAATCATCTACGCCGCCCGCCTCGAGCAGCAGTACATTGAAGTTAGGGTTGGCCGAGAGCCTATTGGCGAGCACGCACCCTGCGCTACCCGCACCTACAATAATGAAGTCGAATGTTTGCATGGCTCCATGATAGTGAAGTTGTCGTGGGCTGGGAATTGAATTAGCGTCGTGGGTAGCAATGCACCTGATAGGGAAGGCCGGCCCATGATCGAGTCGTACGAGGAAATCGCGTTTAACCAAGCGCCTGATTCCGATAACGAAATCCATAGCGATGAAATGGCTCAGCGATTTGGGTTTGAAGGCGGACTCGTTCCGGGAGTAACCGTATCGGCTTACCTTGTGCAGCCTGGAGTCGAGGCCTGGGGTGAGGCTTTCTTTGCTGGCGGCGGCGCGCATGTTCAGATCCTGAAGCCGACCTACCATGATGAGCCTTTTCGCTGCGAGATTACCGCTCAGACCGACGCGCAGTTTGAATCACAGATTGTGAATAGCACGGGGCGGGTTAACGCAGTCGCAACGGTGACTAGGCAGGTGGATGAGCAGCAACAACCCTTACCCATCTTGCGTGGAGACCCGCTTGCGCCCACGGATTACGTGCCGCCGAGCGCAACACCCGAGCGGTTTGAAGCACTCAAAGAAAAAGGCTGCTTAGCAACCGAATATCTGTTTGACGCCGCTAACCCGAGAACCTGGTATTTCCATAGAGCGCCCCAGATGCCGAAGATCCATCAACCAGGCGGCGAAGATGCTGAGGCAGTGGCGCCTACCTCTTTTTTGTTGGGATGCGGGAATTGGATTTTCTCTGCCAATGCGCTGATGAACCCTTGGGTGCATTTAGAGACACACCATCGATCGGTCGTACCGATCCGACAGGGTGAAACGGTGCGTTGTGAAATGTTGATCGAGGATTGGTTTGAAAGAAGGGGGCATTTGTTTGCCGATGTGACGGTATCCCTCTTTGAAGCAAGATCGAGGGCGCCCCGTGGGGTCATCCATCAGCGTGCCATCTATCGACTCCGTGGTTCAGACGCGCCTGCTTAAATCTCGACCATCAGGCTAGCCGTCCTCAGACTGGGATTGGCATCGCGGTAGTCTCTGGCTCTCGCCTAACGGTTTATCAAATTAGGAAGGGTAGCTAGGAAGGGTAGCGCCGCAGCTTTCCAGACTCGTGTGTCGCGCCTCCCTCCTCTGCGGATGCAAAACGCCCCGCACTATGCGCTTAGGTGACCCGTCACGGGTCAGAGCCAGAAAGCGTCTGGAGGTTGTAGATTGTGATCGGTGTGAGCGATACCGCTCTTTTCGGCGGTGGCGGCTGCCGTCGACTTCGTCTCCTGGCCTGGCCCTTAATCACCCCTCTTTTGATCAGTTGTTAATGCTGCCTGTGTTGGGGTAGGTTTTGGTTATCAAGACGCATCATTCGAATGATCACTGGAACCAAACAGATGCCAATACAAGATATTTTTGCCTACACCACGTCGCTGAAGTCAGAGATCGAAAATTTGAGTGTGGAATCGCTGAAGGAAGAGCTCGCGCAAAACCCAGAGCTCTTGTTGATCGATATTCGCGAGATTCAGGAAATCGTTGACCTTGGCACTATCCCGGGGGCGATCCATTGTCCGAGGGGGATGCTTGAATTTTGGGCGAGTCCAGCGAGCCCCTACTTTAGGGACTACTTCCAGGAAAACCGCCGAACGGTCGTCTTTTGTGCCGGCGGTGGTAGGAGTGTGCTTGCGGTCAAGTCGATGGAAGCCATGGGATTTAATGACGTTGCTCATCTAGAAGCGGGGTTTGGCGGCTGGCAAAAGGCGGGCGAAGCCATCGAGGACGCGAGTCAAACCAGCCGCTGGATGCGAAAGCCCAAGGATGCTCCGTGAGCGAGGCATCTCGGCAGGATGCATTGCTGACGGAAATCTTCGCGTCGAGTCGGCGAATTGCGGTGGTTGGGCTCTCTCCTGATCCATCAAAGGCAAGCTACGGTGTCGCGCAATACCTTAGCCAGTATTACGAAGTGGTGCCTGTCAATCCTAACTACGAGGATATCGAGGGCGTTCCGTGTTATCCCTCGGTTGCATCGATTCCCGGCCCCATTGATCTTATTGATGTGTTTCAAAGAAGTGAGCGCGTGCCTGATTTTGTAGACGACGCACTCGCGGCGGGTTCGCCTTATTTCTGGATGCAGTTGGGAATCCGCAATGCCGCTGCGCGCGCTGCCCTTGAAGCCAAGGGCGTACAGGTCGTCGACGACCTCTGCACTAAGGTAGAGCATGCAAGATTGTCACGGCAGGGAGCGCTAGGTTGACTGGGTATCGCCAAATCTCACGGTGCGAATGTGCATGACGGAGGGGATGGTCGCGAAAGCGGGTTCAGTCCCTCGATCACCGAACGCAGCGCCTGATTTCATGAGGTAGTTAGGTCGCTTGCGGCTGCCCGTTGGTTTGGATGAGTGCGTAAGTAGAGCGAGGAGCACCTGGAGAGAGGAATAGCTAGCGGAATTTAGCGCCGCGAATATTGGATAGGGGGGAAGATGACAACACCGCACGCATTTACGCCTGAGGGCGTTAAGGAAGCACGGGGCGAGGGAAGACCGCTCTTTGGTGATTTCTTAAAGTCTAAAGAGCCGTTCGAAACGCTGCTGCGTGAGCATCCGTGGCTGCTACCGCCGAATCCGAAGGCCCCGCTTGATCTCGAGGGCGATCACTACTGGAACACGACCACGGGTGATCAGCATCCAGATTGGGAGGGGGTGCCGTTGCCTCAGCCCACCCAAGACCTCAATCAGATGCGAGCGGATTTCAGACAATGGGGGTATACGCTTATCGAGGCGGGTCTATCAGAGGCTCAATCTGAACGGTTTTTGACGCGGTTATTAGAGCAAGCTGACGCAGAAGCGGCGATTGGAGTCGATCTGCAAACGCCCACTGGCCAGTACGTACCTTGTTTGATTAATAAAGGGGACTGCTTCCGGGGCGCGATCGAGCATGATCCGGCGCACGTTCAGGCAGGACCGCTCATCGAGGCTTTTCTTAATGAAACGCTGGGGTATGGCTGGATTTGCCATAGCTTTCTTGCGAACGGTGCCTACCCTGGTCGATATCCCCAAGGGCTCCATCTAGACCAAGGGCCTTTGCTACCTTGGATGACGAGCGAGGCACCCGCGCTCGTGAATACCATGTTTATTCCCCAGGACGTGGACGAGGTAAACGGGGGAACGTTGATCGTCCCGGGTAGCCATCGACTGTTTATAGAAGCAGGGAGCGCAGGCCAGATCGAGCGTATGCCGAGACCCATTAACCTTAAGGCGAAAGCGGGAACCATTATGATATTCGACGGCCGCGTCCTTCATGGCACGGGGGTCAATCGAACAGATAAGCGACGGTATGTTGCCACCATGAGCAATGTGAAGTCATGGATGCGCCAACAAGAAAACTGGGTGGTTTCGACCCTACCTGAAATCATCAATGCTGCGTCACCAAAGCTTTTGCATCGCATGGGTATGCAATCAGTCACCTGGGGTGCCACGGTGGAAGGGTTTGGCCTTGCAGCGAGAGGCCGCGCGGGCGACCGACTAGGCAATATTCGAAAATTCCGCCAGGCGCAAGACCATGGGAACTATCAACGGGTGGGCGTGCTCACCCAAGCCGACATCAAGCGCTATCAAGCCAGTGATTTCACGATTGCTGAAGTCAACGAATGGATGAGAGCCGATAGTTCAAAGTCCTAGAAATCATCGGCCAGCAGGGTTTGGCTCCTTGAGATAAAGTGTTGCCACCTGCGGATGACTCAATGAACCATTTTGCGCCTTAGCCCGACTGTAAGGTGCTTTACTGCTCGCTTTGAGCAAAGTCCAGGAGTTACTGAGCTAGAATTCCCCCCGTCCTTCAGCGTCTCAAAGAATGTCTTGAGTATATAGGCAGTCGTTTTGATCTCAGCAGTTGGCGATGCCAGAGGGCGAGTGGTGCTATCGATGATGTGATTAGTTACTAGAGGGTATTTGCCGCTGTGGAGCATGCTCGCAACCCACAACCCACAACCCACAACCCACAACCCACAACCCACAACCCACAACCCACAATCCTCGATCCTTAACCTCAAGAGGAGCATAGAGCTGACGCCTATTGTCCAAACAAAGCCGTTTATAATGGGCGGATTAGAAAGAGAGAACGTCAATGAGAATTTTTCGACACAGCCTGACTGCCCTTGCGTTGGTAAGTGCCTCTATTGTCCAAGCGGACACTCGAATAGCAGGCGGCACGATTCACACCATGGATCCAGCCAACCCTAATCCTGAGGCGATTTGCGTTGGTGACGACGGGCGCATTAAGGCCCTCTCAGGCTGTGACAATGAAAGCCAACTAGACCTTGCCGGCGGCACGCTGATTCCTGGGTTCATTGAGGGGCATGGGCACTTGATGAGTCTCGGCTTTTCAAAGCTCAACTTAGATTTAAGTCAAACAAAGAGCCTTGATCAGTTGGTCGCAAACGTGGCCGAAGCGGTTGACGAGGCAGAGCCGGGCGAGTGGATTGTCGGGCGCGGCTGGCATCAGAGCAAATGGACCCCCAAACCTAAAATGGTCAAAGGGTTTCAGACTAATGAGACATTGAACGAAGTGTCTCCAGATAACCCGGTGTATTTGGTTCATGCGAGTGGCCATGCTGCGTTTGCCAATGATAAGGCGCTCGAAGTCGCCGGCATTGATGAGAACACTCGAGTGTCTGGCGACGGGGAAATCATTCGAGATGCCACGGGGCGGGCCACAGGTGCGTTGAATGAACGAGCCATGCGACTCGTATCCAAGCATATCCCCGATGTATCTGACGCGCAGCGCCGGCGTGCACTGACGTTAGCCCTAGAAGAATTGGCTTCGCACGGCATCACCAGTTTTCAGGATGCAGGCACGGGTCAAGCGGACATCGATTTGTATAAGGCGTATCTGGAAGAAGACAGGCTATCTGCAAGAGTCTACGTCATGATTACTGGCGGTAATCCTGATCTTCTGGCGAAGTGGTTAGATCATGGCTCTGAAATTAACTTGGGCCAAGATGAACTGACGATTCGCAGCATTAAGCTCGTCGCCGATGGGGCACTTGGCTCCAGAGGCGCCTGGCTACTGTCGGATTATGAAGATCGGGCCGATCATGCTGGGTTACCCACCATGCCTGTTGAGGATATGGAGGCGATCAGCCACGCCGCTTACCAGAATGGGTTCCAAGTTGGCATCCACGCGATTGGGGATCGAGCCAACCGAGAAGTCCTCGATATTTTCGATGCGCTGTTTGATGGGCGTGACCGGGGCGTGCGCTACCGCATTGAGCATGCTCAACACATTGACCCTGCGGATATCCCGCGTTTCGGGCAACTCGGGGTAATCGCATCCATGCAGGGCATCCATATGAGTTCCGATCGACCTTGGGCGATTGATCGACTTGGCTTGAAGCGGATCAAAGAGGGCGCCTACATGTGGCGAAGCTTGTTAGACACCGGCGCGGTGATTAGTAACGGCACCGACGCGCCTGTCGAACCCGTGAGCGCAATTGCCTCATTCTATGCACTGGTGTCGAGAAAAACGTTGGCCGGCCAACCCGAAGGGGGATATGAGCCTGAGCAGCGACTAACTCGCTATGAGGCATTGAAATCTTACACGTTGGATGCGGCCTATTCGGCCTTTGAGGAAGGTATCAAAGGGAGTCTCACACCAGGCAAGTGGGCGGACATGGTTGTCCTTGACCGAGATATCCTCACTTGCCCGGAGGAGGAGATTCTTGGCGCAAGGGTGCTCCGCACTTTAAAGGGCGGCCAAACGGTCTTTGCAAGGGATATTTGAAGGAAAAAGGCGAGCGATGAGCAGCACGGTAGATGTTGAGATAGAGCAGGAGCGGGGTCTCAGCGTGGGTGAGGATGTAAGCATTCGACCGCGCGGGCAACTGGATGTGTTGTCCAAAAGGGAAGTTGCACAACTGCTCGATACCTCGAATACGGGACTCTACCAGCTCTATCGAAACTGCTCGCTCGCGGTGTTGAATAGCGGTGCTTACAGCGATGATGCACGGCAAATGATGGAGACCTTCAAGGACTTTGACATTCGGCTTCTGCAAGAAGATCGCGGGATTCGGTTGCAGCTAAGGGGCGCGCCATCTGGAGCCTTTGTGGATGGCAAGATTCTGACGGGTATCCGCGAACATCTTTTTTCTGTGCTCCGAGACATCCTCTACGTCAATGCCGACATGGTGCCAGAGCGCGCCACTGGCGAAGAAACCACTCACGCCGTGTTCGATATTTTGCGTAATGCCGGTGTGCTTAGAAGCGACACCCCACCCCGTATGGTGGTGTGTTGGGGCGGTCATTCAATTTCCCGCGAGGAGTATGAGTACACCAAAGAAGTCGGTTACCAGTTGGGGCTTCGGGGCCTTGATATTTGTACGGGTTGTGGTGACGGGGCCATGAAAGGTCCAATGAAGGGCGCTGCCATCGGCCATGCTAAACAGCGGATTAAGACTGGTCGGTACCTCGGTATTTCTGAGCCCGGCATTATCGGTGCGGAGCCGCCCAACCCAATCATCAATGACTTAGTGATCATGCCGGATATCGAGATGCGGCTTGAGGCGTTCGTTCGGGTGGGTCACGCGATTGTGGTCTTTCCAGGAGGTGCGGGCACCGCTGAAGAAATCCTCTACCTCGTTGGTTTGCTCATGGCGCCTGAGAATGACGGTCTGCCTTTTCCCTTGATTTTTACGGGCCCAGAGTCGGCTCGAGCCTATTTCGAGATGATCGATGCATTCTTGGTGAATTGTCTGGGTGAGTCGGTCAGGGAGTGCTACGAGATTACCTTAGGTGATGCGGAATCAGTGGCGATCGCCGTCCAAAAGGGAGTTCGACGTATTCGCAAGTTCCGCAAGGCAAGGGATGATGCTTACTACTTCAATTGGCGGCTGTTTGTTCCTCCGCCATTACAGACCCGCTTTGAACCGACCCATCAATCCATGGCCGCATTGGACTTAACTCGGGATCAGTCGGTGAGTGAGATGACGTTTAATCTGCGGCGCGCGTTTTCAGGCGTGGTTGCAGGGAATATCAAAGAGTACGGGATTGCTCAAATTGAGGCGAGCGGCCCCTTTCAGCTTCGGGGGGATCCCGCTGTCCTTGAGCAGCTGGATGAACTACTCAAATCTTTTATCGCTCATGGGCGGATGCGTTTGCCGGGACGGAACTACACCCCGTGTTATGAGGTGTTTTCCTCCTAACGCGACTCGCGCTAGTTAGTAGCGCCAGTCAGTCAAAAAGCGCGACTCTCTTTCTTCAAGGGATATGAGCATACAACCACTTGATCTAGGTGCGCGGCTATTAAGTGCGTTATCCTCAGAGCAGAAAGGAGGGGGCGCCAGCAGGATAAGCGCCAGTGAAAGCCACGCACGTTTTGAGCGGGAAGTCGGTTGCAGACGTTCACTGATCGACCAGAGTAGCGCCGCTCGGCCACTTCAAGTCGCTTCGTAGTGCGGATTAATCAACGTCTAGAACAGGACAACATATGAGCATTCAAGGTAAGCAATTCAGAACGGAAATCACTGCAGCCGGGGAGCTAAAGCTCTCGCTTGAGACGGTGGATTTCCCAGACCCCAAAGACGATGAGGTATTAGTGAAGGTTGGGGCATCCCCCATTAATCCATCGGACCTTGGTTTGCTCTTTGGCCCCGCAGATATGAGCCAGGCCACGTTTGGAGGCACGCCAGATGCGCCAACCGTGACAGCTAAAGTTCCTGACAACATGATCCGTCTCATAGGTGCGCGTGCGGGGCAATCGCTGCCTGCCGGCAACGAGGGGGCGGGTGAAGTGATTCAGGCGGGAGCAAGCGATGCCGCTCAGGCGCTGATGGGCAGAACCGTCGCGATTTTGGGCGGCGCCATGTATTCCGAATATCGCTTGATGAAGGTCAGCCAATGTTTGCCAATGAACGAGGGCGTCACGGCTAAAGAGGGTGCGAGTTGTTTTGTGAACCCGCTCACTGCCCTTGGAATGGTTGAAACCATGCGTCAGGAGGGCCACACCGCCCTCGTCCATACGGCAGCCGCTTCGAACCTTGGCCAGATGTTGGTAAAGATCTGCCTGAAAGACAATGTGCCGCTCGTCAATATCGTCCGAAAAGATGAGCACGTGGAGTTGCTGAAAGGCATCGGCGCCCAGCACGCGCTGAATTCAACGTCCCCCGATTTTATGGCGGACCTGGTCGCGGTGTTGACTGAGACAGATGCAACCCTTGGATTTGATGCGACAGGTGGCGGAGTGCTGGCCGGGCAGATTCTGACGGCCATGGAAGCCGCTCAGGGTGCGAAAATGGGCGAATTCTCACGGTATGGTTCGACCACGTACAAGCAGGTCTACATTTACGGCGGTCTAGACCGCTCACCAACGACGCTTAACCGAAGCTTTGGTATGGCATGGGGAATCGGTGGATGGTTGCTGACGCCTTTCCTGCAAAAGATTGGGGTGGATGCAGCCAATGCGTTGCGTCAGCGCGTTGCGGATGAAATCACAACCACGTTTGCAAGCGCCTACACCGCAGAGATTAGCCTCGCGCAAATGCTGGATGAGCAACACTTGATGACCTATGCAAAACAGGCCACCGGCGAGAAGTATCTCGTGGTGCCTAGCGCTTAGGGTTGTGATGCTAACAGCGCACCCTGATCTCGGAGTGCGCTGATGGCGGCTTCATCAAAGCCCAGCCAATCGCTTAAAACGTCAGCATTATGCTCGCCTCGATGGGGGGCTGGTCCTCGCACCCCGCTCTTGGCGCTGGAGAATCGGTAGGGAGACTGGGTGACCGGCCGTAACCCCCCGGCACGATCATCCACGTCGACAATCGCTCCTCTCGCTCGAAGCGTGGCTTGATCGCGCGCATCGATCGGGTTCCTAACCCTTCCCCATGCGAAGTTCATGGCTTGCATCACCGCATCAAAGGCCGCTTCAGTTTCCAGGCTCTGTAAGAACGCCTTGGCAGCTTCTCGTCGCTTGGCAACTTTTTCGTCGAAGCTATCGGATGGTGTGCTTGGGTCTTCGATGTAGCCCAGTTCCACCAGCCGCTTGAAGAGCAATCTAAAATCAGTGGAGAGGAGTACCGGCCCGTGTGGCAAGTCATAGATTTCATTGCGTAAGGGAGCTGTCTCCCAAGACGCTTCGAGGTCGTAGTGAATTTTGTCGTCAGTGGCGACAGTCGCATCGATCATCGCGATATCGATGTGCTGTCCTTTTCCAGTGGTTTGCCGATGGATGACGGCGGCCAGCAGGCCCACAAGACCATGCAGCGAAGCATTGGTGTCTGCAACCGACAGCGGTAAATCCTGATAGTGCCTGCCGCGATCGGCGTTCGCCGCCTCAGAGGCTGAACGATGAATGAGACCCGCCTCTGCATGGATCACAGGGGCGTAGGCTGGCCGCCTGGACTCTGGGCCGCCATGCCCAAAGCCGCTGATTGAGAGCATGATGATGCGTGGATTAATGGTTTTTAGACGGTCGTATCCGAGGCCGAGACGACCCATCACATCAGGTCGGTAGTTTTCGATCACGATATCCGCTTCTTTGACAAGCGCCTCGATGACAGCAATCGCTGCGGGCTCTCGTAGGTCAGCACAGATATTCCGCTTGCCGGCGTTTTGTTGATGGTAATATCCCGGGAGGTCCGTGATACTTTTACCCCAGAAGCGAGTGACATCTCCCTCTGGTGGCTCAACTTTAACCACATCAGCACCCAGGTCACTGAGCATCCGACCAGCAAAGGGCCCAGCTAGCACGCGAGAAAAGTCGAGTACTTTTAATCCAGAGAGCGGGTAATCCATAAGACATGCCTCGAAACCAGATAAATTGAATCTAAATGCATGGGCCGCAAATGAAAAGGGATCAGCCCCGTCGCAAGCTGGTTAAGACTGCCGCTATGGGGTTCTTGGTAGCGCTTCTCTCCCACCCGTCGATGGCATCGGGCTTTGAGGTAAAGGCATTATTTGATGGGCACTGGGAAATCGATTTTGCCCGTAGCGAAAGTCCCAGCGACAAGCTTCGTTATCTTTACGATGTCACGTTGAGCGAACATCGCCGCCGATTATCTGCCTCTGACTCGAGGCTCGGCGATTCCCCTCTAACTGCTATGAAAGACCTTCGAGGGTTAATTAACTTGGGCCGGCTAGGAGAGCAAATTACGCGAACCAGCACACTCGAGGTGGTGTCGGGCGCAAGGAGTCTTGAGATTCATCGGGACGACAACTTTACGCTTCGCTGTGAGGAGGGGTTGCCTGAAACCGGCATCACCAATCTTGGCCTAGCTCGCTGTGAGTGGCAGGACTCGCAACTGATTGTCAGGCAGCGCTTGCCGGGAGGGATTGGTATTGAACATCGTTTGACATTGTCACCCGCCGGCCGCGAACTAAACGTTGCAACCTCCATCCTTGGGCAGGGTGTGAGTCAGCCTTTTACCATCAATCGGGTGTATGTGCCTTACCAACCTGGTGAGGAGCGTTTCCAATGTGAGTACCAGATCGGGAAAGGCAAGGTTTGCTCGCTTGGTGCAGGAAGCGCATCGTGATTGATGCCATCCCGAGAGCGGTCCTGTGATGACCAGCAACCGGCAACAGCGTGCAGGGTGTTCCAGGTACGCTGCTGGATGGCTCGGCCTCCTGGCGAGACTGGCGGCAGTGGTCTCACTGCTGACGCTTGTTGCTTGCCAAACTCCGCCTGTGAATCCGAACCCAGTGCCTGTAGACGAAGGAGTGTTACGGACGACAGTACTCAGTCAATCGAATGTGGAGCGCGGCGGCCAATCTTTGTTAGACGTGTCTATCGTCTTGTTTCAACACGAGACGGATGCGCTAACGGAGTCCGAGGCTCGCTTGCACAATGCGGAGCGACATTATTTTCCTCTGCTGTTTAAGGAAGTGCTCGATCAGTCTGGGTACTGGGGAGCGGTTCGGGTATTGCCAGAGGCAGATGTTGGCTCGGAGCTCGAGTGTGAGGGCCGGATTCTGCACTCGCACGCCTCCGAATTGCGGTTGAGTCTGATCTGCCGGGACGCGACTGGGGCCGTATGGCTCGATAAAACGTCTTTTCAGCGCACTGGCGAGATGGACTACCTCGATGAGCAGATGGCGGTTCAAGACCCGTTCCGGCCGCTCTTTTATGACCTGGCCAACGAATTAGCGGCCGCCCTAAACAATCGATTTGCTGATTCGGCTGAATTGATTCGGGCGACCGCCTTGATGCGTTACGGCATAGCGCTGGCACCCGATACGTTTAGTGCGTTTGTGAGACCGGTAGATGATCGGTTTGAGCTCGTGGGTTTGCCGGCCAAAGGCGACCCGATGCGTGAGCGGATCACGCGTATCCGAGAGAGTGAGTATCTTTTTGTTGATGCGGTAGATGACGCATACAACGAGGTGTTGATCGATATGGTAGGGCCCTATCGAATCTGGCGGCAATACCAGTACGAATTTGAGACCTACAATCAGTTGCTTGGCGCGGATGATCGTGTAGGGCGACAGCAGTTAGCCTTTGATTATGATGCACTGCTTGGCGCTTATCGGCGCTATCAGGACTACCGGCGCAACCAGGACGAGCTGGAGGAGATGGCAGATTCCTTGAATCGGTCGCTAGCCCCAACGTTGGCAGAGGTTGAGGGTCGGGTCCTAGAGCTCAGCGGTAACTTGGCTGGGCAATATCGAATGTGGCGGAGTTTGCTTCGTCAACTTTACCGCGAGGAAGGTGGAGAGTAGCGACGCGCTTATTGCAGCGCGATGAGCCGCTCGTTGGCAAGCTCAGTGAGCCATGGCCACGCATCCCATCGGTCTCTTTCACTGATGGCTTGATACAGGCTGATGGCGGTTTTTACGTCACCAGCGGCCTCAGTCGCCAATGCCTGGGCGAGCTCGAAACAGGTCTGAACCCACTCCGGTTGTTCAGTGAGTGTTGCAGCTTGAAGGCGCGAAGTAGCGCCTTCACCGATAGGCTTGCCTTGATGCCAGCGGGCGTAGACCCACCACATGTCTGCCAGTAAACGGTGCGCAGTTTTATCACTCGGAACGTGAGCCAGCATGGTGTTGACGGCCCCCTCAGCGCGCTGCCAGTCATCGCCCACAACAAAGCCACCAATCAATGCGAGATGAATGCGCGGGTTGGTAGGGTAGCGCTTTGCAAGCGGCTCAAAGTACTCCCACGCCGATCCTTGATGGGTTGGCGACTGAATCAGTAAGTCGCCTAAGACAAACAGAGCGGCGTCTTGGTATGGCCCTTCCACTTCGGTGACGTCTCGTAAGTAAGGAAGGCTCTTGTGCGATGAGCCAGAGGGTATAAACCACAAAAGGGGTGCGACCATTTTTACAAATGAGGGGAGATGGTCTGCGTAGTAGTACGCCATGCCAAGCGGTAGCTTAATGGCGACGTGATCAGGCGTTCGATCCAGCGCGGACTCGAATGCGCGGATGGCCTGGGTACCATTGACGCCGGCCTGGTAGTAACTCCCCCGCACCCCAGACAGAAACGATAACGCAAAGTGACCTCGCCCGCAGTGAAACGCCTCGATGGCGGGCACTCGATCAAACTTGCGCTTGCAATGTTCGATTAATGTGCTGGCAAGGGTTCGAATGCGTGCATCATATTGGGTGTTGCTGGTATCCCAGGATAGCTCAGTCGCCAAGTTGTCGATTTCAAGCGCCAGTCCCATGAGCTGTGTTGATTCGTTTGCCTGCAAAGACTGACTCAGTGAGTTGGCTCGCGTGAGGTCGCCTTTTAACCGCGCGCTCAGGATGTCGTATTCTAGCGAGGCGGCTAATTCGGCAGTTGTAAGGAGAGTGCTGCCCGCGCCAGATCCGTTCGACGAGGCTTCCGCAACCTCCGCAGCTTCTATCCCTCGCTCGGCCGCCGCACTCGCTCCGGGGTTGTTGGCGGTGAGTGTGCTGACCTCCCCTTTGTGCTCCACCAAAGTGCTGTCCGCCAGTGAGCTATTTGAAGAGACAATACTTGGAGCCGTTTTTTCTCGAAGCAGTGGGTCTAGACTGCTGGTTGGTTCGCGAGCCGTAGTTATGTTCGCTCCATGGCCCGAGCTCTCGGCCATCGCAGTATTCGTCATCAATGGATAGGCGAGGGTAGCCGCGATGAGGCAACGCACTAAGTGCTTGCCTGAAGAGAGGAGATGGTTGAGTGAAAGCCGATAAGACATAACCCCATCTTAATGACGCGGGTCATCGAGCAAAAGACTGATTACGCCGACTAATGAGTGCGTATGCTCGGAATCGATGAAGCGTTAAATCCGGGTTTCCCGAGCAGGTGTCGATTTTGGACGACGTTTGCGCGAACATTGATCCCATGAGAAACCTGATCCCCGAGGCTTGATATGACCGAACACAGTGAGTCCTTGTCACAGTCGCAGCTCGACGCTTATTGGATGCCATTTACCGGCAATCGGCAGTTTAAAGAGGATCCGAGGATCATCACGGCAGCTTCGGGGATGTATTACCAGGATGATCAAGGTCGATCGATCTTTGACGGATTGTCAGGGCTTTGGACGTGCGGGTTTGGGCACAACGTTTCTGCCATTAATGCTGCGATTGCGGAGCAGGCGGGTCGACTGGATTTCAGTCCTACGTTTCAGTTTGGTCACCCGGGTGCGTTCCAGCTCGCCGAGCGGATTACGCAATTTATGCCCGAAGGGTTAAATCGAGTGTTCTTTTGTGGTTCTGGGTCAGAGGCCGCAGATACCGCACTCAAGATCGCCAGAGGGTATTGGCGGGCTCGAGGACAAGCCAGTAAAACGCGGCTCATTGGTCGCGCTAAGGGCTACCATGGCGTGAACTTTGGCGGCATCTCCGTGGGGGGTATTGGTGGCAACCGGGCCAGTTTCGGTGAAGGGATCGCCAGCGATCATCTGCGACATACCTGGCTCAAAGACAATTACTTCACGCCTGGCCAGCCCGAGGTCGGGGCGGAGCTCGCCGATGATTTGCTGGAACTGATTACGCTGCATGATGCATCGAATATCGCTGCTGTGATTGTTGAGCCACTCTCTGGCTCGAGCGGGGTGTTCCCGCCGCCCAAAGGCTATCTCCAGCGGCTGCGTGACATTTGTGATCAACACCAAATTCTCTTGATCTTTGATGAAGTCATCACGGCTTTCGGGCGGATGGGGGCAAACACAGGATCGGAGGCGTTTGGGGTCAAGCCCGATGTCATCAATGTGGCCAAGCAACTGACCAATGGCTCCATGCCGATGGGTGCGGTGGTGGTTGATCAATCCATTTACGACTGCTTTATGGATACGAAAGCGCCGCATTATGCGCTGGAGGTCCCTCACGGCTACACCTACTCTGCTCACCCCCTCGCCTGCGCGGCAGGGTTAGCGAGTCTTGATATCCTTGAGCGCGAGCACATGATCGAACGAGTCAACGCGATCGCGCCAGTTTTCGAGCGGTCTATCCACCAACTCGCGAATACGCCATCGGTGGTGGATATTCGAAACTACGGTTTGGCGGGCGGCATTACGCTTGCGCCGTATGAGGGTGAACCTCTCCGTCGCCCGTTCGAGGTGGCTATGTCGATGTGGCAAAAGGGCTTCTATGTTCGTTATGGCGGGGACACCATCCAACTCGGGTTACCGTTTATAGTCGAGGCGCCTCAGATCGATCAATTGATGAACGCCCTTGGTGAGAGCATTGGTGAGTGCGCCTAGTCGCGGCTAGAGCCAGATAAATTTGGCTAAGAACAACGCCGCGATCACGTAGATGGGAATGTCTGCACGCATCACCCTTCCCCAGCTGCCTAAGCGGATCAATGCATAACTGATAAACGCAATCCCAATGCCGTCAGCAATCGAGAAGGTGAGTGGCATAGCCATGGCGCCGAGGACGGCCGGGACAAAGTCCGTGTAATCCTTCCAGTCGAGCTCAGCCAGACTTCCCACCATGATGCAGGCAACAAAGAGGAGCGCTGCCGCGGTTGCATAAGGTGGAACGCTCTGAGCAAGGGGCGCCAAAAAGATCGCGAGCAGAAAGAACACACCTACCAAGATCGCCGTGAGCCCAGTGCGGCCACCTGCCTCCACGCCCGCGGAGCTTTCGATGTAGCTCGTGGTCGACGAGGTTCCGAGTAGTGAGCCGAGCATGGTGGCGCTCGAATCGGCCAATAATGCGCCTCTAAGGTTTTTGATATTCCCTTTATCGTCAGTCAAACCAGCGCGCTGTGAGACCGCGACCAAGGTGCCGGCGGTGTCAAATACATCAACCAGCAGTAGGGCCAAGATCACTGGGACAAACGCTACTTCGAGGGCTGCTCGAATGTCGAGTTCAAACAGCACCGGCGCAATAGAAGGCGGCGCTGATACGAGTCCACCAAACTCCGAGATGCCGGTGGCCCATCCGATCAGCGAGGCTAAGAGGATGCCCATGATGATCGCACCAAAGACTTGTCTTGCACTTAAAATGATGATGAGCGTAAACCCAATTAAGAAGAACAGCGTTTCTGGTCGCGCAACGCTGGCGAGGGTGACCATGGTGGCGTCATTGCCTTCAACAATGCCGGCGCTCTGCAGCGCAATAAAGCCAATGAAAAAGCCGATGCCAGCAGAAATGCCCCGTTTCAAATTCATGGGGATGCTATTGATGAGCCACTCACGAATCGGAACGATACTAATGACGACGAAAATCACTCCGGAGATGAAAACCGCGCCAAGCGCCGTTTGCCATGGGTGACCCATGCCGATCACGATGACATAAGAAAAGAATGCATTTTGGCCCATGCCTGGGGCAAGACCGACTGGTAGCCGGCCGACCAATCCCATGAGGATTGAGCCCAGTGCTGCGGCAAGACAGGTAGCGACAAAGACGGCTCCGAAATCCATGCCTGCATCCGACAGGATAGCGGGGTTCACAATCGTGATGTAGGCCATGGCAAGGAAGGTCGTTCCAGCCGCGACTAGCTCTTTAGTGATGTTAATCGGCGAGTCTGTCTCTGAAAGGTGACGCAGCCACGATGATGGCTTGGTGGTCTGTTCTTCTGACATGGGGTTAATTGGACGAGTCAGTGGTCTTAAGCGCACTTTAGCAGTTTTCGTCTCGGTGACCAGTGTAAGACGGCGCTTCAACCGTTGGTAGAAACCGAAGCAATGGGGGGCACTCACTGTATCGATTTAGACGGGCAGGCCATGGTATGACCCCTGCCTCATCCAGTCTCTAATGAGGCCCAGTACTCGCTCTCTTGCGATCCTACGTTGATTAGCATCCTACTTTGTTTGCTGGGTTTGACGAGATGGTCGAAGGCGTGGATTTTGAAAGTAATGAGCGCCTATGAAGCTCAATCACTAAGTGGCATTACAGATCGTGCCCAATGGGTTGACCGAGAACAGGTATTCAAAAGGATTGACGGGTGACGGGTCACTGAGAATTAGGAGCTAGGAGCTAGGAGCTAGGAGCTATGAGCTGGTGTAGGAGAGAGGAATAGCTCAGCTCGCTGGTGAATGTTTCTTCCTACCGGGTCTAGTCAAAGGGTCAATGTGCAAGGAATCCAGACTTCACTCATTGATTGGGTCCTGCTCTACCGTTTTTGGCTCTAGGCCGTAATCGGCTCTGCTGCTGCCGCGGAATTCGATGCTCGCGCATCGATGGACTGCATCACTTCGGCGCCTTGTCGGTAGCTTGCCAGTCGCTTTTGGTGATCCCAGATGGCTGAGACAAACATAATCTCATCGGCTTCGGTTCGATTAAGGATCTCGATCACGGCGTTCCGCGCAGTCGACTTGCTGCCAATGGCGGAGACCTGACCAATGTCTTGCATCATCTGTTGCTCACCTGGGTTTAGATTGGATTCGAAACCGTCCACAGGCTTGGGTAATGGTCCTGGCTGACCGCGCCGAAGGTTCACAAAGGACTGTAGCGCAGAGCTTCGAAGGAAGGTTGCTTCCTCGTCTGTGTCGGCGATACATAAATTGGCGCCCACCATGACATAGGGAGCGTCAAGGGTTTCAGAAGGCTTGAACTTCTCGCGATAGATCCGGAGCGCGGTGTCCAGATAGGTAGGCGCAAAGTGTGACGCAAAGGCGAAGGGTAGCCCTAGCAGGGCTGCGAGCTGGGCACCAAACAGACTAGACCCAAGGATCCATATAGGAACATTGGTGCCTGTGCCAGGGGTCGCAACGACCCGCTGTCCTGCTTGGTGAGGTTTCAAGTAGTGCTGGAGTTCGACAACATCCCGTGGAAAGTCATCTACGTTCGCTTCAAGATTGCGCCTCAATGCCTGCATGGTTAAGCCGTCTGTACCGGGTGCGCGGCCAAGGCCAAGATCAATGCGGTCAGGGTAAAGCGATGCCAGCGTTCCGAACTGCTCGGCGACTACGAGCGGTGCATGATTGGGCAGCATGATCCCGCCTGACCCGACCCGAATCCGCTTCGTGGCAGCAGCGAGATGGCCAATGACCACTGACGTCGCTGACGACGCGATGCCTGGCATGTTGTGATGCTCGGCAACCCAATAGCGAGTAAAGCCGGATTCATCGGCGAGTATCGCAAGTTCCTTGCTGCGCTCGAGCGCCGTGCTGGCATCACTGCCTTCGGTGATCGGTACTAAATCCAGAATCGAATAATTCGCCATCTGTCACCTCATCGCGTCCTGTCGATGAGTATGCCACAGGCAAGCGGTCAGAAAAGCTCGCGATAATCTACGAGCTTGATACCAGCGACACTCGCTGTATTGCCCTTCAAGACCCCTTGGCAAGGTCGTTCTAGCTCAATTGAAATAGATGCAATCCTTTTCGGGAGCAGTGTCGTAAGAATGAATAGGGAGAAACCCATCTATGAATCAAGCCACTAGCGCATCACCAAAGGCGGCCGCCGCAGAAGAGACCAACGTCGAGGAGGTCGCACTCTTCCCTATCCCTGATTTGGTCGCGTTTCCTGGCACAGTCATTCCATTGCATGTGTTCGAACCCAGATACCGAAAGATGGTCCACGATTGTGTTGAATCGGGCCGAAAAATTGGTGTCTGCCACACGGTCAAAGAGATTCGGCCTGCAAAAAAGCAGCAGAGCAAAGAAGAAGCGCTGAATCAAAATCAGGCCACCTACCAGCCGCAGGCTGTTTTTTCAGCCGGTCCTTGCGAGATCAAGGACGTGCTTGACGATGGACGGATCCAGGCCAGCATCGATATGGTTGGTCGATACCGGCTCATTGAAGAGGTACAGACGTTGCCTTATCGCGTCGTTCGCGCCGAACGGCTTGAGGACTGTGATGCTGAAGAAGACTATTCTGAGCAGACACAGCACATCACCGCTTTACTCATTGAATTGCTTGGGCGTCAGGGAAAAGAACTCGCGAAAATTCTCACCAGTGACGATTGGGCCGATCAGACATCAAGCGAGTTTTCGAACCGGTTGTTTCAGTACATCCGATTCGATGCGCCCAGAATGCAAAAGCTGCTTGAACTGACATCAGTAGTTGAGCGGTTGGATGCCATTGAGCGCTTGCTCAACGGTGAGGACCTAGAAGACCTCGTCGACTAGGCCTTCGCGTAGCGCGCCTGCTTTTTCTCTACCAAGCGTTGGAGCCGAGCGTGCACTTTCGCTGTCAGCGGCCAGGTGACGCAAAGATAGAAGGCCAATCCAAACAGAATCGTCGGCACTATCGCGTAAAGAATACCTAACCACAGAAGTTCAGTCGGGCCGTTTGTGACCCCTCTGGCCACTTGGTACCCCACAAGCCCGAGAATCGGGAGAGATAGCCCGCCAAAAGATGCCGCGCACTTAGTCATAAACCCCAAAATAGCGAAGTAACTTGCCGGTCGCGCCGAGCCAGATTTGACCGTATCTAGGTCAACAACGTCAGCTAGCATGGCGCGAGGAAGATACGCGAATGCGCCAAAGCAGAAGCCTTTGAGGGCGAAGAGTATGTAGAAGGGCGTTACCTGACCATATTCCAACATGAAACATGCGATGGTGATGATGCTCACAAACACCATGGCAAAAGCGAGCGACTGATGTTTGCCGTATTTTTTGGCTAGCCAGTCCCAAAAGGGAATCGCGATCAATCCTACGCCAAAGTAGATGACGTAAAGTCGTCCGACTTTATCCGCACCGATGTAGTCCTGAACAAAGAATAGCGACAACGTGTTGCGGAAATTTTCGCCGCCAGCGATCAGGAGTTCGATGGCCAACAGCCGGATGAAAATTCCGTTTTTTCGCATGTTCCCGAGAGATCGAAAAACCGAGACTTTGGGTGCCGAAGTGACGGGCACCTCAGGCACCTTCCAGAGAATCAATATGGCGGTAATGGGTAGCAAGGTCACGATGACCCACGAGAAGTTGCTCAGCACAAAACTGGCGGAGCGGTCATTGAAGACCTCTTCTGAGATCAGCACGATTGCTGAGGCAACGATTAAGCCAGATAAAACGTATTTCTCTCTCGCAGACTGGATCATTGTTCGCGTGTGGTACTCGCCCGATAGCTCCACGCCCCAGGCGGCATACGGCAGGCCAAGCACTGTGGTGGCGAGCCTTAGCAGAATGAAAAAGAAAGCGAGATAAACAATACTGGTGCCCACTTCAGGGTTCAGAAGCATCCACACCGCAAAGGCGTATAGCGGCACGCCAAACAAAATCCAAGGTTTTCTGCGACCCCAACGGGTGTTGAATCGATCCGACATGAACCCCATGGCAGGGTCAGATATGGCATCGAAAATCGCGGCCGCAAAAATGACCATGCCGATGACGGTGAGGTTCAAGCCAATCTCGGTTGAATACAGGCGAGGGATCCAGACCGCGAGTGGGTAGCTGATGATGGCGATTGGCAGGCTCATGGAGCCATAAATCCAGGCGGTGCGCTTTGTGATTGGCGGCATGGCAGTCCTTGCTCTCGTCAACCGATGAGTTAAGAGACCATAGGCTGGGTTTGATGTAAAGAATGTCTTGCCACAGCAATCGATTCGCGGTGCGAATGGCAATTCATATTAGGTCGAAAACCGCAGTTGATCCCTCGGCTTGATGGCGAATATGCTGAGCAGGAAGGCAGACTCGGTGATCCGGCGCTTGGGCATGAATCAGTGTCCTGCTGGTATGCCAGTCGTAGATAGTAACGATTTAAAGGGCAACAACAGACGACACAGGGGTGAAGAGAAAGGGACAGGAAAGGACTAAGTCAATCGCTAAGCCTATCCTGAACCCTTACAGCCCTGAGCTAGTAAACAGCCCTGAGCCAATAAACAGCCCTGAGCCAATAAACAGCCCCAGCGGATCAAAAAAGCGGTGTAAAGAAAAGGTATAAGCAGAACATGACGACACAAACAGAGTTAGATGAGTTTAGAGCTGATGTGCAGGCCTGGCTTGCAGACAACAAGCCCGCTGATCCAGGGTTTCTGCTACCTGAAACGTTCATGGAGGTGGGGACGGACCAGCAATTTGAATTTTTGCGCGACTGGCAGCGAACGGTTTACGAAGCTGGCTATCTAGGGATGGCTTGGCCCTCGGAGTACGGGGGTGGCGGTCAAGCTCAGGTCTATCAGGATATTGTGAATCAGGAAATGGCGAAGGCACGTGCTCCCTTTGTGCCGAACACCATCGGTTTGAATTGGGCGGGGCCACTGATTCTTGATATGGGTTCCGAGGAAGATAAGCAGCGCTACATTAAAAATATTCTCAGCGCTGAAGACATTTGGTGTCAGGGGTTTTCTGAGCCTGACAACGGATCCGATCTAGGCAATGCCCAGGTTAGAGCGGTGCGAGATGGCGATGACTATGTGGTCAATGGCTCGAAGATTTGGACGAGCCTAGGCTCCTACGCCAAATACATGATCCTTCTCGCCCGCACATCAACGGATGGTCCGAATAAGTACGCAGGGCTGACCTTTTTCCTCGCGCCTATGAAAGTTGAGGGCGTGGATCCTGTTCCCATAAAGAAATTAACGGGTGAGTTTGGGTTTTGTCAGACCTACTTCGATGATGCGCGAATTCCGGCTGCTTGCCGCCTCGGTGCAGAAGGCGAAGGATGGTCGGTAGCGATGCGCACGCTGATGTTCGAACGCGGAGCGATCGGGGGCCAGGCAGGGGGTCTCTCAGCGATGGATCTCAACATTAATGACATCATCGAACTCGCGCGCAGAAGCGTGCGTAATGGTCGGCCTGCACTAGAGGACCCTCTCACACGCGATGAGCTCATGAAGTTGGTACTGGAGGCCAAAGGTAATCAGCTGATGGGTGCTAAATCTAGAATCCCCGCGCTTTGTGAAGACTGGCCGACAGCGATCGCCATGTCCGGCAAATTAAGAGGATCGGAACTGAAGCGCAAAATGACGCGATTCGCTTTGTCACTCCAGGGTGCCAACGGGGCTCGCTACATCGGCGACCAGGCGGTAGATGGCGGCAAATGGCAGCGGTCTTACCTCAATGCCTTCTCTGGGACGATCGGGGGCGGCACAACACAAATTCAGAAGAACATTCTTGGCGAGCGAGTGCTCGGCCTGCCAAAGAGTTAAGGAGCTAGCCGTGATTACATTGAGTGAAGAGCAAGGGATGCTACTGAGTACGGCGCTGGATTTTTGTGCGAAGGAAGCACCTATCGCGAGCCTGCGAGGCGCGATTCAAGAAGGGCTACCCTTTGGTGCCGGTCGCTGGCAAGCCATGGTCGATCTGGGCTGGGCAGGCATTATCATTCCAGAGCAGCACGGGGGACTTGGAATGAGTCTCGCTGATGCCGTGCCTGTGGTGGAATCGCTGGGTCGTTTTCTCGTGCCATCACCGTTTGCGGCGGCGACCTTGGCCGCTCAAACATTGATCGCCTGCGGCAGTGAGGCGCAGCAATCAATGTTTCTTCCCAAACTTGCCACGGGCACCATTGCGACGCTAGCGATTTGGGAGCCTGCGGGAAGCTGGTCGCTGCTGGACACCGAGGCGACCCTGACGCAGTCTGCTGACGGTTATCAATTGAACGGCACGAAAGTCTTTGTGGAATCGGGCGAAGAGGCTGACCTCTACCTCGTTGCTGCCCGGTTAGAGGGCGACGTTCGGCTTTGCCTCGTTGAGCGTGAGCAGGTGCGAAGCGAGGACATCACGCGTGAGTCGGTGATTGACGAGACCAGGCGGAGTTTTAGTATCAAGTTTCAGGGCATCGCAGTGTCCGAATCGAACCTTCTCCCAGGCGTCGCATTCGATGTCATTGAACACGCCAGCCTGTTATTGATGTCCGCTGAGGCATCGGGCGGTATCGCTGGTGCGCTGAACGTCATCGTGGATTATCTGAAAACGCGCCAACAATTCGATAAACAGATTGGGTCTTATCAAGCGCTCAAACACCCTACGGTGGATATTCTGATGGGGTCAGAGATGTCTCGATCCTACGTCTATCACGCAGCGACGAAGTGGGCTGAAGGGGCAAGTGCCGAAACGATTGAGGAAACTGCGCGGATGGCGAAGGCTTGTTCAAGTGAGCAGTTTGCCGAAGCAGGTGATCGGGCCGTGCAGTTCCACGGAGGGTTTGGGTTTACCTATGACTGCGATGCGCAGCTCTTCTTGCGTCGCGCGCTGTGGCACCAGTACCAGTGGGGCGATGATCGGTATCAGCGTGCGCGATTGGCAGAGACGCTATTAATGGCGTCATGAGTAAAGCGGCCCATATGAGTTATTCATCGACTCGACGCGGTTCTCGTTAAGCTGTGGCGTTATCGATGGCTACCCTTTCTGCACTAGCTTGTAATCGAACGCTCTGATGACAACGCCTGCACGAGTAGCCGCAAGGCCTGTGGCGGAAGGCAAACTGACCGATGAGGCTGTGCACGAGTGGCAAAGCAAGGGGATGACGCTTGCCTCGGGCCTACTCCCTGCCGATCGCATTGAGTCGCTGATTGAAAGTGCGCAGTCCGTGTTCCCGGAGGCAGGGAGTGAGGCGGCACGCTCGGTGCGAGATTTTGGCAGTGGCGGCCGATTCGTTTTTCCCTCAGCAGACGCTGCGTTCAACGCGCTAACCCTGGACCCAGCGCTTGTAGGGGCTGTGGCGCAATTGCTCAATGTGTTGCCCTCGGCGCTTCGCTTAACACAGTCTGATCTATGGCCCAAGTATGGTCATGCGTCTCGCCACAGACAGGACAATCAAGATCAGCGGATTCACATGGACTACCCCAATCATATGCTTGTCCATCCGCCACCTTGGGATACTCCGGCGGCGGTGGAAATCATCATCTATTTCTCTGATGCGAGAGAATGCGCGGGCGAAACTGGGTTCGTTCCTCGTACCGGTCCGTCAGACCCTGCATATCAGTATCCT
>Ga0255760_10000900_pt1 | contig 29228 bp, 17 predicted proteins | sample 071ome_25_FD_179960 | JGI IMG/M metagenome (GOLD analysis project Ga0255760, IMG submission 179960) | Coastal salt marsh microbial communities from the Groves Creek Marsh, Skidaway Island, Georgia - 071410BT metaG (version 2) | ecosystem: Environmental > Aquatic > Marine > Intertidal zone >...
TTTCAACTTCCCGGAACCGTTTCGAGGGAAAGAGCGAGTGAAAAAGTTGTTCGAGGAGAGTTGCACGGGAATACCGGACGATTTAGATTTTATCATCGAGAGAAGCACGTCTTCGTCGTCGTCGGCGGCGACGGAGAGTTTGACGTTTGGATGCACGTGGCACGTTGAAATCGCGGGAGAACCGTTTCCGAACGCGAGAGGCGCTTCGTTTTACGAGATTTCGAAGGAGAGTGGGAAACTGATTTATGCGAGAGACGTGGTGGAGTCGCCGATGAAGTTAGGCGAGGCTTCGTTTTCAATCATACGGGTCGTGGCGCCTTTGGTCAAAGAACAGATTTTAGCGGAGAAGAAAAAGAGGAATAATAATAACGGCGACGTAGTAAAGAGTTCGAAGGAGGAGACGATGACATCTTCTTCCAGCGATAACGCGGTTGAGATTGCTGGATTGTGGGCCGCGGCAGCTGCGTATTGGTACGTTTTACTCCTCTCACCGCCGTTCGCGCCAGTTCCGGGATACCCGGGATGGGCGATTACGCCGGAGAGTTTACAAGACGTCATCAACTCTTCGGTTCAGTTCTTCTTTATTTTGCAAGGCATGAACGAAGCGGGCATCACTTTCGCTGGAATGGCGACGGATTTCCCGGTCCAACCCGAAACACTGGGCGTGTTCAACTTTGCCGAGGCGTTCGTGTTCATGTTGTTCCCGGTGCTGTTGATGGATAAAACGAAATTAGGTAAAGAGAAAGGCAGAGAGTTGAAGACGACTACGTTTTGGTCCATCTCCATGTTTCTCACGAACGCGACTTTGCTGCCCTATTTCGCCACCAGAGCGAAGAGCATCGGCGAAAATAGAAAAGAAAACGAAACGTCCGCGTACGTGTCCGACGACGCAGGTGTAATCAACGAAAATGCGAAAACGAGAGAAGGGAGAGAAGGTAAAAAAGGCTTGCTCAGCAAAGGTTTCGGCGTGTACGGTTTATTAGTCGGCGTCTATTCGCTTTGGTACTTTGCGAATGGATACGTTCCATCGGGCGAAGAGCGCGACTTAGCCGAGCGATGGACTTACTACGTGCAAACTTTACACGAGGATCGCGTTTCTGTCGCGTTCACGTGCGACATCGTTCTTTTTTATTTGTGGCAAATATACTTTACGAAGAAAGTCGATCCTGACTGCTCCGCCGTCGATCGATTTTTACCGTTCTTCGGCCTCGCCGGGTGGTTGATTAAATAAAAGAAATCTCTCTCTCGATTGAATCGCAAACATTTTGTTGTTTGTTTGTTGTATTATAATAGTATTACACGCACACACACGCTGCTATATGAACAAATAATAATATGTATCTAAATGCTCATTCGTTTTACTTCGCAGCGGCACCCATCGCGTTCGCGTCCATGCTCGCGTATTTCTTCTTCGCGCCCGCGGTAGGTAAAGGCATCTGTTCTAATTTTTCTACGTCTGTTAAATTTTCCTTCTTTTCTTTAATCTCCTCTCCCGCTTGCTTCTTCTTCTTACTCTCGCTCTTGGACTTCCCCCACATGCACTTCATCTTCACGCCGTTGATTTCAAACCCGAGCGCGCCGCATTTTTGCTTCGCCGCTTCTTCCGCCGCTTCTCTCTCCGCGAACGTCACAAACGCGCACTTCTTTTCTTTCATCACGTGGACTTTTTTCAAAGTCCCGTGCGAGCAAAACGCGCCTCTCAAATCTCCCTCTTGCACCTTCTCCCCATCTACGCCGCTTATGTAAAACGTCTTGATCGTTTGATCTTCCGGCGCTTTCCAACTCGGTTTCCTCTCCCGATCTCTTTCCAGCATCGCCTCGGCGACTGGATCGTTCGTCCCGTAATACCGATCTTTAATATTCTGCTTCCTAAACTTCGGGTTGGCGGATAACTCCGGCATGTGCGTGTCTCCGTTACAAGGCCGAAACGGACAATCCGCTCGCGTGCACGCGTCTTTCAACCAAAACGTACAAATAGGCGCCTTGTTCTTTTGATAATACGGCTTCTTCCTCGCCATGCGCGTCAACTGTTCCATCGCGTCCTTCACAATCGCCGCTTTCCCTCCCACCCCGTCGTCCGCGTTCCCGGCGACGCCGCCCAACATCCCCGTCACGTCCGCCGTCGCGTCTTCCTCCAATTTCTCCTCGATCTGTTTCGTCACGTACTCCACATTCACCGCGCTCTTCGGTACCGCCATATCCGAAATCGCCCCCAGCGCCGCATCCCTCGCTTGCACCGGAATCCCGTACTCCAAGTCCAGCAAACACACCTGGCAGACGTTCTTCGCCAGCGCGATTTCTTTACACACGACCGTTTTCTTGTACCTCGCGTCGTGCCCAGGTCGCCACCGAAAAACCGTAAACGGTCGTCCAGATATCGCGCACTCCGCGCCGTAATTTTCTTTCTGCATTCGCACGTACGGGTTCGGTCCGAGGCAGTCCGAACAGACGACCGGGAAATCGCTCTTCTCCCAGCCGTCCTCCTCGGGATTCGAGACGTGCCTGTTTGACATTTTTTTTCTCTTCTTTTCTGATTCTACGTACGTAATAAACTTTTGTCTCTCTCGCAGACTCTTTCTCTCTCTCAGAGCGACAAAGAACAATATCGGTTTTAAAGAGAGAGAGAGAGAGACCCTCTTTTATGCGCGCGTGCGCGTTGCGTGTGTTTTGTGTGTATAAAAGTGTGGGTTGCGTGTACTTGGGGAAATAATTGGTCTCTCTCTCTCTCTCTCTCTCTCTCTCGAGGTAAAAAAAAAATCGAAAAAATTTTTTTCTTTTTTTGCTTCTTCTTCTTCTCTTTTTTCTCGTTTTTTCTTTCTCTCTCTCTCCAACACAAAAAGTTCGTAGAAGAAACGCAAGCTTTGTTTTTTAACGTCGTATAAACAAGAAGAAGAAGAAGAAGAAGAAGAAGAAGAAGAGGGACAAACGACATGGAGGAAGAAGAGGAGGAGAAGAAGAAGAAGAACGCAGAGGACGATTCTTCTTCTTCTTCTTCTTCTTCTTCGCCTCGCGATGACGACGACGCCGCTCATTCTTTCGAAGAGGAGCGACGGGTGGCGTCTCTCGTCGCGGAGACGTCCTATTTGACGAGCGTTTTGAACGCCGCTCCTTTTTGTTCCTCTTCTTCGGACGGAGACGCGACGACGTCGTCGTCTTCGGACTCTTATTATTCTTATTATTACGATTTCGGGTTGACGTCTGCGGTGTACTCGTTGTTCGGGTACGCGAGCGAAGATGCGGTCGTCGCGAACAACAACAACAACAACAACAGCAACAACGGAGGAAGAAGCGGCGGGAACAAGAACAGCAGCGCGATGGAAAAAGAGAGCAAACTTTTACTCGATGAGAAACACATCGAACAGACGCTGTTGAAGAATCACGGGGTGATTAAGAAAACGCTGCCGGAGGTATCGCCGACAGATTTTGAGAAGTATTTGAGAGCGATACGGACGTCGTACGCGAGATTCGTGGCGACGAGAGCGATGGCAAAGAAGAATAAGAATGGTAATAATATTAAAGCAGGAGGAGGAGGAGGAGGAGGAGGAACGGTGTCGAAGTCGTCGTCGGTCGGGTCGGCGTTGGCGGATGACTTCGAGGAACAAATGCACAGACAGAATCAACTTTTGAGCTCGGTGCCGTCCATTTTCTTCCGAGAAGAGTTTGATTTAACGTCCAGAGAAGCGTTCGAGGAGATTTTACCTTGTTTAGCGAGCGATTTAGGAGAGAGTGGAGAAAATAGTAACACGGACAACGACAACGTCGCGAATAGCGCGGTGTTGGCGCAAGAGCAGCTCGAGCACTACTCAGATCTGGTAGAGAGCGTGATTATGAAACGAGTTGGGGATCGCGCGGAGGTGTTTTTGGATGCCATGGCGAAAACGAGAAAGTTACAGGAGACGATAGAGGAGACAAAGAAATCAGTCGTCGATTTGCGGACGAATAATCGGAGGAGTTTTAGAAGAGCGGCGCATTCCACGGCGAAAGTGAAAGAGACGTCGAGAAGGAGGGATAACATTTTAAGATTGGCGGAAACTTTGAAAGATATCGAAAACATTCGGCAAACAAAGTTAGACGTGGACGTGCTGTTAGAATCCGGAGAATATTCAGAGTGTTTAGAAGCGATCGACGAGTGCGAGAGAAGTTTGAGAAGGGCGATAGAAGCGGCGACGAAAAAGGACAGCGAAGAAGCAGAAGTAGAGGAAGACAAAGAATCGTCGATGTCTTCTGCGGATAAGAAAATTACGAATAGCAATAGTGGTAAAAGTAACGCGGGAACGACGACATCAAACGTCTTTTCGTGTTTCAGTCATCTTCCGAAAGATTTAGAGATCGCAAAGAGAAAATGCACGGGTGCGATCACCGCGGAGTTGTGTTCTCGAGCTCGAGTCGAGTCGAACGTAGTCGACGATGAAATCGCGAATGTAGTCAAGAATGGTATCGACGATCAGATAAAAGATAACGAGGGTAGCTTTGATAAAGACGAGTTCGATCGTGTGTCGGAATCCATCATACCGGCGCTCCGCGGCTTGTTGAGATCGAGTACGGTCGTGCCAACGGTTGACGCCATTTACGCGGTTTCGCGAGAAATCTTGCGCGATTTGAAAAGAGACGTCGAACGCGTGTGCGAAAAAGTTGTCGCGGGTACGGGTGGTAGAACCAACAACAACACCCCTTCAAAAGTCAACAACACCGCTGCCAATGAAAATAAAAACGACGCGGACGACGGTAACATGGAGGATATTTATTTTGCGCTTCAACATTGTTCCTCTGAGAACTACATCCGAACGCTCGATGCCGTGACCAAAATAATGTCGCGCTTACATTTTAAGCGTTCCGAGATAATTCGAGACGTTTTGATGTCGATGTTCACCTCTTCAGTTAACGCATTCGATGATGAAAATGCGAGCGAAAACGTTGGCGACGTGGAAACGCCGAAGAGTGCACAGTCTCCAAAATTTTCTATGGATCTCATCCGGAAAGAAGCTCGCGATGAAGCAAACGAGCGGTTTTCGAGAGATGGCATTTCCAAAGTCGTTTCTGCCATCCGCGAATCATCCAACTCAATCATCGATGGTGGCTCGATGGTTTTCGCCAGACTTCTGAGTTGCCGCAAGCACGTCAACGCAAAACTCGATGCGACTTCGTTCACGAAAATAACGAAAGCTTCGGATGCGTTCATTCGCCTCGCGGAGAATGCAAACAGGAAAAATGGGAAACGATGCGTAGCGTTAAGGTCGCAGGTGCATTCGCAAGCGCGCTTGTTCTTGAACGTAAAACATGCCGCCGAGTTGGACAAATTAAAGACGCTTTTAGAGCAAGAGAGTTGGTCGCAAGCAACGGTGCCGGCACATTTTCAAGAGCTTTTGGATCGATTGTCCGCGGTGGCATCTTCAACGGAAGAGGATAAAAGTAAGGATAGCAACGCCGCCACCCCTAGTGAAAGCGATAAGAACCAACCGCTACCGACAAAAATCATAGACAAGAATACAAATATCGAACACGTTGCCACGACGACGGCATTGATGCTCATTCGCACGCTGAACGATTACAGCGATATCGCAGAAAGTATTCCCGATTTATCTGCAGATGTCGCTCGTCGCGTCGCTGAATTACTTGGTGCGTTCAACGATGGTGCCTGCGTGCTAGTTCTTGGCGCGCAAGCCATGCAAGGCGCAAATTTGAGATCCATCACAGCGAAACATCTATCGGTGACTCAACAATCGCTCCGATTGTTTCAGTCACTCGCGCCAGTTTTGAAAGCGAGACTTTCAGACATTACGACGACAAAGTTTGGTAGCAGTAGCGATAACCTTGCGGCAGCGGCGGTCGAAGGCAAACCACCATCGAGCGGTAACGAAGACGCGAGGCGTAAACTAGCCTTTGCGAATCTCGACAAAGTCGGACGCGATTTCGAAACGCACTGTGAGCGCATCCATCTGAAGCTCATCGAAATCATTCGAGAACGCTTGCGATTCCATCGCGGTGGGTTACCGCAACTCGCCAAAGCCTGGGAAAACGAACCGATCGAAGATTTCGACAAGGAAGCTTCTCAATTCAGTAAAGGTTTGATGAAAGAGCTCGGGACGCTGTCCAAAGTCGTTCGCAGCATGTTTGAAGAGAATGACCAAAACAGCGTCCTCGGCGTGGTCGCTTTAGAGTTTGACTCCAAGTTAGCCTCCTCCTTAAGAACGGTTTGGCAAGAAAGGAAATCGGTCGGCGGTACCGTCGAAAGACACGTCAAAGCAGATTGCGACGCGTTGCAAGAGTGTTTGCACGGCATAGCTGGTAAATTTGACTCGGAAATTATCGGTCGCGAGTTGAAAGAGTTGGCCGAAGTCGTCGCGGAGTCGATCAAACACAACGACGCGCGTCTGTCCGACGAAGCGAAACTCTTGAAAGCGAAAAAGAAAGCGATGGCAGCTGAAGCCGAATCTCAAACGCCAACAAAATCGCCCACGCCTACAAAGAGTGGCACCAGTGGTACCAACGGCGAAGAAAAGAAGGAAACGGCAGCTCCGGCAGGAGAGGAAGCGCGAGAACCCGTCGAAAGCAAAGACGAAAGCAAAGACGAAAGCAAAGACGAAAACGTCAACGATACCAAAAGCAGCGATTAGTAACACACAATGATATAATAGTAGCATATTAGCGCACTAACAAAACATTACTTCCTACTTTACATCTCGTCCACGAGCTTCTTCAGCTCGCCTTTAATCTTCCTCTGTCGTCTGCGGTTCCCCCAGGTGTCCTCCTCCGCTTTCAACTCGTTCAACTCGTCCAACAGCAGCTCCCGTTTCGTTTTCTCTTTCCCTCCTCCGCCGTCCGCGATGAACTGTTTCGAGACGTTCGCGGCGAACGAGGCGACGCCTATGACCCCAACCGCGCCTAATCCAAACACCGCGATCCCTCCGGTGGATGCTTTGAGTAATCCTCCGACCGCGTCGAACGCGGTGAGTTCCGGCATCTCTTCGCCGTTATTGTTGTTGTTCGTTGCGTTCTTGTTTCCCGAAGAAGTGGAGGAGGAAACATCGCGTCTCGCTGGTTGTTGTCGTCCGACGCCGCCGCGAGTAGAATATAAGGGCTGAAAAGAAAAAGGCGCGCATCTCTTCGACGTCGAGGCGACGGCGCTCATCGCGGCTCTTCGCAACATCTTTTCGTCGTGTGTGTTTTGTGTGTTATATTAGTGAAGAGATTGATTCGCGCTAATAATACGTATGCGTTATGATATTGAATAATTGAAACTAGTAATAAAGCTTTTCCCCTTTAGTATTAAGCGGCGGCGGCATCCACGGCTTGCCTCAACACGTCCATGGCACCTTTCACGTCCTCCGCGCCAAACACAGAACTCCCGGCGACGATGACGTTTGCGCCCGCGCTCGCAGCCGCTTCGATGGTCGAAGCGCTCAAACCGCCGTCGACTTGAATATCCATCTCCGGATACTTCTCGCGCAACTGTTTCACTTTCGGCATCATCTCTGGGTTAAACTTTTGCCCTCCAAATCCAGGTTCTACGGTCATCACTAAGAGCATGTCCACGAAATTCTCATCCGCGAGCGCGTACACCGCCTCCGCGCTCGTTTTCGGTTTCATCGCGACGCCAACTTTCATGCCTACTTTTTTGATGGCTTCGCACAAGCCGATGGCCTCGTCGATGTTGGCGCACGTTTCGATGTGAAACGTAAACATGTCGCACCCAGCTTTTTTCATCGGTTCTATGTATTCTTTCGGATTCGTCACCATCAAGTGGACGTCGAAATACGCGTTCGGGAAGTGTTTGTTCAAGCTTTCGATGACTGGAGCGCCGAACGAAAGGTTCGGGACGAAATGTCCATCCATCACGTCCAAGTGCAACCAATCGGCACCGAGGGAGAGGACTTTCTCGGATTCCGATTGCATGTTGGCGAAATCGCACGCCAGTAAAGACGGGGAGATGATAGCTTTAGGCATATTTGCGCGCGTGTTTTTAAGAGAGAGAGAGAGAGAGAGAGAGAGAGAGAGAGAGAACTGTGTGTGCTGCGCGACGTTGGTGTGACAACTTTCGAAAAATGATTTTAAAATCGTGACGTGACTATTACTACTGATTTACTATATTACATTCGCGAGCGCTACTTACGGCTACAAATACTACTCAATAAACTACCTCGTTTTCCTAGAGTCGTCTTTTTCTTTCATCAAACGACGTTTTGGTTCCTGGTTAGAAAATCTGGATCTCGTCTGAACTTGGTCGTAAACTTGACGAACCAGTTATCGAAGACGTTCCTCGGAACGACCAAGTGTTCCGTCTCGTTTCCGGTGGTAAAGCTCTTCAAAAAGTTCCACAAATCTAAAGCGACGCGCTGCGCGAACAACTCTTTACTCCCGCTAATCTTCGCGTCTTTTGAAAGGCACTCATCGAGCGGTTCCAAGGAAACGCCAATCGACGCGTCTTCGTAAAAAGCGCCCGTGCGCGGGTCGATTGGCCACGTCAAGTTGAACGTGTTCGACGGTTCCGATAACGTCACGCACCCTCGGTATTCCCATAAATTGTTATTCTCGCTCTCGTGCATCCCCGGTCGTTCGCTTCCTTTCACGTACAACGCGAGTGCCGTCGACTGATCCAGAACTGTGTTTGTGCAATGATTTAAAGTATCATTAAGTAAAGAAAAAAAATGTCAGAAAGCGCGCGTATTTTCTAACGAGAGAAGAAAAGAAGAAATTGGAAACGAATGGAAACCGGTTTCGATTTCACCTGAAGCCGTCGTCGTCGTCGCTTTGGACGACGACAGAAACAAGAAGAAGAACCAAAAAAGTCTCGACAAACAAAGCGATTCTTTTTCTTTTTCTCTCTCTCACGTACCGTTCGCTCCGTTGACGCACAAGCAGCACTCTTTAATCTCCGAGTATCCCGTGCCGACAAAGTTGGATAAATTTAACGTCCAATGCGTGGCGTCTGCGCGTTGAAATTGGCTCGACGGTATTGGAAAGGAGCGCTTGATGAAGACGACGCAAAACGGTTCCGGCGGGACGTATCGTTCTATCTGACCTCCCGGTTCTTGGATGAAGGACGCGTGATGATGGCTCATTTTTTTTTTGTTGTCATAAAAAGTTTGAAGAATGGAGAAGAAGAAGAGGACGACGACGACGAAAACAACGGCGATGACAACACAGCGGTTGGATATTATTATAATAGTATTACACACGACTCATCGATAAAGCAGCGGATACAGCATAGCAGTCGCGCAAAGAAAGTCAACACGCACCAAGACAACACAAACATATCATTGAATCCTCTCGAAAAACAACACGCTCAAATCCATCGCGCCGCAATCCTTCGCCTTTGGCACGTCCGCCTCGGGCGGCAAAAGCGAGACTTCGCCGTGGCGCGCGACGGGCGCCACCGCGCTCTTATCGTTCGTCTTCCTATCCGTCATCAGTCGCATTTGACCTCTGATCATTTCTATTTTCCCGCTTTTCAGGTGGTATATTTCGTTTGGTTTTAGCGTTTCGGCTGTGTTTGTGTGATTGTGTGGAGGAAACGTGTGAGATGATAAAGAACAGCAGTTGAAAATAAATATCTCACACCCCTCTTTCGCCCGGTCGTGGTGCGTTGTTGTTGCACAAAAATCAAATCAAATCGATCGCGCATTTCCAAAAAGTGCGGAACGAATTAAAAGAGAGAGAGAGAGAGACAGAGAGAGAGAGAGAGAGAGAAGAAGAAGAACGCGACAAAAGAACAAACCTTCTCTCTTATCGCTACATCTAAACGTAATCTTCGCCGACGCGTCGCCGACCAAGAACTCTTTCTGTTGTTGTTTCACCGCTGTTGTCGAAGATTCCTCTTTTTCGTCCGCTGATGAATTCACCTCAACGAGCGCTCGAAAATACGCGTCTCCGATCCAACCGGGGCGCAAATCTGATATTTTGGTCGGTTGGACGAGCGTCGCTGTCGTCGTCGAAGAATCTCGTTGTTCTCGTCGACGCGGTGCCGTCATTTTTTTTTACGCTTCTTCTCTCTGAACGCGCGCGCGCGTTCGATCGCGCAATTCTTCTCTTCCCAAGTAAAGACAAGAGTTTTGGAAAAAGGAAATTTTTCCCCACCAATATATTTAGGGTTTCAATCTTCAATCTTTCTTTTTTACTTTTTCGTGGTCGAAAAACGACGTCGTCGTCGTCTCTCGTCAAAAAAAAAAAAGAGACATGCACAAGGCGTTACGACACGCGCTCGGCAGAGCGACTGCGACGACGACGACTTCCACGACGACTTCTCGAGCGTGGACGTCGCTCGCCGCGAAGAAGAAGACGACGTTTTATTATTCTCCTCCTCCTTCTCGCACCGCACCTGTTTATCGTCGCGTTTCATCGTTGCGCGCGATGTCTTCTTCATCTTCGTCGTCGTCGTCGTCGACAAAAATGTACGACTTGAAACTTTTGTTCGACGGCGAGTGCCCGCTGTGCGTCAGAGAGGTGGACTTTTTGAAGTCTAGGAACGAGAAAGGATTGATTAATTTCGTCGACTTGGCGGATCCTTCGTATTCCGCGGAGGAGAACGGCGGGATCGATTACGAAACCGGGATGGCGACTATCCATGGAATTTATAAAGGCGAGATTATGACTGGAGTGGAGGTATTCGAGAAGGCGTACTCGTGCGTAGGATTGGGTTGGGTGTATAGTTTTACGAAAGTCCCGGCGTTGTTGAACGCGGCGAACAAAGTGTACGACGTTTGGGCGAAGTATCGATTGGAAATAACCGGACGACCGAGCTTGGGAGACGTGTTGAAGGCGAGGAAGATGCGCGTGGAAGAGAAGTCTTGCGCGGAGGCGACGGAGGGCGAGTGTAACATCTGAGAAAAGTCAAATATCCGCGTAGTTATGTTTTGAGCGCGTTTGTATGTCTGAGCTGTATATTATAGTGAATTATATATATGTGAATTATGCATATATATATATTTATATTATGTTGTGCGTTATGCTGCTGCGGCTTCTTTCGCCGCACGCGCCGCGGCTTTGGCCGCTTTTTCCGCTGCTTTCTTCTCCGCCGCCGCTTTGATTTTCGCCGCTTTCTTGAGCGCTGATTTAGAACCTTCCGTCGGGGCATCTTGTTGCATTCTCTCTTTGCGTATTCGCAACCAATCTTCGCTTTTCGGTGCGCCAATCGCGCACCCTTCCTCGTTTTCTGTCGCGCCTTCTAATTTCATTTTTTCTTCCAACGCTTTGCACAAGTCGTCGTCGTCGCCGGAATCCCCCGCTACTTTTTTCTCCCACTTACCAAACTCCTTCTCCTCGTACTCTCGAAACAAATCTAAAAACACTTTCGGCGTCTTCTTTGGGTTGAAGTATAAATCTAAAACCTCGTCCGTCACTAACGCCCTTCTTTTCTGATGCTCCTCCACCATCGGCGTCAACACGTCCACTAAAATCTGTTTAATCTCTCCGGTTAACATTTCTCCGCTTCCGTACTTCTCTCCTATCTCTTTCAATTTCTCGTCGTCTTCTAAGAAGAAGTTCAACCACTTCCACGGCACATCCACGTCCAAATTCGCTCCGTGCTCTCTTTGTTCCTCGATCGTCGCGCCGCCGCCACTGAACGCGTGCTTGTTAATCTTATTCTTAATCTCTTTCGCGGTATCGGTGACGTAAATGGCGCTCGTCGGATCGCTCGCGGACATCTTCCCGCTCTCGCCTTTCAACGCCGGGAAAAACCGACTCTCCACGAGCGCTGGCTTATACCCGCCAATTCTATGCGATACATCTCGCGTCATTCTAAAGTACGGATCCTGATCAATCGCGCACGGAATCAAACACTTCAACGATTTCTTGTTCATCCCAAACATGTGAGGAAAGCAATCCGGGAAACTCGGCGCCGCTTGCACGGGAGGGAACCCAATCTGCCCAATGTTCGAATCTCCGGTAAACCCAAAAATCCCTTTCGCCTGGTTAAACGTCACGCACTTGGCAATCTTGACCATGTTCACGTAAAAACTCGGGCACATGTAGCTCGCGTCTGCGAATATAAACGTCGTCTCTGGATTAAATCCGCACGCGACGATATCCTTCGCGTTCTCTCTCGCCAACCGTCGGCAATCTTCCAGCTGTAAATCCTTCCACAAAAACTTCTCGTCGTCCGTCAGCTGAATCACCAGCGGGACTTTAAACGCGTCTTGCAGCCACTTCGTGAATTGAAACGGCACCAAATGTCCCAAGTGTAAACTCTCGCTCGAAGGCCCTCTCCCGGTGTACAGATAAAACTTTTCCCCTTTCTCGTACGCGGTGACGATTTCATCCAACTCCCGGTGCGCAAAAAACAACCCTCTCCGCAAAAACGGATGCGCCTTCGTCTTCGTGCACCTCTCGATTCGAGAGATTAACTCTTCGGAGATTTCCGAGCACCCAAACTCTTTCACCAGTTTTTGGTAATCGATTTTTCCATCGGCTCCGCCGGAGACGTCCCACGGGGTCACCACTTGTTCTTGTTCTTCTTTGCCTTCTTCTTCTTTTGTCATCTTAAAAATCTGAGACACGAGGAACAACAACAACGCTACGGCAGCGAGAGACCTCCTTGGGGTGGTGGTGGATTACGTGTGCGTGTGCGTGTGTTATGAAAAACGCTTTGGATAATAAAAGACGCTCTGCTTTGACGAAAAAATCGGGGCAATTTTTCCCCAACTTACTTTACTTAACTTCAGACAAAAGAAGCACGCGCGCGCGGACCGGCGACGCACCAACCCCAACAAAGAAAAGAGAGAGAGAGAGAGAGAGAGAGAGAGAGAGACGCGGGGCTGAGCGTTATAATACTAGTTTCTTTTTCTTCTCTCTCTCTCTCTCTCTCTCTGTTTTATTATATCAATCGATAAAAACACAACATCATGTCGTCTCTTTTGTTCAAACGCGCCATGGGCGCCGCTTTCGCCAAAGTCTCCGGCGTGACCCCGTTCCCGCGCGCGAAACCACCCGCGAAATCGCAAACCCGCGTCGGCGTCGTCTCCTCGTCCAAGATGGAAAAGACCGTCTCCGTGGTCGTCGAACGGTTGGTGAAACACCCGAGATGGAAAAAATACGTACGAAAACGGAAAAAGTACAAGATGCACCACGAGGCGAACTATAAAGGGAACGAGCAGAATTGGTTGAAGCCCGGAGACGTGGTGAAGATGGTGCAAACGAGACCGAAATCAAAGACGAAGTTTTGGGAACTGTACGCGAGCGCGGGAGGGTTGCTGAAGAAAGCGAGGGTGTTCGACGCGGAAGCGGTGAACGAGAAAGTGAGAGAGAGGAAATTGGAGGAGAGAGCGGCGAGGAGAAAGACGGAGAGAGGCTTCGCCGCCTCCGGTGGAGTGGAGGAGTAAAAAAAGAGAGCGGAGTGTTAGTAGAGCGATGGATTTTTTATAGCGCGGAGGTAGCATGTAATATTGCAAGTACATCTTAATATAATAGTATTTTACACTCTCTTCTGATTGTCGTTGTCATCAGTATCATCATCATCATCATCATCATCATCATCATCATCAACAACCACCATCGTTTTAAAATCATCGGGGCGCGGAGAAGGAGGACACCCAAGAAGAATAGTAACCGACAACGTCGGCTCTTTCGCTCATGGAAATCGGCACCAACGCGACGATCAAAGCATTCTCTTCGTCCCACTCTTCTCGTTCAACCACTCCAACCTTGCGGAATTCTCCAATCAACTTACCGCTCTCACTGAAAGGAACCCGAAGTTCGACTCTTCGTAAAGTTTTCTCCGCCAAGACGGATTCTAAGCCCTTGCGCAATTCATCTAAACCTTCGCCCGTGCGAGCGGAGACGATGAAGACTTTGTTACTCTTGTTCTCCGAGTTGATTCTCTTCGCGGCCTCTTCGACGTCTTGTCGTTGGTCCTCCGATAAGTTGTCCAGTTTGTTCCAAACGGAAATTTGGGTGGGCATTTCAAACGCGGAGGCTCCATCTTTCTCGCTTCGTTCGCGAAGCAAAACTTCCAAGGTTTCATCCACCGCCGCCATCTGCGCCGTGGCCAACTCGCTCGAAATATCGATGACGTGCAAGACTAAATTCGCCTCTGCGACTTCCTCTAACGTCGCTCGAAACGCAGCCACGAGTTGCGTCGGTAACTTTTGAATGAATCCAACCGTATCGACGACGCGACAGTTCCCGCCAGACGGTAAGTTTAATCGACGCGTGAGCGGGTCGAGCGTGTGAAAGAGTTCATCTTGAACCCTGGCGTGATCGTCGCCGCATAACGCATTCATCAAGCTTGACTTTCCAGCGTTGGTATAACCGGCTAACGCAATAGTCGGTGCGATCGGTGCTCCGTTCTTATCTCTGTTTTGGTCTCGTCTCTGATCGCGAGACGTTTTCACGGCGCGCAATTTTTTTCTCAACTGAGAGATTTTGTCCTTCAACAAACGCTTATCGATTTCAATTTGTTTCTCGCCCATACCTTTTACGTTACCACTCCCAGATTGACGCTCCAAGTGCGTCCATAACTTAGTGATTCTCGGTAATTGGTATTCTAATTGGCCGATTTCTACTTGCATGGCGCCTTCGGCCGTTCTCGCGCGTTGAGAGAAGATGTCCAAAATCAATGCCGTTCTGTCGCAGACGCGGAGCTTGTCGCCCAAGGCTTTCTCGATGTTTACGCCTTGCTTCGGGGTTAATTCGTCGTCAAAAACGACTAAATCGGCAAATTGTTTGCGTTTGAAGGTAAAGATTCCATCGTCCTCCTCCTCGTCGTCGAAATAATCATCGTCGCTGTAGTCCTTGTAATACATTTCAAACAAACTCCCAGAGCTGTCGTCCTCGTCTTCCTCCCATTCCTCGTCCTCGTCTTCACTTTCGTCCCAATCAAAACTCCCATCGTCGTCGTCTTCGTCGTCGTCGTCGTCGTCGTCGAAATCATATTCTCCTTTCCCATTCAACTTCATCTTTTTCCCTTCCGCGACGTTCGGACTTTCCACGCCGCACACCTCTCTCAATTCGCTGATTTTCCCTCTTCCTAAAAACGTTCTCGCGTTTGGCGTTTTCAAATTCTGCGTCACTCTCCCTACCACCACCAACCCAGCCGCATCGCACAACCTCTCCAGCTCGCTCAAAGAATCGTCCACAGAGAAAGTCGCGTTTGCGTTTTTCTCGCTTTTCTTCTCGCCTTTCTTCCCGACGCCGACGACTACGCATCGCAGCGGTTGCGACCGCGTCTCCCAGTAATCTCGCGAGTCGTCGTCGTGCTTCTTCTTCTTGCTGTTATCGTAATCGCTCTCTCCGTATCTGCCGCTGCTGCTATTGCTACCGCGAAAGGTGGAAGAAGATGCCATCATCGACGACGAAGAGTACGATTCAACGCCCAAACCGTATTCTCTCTCGATGATTTCCTCCCACGTCAAATTTTCGTATTCCAACTCTTTATCCATCTTCTTCTTCTTCTCCTTTGTTTTTTGTGTCGCGGTCGCGCTTCCTCGTTCTTCCGGCGTCGTCTTCGATGTCACGGTCGGTTTTGTCAGAGACCCGGCCGCGCCTCTTTCTCCTTCTTTCCTCCTCGTCGTCGTTTCGGTGGTCGTCCACTCGCCGTCGTCCGCTAAAAACACGTCTTCTTCTTCTTCTTCTTCTTCTTCTTCTCCATCGCGTCGCTGCTGGCGTTGAACAAAGTTCTCATCGCTCGTCTTCGCGGAGGTGGACGTTTTGGAAAAAGAACCACCCCCCGGACGACGACGACGAAGACGACGACGACCATCGAGGGGGCCAGAAAACGACGACGACGACGACGTCCTCCTCCTCGTCGAGGAGGCCGACGAGAGAAGAAACGCCGCGCCCCCCTCGCGCGCACACGCGCAGGACGAAAACATCATCATTTTTTGTGACGACTTGACGAGTAGTGAGCTCCGTGTTTTTTCCCCAGACTTTGAAAAAAGAAGAAGTGACGTGACATGACATGCGAGATCTCGCGAGAAAAAAAATATACACATACACACATAGATCTCTTTCCGCGCGCGCGGCTGGTGAACAACTTCTCGTTCTTTGTACGGACGAGAGCGCAAATTGTTGGCATCATGTCGTCGACGACGCGCCCGTGGGAACGACGGATCGGGAAGAGAGACGTGTCGTTGCTGTGGGATGTGATCGTGAATGACGACGATATTTGTTTCGAGCACATTTTGCCGAGATTGAATCGAAACGAGGTGAAGTTTTTGTACGGAGTGAATGCGGAGACGAGAGCTTTGATTAAGAGATCATCTCGCGAGAGAGAGTTGAAATGGAGTTTCAGAGTGAGCGAAATGTTGTCGATATCTACTTTGGAAATCGCGTGGAAGGATCGATCGTTAGGGGGGAGTAAGTGGTTGTTCAAACGAGACTTCTGCGAGAAAGTCGCTCGAACGAATAAACTCGAGTTGCTCAAATGGGCGCGAGAGGTGAAAAAGTGTGAGTGGGACAAAAAAACGATTGCTGTGGCCGCGGAACAAGGTAATCTGGAAATGGTGAAGTATTGCGTTGCAAATCGGTGTCCTATTGATGCTTTGGCATGTGCAAATGCTGCCAGAAATGGTGACTTGGAGTGTTTAAAGTACTTACACGAAGACGTTAAAGCGCCGTGGGATTGGAAGACTGCCTCCGGGGCGGCTGAAAATGGTCATCTCCACATCCTCGAATATCTCGTCGAGCGTGAATACGATGAATATGAAAATAATGCGTGTGAGCGTGCGGCCTTGAATGGTCACTTAGACTGTTTGAAGTACTTACACGAGGTTGCCAAAGCGCCGTGGGGTTGTGATACTGCCTCCTGGGCGGCTTCAAATGGTCATCTCCACATCCTCGAATATCTTGTCGAGCGTGAATACGATCGATATGATGAATTTGCGTGTCGTAATGCGGCCGAGAATGGTCACTTAGACTGTTTGAAGTACTTACACGAGGTTGTCAAAGCGCCGTGGGATTCGAAAACTGCCAATCGGGCGGCTGAAAATGGTCATCTCCACATCCTCGAATATCTTGTCGAGCGTGAATACGATCAATATGACGAACTTGCGTGTGCGTGTGCGGCCGAGAATGGTCACTTGGAGTGTTTGAAGTACTTACACGAAGACGTTAAAGCGCCATGGGATTGGGAAACTGCCTCCGAGGCGGCTTTAAATGGTCATCTCCACATCCTCGAATATCTCGTTGAGCGTAAATACGATGAATTTGACAAAAGTGCGTGTTCGTGTGCGGCCGAGTATGGTCACTTGGAGTGTTTGAAGTACTTACACGAGGTTGCCAAAGCACCTTGGGACTCCCAAGCCGTAGAAGAAGCGCACGCGTATGATAGTCTTCAATGTTTACAATACCTCCTCGACAACGACTGTCCTTTACCAGGAGGTTGGCGATACGAGGACGGAAGGTTACGCACGCCGGGATAATCTCAATTACACAGCAAAAGGTCCATTCGCGAGCGGACGAACAAACAAGCAAACAAACAAACAAACAAACAAACGAACGAATAAACAAACAAACGAACGAACAAAGAAGCATGAAGCGTGAAAGAGAGTGATATATAAGAAGAAGAGGAGGAAAAAGCGGAAGAGGAGGAAGGAAAAGATGTGTTGGACGCTTTGATGAAAACGGTCCTCGCCAAGAACGGGAAGGGGAAGAAGACGAGAACGGAGGAAGCGTTTAAAAAATCGAGGAAAAGAGAAGCGTCGAGGTTGAAAAGAGAGTTGAAAAACGTAAACGTGAAGGAGAACAATCGGAACTTTGAGAGGATGTTCATCGGCGAGACTCTCGTCGACGGCGTCGGGAGGACGACGAGAGTGAATAATACTGCTACAAGTGCTGGTAAAATGGAGGATGACACTGTCGAGGACGATGATGAAGACAATAATAGTAATAATAGCGATGAAAAGAAAGGATGGTATTACCCGTGCGACTGGACGTTAAAGACGAGAGCGACGTTCGCGAAGATTTGTAGTTTGCGCGACGACGATGTTTCTACTAAATGGTGGTTTCTAAAGAATAATCAAAACGTTTTTGTCGTAAAAGAGTTTCACATCATCTCGATGCGAACATTGATTGCGCTCTCATTCGTTCGCAACATTTTTACAAATGGCCAAACATATCCCACAACTCGCTCACTTGCGGGCCGCCGCCGTTCACGACGTTCGTAAACCCTTCTTTCTCCAACCACTCTTTACTTTTTTGTCCTCTCCCACCTCCTCCGCAGTGCGTGATTATCGCTCTGTCCTTTCCGAACGTTTGCAAAATATCCACGTTCGATCCGCTCAAGGCTTTCTTCGTTCTATCGAACGGCGCATTCAGCGCGTTTGGCCGTTTCTCGGTGCCGCAATCTGCGATTGGGAATGTCCCGTTGTTTGCACTCCCGCAGAGTTCATCGGATGGTTCGACAGAAAAATCCGGGTTTCGAGCGTCTACGATTGTTATTTTCTTCGACGCGTCTTGGTTTCGCTCGAGGAAGTCACGCATTTCTGCGTTCGAGGCCACGCCTGGTTTCCTCGCTTCGTCGTCGCTCGAAGATGAAGAAGGTGTTGCCGCTTTCGTCGTAGGGGGTGTCATTTTTCCCTGATGAAATCGTTTCGTCGACAAAACGGACGACTTTGAGAAGAAAGAAGAAGTTTGAGTGGTGTTTTTGAAGAGACAAGGGACTCGTTGAAGCATTGGTCTTCTTCGTCTTCTTCAAAGTCAAAGCTTCTTCGTATCGCGATAAAGCGCGCAAAAGTTTGTTTGAGATTTTATTCCTTTTTGTGTTCAAACCCTAAATACTAGTGAGACAACTCTTCATTAATTAAAACAATTTGAACGACAAAAAGCGCGCTCTAAAATCGAATCTCTCCGTATAACGAGCGAGTGCATTCAAAAGCAAAGCTAAAATCACAGGACCGCTCCGACGACTTTTACGCCGCCGCCGTCGTCGCTCGAGCCGTAGGCAGCGTTTGCCGCCGACGACTCGCTTTTTGTCGCGCTCCGAAGAGGGACGAGATATTCTTCCGCCGCGCTTTCGCGGTATGCTTCTTTGCGAACGAATCGATTGCTTTTGTCGCGCGTAAACGACGCCATCATTTGACTCGCAACCATCCCGAACGCAAACGCCGCCGCAACGACGATGTAATACGCGGTATTTTTGTTCGACGGAGATAGAAAGGATGCGTCCTTGGTTCCGTTTGATGAGCCCAATTTTTGTGATGAGCCCAATTTTGCGGACGTAGTCGCAGTAGACGACGACGACGACGACGACGACGACGACGACGACGACGACGAGCATCCGAAAGATTCGGTGATTGTGAAACTTGACGCGCCGTTTCCACCGGTATCTGTGAGGTACCCGTCGTTGATTGCTACCGTATATTCGCCCGCTTCAGCTTTCGAAGACGCCGCCGAGGAGATTGGTATGGTCATTGTCCACGAATTTCTTCCGTTTGTTTCGTCTGTGAGGCATTGAAAGGCGTAGTGTAACAAGATGTCAGCGCTGCTCACGGTACCGTCTGCGACGGCGTTTCCGTCGCAATCGGCAGTTCTCGAGATGGAATACGCAGAAACATCGGAGTCAAGTTGCGGACATGAAATTTCTTCCGAAAAATCGACAAATAAAACGTTTCCGTACACTTCGTGAGAAGACGGATACGGGCTCGTCACGTCGGCAATCATGTACAAAGTATCATCCGTTACCGATCCTCGAACGTCCGTCGTCGCGAACGAGTCGTACCCGGAGCAGAAGACTTTCGCTCTGATTTCCCACGGGCCATCTTTCAAGCCGTTCAGAAAGTATTGGTTTTCTAAATCCCACTCGAAACTGCATCCCTCGCCGCGCGCTTGCGAGCATTGTAAATCTGCGGAATCAGTCGCTCCTGCTTCCCAAGCGCTGATCCATTCCCCGGTTCCAGGTCTTCGAAATTGCAAACGGATGAATTGAACGTCTTCGTGAACTAAGTGATTCGTTCCTTTTGTATCTCCGTCGACGTAATCGTCCGACCATAAATTCATAGGATCTGGGTTCATCAAAGTCACGTTGAAGAGATTGGAAGTTTCCGTCGACGCCACGTAGTTTGCGTACGTGTTCCAAGTGCCTTCGTCCCAAGTCACCGACGGGCATTTCTTCTCCCACTTGATATCGCCGAGATACGCCGTGTGTGAAATCGGTGCGCGATAAATTTGACTGCGCGATAGCGCCCACTCGCATTCGGAGATTAACGTCAAACCAATGCTTTCGTACGAGTGCGCCATCGCGCCTCGTTCTATGCGAAGCGAAACGACCGAGTTGACGAGATTACCGCTCATAGATCCATCGTCGGTTGCAGGGATGTCGTGCAAGTGAAACAAATCGCCCATTGGGGACATTTTGTCGTTACCGTTGATTATAAAGTTCAAGTCTTTCATGTTGCCGTACGTATCGCCGGTGTAGTTCGAACCACTGGTTAAGAGCAAACCGAAAATTTGACCCTCACGATAAGGCGATTCGTTCGTTATCGTGATATCAAACAGAGCGCTCGCATCGGGTGCAATGAACTCGTTATTTATGCCATCCGCGGCAGCAATAGAGAGCTCCAGACCTTGTTCTCGCCACATCGTGTTCGGCTCGCCCGGACACTTCGACGCGCCGCCGATGGTTTGGAAAATAGGCGTTCCAAAACGCTTATCGAATTTAACTTGAATGACAAATTTGTCCCCGTGATCCGGGTCGGACAACGTGTACGACGTTTCTAATTCACCATACTTCGCCCACGCCATGGCGTGTTCGAGCGCGACGGATTTCCCGCCCGAGTCGTGGTAATGCCAGTTCGTGTAGGCAACAGCGGCCGTTAATTCGATGTCCATGTTGTTGGTAATCTCGGATTCAGCCTCGAGCGACCACGAGTAACCCCAGCTGTCGATGTTATCTGACACGGAAGAGGAAAACTCGAGCGCGTGACCACCGCCGGAAAATGTCAAATAAACGTTTTCTTCCGTCGTTGCGGTATCCGAAGGCAAATTCGGCTCAGATGCGGGATCGGTATCGGATACAACTGTCCCGGCGATTGTTTGCGAAACCGTTTTACTGGTCCCAAAATTAAACTTGGTATCCATTCCAAAAACAGACGAATCGATCATATCCATCGTTTGCATTTTGGTTATTAAGGCTTCGCTTGAGGAAATTGGAGTTCCGTAACTATCTTCGGTGTTTGGCTCTAAACCGTTCTCAAACGCGTCCACGATTGCCAGATCGTTCATGCCGCGACTCCAGGCCTTATTTGGTTCTTCGGAATTGAACACGTTCTTGCCCGTTTCTGTGCCAGTCTTTTGATAAGTTTCGACCCAGCTGCCTTTGGCAGGCTTCCATCTATTTTCGTTAGCGTATGAATTTTCGGAATTACCATCCACGATTCCCTTGGCCACGTTCTCTGTGATCATGCCCATCGTGTTCGAAAGACCCGACAAACCAGATACGCGACCGTACGAACTACTCATCGAGTCCCAAACGTGTTCGAGATCATCCCAATCTTCATCAAACGTGTAATCGCTCAAAGATGACTTTCCTGTATACGCACCGTACGCCTTGTCTATTTTCTCCTTAAATCTCGCGCCAAAAACGCCGGTGTTAGAAGTGAATGAATCAGCCATGTTTGCAAATTTGGTTTCCGCAGAGGTTTTTGCGGCGTCTTTCAGAAGTTCAGTCGTCGCCGAAGCCGGGTTGAAATCCGGCGTCGTCCAATCTATAGTGTTCGTCCAATCTGTGATTGCCGTTGTCAAACGATCGGCCCAAATAGCCGCGATTTCGTCGGTATCTCTAGATACTGCCTCCAACTCAGCATCACTATTTGAAATTGTTCCGTCCAAAATCCCATCTCTCAAGTATTCGAGCTCGGGAAGAATTTTGTCTTCAATCGTGAACACGTTGATGATATAGCTCGTAGGTTTGCGCGGATACCACTCCACTTCTTGGGTCACGGCCAAGCAATTGTCAGAAGCACCGTCGTCTAGATCGAGAATGTCAGACATTACGTAAACGATTTCGAATCCGCCGCCTAAGAGAACGTCGCCGGGGCGTCCGGCTAACGCCGGGTCTAAAGATGAATCAAGATTTCTATTCAACGTCATGTGGAAGTCCCATCCGTTATCTGTTTCTGCGGAAACGGAAACAGACGGTCCGTCTTCTTCGCGACCACCGCCTATACCCGCTGAAAATCCCATTCCATCTGTATTCGTGTTCGGATTTGCGGTGTCAAAATTTATCTCACCATTAACATAGCCTGAACCTGCACTTAAACCCAAACTTGTTCTGATTGCGACACCAACTCCAGCATCCATGCACCAACTCGAAGCGACGTTAGCGCTACGCGTCGTGAGCAACCCGAGCTCGAGCTCAATGTTCGTTCCTTGCGCTATAGACGCGTACGAATCTCCTCCCGGAGGATCGTGAACGACCGCATACACCAATCCGCGAATAGGCGCCGTCGCGTAAAACTCCTTAGTACTCGTATACCTCGCGGAATAATCTGAACTTTCGCCTCGGACTTTAGACCCAAGCGCGACTAATTCACGCTCAACCTCGGTCGTCGTCGAGGACCACCCGTCGTTTCGAACGACAGTAAAAAATATCGAGCGTCTGTACGGAGAAACCAAGTTAGGTTTGGCACTCCCGGCGTTGATTTCGCGATAATCAGTCGTAGCCCCTGCAGAATCGGTGAATTGCACAAATTGGCTTGTCTCGTCCACGGTGCTGAAGTAGCACGAATCGTCTGGCTCGTTGCTCGAATGGCACAGATTGCTCAATTGTGGCGCGACGTCTTCATTCAAACGAACCGAAATACTTAAGTCTGTGTTCGTTTCGGACGAGAAAGTAGAGCAATATGTGTTCACGCAACTTCCCGAATCGTCTAATGAAGTGCAGTGCGCCTCAAAGACTTGCAACCACGCGTATTTTTTCGTGGTGATGGTCGAAGACAGTTCAGTCGAACTCGACGTACCAATCATGTGACTGGAAGTTAGAGGGTTTGTTGCAGTAGCCGCGTTGAGACACGTCTCGTCCGCATCAATCAATGGCCAGTCAACCGCAAAAGTGACCGTCGTAGTGGAACCGATAGTCGGGTTGGCGCACAAATACCCGTGGTACTGGTACGTCGCCGTCGCGTACGCGGTATCGAGAAAACCCAAAGTACGAACGAGTTCGTCTCTGTCGCGGAAAAACGTGAGTATGTTCGAACCAGGCGCCGTACACGTCGCGGCACTATTACCGGAATCCGAAAGAATTACTGTTTCTGTCAAAGCAGATACACTTGGAGCGACATCGAGTTGAATGTAGTAATCCATCGCGGCGTACGGCCAATAGCGGATATTTGGTGTATTTGCGTCCGTAAGAGTCCATCCACTGATATCTGTATCAGTAACGCTAAGCGCCGCACCGCACCCATTCGCGGGCGTGATGAGCATGGTGTATCCTTCATAAGACGTTCCGCACGCGCCGGCGTATAAGCCGACATCGACGGTGCGTTCCGTCGTGTCGTAGAAAACGATACTTTCTGATCCGTCGATCGCTTCGAGGAGGACGTAACTGTTTGTGGTTACGGTATCTTCGCTCGGCCCGAGAGTCATGGTCGTGATCGTCGTTGTGGAGCACTCGGCGTCGAATCCGTCTTCCGAGTAGCAGATGCTATGATCCCCGTACGAGGCGTGAAACAAGTACGTATCTCCTGGGGTGACGGAAATCTCAAAGTATCCCAAAGCGTCGGCGGTGTATTCGTCCGCTTCTTCGTAAGTACACGAACCATCGTTTCCACATTGTTGCCTGTAGGCGTTAATCACCGCGTACGGTAAACCGCACACAACGTCAGATGTTCTATAATCAGGGAAACGGACCATACCTGAAACGGTCACGACGGTGTTATCTTGGATATCGACCCCGGCGACAGAAAGATGAGAAATCTTTGTAATCGTTTCGCTCTGTTCGGTATCGTAACCTTCGTCCTCGGTGTTGAAAACGTGAACCACGTCGTACAGTTGCTCCGTTGCGATCAATTTGAGATTCACAGAAGCAATAGGAAATGACGCAGATAAAAGAGCATCGAAACCAGAAACTTGCGAGGAAACCTCGTCACCAGACAAAACAATTCGACCGGCATCGTCGGTGCGAACGACCATAGGAATAATCGCTGGGTTGATTTCCGGTTCATCGTCAACGCCGAGAGTCGCGAGAACATCAAAGTCAGTCGAACTACTCGGCGAGGCAAACGAAAAATCAGAAAACGAGGCCGTGACGTTTTCGTACCATATTTGCCACGACGTTGTGGTAACTGGCATGGTAGTGTTTGGGTTCGGCGCCGCCGCGATGGCGGATTGGCCTGTTGTCGTCGCGAGATCACTCGCGTAGAAATTCGTTAAGTAACTCGTCTCCGCGAGGGGATAAACGAGCCACGGCGTTCCAACTACAGCACCGCTGTGAAACGCAGCAACCACGTTCATAAACTCGGTCGAACTTAAATCACCACTTGAATCTACATCGAACGTGTTCCAAAACGCATCCGGAATCACAATAAATGCGTCTACGTACTCCAATCTCGCCGCGGCGTAGACGGAGAATTCCTCCTTTGATACAGCCGTGCTGTTATCGACGTCCGTATCGATGAATGGACTCGGTGGTGGCGGACTCGGCGGCGGGTTTGGTGGCGGAGGGCTCGGTGGTGGCGGAGGGCTCGGTGGCGGAGGGCTCGATGATGTAGGCTGACTTGGGTCGTAAAGATATGCAACGTCACTAGCGCTCAGCGCTTCTGTGTATCCTCTCGCGTACTCAATTTCACCATAGAATCCATAAAATCTACTTGAATCTGGTCCGTAGTTTCTACCAATGAGTAATTGCTTATTCGATCCGCTGTACGCATACGCACTTCCAGGTCCAGTCGCTTTAAGTTCTCCGTCGACGTAGATACTTTTCGTGTACGAGCCTGAGTTTTCGTAGGTGAACACCAGATGGTACCACGTGTCCAATTCCGGATTCCAGCCACTATAGAGATCATTGTTATTGAGACCAAACATTAATCCTTGTGTCCATTCGACTCCGATATGCAAACCTTGACTCGTCGAGGCTTTTCCGTGTCCAAAAAGCCATTGGTTGTTAGTACGGCTGGTGAATTTCGCATACATTTCAAACGTTAAACCATCAAATGTCCGTAAATCGACTTTAGGGGTCTGAATGACGTATGAAGTATATACTTTTTTGTTACACGTACTCTTGAATGCACTTGTAGTCGATCCGCTGAAACAACCCCAGGAGTTCATAAACGCGTCCCCGATGGAAACATCCGAGGAAGATGTGTCTTTGAGAGTGGTTCCGGAGATGGACGAAGGGAGATACTCAAACATCATGGTGTTGACAAAAAAGTCAGGCGGTGAGTATAATCCGTTACCAAGAGCAGAGGTACTACCTAACGATGCGGTTAAACCAGTCGCATCGTATTCGAGCGCGATCAAAACAGCATCCGGCCCGACGATAGAAGTGTCCGTTTCGTTGGCCACAGTCTGAAAAAGAGTGCTGTCGCTTCGATCAAAAACGACCGTCTTGAACGCCATGACGCCAACTTTTGCGTTTTTCGAAGTCGCTCCCGATTCTTCCGTAATTTCAATCTCGAAATTGCCGTCGTCGTCCGAAAAACCTGAATAAGGACACGTGATTTCCGAACCCGTAACGAAGACTTCGGCGATGGATTGAGTCGAACTTTCGCCGGAAAGTACGGTGATATATTGTCCAGAAAAACTGGAGATGTGTGTTCCGACGCACGAGTATTTAATGCACACGTTTCCATCCGCGACTGAAGATATCTCGTCTTCGATGCACATATTCCCGGTATTCCCCGCGTCGTCGGGATCGTCGTAATCCATGACTCGAACAATAAACTCAGGCGCCGTCGTTAAATCTGTTGTGCTCGCGACGCACACGCTCACAGACGAAACTGACGAGAAAATATTCAAATCAATCTTCAAATGTTCCGCATTGTCGAGCTCGACGGAGGTGCCGGTTTGAGTGTCCGTGACCTTGTAAGCGTCACTGATTCGATCGCTGTTCGAGTGCACGACGTACGTATATGAAGCTAAACTCGGACTTTCTGCATCTGACACGGTACCGACAGACGTATCAGAGCTCGTTGTCGAGGATTTGAGCCGCGAACAAACGCGCACGTTTGGCACCGCGACGTCCGATTCGCCTGCCAAAATTTCGCCCTCGACCACGCCGTACCAAGGCACCGTAAACGTGAACGCGTCCGAATCGATGTTCAAAGCAGAATCCGTCGGGTATTTCGTACGAATGGCGTATTCCCAAACGTCACCAGGAACCTTCGCAGCTTCGTAGTCCGCAAAAGTCATGGAATTGAACGATGAGGCGCAACCGCTGATATCGGAATCGATCAAAACAATCGACTCGTACGTTCCAACTGCGCTGCCGTCCACAACTTGCCTGCGAAGAACTTCAAAAGAGCTCTCTCCCAACGCCGTGTCTCTGAACTGAAAAGTAACCCCTTTCGTAGACGCAGACGTGGTTAAATCAATCGCCAAACCGTTATAGAATAAACCCGTGACGCAAGGGGGTGTAAAACCACTCGTCGCTTGGGTCGCAACCGCGTAGTTCAAAACGACGCAATAGATTCTTCGAGATTGCGGCGATGCGTACGCTCTGTTCGCGCACAACTCGCCCCTTCCGCAACTGTATATAGAAGAAATGTGTAATTCATGAACGAATCCGCTGTAAATGCGAGCGTCGTCGTAGACGTACGAACTCGACGCGTAGGCGGAGTTGAATAAAGTTTTCGTCTTCGAAGTCATTCCGAAAGGTAAATCCATCAGAGTATTCGTCCAATCGCCCGCAACCATAGTCGCAGCAGACACACCATTTTTGTAAATCGTCAAACCATAAATATTGTTGGAAACCATCGCAACGTGATGCCACGAGTTCGTCGACAGCGCCGTTGCAGACGAGATTTCGCAGAGACCGGTTCCGCCACCGCACGTCTGAGTGCAACCTCCATTGCTGTTGTCTGAAATGACGAGACCGCCGCTCAATGTCGCATCTGTTCCCAGCGTAAAGTGGATTTCTTTCTTGCACGAACTGCCGGTTACTGATGTTGAGTAGATGACATCCGCATTCCCCGTATCACTACTACTTCGATAGATCCACGTCATGATCGCGCTGTTGGCCATCTCGTTTGTGTTGGCAAACTCATAGCCAGATGATGATGTCGACATTTTCAAACACTTGACGCCATCGCCGCACGTCTCGAATGAATCGTATCCAGTTAAAGTTGTCGTAGTATCGTCCACACTAGCCGAATTCGACATGTCGTCGTCAAACAAGAAGTGCGCGATCAAAGTCACTTCGCTGTCTCCGGTTCCCATTGAAGGTCTCGAGTCAGTGAGTGATGTTGGGATACCTCCTGTATCAGAACCAACGTACTTTGCGAATAAGCGAGCATCAGAATACACACACATGTAATCAGAGTTGTCGACGGGCGGAGTGTTGTACGCCCACTTGACGGTGACGAGCTCTTTTGCCGCCGCGCAACTATTCAAAGTCGTCGACGTTGAACCAGCGTCTGTGCTTAAATCCGGGTACGTGATAGAAGTCATGTACACATCACTCGAGCCAGTCACAGCTTTCTCGTAGCACTTAAACGGCAACGCGTCGCTGTTCATGATGTCGCTCAATGTGAGATCGCTGTACCCACTTTCGCCGATTTCATTCGTTAAATGCGAAAAGTCGGCGTCGTGTCTCAAAAACGCGTCCTGAATTTCGTCGTAACTGAGCTTCCCGTCGCGCGGATTCGTATCGTACTTTCGAAACACCATTTCTTTGACGTAATCTACGGTATCACAGTCGGTAATCGAAAGAAAATCAGGCGAAGATAACAAAAAAGATTTTTCCAAAGGAACCGTTGAAAGACTCAACCAGTCCGAGCACCCTTCTTCGACGACGAATTCGTGCAACGTTTGTTCTCCAGTGGTGGTGTCGGGAGCTTTCGTGACGCCGTCAGCCATCAACCAATAGCATTCGTACTTGATTTGGTACGTTCCAGTCACTAACTCGTTACTCGCATCAGTCATCGTCAGGGTAAACTTATAATCGTCCCCTTTCGTAGAGTCGTAAAAATTCGTCCACTTTTTACACGGCAAATAATCGCTCGAAGTAGCGTGCGTGCACGAAGTATCCGTAGAACTCGACGCAACGTAGGCGTCGCATTGCAAACCTTTTGCTGTATTTGCATTGACAAGGGAAGGGGTTCCCAAGCAGTTCGTCACGTCTGAACAGTCGTTATCTGAGACGGTGATTTGAAAATCAAACTCGCGATCCGTTACTTGTACCGCTTGCACGCCAATAGCAACCGTCGGCACACCGTTGCTTCCCGGCGGTGGTGGCGACGGCGGAGGCAGCGGTGGTGGCGACGGCGGTGACGGTGGAGGAGGACACGTATGAGAATTACAAGATACAGTATCCTGGCTTTGTGTGATTCCTCCTGTTTCATACGCAAAACCGCAACTAGCAATTCTGTTGTCTTTCGTGGAGCAGCTGGTGATTCTGTAATAGTCATACTTTTTATATCGCGCCTTCGTTCCACCTCCGCAGGTACGCGAGCAACTACCATACGTGTAGTAGTAGTTTTCTTTCGTACCCCACCAAATGTTTCGATATTCCCAAGTTTTACCAGCGCACTCCGACTCGTAACTGGCAGATGATTGACCAGTCGCTGTTAGCCAGCTGGTACAAGCCGTGCCATCGCGATTTCTTTTCCAACCGGCTTCGATGGAATTTGGAAGCTGAATCAAGCACGCGAGCGTCGCGAAAAAGCACGCGGTGAACGAAAACGAATGACGACATGAACGACGACGACGACGCGACGATTCTTCTTTTCGACCTCTCGCTCTTTCGTTCATCATCGTTACCGCACAACCGCGCGCGCTCGTATTTTACTTCAGTTCTGTCTTTTTTTGTTTTTTTTGTCGACATCATGTCAATAAAGTGTGATCACATGAAGAGAGAAATGCGTTTTTTTTTCGCCGGGTCAGAGAGAGAGAGAGAGCCTATGTATGCCATATAGAGCGGAGCCAAAAAAAAAAGACGCGAGAGATAGATTTGTTGCTTTTTTGTCTCGTGTCGAGTCAATAATGCTAATGCGAGGACAAAGTGCCGCGTGTGATGATGCTCAAATCTGAGTTACATCTCGCCGCACGCGCGCAAGAGAGGAGGGAGAAGATACACGCGCGCGCAGAGATGATAAATAGATAAAGAGAGAGAGAGAGAGATGATAGCACTCAGAGCGCTACAG
>Ga0255760_10000914_pt1 | contig 29075 bp, 18 predicted proteins | sample 071ome_25_FD_179960 | JGI IMG/M metagenome (GOLD analysis project Ga0255760, IMG submission 179960) | Coastal salt marsh microbial communities from the Groves Creek Marsh, Skidaway Island, Georgia - 071410BT metaG (version 2) | ecosystem: Environmental > Aquatic > Marine > Intertidal zone >...
CTTCCGATGCCGCTGAACAACTCGGCGATCTCGCGGGTATTGATGGTCGCATTTCCATCTTTTTCGTGTTCGCCCCGGTGCTCGGCTGGGTCGCGTACAACATCCTCGCCCCGGGTCTCCGCCAGTTTGAGGATATGCAAAAGGCGAACGCGAAGCGCAAGGGTGTGCTCGCGGGTGCTGGCCTCTCTGCGGCGGCGCTCCTCGGCATGCCGGAAGCTTCCGATGCCGCTGAACAACTCGGCGATCTCGCGGGTATTGATGGTCGCATTTCCATCTTTTTCGTGTTCGCCCCGGTGCTCGGCTGGGTCGCGTACAACATCCTCGCCCCGGGTCTCCGCCAGTTCGAGGACATGCAAAAGGCGAACGCGAAGCGCAAGTAGACTTCCGCGCGTGCATGCTTGACAAATCCCTTATTAGCCTATCTACTTAGCATTTCCAGGCGTTCTATTCTCACGCCTCGGTAAACATGAGCTTGTAACACGAGAATCCTGTGAGCTTATTTAATCACGTTTTTCGCATCGTCGTTGTCGTTTTATCGTACTTGTACTACTACAAATCTAAAGAATACGATCGATCACTTGAAGAGATCGGCGAACGGGTCCTTTTTGTCGCTTCCCTTGGCGACGCCGCCGCTCAGAGACGTCGGCGCGCCGTCGGCAGGCGGCGGCGAAGCGGCAGGCGGCGGCGCCTTGGGCGGAGACATTGCGATGAGATCACTCTGGGAGAAGAAGTCGTGCGCGGGAACGACTGGTTTTGGTGGTGCGGACATTGCCGCGAACGGATCGCTCGCTGGAGGCGCAAGTTGCCCCGATGGAGCGCTGAGTTCGGAGAGCAAGTCAACCATCGGCGCCGCCGACACCGTCGCCGCCTTCATCGTTGGAGCGCCGCGCGGCGGGGGAGTGAACGCGACCGGCGCGGAGGATTGCTCTTTTGACGCGGAAGCACCACCGAAGAGCGCGTCAGCAAGTTGAACCTTGGCCGCATCGACGACTGGTGGTGCCGGGGCGGGCGCCGGAGCCGAAGTGCGAGCGGCGACAGGAGCCGGAGCGGCGGACGCGGCGGGAGCGCCTCCTCCACTGAAGAACGAATCGAGATCGTCCTGAGGCGTGGGCGCTGATGGTGGTTTCGACACTTCGTGGTGCTCGAAAACCAGCGGTCCAGAGCCCCTGGAGGCGTTCGCTTTGATCTTTGATTCGATTTCTCTCGCCCGAGCTTCTTCTCTGGCCGCCTCTGCTGCGGCGCGCTGCGCCTTGTCTTGATATGGCTGAGCGCCATTTGACAGAGCATTGGAGACGAACTGGTTCATGATGCTCAGATTTTCGTCAACTTCAATGTCTACGGCGGACGGAGCGATGACCTGAGTCAAAAGAGTCGGACCTTCCGCCACGAGAACCGCGACTTCGGACGCTCTCTGCTGCTTGTCGATGAATTGGCTCTTTGTGTTGCGCTCAACCAATTCTCTCGCTCGCTGACTGACACCACCTCCGGTTCGTCGAGCGATTTTCGCTATCGCACTCAATACGAGAGTCTCCACCTTTGAACCTTCGCTTTGCGTCTCTATGGCCCCTACCATCATATCCATGAGTTCTTCCGCGCCTCTTCCGCTCATCTCGCCGAACTCGCCGAGCACCCAAACCATCGTCTCTAGCAGCACGAGCGGTAGCTTCGGCGTGTCAAAGAGTTTCACGTACGCATCGACGGCTGATTTTCTAGACACATCGTCTATGGAGGCGTCACCTGTGCCCTCAGATATCAACCTCATGAGACTTTGTCCAATCGACGGCTTGACCACGTCTCCAGCGATGGAAAAGAGCTCCGTCATCGTGTTGATGTACCACTTGGCATTGGGAGCGTATCTCTCAGCCAATTCGGCGACGCGAGAGACAGCCTCCTCACGGACGTATCGATCGCTATATTTATCGACGTCTCTCTTGAGGAATGCGAGCATGCGCTCGACTATAACCTCGACATTGTTCGGCTTGGTCATCCTGTACAGCAAATCCAAAGTCTTCTTACGCAACGTCTCGTCTGGATCCTCTAGGCAATCGACGACAGCCATTTGATGCTCAGCTGCATAGCTAGGATTGACGTTGACGATGCAAGCTAACGCATTCAACCCAACGTACTTGAGGTTGTTGTTCGTGCTCTTGATGAATCGCGAGATGACCAGGGCGCACTGTGCAAGCAACTGCGGATGCGGGTAAATGCTCGTAATGGTCCTCACCGTCTCGTACACCAACGCGTTTCCGATTTGATTCTTCGTGCTCGCCCTCTCGAGCGTGTCCTCTAACACAGCATACATCTCGCTGCTCGTTGCCTTGTCGTGAGCGCCCAGAATTGCTAAAATTTTCAACAGTTTGATTTGGACAAACGGCGCCGGCGTCCTATGGTACTCGTAAGACTTTGGCAATCTTCTATCAATCACTTGCTTGAGCACGCTCACAAAGCTCGAAGTCAAGTTTTTATGCGGTTCTGGATCGCGCTGAATGAGTTCATGCAGCGCGCACACAGCCGCCGACATCACGCTCGGATCCTTGTCACAAATCATTTCCCGAAACTTCCCGTCAAGATGACTCACGCTCTGCGGACTCTTTTGATAAAACCGCGCGAGCGCCATGATAGCCTTTTTCCTCACGTGCGCCACCGGATGCATAAGAAGCTCAACCACCTGCGGCAACACCGCCGGCACAGTATCCTCATTCACCAACCGCGTGATGGCTGTCAACGCTGCGCACACCACCAAGTAATCGTCGCTCTTCAAGTCTCTCTGCACCGTGTTGACAATCAGGATGATCAAATCGTGATTCTCATTCAAAAACGACGTCGTCGCCAGATACCCCGCCCGCTTCACCGCAACTTCGGGCTCAACGCACGCCTTGACGGCGTGAATGTGTCCGAAACTCGCGTCGTGTCCAAGCATTTCCAAATACATCAGTCGCAACAGTGCCTCTTTGATCCTCCCTTTGTCCATCTTTGGCGAGCTCAACAGCGCCCGGAGGTACATGGATTCCTTTTGCATGATGACATCTTCATCTGTTTTACTTTTGCATTCCCCTTCGCGCGTCGTCGTCGTCATCATGCGTCGTCAGTCGTCGTCGTCGTCGTCGTGTTCAATTCGTATAATCTCTCCACGCGCAGCCCAACGTCGTTCGCTCGTTCGCTCGTGTGTATATTCACGCTTCGTACCGATTCGTCGAATCAAGTCGTAGAACTCCCTCGACTTGTTCTTCTGCACCGTCGGTGTCGGACGCGCGGGCGGCATGTCCGGGCGCGCGTTCGTTTGAATACGCTGCGCGATCTTCAGAGGCGTTTTGCATACAGTTGGAGGAGGAAGAGTCAACGCGAGGGCGGGTGAGCTTTGTTACAATGATGCGTCGAATCAGACGAAAACTAAGCGAAACTAAGCGACGATGGCGGTGGTGGGAATGTCTTCGTCGTCATCCTTGTTGAGGAAGAGCGCTTCGACGTTGTTTTCCATGAGGGCGACGGCCACGTCGACGCCGCGCGGAAGCGAGGCGGAACCAAAGGGCCATCTAACGTGACGCTTGTAAATGGAAAAACTAAGGTAGCTGTTGCCCCAGTGGGTTTTGATCTTTCTCGTCTCGAGAAGTTCAAAACAACAGCAGAATTTGAGCTTGGTTCTGCACGCTGGACGGCAGAGGTGGGGCTCGTTGACAATCAAGTGCGTGAGGAGCGGAAGCTCTGCGCAAATGCGTAGAATGTAATTCGTCGTCTCGTAGTCGAAATTATGCGTCGTCGCCAACACGCACGTCGCCCCTTGACACGTGTGAAGCGCGTGTTCCGCCTTGTTATGAATGAAATTCACGTGTGGGAACTTTTGTCGCGCCTGTTCGACGAGGTCTCCTTGACATTCGATGCCGCAAACGTTGGCTTTCGGAAACGCCTTGGCCAAACCGGCGGCGAGCGAACCGCACCCGCTTCCCACATCCACAATCGCACCTCCGTTCCCAGTCGCATCCAACACCGCCCCATGATCCATCATCAACGCCGATACATCGTGTTCGCACGTTCGCCCCGGATGAAGCGCCCTCAAACTCGGTTCAATCACCGTCATGGACCCGTCGCCGCTCCCCGTCTCCATAGTCTCGGCGTCTTCGTCGAACTCCCTCAACAACTCTTTCGCATCGCTCATCATCTCCATCGGGACGCACCTCTGCCCTTTTAACTTCTGCACCAACCCTGGGTGTCTCACCAGCGTCCCTGGCGGCACCGTCAGCGTCAACCGCACCGGATCATCCGCGAAAACATCCACGACCCATCCCGAGTCTTCCGTCCCGTGCACCGCCCGCTCGTTTTCCAGCAGGGTGTTCCCCCACCGCAGCGTCGTCCCATCCCGCATGTCCACCCCGGGGGGTAACTGCACGCACGCATCGATCAACGCCTTGACCGTGCACGTCTCCGAGAGCGCTACGCGGGCGTCACCGCTTGACGCCGGCCCCGCACCCGCGGTTTGGTGCGAACGACTTCGAGTCTTGGACACCCACTCGACGCGAACGAAAACCGCACCGGGGCGCGACGCCGTGGACATCGTTGCAGCGCGCGCGGGTCGTAAAAGTGACTGCGTGCGAGCGCTTGCGGGGGTGACGCTTAGTTTTAACGCGCGCGCGCGTGTGCGGATACGTTCAACAAGATGTAACGCGAGCGTCGCGCGTCCAAGCGAGACGGGTGGGATTTAAATGAAATGTGCGCTTCGTCGAATAACAAACCCATCATTCTTTTTTATGTCTACTTGCGTGCGGATTTGACCGCCCCGCGCTAATACGCCACAAAAAAAGATGAACCAGCCCTAGGCGACGAGCTACGCGAGCTACTAGATAGAGGGCGCGCGTCTTTATCCACCAAAAACTGAAAGTCGGTGGGGAACAAGCCGCGCATTTTTTTCATCAAACCATTCTCTCACCAAACATCCACCCGAATAATATCAAGAAATCCGAAAGAAATTACATTTCTTTTCGGATTTAGAGACCGGAGCGACCCCAGACGACGAGGGAGAGGGAGAAGGAGAAGGTGGCCATGATGGCGGCCCAGGCGAGTTGCACGATGAACGGTTCGCCTTCGGCCACTTGGCCGAGGACTTCAGTCGCCGCTTGAACCGGAGCCGCGGAGAACGCTTCCGCGACAACGCCAGTGGCGACGGCGCCCAAAACAACCTACACCGCGGTTCGCAAAAAAAGTAACGTCATCGTCGTCAGTCGCGGCTCGTTTTAAAAGACCCCAGCCGGGTCCATGAAAAATTCAACCAAAATCCATAACGCGCCGTACACGCGAGCCATCCGCGCTCGACGATCCATCCGCGCAAACCCCACCGACCCGTCGCGTCTCGCGAGCGCGCACGCATCGCCGACGGACGTCGCGTCTGCGACGACTCGCTCGACGCAACCGCCCGGGAAGAAGGGTTTCACACCGCGAAGAAATCCCACGGAGGTTGAGCGCATCGCGTCGTCGTCGCAGACGCGTCGGTCGGGCGAAAGGTTGGATAGCCAAGCCACGCGACGTGGATGGATCCCGACCGAGTTCGGGGTGTCCCTCTCTAAACGACGAGTCGTGATTCGACGAATCGGCCGATGGGTCATCCGGTTTCGACCCGCTCGATGCCGATCGATCGCGCGACGAGCCGTGCGACCCGACGCGCGACCGAACGAACGAACCCGATCGGTGGCGACGGAACCGAGTGAAACAAAATTCACCCGATCCGCGCGCACCGAACGTCGACCGCGTCTCGCCGCGCGTCGATCGACCGGTCGGCGGACGCATCTCGCATCCGCGACCCTCTCCCGCGAGCGCGCGTTCCGTTCGAACCTCTCGTTCGCGCGAAGCGAACGAAATCATTCCGTACCTTTTCGTTCGCACCCTTGACGGCGGCGACCGGCTTGACCGCGGCCGCACGCTTCGCGACGGTGGCGTTGGTCTTCTTCGCGACCGCGATCGGGGCGCGGGCGACGGCGGAGGTCACGGCGTACATCTTCTGTGCGATGTGAGAGTCTTCGTGTGGCGCCTCGGGCGTCGGGCGTCGGGCGTTCGTTCGTTGTCTCGAGATGGGGCTAAACCCTACTGTGAAATTGGTGGCGTATTATTTATTAAGTATGTTTTTATTCCATATTTAGTATTTTAGGTACATCCTGAATACCCCTCTGGATGATCCGAAAATGTGGATAATTCTTTACTATACCTAGTTACAAATCCATCAACAGTATAAATGTAAAACGTACAAAATAAACATTTACAGTGTTGTACGCAACACACGCGGGGGAACGAACGAACTCGGATGGATTCGCGCGATGCGATGCGCACTGGTCGTCGCGCGCGAACGCCACCGACGTCGAGCGGTCGCGATATCAGAGGCACAACGACCAGCATTGCGTTTTTTCTCTTCTCACCGTCGATACCGATAGCGATACCGCCGCGAAGGTACGCACGCGAGGGGGAGACGCAAACATGATGCCGTCACCGAGGGATACGAACCGCATCGTCACCGAGGCCGACGCGAACGCGCGCGTTGAGGATGAGACGACGATGAAAAAGCCAAACGTTGGCGCGCGTGGGGATGGTGACGTTGAGTTTGCGTGGGAAATGTCCAAGGAGAATGTGCAGCCGCTGCGACGAGGACGAGACGGGCGGGCGTTGAACTCGGCGTTGCGCGCGACGTCGACGACGCCGGCGACTCGAAGAGAGGAAGTGGGCGCCGGGGAGACGGAGAAGGAACGGTTGTGGAGACGAGCGATCGAAGCGACGGATTCTGGGTCTTTGGATGCGCTCAAGGAGTGGTGCGCCCTCATCAAGTGGACGGAGCAGACGTACGCGACTGGGAACGGGCGAGACAAGGAGTTGTTGCCGCTGCTCGAGCGGTGCGCGAGAGAGTTGCAAGAGGTTGAGGCGTACAAGGAGGATCCGAGGTACTTGCGCGTGTGGATCAAGTATGCGGATTGTTGCGCCGAGCCGGGTGATATTTTCAAGTTTTTGCGTGCGAATTCCATCGGGCAGAGACAGGCGCTTTACTACGAGGCATACGCGGCGTTTTTGGAGGTGCGACAGGCGTACGGCAAGGCGAACGAGCAATACGAGCGCGGGATCGAAATGAGAGCCGAGCCACTGGATCGTTTACGAGCATCCTACGCGTCGTTTCAACACCGAATGGTTCGACGCACGCAGAAGCGCATCGAAAGCGGAGAGATTGATGAGGAGCAAGGGGAGGAGATTGTGCGCAACTTTGGAGACACGCTTCGCGGTCGCGCATCGCGCGGTGGCGGCGTTTCAAGCTCTCGTCGCGGCGTCGCCAACGTCGGTGGTCTCGAAGGGTCACGTCGAGCGCCTCCAAAGACGCCAACGAACGATGCAAACGTGCCCGGACAGGGTGGATTGGAAATTTATGACGACGCCGAAAACGGCGCGCCGACGCCGAGAGACGCCAAGGCGAGCTGGAACAATTTAGGTGGATACAAGGATGTGCGCAAGGAGAACAGTGGCCAGGCGACGATTTGGGCTGGCCAACGCGCTCTGCAAAACAAGCGAAAGGTTGCGGTTCCGACCGAGGAGATTGCCGTCTTTGAGGACACCGAATGCGTCAATGCCAGCGACGTCAAGGCTGCTGTCGCCCAAGGTCAAGGTTCCCTTCGTCAACGCATGGATAGCGATCGAGACTTGAGCCGCAATCCGATGTTGTATCACAAAAGTGGGGCGCCCGAGCCTCCTTTGGCACCGGGTCAACGACCGTCCACTCTTTACCGCGGGTTCCGCCAATCGCAGCTGCGCTCCGCGGATGGCGAAGAGATGTGCTATGAGGAGAACCGCGCCGCGGATTGGATCCGAGCCAACGGTTCGATGCGCCGACCGACCGTTAGCCAGGGGCAAATTTTGGCCAAGCCTTTGAAGGCCGGGGATGAGGACATGGAGATCGACATGGATTGCGATGATGGGACGAGCGATCTCCCGCAGGAGGCTATGCAGCCGACGGTTGAGCACGAATCGACGCAACGCGCAGCTGTCAAGAAGTCCGAGCAAGAGTTTGTGTCCAAGCGTACGTATGTCGCCCCACCGTTGCCGGAAACTTCGGGATCTGGATCTTGCGCGAGCGCAGCATCAGAGGCACGCTCGGTGGCGACGCGCGATACTCCTAAAGCCAAGAGACCTGCGCTGGTCAACAAGGTGAGTGCGGGGGCGCGATGGACGGCGGACGAAGAGGGGACGCGATCTGCGGTGCACGAGCCGACGATGACAATCTGCACGAAGGAAGCGTGGGGTGACATCATGAGCATGTTTAGCGATTCCGTCGCTCCGAGTGATGGCGGTTACGAGGCGGATCTGAGCACCGACGAACGAGCAAAGGAAGCCGCCGCCAACGCGCTGGCCAACAAAAATGACAACGACGGAGATTTATGCATTCGCGAAGACACGTGCGTGCTCTCGGAAAAGATGCTCGCCACCCGTCTCGCAGAATCGCGCAAGCCGTTGAAATTTTCCGAAGCGCCACCGGATGACGGTGGATTGTTCATTCGCGAAGATACGGTGGCAATCCCAAGCAACCTCGCAGCGCTCTCCATCCGGGAGGATACCGAATGTATTCCTAACATTGCCGTCATGACGGTGACTCCAGCGTCTACCGCTCCATCAAAGTCGACGCGGCGCACATTTGGTGTTCGCGAACCGAGCCCGAAGTTGACTTCGGAGGTGAAGCGCTCGGCGCTCGCTCCGATTACTACTCGAGAGGAATCTAAATTTGAGCTCATTAATCCGTTCGATGAGACGGCGATGGACGATCACATCGCGACGCTTCAGCCGGCGTTGTCTTCACAACCTGGTGTCAGCGTCGACCTGCGCTCTTCGGTCGTTAACACGCTCACTGAAGCGGCCAAGTCTGTCAGCAAGGGGGGCAAGCGCGCCGCCGCCGGGGTGACGGTGACTCTGGGTAGAACCTCGTACACGTTCAAGGGTCGCGTCGGCGAAGGAGCGCACGCCGAGGTGTACGAAGCCGAGTTGGAGAGCACGGCTCGTGCGTCGAACGATGAGGATGTCGGTGGCTACGCCGTCAAGGTGCAAGAGGCTCGATACGCCAAGTGGGAATACGTCATTGCTCAGCGACTCGTCGAACGCCTTCCGTCTGAAGCGTCGGCAGCGGTCAACTGGGCGAAGCCGATCGCGCTCCATCTCATTGGTGGAAAGGATCAAGACGGTGAAGACGCCTCTATGGGTGTCTTGGTGATGCCCTTTGGTGAGCACGGCACACTGCAAGATGTGTTGAACTCGTACCTGCGCGAAGGCAAGCAAATGCACGAAACTTTGGTCATGTATTACGCCGTCGAAATGCTTCGTTTGGTTGAGTGGATTCACGGCGCCGGGATCGTGCACGCCGACTTGAAACCAGACAATTTGCTCTTGCGAAACGGCGGGGACGATTGGTGTGATTGGGCTGCCCACAGACCGGGATCGTGGACGGAGAAGGGTCTTGCACTCATCGATTTTGGTCGCGCGATAGACTTGTTGATGTACCCAGAGGAGGCTGCTTTCGTCGGTGACGCCGGAGCAGAATCGTTCCGCTGCATCGAAATGATGCACGGCAAGCCATGGACTTACCAAGCGGACTGTTACGCCATCGCATCCACCATTCACTGTCTCTTGTACGGTTCTTACATGGAAGTTGAACTCACTCCGGCAACGACGAACACGTACCGACAGCGCCAACCGCTCCGACGATACTGGAAAACGGAGCTTTGGGAGGTTGTCTTCGACCGACTGCTCAACCAGCCGACCGAGTCGACACCACCGCCTCTTGGATCGCTTCGATCACTGCTCGAAGAACAAATGCGGGGCGAAGGGCAAAACATTCGCAAGCTGCTCATGCACCAGACAATAACCATGTTCGAGCAAGTGCGAAGCGGCAAAACCTAAAGGAGAGGCGTTTAGATTTGTAAAAACATTTTTGCGCATTCATGTACAAAAAGAAATCGTTTCTAGCACGGATGATTGTTTATGCCGCGTCGCGTGACGCACGCAGTACCTCATGGAGCACCTCTTCTTCGTCGCGATCCAAGTCTGGCATGTACACCGTCCAATCGAAGCCATGACGACGTATGATGTGGTCGTAAAAGTCTTCCACATGATAATTCGGATCGCCGTGCGGGAACGAAGCACATATCGGACATACAGCTCGAATTGTGTCATCATGGTCGTGGTCGTCGAGCACGTGCACAATGAGGTCTCTTCGTCTGTTAAAGTGGTAGCTCGCCTCTAGTGCTGCAAAGTAGTTTTCAAACTCTCGTTCCACCTCTTCCAGCGAGAGTTCATCGACATCGAGACCCAACTCGTCGCCCACAACCCTCCAACTGGGCCTTTCTCTAGTAACACATATTGGACACACTAATTCCACATCGTTGTTGAGCGTCTCCTCGTTTTCATCATCGTTTTCGTCATCATTGGCACTCGCGTTAGCAGCAGGTTCGAGTCGGCGGCGCACTTCGGCTTCCCGAAACATTCTGACCTCTACGGCTTGAGACCTTCTTCTTCTGTCTGCCTCGGCGGCGTATACGGCCTCTGGCCATCCGGACACCGGTTGAAACGCGAGCTTCGGCATCCTCTCGCGTCTCTCCGCCAAAGCCGTTAAAGCGGCCTCATCCTTCGTGATCGGACACTCCACAATGTGCTCCCGCGCGAGAGATAACACCACGTTCTCCCCGCATCCGCACGCAACAACGGTACTCTTCAAGCCTCGGCGCAACGCTTCATCTGGCGTCGACCCTCGTCCCGCGACTCTCACTCGACAAATCGGACACGTCGTCCCAAATTCCCCCTCACGCCGCTCTCGCACCGACGTCTGTTGCCACTCGTGCGCGCACGCTTCGCAGAACGAGTGTCCGTTCCCGCACGGAAACACCACCGGGCGTCGGTACACTCCGAGACAAATCCCACACATCCACTTTCCCTCCACCGCATCGATGAACGAGTCGCCCTTCGTCGTCATGACTCCACTTGGCGAAATTGAACGATGCGAAAATGTTCCAGTCGTTCGTTCGCGCGTTTCGCGGCGTTTCCACGTCGCGGGTGCGTCGACGTGCGGCGCGCGCGCGAGTGGCGAGTGGCGTTTCGTGTCGGTCTCTCGGAAACGCCGTTTTGTATGATTTAACAGTTTGATGTATCTCATCCATGAGTCACGACTCGTCCTTGTGTTACCACGTGCAATCCGCAGTTCGCGGGGCGCCCGCATTCCGCCGCCCGTCGACGGTCGACTCGACGGAGGTTTCGACCCGGAGCGTCCGCGTGTCGACGCCTCTCATTTCCCACCGTCTGAGACCCCGATCGCGACGCGCGAGGCGCGCGACCCGGGCGAACACGGGACGACAAATGGGCGCCAAGGGCAAGAGACGCGACGCAGCCACGGCACCGAAAACCACGCGCGCGCACGATGCGGCGCGAAACGGCGACGCTGGCGCGCTCGTCGCGGCGCTGGCGGAAGATCCCATGCTTTTAGACGCCGTCGATGCGCTTCGGAGGACACCGTTGCATCTGGCGGCGTACGGTGGGCACGAAGAGTGCGTGGATTTGTTGTGCAAGAGAGGCGCGCGCGTCGCCGCAGAGGCTACGGATGGTTTCACGGCGTTGCATTTTGCGTGCAGAGCGGGGAAGACGGATGTGGTCAAGGCGTTGGTGACGAAACATGGGGCGAACGCCAAGGGGATGACGTACAAGAGCGAGAATGCGCTGCACTTGGCGGTGAGCGGGGGGAAATGTTCGGTTTCGTTGGTAACATTTTTGTTGAGGAAAAAGGTGAACGTCAAGGCGACAAGTAAAAAGGGCAGGAGCGTTTTAGAGTGCGTGAGAGAGGATGCAGAGGATGGCTTGAGAGAGATGATCGAAAAAGCGATCGAGGAGGCGGAGAAGGAGGAGAAGGAGAAGAAAGTTGAGGCTGACATTGGTCCGAGCGTTGGACCGGAAATCGGTCCGAGCATTGGGCCGAGCATTGGACCAGAAATCGGTCCGAGCATTGGGCCGAGCATTGGGCCGAGCATCGGGCCGTCCGCGCGGCCAGGAAGTGGAAAAATTGATAGAGACGCCATCGGCGTCGTGGACGATGAGGACACCGATGATGAGCCGAAAAAGAAGAAGAAGAAGAAAGTCGTCGGCGCCATGACGTTTGGAGAGGATGACGAATAAACTTTTAGTCGAGTGTATCAAATATAATATTTCACATATTTCTAGAATGCATGAGACCCAACCATTATCGTCGCCCGCCTCCTCTACCGCCTCCTCCTCTACCGCCGTTGAGCTTGGACTGCTTGGTGACGCGAAGCTTTTCTCCACCGCCATAATCCTTTCTTCCCATCATGCTCAACAACTTGTCGGCGTCGTCATCATCCTTAAAGCCTCTCTTAGCCCCCTTACCCTTACGTTCGTCTTGCTCTCGCATTTGCTGGATCGCAATGCGTTGCGCCTCGTTGACACGATCGTACAGTAGCATGACAGCTTCTTCCTCGAGAGGAAACTTTTCAAGCTTTTTATTAATCAAACGCTCAATCTTTTGGTACAATTCGACGTCGTATTGCGTCACCATGGTCACCGCCAAACCAGAGCGACCTGCTCGCGCGGTGCGACCGACTCTGTGCACGTAATCCTTACTGTTTTGCGGCACGTCGTAGTTGATGACGACATCGACGGATGGAATGTCCAAACCGCGCGACGCGACATCCGTGGCGATGAGAATGTTTCGCTCCCCGCTCTTAAACTTTTGCAATGCCGCGATGCGCTTGGGCTGAGACATTTGCCCGTGAATCGGAACCGCACCAAACCCGAGATTCCGCGCGATGAGCGCGAGTTTCCGCGTCTGATCGCAGGTTCTCGAAAAGACAATCAACGTCGACGCACTGAGCTCGTTAAAGAGATAGGTTGCGTAGCAATCTTTGTGTTTCGCCGGAATGAACAAGTAGTGCTGCTTGAGCGAGTCCACCGTCGAATACTTTGCGCTGACCTCCACCTTGACTGGATCCCGCAAACACGCCCGCTGCAACTTGGCCACCTTATTTGTCATCGTCGCGCTAAACAATTGCGTTCTTCTCTCGCTCGGAATCACCCTCAAAATCTTATCAATCTCTTCTTCGAAATCCAAATTGAGCAACCTATCCGCTTCGTCGAGCACGAGCACCTTGAGCGCTCGAAGACTAAACCCCTTTGTGTTCTCCAGGTGATCCACCACTCGACCGGGCGTACCCACAATGACGTGCGGTCGTTTCCCCAATTTGATCGCCTGCAACGTCATGTCCACTCCACCGACGAGCGTCGCCGTTCGAACCCCAATGCCTTGTCCGAGCGCTTCAATCTGTTCAGCAATTTGTATAGCCAACTCTCTCGTCGGGCTCAAAATCAACGAATGAAACGCCTGCGGGGAGTCCAACAGGCTTTGTAAAATCGGCAACGCAAACGCTCCGGTTTTCCCGCTCCCAGTTTGCGCGAGTCCGATGACGTCGCGCTGTTTTAACGCTTCAGGAATAGACGCCGTCTGAATCGCAGAGGGTCGTTTCCAGCCGAGTTTCGCGCACGCCTCGGCGAGTTCAGCGCACACGCCGATGGATTCAAAGGTTTCATCCGCCGGTGGCTTGTCATCCGTCGTCGTTTTCGTCTTATTCGCGTCGTCGCCGGTTGCCATGGTGATCAGCGGTGTGTGACGACGACACGATGCTCGAGTGTGTGGCGGCTGTGGCGGCTGCAAAGTCACTTTTTACAATAGTTGGTTATCCTACGCATACAACTGAAGATTACAAACGCGGTGCGGTGCGACTGACGATCAGATTAAACGTCGCCGCGAGGGAGACACGATTCTGTGGAGAGGAGAAACACCTTGGCGAACAACTGAGGGTTCTTCATCGGCTCGCCGGAATCCGCGGGATCGTCGCCCTGGCGAACGTCGACGACGCGCGGGTAAAAAGCGCGCAAAGACGCCGATCTATCCCCCGGTCGAATGCTTCGAATCGCCCTAACGCGACTGGGAAGGGCGGTTTGGATTATATGTGGTTCGAAATCGACGACACGGTTCATGTCAACCTGAGGGAACTCGTCTTGGAGGTCTTCAAGCGCGCGAGCGACAGAATCCAAATCGTCCAGGAGCAACGCCGCGGGATTGCCTTCAACCACGCGCTCGGCGTTCACCGCCGGAAACGCGCGTTTGAGCGCAATCAATCGCATCGCAACCTCACTCAGGGGTAGATGCAGGACTTCTGGACACCTCCACAGCATTCTCGCGACGTCCGTGCCTCGCGGAAACAACGCCTCGAGCCGACTCAGCGCGTGTCCGAGCGCGTCGGGTTGTCTATACAACTCCCTCTCCGCCACCCCGCTCGCCAATTCTCGACCCATGGCGACGAGTGATTTCCTCTGATGTTCCTCGGTGACACCTTTCGAGAGCCAAAACGCGTCCAGCGCTTCCGTTTCGGCATCCATCTCTGGTTGCGGGAACAACCAGGCATTTTGCTTGACCAACCTCTCAAAATTCGCTCCACCACCGTTACCACCACCGCCCCCGCTCGTCGACGCCGCCGCGCCAGTGTCATCCCTCCCGTTCGTTGACGCCGCCGACACCGCGCGTCTACCTCCGGACGTCCGCGAACGGCCGCGACGCGACCGAGAAGAGGGTGCCCCATCTTTATCAACCGTGACTCGCCGCGCCGCAGACGTGTCGCGGTGCCTACGCGCGACGCCGACGCGCGGGTATCCGGACCTCCCGACACTCGGTGTCGTCGTCGTCGTCGTCCGACCCGTCGAGCGCATTCTGGGCGGTTCACCGCGTCGGCGTGTGCGGAAGAGGCGCGAACTCGCTGTTCTCAACGAAACCGGTCGGTTGGTTGGTACTCGGTCGTCACACTGACGATGCACGCGCTCGCGCGACGATCGACGAGAGCCGTGACGGATGGTTTTCGTCGTCACGCCGCCGTCGCCGCGCGCTCGACGACGGCGCCTGAGGGAGGGCAAAGGGGCAGTGCGACGGCTTTGGATGCGATTCTGTTGCTCCCGTGCGCGCTCACCGGTGGACTCGGGGCGTGGCAGATGACGCGGCGGGAAGAGAAGACGCGCGCGATTGACGCGCGAGCGAGCGCGTTGGGCTCGAGCGTGCGCGCTGGGAAGGCGGTGGTGGGACGCGATGGAGTGGTGGAGTACGCGAGGTGTTTGGTACGAGGGGAGTTGGACACGGATAGAACGGTTCGCGTCGGTCCGCGGGCGAGAAGCGTGTGCGGCGTGAGCGTTCCGGGAGGGTTGATAGTGACCCCAGTGCGGTTGTGGGATGGTGATCGGCGACGGGATGGTGCGTGGTTCGGTTCGAAGGGGAAGGAGGGTGATGATAGGGAGGCGAAGACGGTGTTGCTAATTAGAGGTTGGGCTCCAGATTCGTGGACGGAGGCCGACGCGTGCGTGAAAACAGAGGGTGTGGCGAAAGAATCGGAACGTCCTGGGCGATTTACGCCGGATAATTCGCCGGATGAATCACGATGGTATTGGTTGGATGCCCCGGCGATCGCTGAGGCGTGTGGACTCGCGCGAGATACGCCGTTGATTCAAGCCGTTGCGGAGTCCGAGGCGTCGCGCGTGGGTCCAGACGGAGAACCAAAGTATCCCTCTGCGAGCACAAAGGACGAGTTGATGACATTTCCAGTGTCCCCGGAACAGCACTTGGGGTACGCCGTCACGTGGTTCGCACTCTCAGCGTTTACCGGCGTGATGGCGGTCGTTCGCATGCGACGTAAGATGGGTCATCGAATTTGAAGACGCTTCATGTAAGATATAGAATTGTTTTACTACAGTGCTAACGTTTCTGTTCGCGTTCATCACCCGTCTATCGCATCATCAAAGTCTCGAGTCGGTTGAGATTAGGATATCCTTTGCCTGAAAAGTTGCGCTGCACGACTGTGGTTCCGTCTAGTTCTTCGGCGACTTCAATCGTTTGCAGTCTCGAGCGTTGACTGAGCGGATAGAGCTGCGCGGGGACGCCCCCACCGCTCTCCTCGTGGATGTTCTCGAATTCGAGGCACAAGTCGTTAACAAGCTCGCGAAGCTCCTTGTTGATGAGGACTTGGTCCTGGCCGCGCGTGTATCGTCGAGCGTACGACGCTCCGTTCTCGTTGCGACGCTCCTTTGTCGCAAATGGATCTTCCAAGCTGTATCGCACGTTGAAGAGTCCCAGCATGGCTAAGGAAGTGATGACGGACATGCAACACGCGTAGAATATCACGAGACCTTTACTGTAAGACGGAATATCGTAGATTTCTGCTCCCGTATACCCGCCGGCTTCGTCGTGAAGGACGTCGCTGACGATTTGCGCGTAGTACGGTCCCCAGAAAATTGGATGAATAAGAATGTAAACCCGCGCGAACGCTCTCGTCGCCATGGGCGTGCGATACGTCTTCAAAAAACGCATATTTTCCCACGCGTTGTGCGCCTCCTTTGTAAACTGACGAATCCGCGATGACTCGTTTCCAGGCATTCCCGCGTACTTTAAAATTTCTGTAGTCAACGAAAGCTTTTGAAAGTGCTCCCGAACCCGTCTCGCAATCGCCCACTGAATCTTACGACCCTTTTCCCACGCAACCCTACCACGGGAGGTGTTTAAATGCACCAGACGCGTTACCTCTGGCGCCGTCAGAAAGTTTCTCACGTCGCACACCAATGCGACAGTCATCCACCGCACCTCGTGCACGTGTTTCGCCGGTAAATTCTCCCGTCCATTCTTACCCCAATCCCAGTCTCTGTGCCCCTGATAATAACTCAAAACGCTCGTCTTGAATATTGCCAGCTGTTTCAATGCCTCTTCTCGTCTACGAAACGCCGAATCTAACGACCCAGTCAACGGATAAATGATTGCGAACGACACAAACGTCCAACTCAAATTCACCGCTAATCTATGCCCGTGAATTTCGTAGAATACAAAGAACAGAGTCGCCGCCACCGACACCATGGCCACGATCAACGACTCAGCCGTGATCAAAAAGCGTCTGAACACCCGAAACGCGGCTAAAATGTTCAGCACGGCGCTTCGAAACGACCCTAGACGTTCAAACTCCATCTCTCCGTCCAAAGGTCCCAACTCTTCAAACGCTTCCAACGCGTGCTTCGCGTCCAAGTTCAACTGCGTGTAATTCTTATCTTCGAGCGTGGAACTCGCCGAGACGCTTCGTTTATGCATTTCCAATCGTTCCATCGTCGTTGGGGGTGTTCCATCGGCGTCTTCATCCCCATTTCCGGACCCGTTGACGTCGGCTTCGTTCTGTTCAATTTTCTCGGCGTCATCAGCATCATCAACAACACTCTCTCGAATCGGTTCCGTATTCCCATCCTTTGTCGTCGACATGGCGATCGCGAACACACAAACCCCCCAAGATCTGTTTATCGTACAGCCTCTCGCGCGCGTGTGCTCGTCAACGTCTCGCGATCGATACTGGCGTCGTCTGGAACCTGATTGACTCCACGCAGTCCTAGAAGTGAAAAATGAATTCACATCTTCATTCATCGACGCGGTCGATCGGTACGGTCAAGAAGGTCGACGAGGTAGACACCGAGAGTAACGATCAAACGCGTTCGATCGTCGTTCGGTGCGGTGCGTTTCGGTTCGACTCGATTTAACCCGCGGTGTGAACGAGTTTTCATTTTCGTTTTCACTCGCGCCGACACACGCTGATCTGAATCGATTCATTCAATCAATCAAACGCTTTCCGTTGAAGCGATAAACGCGCGATGGCGTCGGGAACGATCCATTACAAGTTTAAATCAGCCAAGGTGTTCGATACGCTCGCGTTCGATGGGTCCTTCATCGCGGTGGGGGAACTTAAGCGGGCGATTTCTGAAAAGAAGGGGCTGGGGAAGGACCACGCGTGCGAACTGGTGCTGACCAACGCGCAAGATGGAACGGAATACGATGATGAGAGCGCGTTGGTTTGGAAAAACACGTCAGTGATTGTGAAGAGAGTGCCGATGATGAAACAGGCGGCGGTGGGGACGGCACATGGGAGTGAGGTGGTGAAAAAGGTGGTGTACGTGGCGCCGCCGGATGTGTCGCAAATTCCGAGCAAGACGCAGACGCGAAGGTTGCAACAAAACTTGAATAAGATTTCGAGTGGACTTGCGAGCGGGGAAAACGGTAGTGGTGATGGTTCGGCGGGGAACGATGCGTTAGCGAACATGGCGAGGGAACAGGCGCAACAGTGGGAGAGTGAGAAGATGGCAGCAAACGCGGCGGCGTTGGCAGCGGGCGGAAGAGGCGGAGGAAGAGGCGGAGGGAGAGGCGGTGGAAGGGGCGGAAGGGGCGACGGTCCTCCTGGTCCGGGCTACATTTGTTTCAAGTGTAATAAAGGCGGTCACTGGATTCAAGATTGCCCGCTCGCCGCGGATACGACAGTGGAGATTGTGCGTACCAAGCACGCGTACGGGATTCCGCAAACAAAACTCGAAGCCACCACAGGGGGCATTCTCGTCGCCCCGACCGGCGAGTCCGCGCAAATGGTCGCGGCTGAGGATGAGTTTCAAAAGATGTTTGGGTTCTTGAACGAGCGCGGGAAGGAACCACTGGCGATTGGGAACGGTGAAGAGACGCTCGCCATTGGCGATGGATTGGAGCAAACCGAAGAAGTGACGCCGGCTGCTGACAACGCGGACAACGAAGCGCCCGCGCCTGCGCCCGCGCCCGCGCTTCCCCCAGGATTCGTTCCACCACCACCAAACATGCCTCCACCACCGGGAACGCGGAAGATTGATCCGACCGCTCCTGCTGTCCCGCCGATGATGCCGATGATGCCGGGAGCGGATCCCTTTGATCCCATGGGTATCATGTCCATGGACACCTCCATCGAAGGGTTGAAAAAGATGGCGGAAGAGCTCAAGCAGCAGCAGGCGCTGCTCGAAGCCAAGGGTGCGGATATGAGTGCGATGTTTGCCATGGGTGGGGGAGGTGTTCCGGCGGTGCCGTTGCCTCCGATGCCAGCGATGCCTCCGCCTCCGTCGGCGAAACCGTCGACGGCGGAAGGACGCGCGATGGATTACGCGACGGGCCCGCCGGTTTTTGAAGAGGAAGAGGACACCATCGTCACGCTCGCCGGGGAAGAACCGGTGCCGGAGGTTGAGGAAGAACCGTTAAAAGCGGAGACAAACGTGGAAGCGCCGGCGCAGAGACGCAAACCGCCGCCGCCGCCGGCGACCATTCCAGATGATATCGCGAAGGCGCACGAGCTCGCGAAAGCCGCTGCCGCGGCGCCACCGCAGCCTCGAAACGGGCGACGACAACGCGATGATTCGCGCGAAAGAGAACCAAAATTTGGATCTGGCGCAGCACGGCCGCCACCGAGACGCGCGGTGCGACCAGGTGGGGCACGAACGAGGAACGATTCGCGCGAACCGCCGGCGAGCCGCAGACGCGACAGATCCAGAGACCGAGTCGACTCGAGACCGAGCGGTGGACGCAAACGTGATCGAGAGGACGACGCGAAGGACGGACGCAATGACGACGCGGGTGAGCGACGGGCGAAGAGACGCGACGGAGACGTAGGAGGGCACGACTCGGCGACGATTTCCCGCGAAAACTCTGCAGATGATTTTCCAGCAGACGGTCGACGCTCGCGCGGATCCAGAGGCGGACGAAGCCGCGGTGGGCGGTCGAGGCGAGGACGCGGCGGTGGGTCGAGCGTTCTCAATCGCATCGGTCGATGATGCGACGAGACGACGAAACACGAATAGAAACAAATATAGCCAAAACGACGAATGAAAGAAAAAATCAGTCTTGACAAAAATTACTACGCCTCGCGCACCGACCTTCTGTGCGCCTCTAGAGGCATCCCACGCCTCACCTCGTCGACGCGACCGAGCGATATGTCTGCAACGGCGATTCCTATTCCTGAATCCGGATCATCCATCCTCGCGATGACCTCCCCCCACGGATCGATAATCATTGCATGGCCGTACGACGACCGACCTCCGCCGTGATCCCCGCACTGCGCCGCCGCCACCACGTAACACTGCGTCTCGATCGCCCGCGCACGCAAGAGCGTCTCCCAGTGCGCCGCACCAGTTTTCTTCGTGAACGCGCTCGGAACGACAATCACGTCGGCCCCGCGTTCGAACCGAAGAGCCTGATATACGTCTGGAAAGCGTAAATCGTAGCAAATAGAGGCGCCGACGACCCCTAATCCCGGCACCTCGTGTGTCGTCAGACTCGTCCCAGGCGCCGTGTACTCGCTCTCGCGAAGAACCGCACCTCCTGGAACGTCGGCGTCGAACAAATGAATCTTCCTGTACGTATCCCCGTGGACGTCGCCGCTCGAAGAAACCATGACGTGCGAGTTGTACCTCTTCCCAGCTTGCGCTTCCTCTTCGCAACGCTCCGCGACGCAACACGAGATCCATAACCCGTGTTCGCGCGCGAGAGATTTCATCCGTCGCACAACTGGTCCATCCGCGATGCTCTCCGCGACGTCATCGGCATCCTTTTTCGACGCGCCGACGCACGCGAATGCTTCAGGTAGAAAGATCGCGTGACAACGCTTTTCTTTCGCTCTCGCGCACAACTCCGCAGCGCAGCGCAGATTCGCCTCGACGTCGCGCGTGGATGTCATTTGCGCCACGGCGACGCGCGTCGGTGGCGTCTCTCGCATCGCCGCAGACATCGTCGGCCAGGCGGACACTGTCGGAAACGCTTTGTTTGGAGTGGCGAAAACCGTTAGAAAAACATTCCAGAACTCGACGCCGCAATGTCCGCGTCGACCCCGGCGCCGGCACCGGCGCTCACCCGCCGCGAACGCATCGGATGGTACGCGTACGATTTCGCAAACTCCGCCTTTCACCAAGCCACCGGGGCGGTGTTCGCACCGTTGTTACTGGACGCGCTCGCAATGGATAGAGCGTGGAAACTCGCCGGAGGCGGAGAGAACGGGCAAAATTTGAGCATGGCAGCGTGAATCCATTAATAGATTCGATTTCAATGCATTCTATGTGTATATATATTCCAATCTTAGACAATCGTACCGTTCTCCAAGTCGTATTGCCCGTCGCTCGGCCTCACTGTCTCAGGCTTGAACACGCCCCCTCTGTATGCCGCGCTGACGGGACTAAACGGCACACCCTCTCTCGATTTGGGTTTGCATCGCGCTCTGAATCGCAATTCAATACTCACGCGACCCTTGATGGCATTTTTTCGAGCCGCGATGGGGTCCTCAGCGCCGTTTCGCAAGTCCCGCTTGTCCTCTGGCATCCACGTGCCCGCTCCGTGCCACATGTCAAAGGAATCAAAAATCATATACGGCGCCGTGATCCACACGTGCTCATCGCTCGGCTGCAACTCTGGCGATCCACGCGTCATATAATTTGCATCCTGCGCTTCAAACTTATCCTCCTTCTTCTTCGTGCTGAAGGCTTGCATCACCATCGGCGCCGCGCTCATGGGATTAGCCTTGATTTTCTCCAGTGTAGACATCAACTGGCTCCCCGTCGTCTTTTTCGAATCATCCTCAACGTTATCTTCCGGGCGTCTCACGTCATACGTCCACTCTTTGGCGCCACCGTTCCTCGGCAGGAGCACCACGAGCGGTTTATCCCACGCTTGACCTGTCGGATCCCTCGGCGAACGAAGCAACCACACGTTGTAGTACCGGTAACTGTACTCATCACTCGCCTCCATCCCAGCTTCCATCCAGCCCGGGCTCTTGTAATCGATCGCATCCGGATCTCTGTGCAATCGTCCGAGGGGATTATATTTACTCATGATAAAGTCCTCCTTTGTCCTCCGCTGCATGAAATCGATCGCTCGATTGTAATATTTTGGTTCATTGACGAACGCAACTCCGTTGAGCACCTCCCCGCCGAACTCCGGGGAGCACTCCTCTGGAAACGCCTCCTCCAACAAAGCCTTACCGGCTTCAAACGCCTCTGGCCACAACGTATGATGTCCAGCATTCTTATTTTTCACCCCGATCGCGTCCCATCCGTCATCAATCACACTCAAGAGTTTCGCGAGTTTCGGCGACGATGGATCGATGATCGACACGAAACGACCCGCGTTCGCCTTTTCAATCGCCTCTCGCGCCGCGTCGTTGATATAAACCGTCTTATCGATCGATCCGTCTTTATACGGGATCGATGCCGTGCGTTCAACCGCATCGGGGGAGATTGGCGTCGGTGCCGGCGCCGGTGAAGTCGCCGATGATGCTGCCGCTGCGCGCCTTATCCGAACGCCGCTTCGTTTACGCTGATGCGCGTCGACGACGACGCGTGGACGCGCGACGACGGACGACGGGACCGAGGCAACCATGTTATTCGTCTACGTCGTCGTCGCGATCGCTGAGCTCGTGGATCGGGTCCGCGGTCGACGGTACGGCTTCAAATGCGGACAACGTCTGAGTCAGCAGAAGATATTACGCGCAAACGTGTGTGTGCGTGACATCGAAACTTTAAAATGCTGATTGTACAAACACAAAAGGGCGATCAAATCTATAAAGTCTCCTCGGCGTCTTCAAAAGTTTCTTCTTCGCCTTCGCCTTCGGCGTCTTCGGCGTCTTCGGCGTCTTCTTCAGAAGCTTCACCGGCTGCTAATTCATTGTCGATTTCCTCATTCGCCGACGCCACGAGCGCCTCAGCGGCAGCCTCGCGTTGCGCGCGCGCCTGCGCTTCTAACCAACTCATGATTTGCTCTTCGCTAAGTTCAGGGTGGAGGGATTTCATGACGTGAATCATCGTCGGTCGCGGTTGTACCAGGCGCATCTTATGCGCATCGGTGTGGTTTTGCGCAAAGCGGTAATCCCTCTTTCTCTCTGGGTGCTCGAAAACGTTTTGCATGCACTTAGAACAGAGATCAAACCCCATGAACTCGGATTCGGAGCACTCCTCGCACTGATACCGCGGACCGACGATGGGGTACAAACCGCACCAATCGCAACCGACGCCGTAGTGGACAAAGGTGGACGGCTCAAATACGATAACGCCGCCGTCGCCAACTTGCACAGAAGGATGAGAATCGTCCGACGAATCACCGTCATTTTCAGCATCGTTGCGTTCAACATCGTCACTCTCCATGTCGCGTTCTTCCTCCTCATCCATCGTAGTCGCCGCGTCGACCATTTTCAACGCAGCGTCCTCTGCGCTTGCGGCCTTTGCGTCCTCCTCCATCTGCGCATTTGGTGAATTTTCTAAATGTCTCTTCAACTCGGCGTCGCACCGCTCCCTCGACTCTCGCACAACCTCTTCCGGGTACACCGCCTCTATGTCATCCTTCATGGTGAAGATGACGCTCGTCGGTTCCCTCCAAGCCCCGCACTCGACGCACCAGTCGCCGCCTCGGGCTCCGCTTACGAGCATCTTTGCGTGCGCCTCTTCGTAAAGCGTCCCACACTGCTGACAACACACCGGTCTCGTCGCGAGCTCTCCACACCACCGATCAACTCCACCACATCCACACGCGTGAAACACCGCCATCTCGCGCCCACTCGACGGATCGAACGCTGAAATCTCACCCGAAACGGCGTCGCTCTTCGCAGTCTCTTCGTCTTCCTCTAGCGCTCGCTCCAACGCGCTCGCCACGGTTTCATCGTCATCCATCACGTTCAAAGCCGTCGATCCGAACCCAACAACGCGAAGTTTCGGTGGTTTCCGTACATTTGTCTGTTCTTCATTCGCATCCGTTGTCGTCGTCGTCGTTTCCAGAGCGTCGCGCGCGCGCTCGACCGACAACGCCTCAAACCGCGGGCTCTTCATCCCTTTTTCCTTCTCCTCCTCTCGCCCTTCCCTGAGCCTCTTTGCGAACGCCGCGACGTCGCACCAACACGTATGGTTTTCCAACGCTCGACTCAGCGCCGGAAGTGCGGTGAACGCGGCGCGGCAGAGCGCGCAGCGGGAGTCGCCAGTCGCGCTCATGGCGCAGTGTGTACAAAACAAGCACGCGACGTGTCCGCACGGGAGCGGCGACGGTTTGACGCAGAGCTGCAAACAGACGGGACATGATTTATCCGACGCGCGCGCGAGCGGGGTCGTCAGAGCGCGGCGACTGTACATCGTTCGTCGGTGGGGTGGGTGACGGACGAGTCGCGATGTGACGGGCTAGTTGGTTGGTTGGTTGGTTGGTTGGTTGGTTGGCTAGAGGCGAGCGCTGGTGTTTTCTTTCGTTGTTTCAATACAATCGTAAAATGGGTGTGCTGCGCACGCAATGGGGAAAAACGCGTAAGATTTAACGGAGGAGACGGACGGCGCGATTGGCGGCGGAGGTGACGGCGCGAGCGACGCGAGCACGAACACCGGATGCGGCCGACGCATCCGTAGCCGTCGTTCTGGCGCGCTTCGCTGTGGCGGATGTGGATGTGGAGGATCCGCGGCGCGACGAGCGCGCGCGAACGGTGGAATCGTCTTCATTTCCACCGTTCATCACGTCGGGTTCCGTTTTGATTTCCTTTTTAATTTTAGCGGCGACGGAGCGGGAAGACTTGTTGAGCATCGATCCACCACCCGTCTTCAACTGCAACTTTGGAACGTACGCCGTCGTTCGACCGCCAATCTCGATAAATTTGATCGCATCGCCGTTCACCTTGGCGCCGTCTTGTTTACCCCACCTGTGATGAAACAACCAATCTGAAGGGAACAAATCGTGATCGCTATTTGCGTCGCACGCCACTCGAACAACCTCCTCCACTCGCGAACGAATCGCCGCGAGCTGCTCCTCGTTCAACTCGTTCGCCCGAGTCTCCGGATGCACCCTCGCCCGGTACAAAATTTCATCCGCCATCCAATTCCCAATCCCAGCTATGATTTTCTGATCCATGAGCACCGTCTTGATCGCCGCGCTTCGTCTCGCAAACAACCCGCCAAACGCCTCCTCGTCTGGCAACGACGACTTTGGATCCGGGCCGAGGTTCCCGATCACCTCGTCCACGTTCTCCACCAATCGAATCTTCCCGAATCGCCTCGGATCGACGTACGCGATTTCGATCCCGTTATCAAACTCGACGACGAGTTTCGCGAACCGCGGGGGCCAATCTCCCAATCCGGACGCCTTTGAGTTGTAATACTGGATGCCATCCACGCCTCGCACGACGAACGCGCCCGTCATGCCAAAGTGAAAACACGGCGTCATCGACGTTGACGATGGTTTCGCATCGCCCTCGAGCGTCCACCACAGCTGTTTCCCGTGTCGATTCGACGCGACGACGCGTTTACCGGTGAGCGCCTCTTCGAAAGCGCCCGGTTGAATGTCGACAAAGACTTTATCGTCGACGACTGGGCGGTCGACGCGGACGACGCGGGCGTTGAGACAGAGGTCTTCGACCAGACGACGCGCCTTGTCCACCTCTGGGAGTTCGGGCATGGTTCGCCGTCGCCTTCGCGGGACGAGCGCGTGCGCGGGTGTCGCGATTCAAGTGACGTCAGCTGTCGTGATTGAAAAAGTGCATTTTTTCAACTCCCTAATAATGTTACATGACACCTCTTGACACGGAATACGAACGGAACCCGAGACGCGGTTTCGATCGACGCTAGAGGTTGTTGGCGTTGAGCCAAGCGTCTATGGCATCGGCGGCGTCTCGCCAACGAACGTCGAGCATGACGTCGTGGGCAACGCGGGAAAGGATGACGGGTTCGACGTCGTAAAATTTGGCCGTCTCGTCCAATCCTTCGCGGTCGACGACGAAATCGGAATCGCCGCCGAGGACGAGAACGGGCGCCGAGGCGTTGGGAGCACCCGGTTGAGGTTTGGGTACCGGAAGAGAGGCGTTGAGCGCCTTGAGATCGAGCATGCGAAGCGTCGAAGAGCTGTTTATGAGGGATGCGAAACGTTTGGCGTCGGCGTCTGAGAGGTCTGGGGAGAAGAAACAGTCGCGACAGAGCGCCGAGTCGCGACCGAACGCCTTCGTGATGAAGGCGTAGGTGATTTTCAAACTCGCCCAGAGATCGCGCTTGAGAAACCTCTTCACCATTTCCGAGTTCCCGCTCGGAGGCACGCTGGCGAGCAAACCCAACCCGCTCACATGCGCTCGTCCGTCGGCGAAGCACTGCTGCGCCACGAGCCCGCCGAACGAGTGCCCGAACAACACCGCCGGTCTCTCACACCCTCGCAACGTCTCATTCTGCTCTAAAATCTCCGCGATATCCTCGGCGTGTCGCTCCAAACTCCCCGCCACCGTCGCCTTTGGGTCTTTCGGTCGCTCGCTCTCTCCGTGCGCTCTGAGGGACACGCACGCAGTCACCCTTCCTCGTTCATTAAAGTACTCCACGAACCGTTCGTCGAAGCACCACGCCGCGTGGTAGCTCCCATGCACAAACACCAACGGTGCGGCTCCCTTCGTCGGCGTCGCCGGCTTTGATATTCGCACCTCGAGTCGCGTTCCATCCGAAGTTGCAAACCGCTCGACCGAAGACTTGGATGAAGTTGAAGCCGACGCGACTCTCGACCGCCGCGCGCGCCTCGACGCGTGCTCTCGATGCCACCGCTCGTGAAATCGGACCGCACCCGCCGTCTCGGTCGTTCTCGACGTCATCGTCCGCCCGCGCATCTAGTCTTTGGCGTTGCGTTGACGTTCGAGAGACTCTTGAAGTGAGAGGAGTCGAGTCATCCACACTTTACCACCAGTGTTTGTTATTATTATTAGAAAAGTTGTTTCTAATGAGTGTGTTTATGATTCCGACAGCGACACGTTGAGCTTTGCCCGCGTTGTAGACATTTCCCCGCCAAGAATAATCATCGTCGTTGCAACAACTTTTCACAAGGAAGCTTGAAAGGAAGCTTGAAAGGAAGCTTGATTCCGCAGCAGACGGTGGCTTGAGCTTCAGCCGCCGCTTTGGCCTCGGCTTCGGCGCGCTTCGCCTTGGCGGCTTCGGCTGCCGCCTTGGCCTCGGCCGCCTTGGCTTCGTCCGCTGCTCTAGCTTCTTCAGACTTTTTGGCGTCTTCTTTAGCCTTTTGTGCAATTGACTTTTCACGCTCGAGTGCGAACTTCTCAGCCTCTTCCTTGCGCTTCTTCTCGGCGGCAGCAACCTCAGCTGCCTTGGCCTTGGCCTCTTCCTCAGCCGCCTTGGCTGCTTCGGCGGCCGCCTTTGCCTCTTCTTCAGCCTTTTTCTTCGCCTCCTCGGCCGCCTTCTTTCTTGCTTCCTCCTCGGCTGCCTTTTCCTCAGCTGCTTTCGCGGCAGCCTTGGCGGCTTCGGCAGCAGCCTTGGCCTCTTCTTCAGCCTTCTTCTGCGCCTCCTCGGCCGCCTTTTTTCTTGCTTCCTCCTCGGCAGCCTTTTCCTCGGCAGCCTCTTGCTCAACCTTCGCTTCCTCCTCAGCTTTCTTTTTGGCAGCTTCGGCGGCAGCCTTAGCAGCCTCTTGCTCAACCTTGGCAACCTCTTGCTCAGCCTTCTTCTTCTCATCCGCCGCCTTCTTGGCGGCTTCGGCGGCGGCCTTGGCCTCTTCGTCAGCCTTCTTCTTAGCCTCCTCTGCTGCCGCCTTCGCCTCTGCAGCTCTTTTCTTTGCCTCATCGGCAGCCTCAGCGTCCTCGCGCGCGCTCTCTTCCAAGCCGAGCTTGAGCATGTCGTTGAAGTTGTTCATCGCCGCGGTCCACGCGGCGGCGACGTCTTCCGTCCAATCCCCAGTAAGGGATTCGATAGCCTGCACGAGCGCGACATTGTAAGCGACAAATGTTTCGGCATTCGCACCGCTTTTTGCGAACGTCTTTCCGATGCGCTTACCCTCCGGGATGAGTTCAGCGGGTTCAAGGAATTTTCCGACAATTTCGGAGAGCGCCCCCGCGAGCGCGCTTCGAAGCCCCTCGACTTGAGTGAGACCGGTCGCTTTCTCCTCAAACGCCGCGGCGAGTTCCCCAGACTTGCCCTCAAGTTTCGTCATCGTCTCCTCGAGCGAGACGTACTGCTCATTCGCGCCATCCAAAGGCAGATAACGGAGCACCTCGACGCGTTCGGCGAAGAAGTAACCGAACTCCTCGAAGTCCAATTCCGCGTTCCCATCCGTGTCCAAACCCGCGAAAATCTCCGCGAGTTCGGGGGAATCCGCCGCGGTGGCCCCGGGAGGAATTCCCAGCGTGCGCGCCAGGCTCTTATCCTTCGACAGTCCACCGAAGAGCTCACTGATGGACACCGCACCGTTTCCGTCCGCGTCGCATTGCTTGAAGATTCTTCTTATCTTCGATTCCTCTTGCTTGGTCCAGTTGGGCTTCTTCGCGCCGGTCTCGGGACCCGTCGTCGTCGTCGACATCGCCGTCGTCGTTTTTCGTTCCGCTCGTGCCTCGCGCCTTCTTTTCTCTCGCGGTGTGCGCCGTCGTCGGTCGCGCGCGCGTCGGTGTTCCGTCGAATTCCAGGACGAACTGGATCGATCGTCGGACGCTTCGACGGGCGTGGCGGGAGGGCGCGATTCGGGGTGGCTCTTTCACCGTTCGTGACTCGTTCAAAAATAACGAGAGGAGCGTTGTACTGGTGCGTTTTTTTTTCAACTCCATGATAACGAAGCCATTTTAATCACGAACGACGCCGACGAACGCGCGCGCGAGAATGAGCGAAGGTGACGCGGCCAGGGTTGTAAACATACTTTTTAATCACCGTCTGTGCGTCGTGACGCGTCGGCGACGCGTTTAAAGCGCCCGCGCGCCGTGTGATCGATGCGTGCATAAAGTGGCCACTTTAACATTCTGGCCTTGTCATCATGAGGGACTGCAACTGTTTTTCGTGAGCCCCTCTTTATTTTAAGGTTCATAAATCGTCGTTTAGTATTTTGTGTCACGTTAAGCTTAACGTGACACTGTGTCAAGTTAGCCGTGTCACGTTAGCCGCACCCGTTTGTCATTGTCATTTTTTTGTGCCACCAGTGTTTCAAAATTAGAGTGCGCGTTTTCGCCGCCGCGACGCGCGAAAGACGGACACGGACGGACGGACGGACGTACATCCGACATTCTGTGTGTCTTCTTTCTTTTGTCGTGGCGGCGACGAGGTCGAGGGACGATGCAAACTTCTCTTTGTGTAAACAGTCAGTGTGTGCCTATGCACACACATACATGTCTCTGATGAGCACATCCCTCCGCATTCCCAACCTTTTCTTCTGTCTAAATGTCCATACGATGTGTGTTGATAATTGCCCGCCGTGC
>Ga0255760_10000920_pt1 | contig 29035 bp, 26 predicted proteins | sample 071ome_25_FD_179960 | JGI IMG/M metagenome (GOLD analysis project Ga0255760, IMG submission 179960) | Coastal salt marsh microbial communities from the Groves Creek Marsh, Skidaway Island, Georgia - 071410BT metaG (version 2) | ecosystem: Environmental > Aquatic > Marine > Intertidal zone >...
GGCGGTGACGACGACGATGAATACGACGACGACGACGATGCGCGCGTGCGCTCGCGCGAGGGGCGGCGGCGGCGGCGGCGGCGGTGGTGCGCGTCGTCGACACCGACATCATCATCATCCTTCGATGATGAATGCGACGACGCAATGCCGACACGATCATCGCGCCGCCGGGGCGTGTCGAGCGTCGTCGTCTTCGACGTGTTCGTCGTCGTTTTCGTCGACGTACGACGCGACGAGGACGACGAGGGTGATTGGAGGAAGAGGCGGCGTCGGCGTCGGTGGTGGGCGAGGACGGTTTCGCGTTCGGGCGTCGGGCGGTCAGACGACGGGGAATGCGCTTGGACGGGAATTAACAGCATTAACGACGAGGACGCGTACGGCGAACGGACGCGGACGCTGGAACGAGGACGGCGTCGGACGACACAGAGACAGAATGAATGGGATCATCGTTCAATCTTCGTCGTCGTCATCACACGTCGTCGATGATGATGCGTCTTCAAAGGCGCGACTGTGGTGGCGAGCGTGTAAGCTTCCGATGTACTCTGTCGCGTGGGTTCCGCTCGCGTGCGGGGCGGCGCTCGCGTACTGCCAATTCGGCGCCGTAAACGCGAGACAGATCGCGCAGCTCTTCCTCGGTTCTTCTCTCGTCATCGCGTGGTTAAACCTCACGAACGATGCGTTCGATTCAACCACCAGGGTGGATGAAAGCAAGCCGGAAAGCGTCGTGCGATTGCTCGGGGGGAACGCTCGGTTGGTGCACGCGTTCGCGTGGTCGGCGCTCGCCGCCGGCGCCGCGCTCATCGGACGAGCGTGCGTCGCGAGCGGATCCGCGACGTCGTGGCGCGCGCTCGTCGCGGCGGTCATGCTCGGGTACGCGTACCAAGGTCCGCCCTTTCGGTTGTCGTATAAAGGTCTCGGTGAACCGATTTGTTTCGCCGCGTTTGGGCCGCTAGCCACGGTGGCGTTTTACTTGGCGTGCGCGGGTCGCGTCGCGGGACCGGGAGTCGCCCTCACCGTGCCCGCCGTCGTGAGCTCAGTCGCCGTCCTCGTCGGGTGTACCACAGCCTTCATACTCTTCACCTCGCATTTCCATCAAGAGGATGGCGACAGAGCCGCGGGGAAACTCTCCCCGGTGGTTCGTTTGGGTCTCCCCGGGGCGCTCCTCTTGGCGGATAATCTCGTCGGCGCCCACTACGCCATGATCGCCACTTTGGCTGCCGCCGGTTGGTTACCGTACACCGCCGTGTTCGGTCTCGTCGTCACCTACCCATTGGCTCGTCACGTCGTCGATTACGCCCAAAAGCAATACGACGAAGGCGAGGTTGACAAGTTGTTCTTCACAAAGTATTTAGCCGTGCGGTACCACGTCGTACACGGCGTCTTGCTCGCGTTGGGCGTCGTCGCGCAGCGTGTCTTTCTCAATCCGTCGCTCTTCTTCCCGTGAGCGCGAGCGAGACCCGAGGAGTCGGGAGACGCGCGACGATCCCGTCGATGAGAGCGGGGCGACGCGTGGGGACAGAGAATGATAATAATACATTCATCCATCCGTCGAGCCAAACGGTTGACCGACGCGTCCGCATCCGCATCCGCATCCGCGCGAACGAACGAGAGTTGTAAGCGAAAGCAAACGAAACGACGAACGATTTTTAAACAAAAAACGCAGGTAAACGCATCTTAACAATCTAACCCTTTCGCGAACCGCTCCGGAACTCCGCGTGAAGCCTTCTGCGACGGGTAGAATCGAGCGCGCGCAACCGTCCTAGTCCTCACAATCTCACACGCTCGGTCTCGATTGATGTCTTCGATCCTTTGCTGTTGTTTCCCGGACGTCTTCGTGCCCGGATCTCGAACGCGAACCGATGATGACGACGGAGATACCACCGACGACGACGACGGCGGCGCGACCGCGGGGAGACTGGCGAACGCCGTCGGGATCGAAGACGAGGACGATGATGATTCGGATGCGCAGCGACGCTTTGGTCGACACCACGGACGACGACACGGACGACGACGAACGCCGGTTGAGGGGTCGCTGTTGGACGACGCGCACCGACGGGAACGAAGCGATGATATCGCCGCGATGGAGGAGTACGACGCGATGCGCAGGGAAAGCTCGGCGAGCGCGCCACCGGTTGGGATGAGAAACGCGGGCGCGAACGCGGTTACGACGACGAGTCGGACGCCTCGCGCTGGGGGGTCAGAGGCGTTTTACTTTGGCGAAGACGACGGTCGTAAAGGGGAAAAGGATCGCGTTGGACCGCCGAGACATAGACGATCGGTGAGCATGGCGGTCGGGGAAGACGGCGGGGAAATCGCAGATGTAGACTTGTTAGCCATTAAACGCGAATTCGCGAGGACAAAGTCGTCGTCCTTTGAGAGGCGCGGCGCCGCGAACGACGGCGACAAACTGGAGGATGGTTTGTCGAAAACAATGTCGAAAATGTTGAGCGATGATTACGATGCCACGTGTCCGACGTGTTTTGAGGAGTACGACGAGGAAAATCCTAGAATAACCCTCGGGTGTGGACACCATTTTCATCTTCCGTGCGTGCTCGAGTGGCAAGAGTACCTCGAGCTTCAAGGACGGGAGGATACGTGTCCGGTGTGCGACGCCCCCATCGTACTCGATGGGTTCTAAGAAGAAGGATCGCGTCGTCGTCGTCGTCGTCGAGGGTACGTTTTATTTTTTATACAATGCTGTAGAACAATTCTTTGCAAAGCTCCATCCTAAAAGTTAAAAATACAACAAACGCGAAGCGACGACGCTCGTCAAATCGTCTCGGCGAGACGCGTCCTAGCGCTACGCATCGACTCGGCTAATTTCTCCTTGACGGTAAACATGAGCGCCGCGGCGAGAATCGTTTGCGTGAGCTTGGTGGTGATACCCTTGTAAAACACCCCGAGCCCTTCTTCTTCAGTCATTCTTCTCAACGCGTGAAGCGTTCCGCGATAACGCATTCGCTCATCCTCCATATCCTTGGACACGACTTGGAGCCTCGATTTCACCACCATGAGCGGATACGTCGCCATCGTCGCCCCGAATTTAGCCACGGCGCCGAGAACGAACACCTCGGCCGCGCTCAGGGTGGATTTACCGCTCCGACGAAGCCTCCAGCGAGAAGACGTTTCGTAAAACGCGTACTGCAAAGCCGGATTACTCACCATGATGAGCGACGGCGTTAAACCTTGCCACAACCCCTTTATTCCGTCATCCCGAATCACTTGTCGCGCGATGTCGAAAAATCCACCCTTATTCTTCTTTTTTCGCATCGCCCTCTCCGTCCTCTTGGCGTCAATCTCTCGATCGACGACGCTCTCGCTCTCGCTCTCGCTCTCGCTCCCGCTCTCCTTCCCGTCCTCTTCAACCTTACGTTTCACGTCTGCTTGCATCTTCGTCACCACCGTCCATATCGGAAGCGTCATCAACACGTTCACGCACCCCGCAAACGATGCCAAACCCAACGCCACCGCACCCGTCGCTTCCCGTCGCCCACCATCGCTTTTTTCATACGCCGTTCTCGCGCGCGAGTACCAATAGTTGTACGTCGCCTGCGAAGCCGCCACGCCGATCAACGCTGGTTTTATCCCGTCGTACAGCGACTCTGTCGTCGTCCGAGAAGAAGAAGAAGAGGGACGACGCGATGAGGATGAATCATTCGATGCCGACGCGACGCTGACGTCAGAGCGTGAAGACGAACGTCGTCGGGTGACGTGTTGACGGGTGTTGATCGTGATGAGTGGGTACGTACTGAGTAACGCGAGAAGCGCACCCGTCGTGCCCGCGATCGCGTCGATCGTCGCGTCGGATGATGACGAGGATGTGGATACTGACATCAGGATGGGGTTTCGTCGTCGGTCCGTTCGCGGGTTCGAGCGTCACGCTCTAAAGTAAAGCGGGTGAGGTTGATTTGGACTTTGGACTTCATTTCAATCCGCTTAGGCGCCGCTACCAGCTATTTCAATCAAACAAACAATATTATCGGTATCGACGACGTCGTCGTCTCGAATGATCGAGGGAGGAGCGGGAGATGGAAGAATCACCGCTGTACGAGGACGAATCGGATCGACTGCTTAATGACCTATCGCGTCTTCTTCGACCGGCGGACCGGTGTCGATTGAAAGCAGCGTCGTCGTCTCTTTTTTTATCCTTTGATTGACGACGACGATCGCGGTGTGACGAAGACGGTGGTGGGGTTTCTGAGCGCGACGGTGGATCTCTCGACGAGCGCGAGCGCGAGCGCGAGCGCGAGCGACGACGAGAACGAGGACGAGAGCGATTCCAATCATCGCCGGTTCGTCGACGTTCGTCGCGTCGGCCTCTTGATGTCGATCGACGACGGTACGGACTACGACGACGACGACGTGCGTCATCGCGCGAGTGACTCCTCGATCGCCCGCGTCGTTCTCGACGGTCATCCTCGCGTCGTCTATCCGTCATCGCGTCTCTCCCTCTTTCTCTGTCGCCATCCAACGCTACCGCTCTGAAATCGCCCGAAGCGCGCTTACCCAAAATCCTCCCACCGCGACGGTACCCATCGTCCCCGAAACCTCGACGCGAGGATGACGACGGACGATGGTGATGATTACGATAACCCCCCGTGCTACCGTCGTCATCGCCGTCGTCATCACGCATCCGGCCTCGAGCCGCCGCCGAAACCGAAACCGTCGGTCGACACCGCGTCCTCGTCCCATCGATCGTCCCACCATCCATCGCCTCCACCGCTCTCGCGCACGCCTCCGTCGACGCGAACCGTACCACCGCCATTGCCGAATTCCCATCGCCGTCGTCGTCCGCCCGCGTCGTCTTTCGTCGTCGCACGACGCACTCTTCAACTTGGCCGTACGCGCTGAAGATCTCCTTGACGTGTCCAGCTTGCGTTCGGTGCGATAACGGCGACGCCTCGAGCGCGACGGACGACATCAACGTCATCGGGTACCAACAGTGTTCGCACGCGCGCACACACTAGCGCGCACACACACACTCGCGTGCGTTCGCGAATGACGTCGACAGCATCACTTGAAAAAGTGAATGATTCTTGCAAGCGTCATTGATTGTCCGTCGAATGCGATGACGGACGCGGACGACAACGACCGTCGTCGTCGGTCAGTGGGGACGACAAAGGAATCCGCGGCGGGGACGTCGTCGGGTGCGGGTAAACGGGAGAAGGGTGACGACACGCGACGAAAACATGTTGACGCTGTTGGTGCAGTGATTGTTTTGGAAGAAGAAGAAGAAGACGATGGAAGCGACGACGAATCGACTTTGTCGGATCGTGTCGAGGAGAGGGATACATCAAAAATATTCGCAGCGTACGCGAGCGTGCGTGGGGTGTACGAAACGCTCGAAAGACGACGTCCAAAGTTGTTTTTGCACAGAAGTTTATCCTACCTGAAGCAACAGCGACAGCAACGACGAGGTTGCTCACTCGGAAAGGACGACGATTCCGGCGGTGACGTCGAGTACGCGTACGATGGAACAAACAGTAGGATAACACTGAGTGGAAACTACTCGTGCGTGATGTGTGGGAGGAATCAAGGGTCGTTTAGGGCGTTGATGACGCACCTTCGGGCGAGTCACGACTTGTGCGAGTACAGAGGGACGCAGACGAAAACCAAGACGGAGGTGCGGGTGTTTCGAAAGGATATCAATTACGACGCGCGAGGGGTATTGAGGATGAGAGAGGCGGATATGATGACGTGTGCGATGGATCGGGAATTCCGGTACGTAAAGTGTAGGGGGATTTATATGGAGCGGGTGAGTTGCGCGGAGAGCGGAGCAGACGAAGAGGAGGACAAAGAAAGTGAAGAAAAGTGGAGATACATTCGACCCGCGGATCGATACGGTGAACCGGTGGCGGTGGTAAGAGAGATTATGAAAGAGGAGGTAAGAAGGGAGTTTTCAAAGGCGGTGCCGACGATTGACTTGATGGATTTAACGAAGGTCGCAGCGCAGACGCGAAAACCAACCACGAGTCTGCCGCATGTGAGTCCGGTGCCGAGTTCGTCGCGGCAGAAGCGTCCCACCGTCGCCAATCAATCGCAGGTGCTCGTTCCTTTACCGTCGTTGAAGCTTACAGATTCACCCACAGGGAACGACGTACACGAGGTGGTTTCAATTGAATCTCCAACACAGGTGCCGCCGATGACGACGACGCCGGCGTCTGCGGGTGGTCCGTCGCCGCTTCGGTCAAGGCTTACAGAGGCATTTGAGGCTCTGAGCAATAGCCGCTCCGCTCTCCTCAATTTCGATCCGAAGAGTTGGATTGTAAATCATGTGAAGAGACCGGTGGAGAAAATCATCGCCGCGACGGAACCTCCAGCAGTGCATCCAACGTCGATCATGACGCGCGAAGAGAGTATGCTATCGGCGACGCCAAATCAAAATAAACGCAAAGCTACCGGTGAAGAGCTACCGGCGACGAAAAACAACGAACGACCAATTGACAAGCGTCCAAAACGCGAAATTGTATCAAAAGGACCGTTTTTCCGATCGAAAACCTGGGTCCAAATGAACGGTCGTCCAAATTATGATTCCGATGACGACGACACTGTCGAGGTGCGATGCGTCGAGGCGAAACGCTTTCTCAATGAGTTTATCGATTTCTCTCAAGATGAGCTCGATTTCATGGCGGAGTGGAACGACGTCGCCATTAAATTTAACGTCCTCGCCGATTACGAAGCTCCAGCCCTCTGTGAAGCCTTTGTTCGCGAAAACGGGGAGAGGTTGCGCGAAGACGATCTTTTTCATCGGCACTTTGTGGAAACCATCATCAACTTGTTTGAAAACGGGGTTATTCACAAGCGCGAAGTGACGGAAATTCTCGCGTTGACCAAACGAGAAGAACCCCTCGAAAAATGGTCCGACAGAGTGGATACACGTGGTGGGAACAAGCGTCGATGCACTCTCGTCGCCATGAAGGAATTCCCAGAACCGGCGAGACATACTCTCGCGATGGCGCGTTACGTGACGTGACGGAAACAAACGCGATTGACCAACAACGCCGTACAACATAGACATTCATTTTTAGCCGTGCAAAGACTACTACAGCGCGAACAACAAATTACACCCTAAACTACTCCAAGGTACTTTCCTACGAAGAAACTAATAACAACAACCAATACAACACCACACCAATCACTCGACGACGGTCTCGATGTTCCCTAGACTTGCGCCCGCTCGAACGTCCAAACGCAGCGGCGCCTTCCATTTCCTTCTCGCGTACAACGGAACTTCATCCTCGCCGACATCCGACGATATCTGCGACGACGATGACTGGATAAACAACGAAGCGGTGGTTTCCACAGTTCGTCGTCTTCGCACATCGTCATCATTCGTCTGAGGTTTCGTTCGACGGTTCTCCTTTAAAACCACTACGTCGGCATCCGTTGCATCCGCAGCGCTGCCTTCTTCGTCGGCGTCGGCGTCCACACACCGAGCGATTCGAGGCAAATCCCGCGCCACGACATCGCACTCCGCAATCACCCCTTCGTGCGCGCGTCTGATCCCCTCCAACCCTCGCACCGAGCACGTCACCCGCGTTGAACCGAGCGGACGGTCGCGAAGCATTCGAGCCATGGTTGTCGCGACTGAAACCATTCGCCCCGCTTTTCCGACGGTGGACGTCGAAGGCGACGCGTCGGTGGCGGCATCCGTCGCGCGTCCGCCGCCTCCGAGCGTCGACAGCGCGGTGCGGAACATGCTGTCCGCGTCGGCGTCGCAAAGTAAAGTCAGATGAACTCAGACTTTTCATCTTCACGCAAAACTCGCGCACGAGCGAGCAAAGAAACGGAACGGGATGCTACATGACGATAATTGGAGCGCCACGACGGGGTACATACATTAAACGACGAGGAGAAGAAGAGTTTCGTTTGTTTGTTTCTGTAATGAATGAGATCTGACGATTTCAAGTAGTACGTTCTAGGGTGAGGCCAGTTGGCTAGGTCTGGTCCGAGTCCACAGTGAAGAAGTCGAGCGCCTCGAGCGAGCGACGAAACATTCTTGTGAATATTTAGTGCTCTTCGGCGGCAGCCTTGTGGTGCTTCTTCTTCATGAGCTTTCTTTGGTAGAAAGCAAGCTCCGGACCCTCCAACACGTAACCATCGGCGCGACCGCACTGACCCGGGCGAGAAGTGATGATGCACAAGATGCGACCGGTGGCGAATTGCTCATCGAGCGCCTTGGCGACAGAGTGGTTGCGGTTGCGGTTGCGAAGCTTCATGGTCACAGACTTGGAGCGCTTGGCTTCAATGTCCTCTTCCTCAACCTTTTCACCGTTCTTCACCTTGATACCAATCTTCTTACCGTAGTGTTGAGCATACCAGGCGCGGAACGGCGCGGCGTCGACAGCGACGACGGCGCTCTTCACGAGCGTCTTGGTACGAACAAGTTCGTTGTTGGACGCGTTGTAAACGACATCCAAGATGCGCGTCTTGCGCGTGCACGCCTCAGAACCCCAAGAGAAGTTACCAGTGTCGAGGCGGAGCGCGCGGTGCTTAATGTTACCGCCGCGGCATCTCACTTGACGCACGGTGACGTTGGAGGAGAGCTTCGTGTTCGCCGGCTGACGACCGAGCTCGTACCTACACGAAAAAAGATTGGATGAAACAGTCAGTCGATGTGCCGGTGTCGTCGCACGCGCGATGAAACGAAAACGATTCGAAACGTTTCTTCAAAACAAACCCCGCCGTCGTCGTCGTTCGCGGACGACGCGACGGGTTTTCAAAAACGCCAATCAACATCGCACGCAAAGCCCCAAAGCCCTAACCTATCGCGATCGACCGCCCTCGTGGTTTCCCACGACGACAACCACCGCGACGCGTGGAAGACCCGGGGACTCGGACGCATCGAATGGAAAACGTACTTTCTCTTCTTTCTCCACGGCTTCTGCTTACCGCCGGTGGCGCGGCGCTTGTGCAAGCTGTCACGAGAGATACCTGCGTCGTTGGAAAGAATCTGGGGTCAGCGTCGTCGTTCTCGCAGGTATGGGCTCGCGCACGCGGCGCGCATTTCGTTCGTTCGTTCGTTCGTTCGCGCGCGGAACACGCGGTGGTGTGATATTCTTTACGACGCCTCGTCGTCGTCGCGCATCGCGCATCGCGTCGTCGTCGTCGCTACGCACCCATGGTTCTCGCGCGTCTTCTAAAGGCGGATCGGACGAGAGCCGACGAGGAGAGGAAAGAAGCCGAGGAAGACGCGTTGGTGTGTCCGAATGTCCGAGAAATTCATACTGTGGGTATCTTTTCATCATCTTTTACACTTTTGTGTCTTTTGTCCATGCGTGTCGTTTTTTTCTGTTTACGCGATGGATGGTGTTTGAAGGTGTTTTAATACGTGATAGACGCGGTTGCGGTCGCAGAGCGCCGGCGTCAGTCGGCGACGGGCGAACGAGCGGGACGGGACGACGGGCCGACGACGATGGCGGTGCGGGATAAGATCTTCGCCGCAGCCAAGGGGTTCCGCGGACGGGCGAAGAATTGCATAAAAACCGCGCGGGACCGCGTGCACAAGGCGTGGCAGTACCAGTACCGGGATCGTCGAACGAAGAAGCGAGAGTACCGCAAGCTGTGGATCACGCGGATCAACGCGGCGACGAGAGAACACGGGGTGCGTGCGGATGATTCATGCTCGGAACGATCGATCGTAATTCGCGATCGATCGATCCAATCGTCGCGCGCGCGATGACGAAGACGAAGACGAAAAACTAGAAGAGGTTTGGACGAACAAGAGACTGACCACTTCGCTTTCTTTCGCGCAGGTCAAGTATGGCGAATTCATGCACGCGCTCGGTTCGGAGAACGTGTGCGTCGATAGAAAAGTGCTCGCAGAGTTGGCGGTGAATGAACCGCACTCGTTCAAGGCGTTGGTGGACCAGGTGAAGCGCATGAGAGGGATCAAGTGAGCGGCCGCCGAGGGGCTTTTGGGGCGAAAGAAAGTCGAGTATAGTAATTTTCTTTAGGTGCTCTCGCGATGATGAGAGTTTTGTAGTTGATAAGGCGCAATAGTAGATCATTACATCACACGCGAGCTTCAGGAAAAAAGTGGAATGATGAACGTAAGTGTATTCCGAGACGCGAGCTCCCGAAAGAGAGAGCCTGGCGTCTACGCTGAAAGCGGCGCTTTTAAAAGTCTTCGGCAAACGGAGAACCAAAAGAATAGTAGGCGTTGATGGCGAGCATCAAACGCTTAATCATCGCCTTGAGCGCCGCATTCGCCGTCTCATCCGCCGGAAGCGGTCTAGACACGACAAAGAAGCGTCCATCGATAAACTTATCCTTGCCGTCGCGGTTCATCTTTTCGATGCCGCCCTCCTTGGTCGGCACGATGGTATCCCACACCTGCACCTTTTCATCATCCATCTGCGCGATCAACTGCGCGATCTCAACTTCCTTACCGTCTCTAAAATCGTACAATCGCACCATCACCCCGTTCGTGTCGCCGTTCTCCATCTCGTTGACGCACTCCACGCTCATGCGCTTACCGTACCTCGCCACGCCGCCCTCCTCGAACTCGCTCGTGCACCACCGAAACATTTGCTTGACGAAATCCGCCCGCGGGATGTGCGGGGGGATCTCCGCTTTACACAATTCCTGGCGTTCCCCGTTCGCCGCGGACGCCAAGACCCGTCGCGCGGACGCCGCCGTCCCGACTCGCTTTCGACCGCCAGTGGCCCCTCTTCGCACGCCGCACCGAGACGCCATGGTCATCGACCCCGTCATCGTCGTCGTCGTCATCGCTCGCGCGTTTGTTTCTTCGTACGTGGGTGGATCGAACGCACCCGAGTTCGCGCGGTCGTCCCGTCGTCGTGTGTCGCGTCGGACGCGCGCGTCTCCAGCGCGAAAACCTCAACGCCAGGGCACCGACCGCGTCGATCGACCCCGACCGCGCGCTCGATACCATCTTTTATCTTTATTCCAGGTTATGACTGTATGCACATATACATTTTGGCAGGAAACGCCCCCCCTCCTTTGATTTCGACGGGTCGTGACTCGTGACTCGGTCACTCGAGACACTCGGAACATCAGACCTCGTTCGAAGAACTTGGCTTTTGAATTGAGAAGACGGACGACGACGTCGAGACGGACGGGCGGGAATCGGCTCGCCGATCCATCCCCCGTGGTCGGCACAGAACGACGCGAGCGAGCGACGTGGGTGACGGCGAGAAACGTCGATTCGAGGACGCGGGCGCCCGTGCGGGTCCGCGAGCGCCGTGCCGCGGCGACGAACGAAGCGTCGGCATCATCGCGAGCGGTGGTGGATACGGACTGGCGCGACCGCGGTCGAGATCGCGGTCGCCGCCGATAGACGGCGCCGGTGGGTCGGGGGGGACGGAGACGCGACGCGACGCCGACGGTGGGTCGACGGAAGACTGGGGAGAAAACGACGAGGAGGACGAGGGTTGGGAAGGGCGGCGCGGGATGGAACACGGGGGAGTCGGGAAAGTGGGACCCGGGATGCGGGCGTACTTGACGCGACGAAGGAAGAATTTGAGCGCGTCGCAACACAGAACGCTCGTGTTGGTGGTGACGTTTTTCGCGTACATGATGTATCACGCGTCGAGGAAACCGCCGAGCATTGTGAAGAGCGTTTTGAACCCGGATGAGGAGTCGCGAGCGCGCGGGGCGAAGGGTTGGGCGCCGTTTGACGGAGAAGACGGGACGTCAGTCATTGGCGCGTGTGACTTTGCGTTTCTCGCGGCGTACTCGATAGGGATGTTCTTCAGCGGACACATCGGGGATAGGATGGATTTGAGAAAGTTTTTGACGTACGGCATGGTGCTCAGTGGGTTCTGGGTGAGCATGTTTGGTATGGGATACTACTGGAACTTTCACAGCGTGTGGTTTTACGTCGGAGTGCAAATCGTCGCCGGGGTGTTTCAGTCGACCGGTTGGCCCTCCGTGGTGAGCGTCATGGGTAATTGGTTCGGAAAAGGCAAGAGAGGTCTCATCATGGGTGTGTGGAACGCGCACACGTCGGTGGGTAACATGTTTGGAAGCCTCGTCGCTGCTGCGGCGTTGAAAAACGCGGGATGGGGGATGAGTTTCATCATTCCCGGCGCGTTAACCATGGTCATGGGCGTCTTAGTTTGGAACTTTTTGGTCGTCACGCCAGAGGATGTGGGTCTTCCCCCGGCGAACGCGCCGACGGGCGCGGCCACGGGCGCGGATGACGAGGAATCGGTGGCGCGTAGGCGACTGTTAGATAGCGGATCGAGAGGAGGAGCGGAGCGCGAGCGCGCCGTCGGCTTCACCGCGGCGTTGAAGATTCCGGGCGTCATCACCTTTTCGCTCTGTTTGTTCTTCACCAAGCTCGTCGCCTACACGTTCTTGTACTGGTTACCCTTTTACATTGAGCGCACTGAAATCGCGGGGCAAACGTTGACCGCCGCAAAGGCTGGCGAGTTGAGCGTCATTTTCGATCTCGGCGGCATCTTGGGCGGCATCTTAGCCGGATACATTAGCGACAAGTACAACGCCAGATCAATGACGGCTGCGGGTTTCGTCTACCTCTCCATTCCAGTCTTGTATCTCTACCGCGAGATGGGCTCTGTTTCGATGAGCGTCAACCTCGGCCTCATGGCGCTCAGCGGCATGTTAGTCAACGGCCCTTACGCCCTCATCACCACCGCCGTGAGCGCGGATCTCGGCACCCACGAGAGTCTAAAGGGTAACTCCAGAGCGCTCGCGACGGTGACCGCCATCATCGACGGCACGGGATCCATCGGCGCCGCCATCGGTCCCATGCTCACCGGCTTCATCACCTCGCTCTCAGACGACTGGAACCACGTCTTCTACATGCTGTACGCCGCCGATTTATGCGCCGGTTTGCTTCTCACGAGACTCATCTTCAAGGAGGCTCGCGCTCTGCTCGCCGCCGCCACGTAATTCATTGTAATCGCTATCGTAAATCTACTAGTAGTTTCATCTTCATCATTCCATCCGGCGCGCAACAACACTCAGTCGAGTGGACGAAGTCGAACCCTCATTCCTTCACGCGCATCCGTCCAACGAGGAGATGTCTTCCGCGCGTGGAGCGCTTTTATCCCTCGGCTCGCGCCTGAGATTAGCTTCCGCGCGTCCCGCCGGACGATCCGTTCGCGGTTTCGGTGCGTGCGCGTCGATAAACCCGCGCCGTCAAACGTCGTCGTGTCGTTGGCGCGTCTTCTCGATCGTTCAGCAGTTTGGACGGACTAGGAATTCTGATTTTGACGAGGACGACGCGATGGGACGCCCGACCCGCGTTCTTCGGGACTGACATTGTTTCCTTCTTCTCTTCGTCGTCGACGCAGCGAGCGAGGGTCATGGGGTCACGCACGAAGGCGTGACGCTCCACGACGCGTCCTTCGCGCACAAGGCGTTGGGCACCGGGTTTGGCGCCATGATGTGGTTTTGGGTATTTTACCGTTTCTATCACGACGGTGACGTGCTGTTGTATGGACACGCGCCGCACTTTGAACACGACGATCACGATGACCATCACTGAGTAGTGTGTGAATCTATGGCGCCGCGTTTGTAATTGTATATAGAAGATTGTCTCTCTATGCGTGGCGGGTGGATGAGAGTCGTTTTGACGCTATGCATTTTGATGTTTTCATTTCACGCGAAATTTTTACGTCACGCGAGCTAAAAATTTTAGTAGAAGTTGTTGTACGTGGAGGTGCGGAACCAGAGGTAATCCGGCAAGAACTGCGTCGGTCCGATGGCTGCAATGGCGACCTCTTGGTCGCGAATGTACTTCCATGCCACAGACTTGACGGTTTCGACGTTGACGGCGTCAATGCGCGCAAAGAGCTCATCGCGAGACATGCGCTTGCCGTACGTTAAGAGTTGCCGACCAATCTCTTCCGCCACAGCGCTGGTGCCAGACTCGGAGTGCAAGAGCAAGGAAGACTTGAGCGCTTCCTTGGCGCGAGAGAGATCCGTCTCTTCTGGGCAGTAGATGAGGTTTTGGAACTCGCGCATGACGGCAAACGCCGTGTCGTCGAGGTGTTCGAGGTTGTCGCTCGAGACGGACACGCCAAAGAGGCCAGTGTCGGCGTAGTTGGTGTTGAACGCCATGAAAGAGTTACCGAGCTTGTTAGCGTTGAAGGCTTGCGCGAGCGGAGACATCATATCCGCTGCGCCGACGGCTTGCTTGTCCCAGCTACCAAGCATGGCTTGCATAACCATGAGAGGAACGGCGTCCGGAGAGTTCCAAGACGCACCCTTGAAGGCGACGGCAAAGTTGCACGTCGTCATGTCGTCATCGCGGATGCGAACCTCGCTGCCGGTGAAGTGACCCGGGTTCTTGGCAACCAAGGCCTTCGTACTCGCGCCCTCAGTCGGGAGATTGGCGAAAGCCTTCTCCGCGAGCTTGACGAGCTCGTCGTGGTCCACGGCACCGGTACCGACAACCACCATGCGCGGTGCCGTGTAGTGCGTCTTAATGTACGTCTGCAAGTCTTCTTGCGTCACGGAGCGAACGCACTTTTCCGACCCGAGGATGGTGGTACCGAGCGAGGTGTGTTGGAACGCCGACGCGTGCAAGTGATCGAACAAAACCTCCTCGACATCCTTTTCGACCTCCTCCATCTCGCGCAAGATGACGCCTCGCTCACGCTCGATTTGCGGCTTTTCCAACGCAGAGTTTTGCAAAATATCGCTCAAAATATCCACCGCCGCACCGACATCCTTCTTCATAACCTTGGCGTAGTACGTCGTCTGCTCACGGCTCGTGTACGCGTTCAAGTGTCCACCCATGTTTTCAATCTCCTCCTCGAGACCAGCCGCCGTGCGGCTCTTCGTACCCTTGAAAGCCATGTGTTCCAAGAAGTGCGCGGTACCGTTCGTCGTCGCGTCTTCATACCGGGAACCCGCGTCAATCCACACGCCGACAGTCGCGGTTTCCGCGTGCGCCGTCGGTTCCGTCGCCACCCGGAGTCCATTCGCGAGCGTCGTCACCTGTTTTCGCGGGCGTTCAATCCCCGTTACGTCAGTCTCTTTGTTTTCTTTACCGTACCAAGCGTGGCGGGGTCATTCAATGGGACGGTAGAACCACCGTCAAAGGCCAACCAAACCAAACCCCTTGGCGAGCGATCCGACCGATCCGACCGCGTCACGATCCTTCCCCCACGTCCGTTCCCCACGTCTCGTCACCCATCCATCGAACGATCAACCACTCCGCCATCGCTTTTCCCGACGACGACCGGGCGCGCGATCACCGAAACCGTCCGACGGTTCGCGAAGACGCATTCAAAAACCAACCGAACGATCCACGCGCTGAAACGATCGATCATCATCAGGACGCGCGCACCTTGGTTTCGCTCGCCTTGGGTAACCCCAAATGCGCGAACGTAGCGCTCTCGGGACTGCTGTGACGCAAAAACGCGCTCGGCGTCGCGCGGTTCGCGTCTTCTTCCTCCCCGGTGAACACCGGGGCGGCGTCGCGCGCCGCGACGTTCGCCGCCGTGCCGTAGTGCGAGGACGAGGGCGATGCCGACGCGACGACGCGAGTCGTCGTCAGCGTCGTCGTCGTCGCCGTTCGCGTCGCGAGCAAACTTCGGGACAGACGTCGGGCGAGCATCGCGGGAGCTTCCGTTCCGTTCCGCGTGTGGTTCAACCGCCGACGCGCCGATGTGTGCGGGAGGGGGCGTCAGTCACCACAGTCTTGTGGACGCGTGCGACGAAGTATTTCGCAGACTTTTGAGTTTTTCGTACTGTGACTGTAATTTAGCCGATATATCCAAAGTGTCAATTTTGTGAAAGGATAATACGGACGCGAGCCCGTGTGATCGCCCGCGGGGCGCCGCGGTGGATTTTCGGCGAAAAACTGACCGGGGCCCGGTGGGTGGTCTACAATACGAGTTACGTATAGTTTTCCCCCGACGAGTGAGTGAAGAAGGTTAAGTTAACCAAGTTAATCAAGTTAATGACGACGGTTTTCGCGCACCACCACCACCACCCACCCGAGGAGGGAGGGCGACCCGAACCGTCTTCACGCATTCGTTCACGGGAGACGTGACTGTGCCGCGCGACGCGAGCGCGCAAAGGTGGGTGAAGACGCCAGAGACATCGGATCGAGTGAGGCTTTGGAAACGCAGCATGATGAATGATACCGGCGACGAACGCGAACATCAACGCGACGACGACGACGAAGACGACGACGACGCGCCGATGATGGATACCGTCGTTCACCCTCGTGGTGGTGGTGATGGTGGTGATAAAAAAGCACTGGCGATTGAAACAGCGTCGACGACGCTGATGCGCGCCTCGGAGGATGCGTTGGTGATGTTGCGAAGCGCGGTCGAACACGTCGTAGGCGCGGAATCGCGCGTCGCGGCGCTGCGACACGCTGGTGAAGCTCGAGAGTCGAAATTGGAGGAGGAGTTTTCGTGCATACGAGAAAATTTGCGCGCCGTGACGGCAAAGACGGAGGAACTGATGGCGGTGATGCCGGTGCGGAGGGAGGAAACGAAGAAGATTGGCACAATTGATGTGGGTGAGGACCGAGGGATTGAGGGTGCCCTCGAAGACGCTGGGAGACGACGCGTGTGAGATGTGACATATTACGACGAACATGATGATGCGAATCAATGTAAACGCTCCAAGTCTTTCTTCGTGTGCTACATTACATGATATGATGACTAACCGAGGAGGTTACCCGCCCCGGGGTTGGTTTGTCGAGAAGCGACCGACGCCCACGGAAGGTTGTGGGTATCGACGCCGCTGCTTTGAATGGCGCCAATCTTCTGTAATGCGTCTCGCGCTTCAAGCGCATCTTCAAACCAGTGCTTCTCGCGACCTACGACGAAATAATCCTTAGCCCCTCGCCCAAGAATTAGAACCACGTCACCCTCTTCCGCCAATCCAATGGCAGCGCGGATTGCGTGATACCGATCCACCATGATGTACCTACGAACTAAGTTTTGAAGTCTCATGCACTCGTACTGTGCATTCTCGTGCACCTCGTACATATCCTTCAAAAATGGAAAGAGCGCCTCTTCACGAATCTTGTCGCTCTCATAAATTTCATCCCTAAATCCACTGCAAACATCTTCCAGAATTTTGTACGGATTTTCACCCTTTGGCGAGCCATTGGTGATGAAAACGACGTCAGACATGTTGTGCACCACTCTACCGATGACGGCGCGCGTCTCAGCGGCATTCTCGCCATCGTCATCCCCCTCGCAACCGATGAGGGTGATGACCCGGTTGCAGTTTGTCGCTCTTGCGCTTAAAATGGCTTGCTCGATAGCTTCGGGGGTATCCGCGCTATCGATAAGCACCGAAAAGTCTTGCCCTTCATCGATGAGCTCCATGCGCCCGGGAACCACCTCCACCGCCTCCAAGCCGGCGGCGATGACGTCGAGCGGAATCTCCGCAGCGAGACCGACGGCGACTGCGCAACAAATCGGACCAACCATGTGCTCACCCACGAGTCCAACGACAACTTCGACGTTGCCAGCGGGAGTCGACAGCGAAATTGCTGTTTCAAAGAGGGAAAAGTCAACACGCGCCGGGTACACATCCGCGCCTTGGTTGTCAATGATCGTCGAATATGTCACGATTGGCACATCCTGAGCGTATTCGCGGCAGAGATCCGCGTCTTGTTCGTCTACGTTGAGCACAGCACGCTGCGTTTCCGCATCGCTGAGCGACTTGAAGACTTCCGCGACGTGCATCGAGTACTCAGAGTCCAAACCATTGTAATTTTTGCGTGCGCCTCCCATCGAGGTTAACGCGACAATGTCAAAGTTCATCCCCCGAGTCGCCTTTCGTCTCACTTGCTCCGCACTAACCTCCATGACGGCAGCTTGCGCTCCATTGTCCGCAATACCCGCCGTGAGCTGCTGAAACTGGAGAGCATCGGACCCGAGCTCTTCAAATTCGTACTTGCCGCGGTACGGGGCCAAGAAGCCCGGGGCGGTGCACGCGCGATTACGCGTTGTGTCCTCTTCGTCGCTCTCCCAAACCCCACCCTGCGCGGTGAGCTTTAAATCCTCATCGATCAAGTTTCCATTCGAGCCAACCAGACCAATCTTGATTTCCGCCTCTTCAAAGATCGCCTTGACCAAGTACGACGTCGTTGTCTTGCCCACGCTCCCAGTGAGCGCGATGGCTGTCAAAGCCTTGGACGGATCCCCATAGAAAACCCGCGCGATGTCCGCCAACGCCTCATCAATATCCTTTACGACGGCGATTGGGACATCTGCCAACCCCTCGATCGGTTCAGGCGCGACGACGGCGACCGCACCCGCCGCGACCGCTTCTCTTGCCGCCGCCGCCCCGGCGTTCCCAGTCGCCGCGCACACGTACAAGTCCCCGCTCAACAGCGCGTTTATATCGTTGGCAATGCCCGAAATTTCCACATCCTCGTCATCATCCAGCGCGATCCATTCCGCAACCACATTCGCCTCGTCTAAGATCTCCCTCAATAGCGCTTCAACCTCCTCTTCCTCCTCCTCTTCGACGTCTCGCTCCTCCTCAGTCGCTTCGCCCGCGTTTGCCTTCGTCCTCGCCCCTCGCGTCGTCGTCGTCCTTCGTCTCCTCGTCGACACCAGACCCGCCGTCGTCGCTGCCGCCACCGTCGCGCGCACCACCGACGGCATCGCCATCGCGCGCGTCGTCGCCGCGTTAACCCCCGTCGCTCGCGTCACCGCCGCCGCCGCACCGCGTCGCCTCGAGCCCGCGCCGCCCAAAAAGGACCTCGAGCGCGCTTTGACGACGACCCTCGCCAATGCCGTCGTCGTCGTCCACCGTGCCGTCGTCGTCCGCCGCCGCGCGGCGCACACCCCACGCGCCGTCGCCGTCGCCGTCGCCGTCGCCGTCGTCGTCGTCGCGAGCGTCATCGCCTTCCCTTCGCCCGCGTCGCGCGGTCGCGTCTGCCGCCTCCCGTCGGTCGCGCCGTCGGCTCGCAAAAGCGCCCGAGCGAGCGCAGCGAGGCGAAAAGGGAAAAAGCGCGACGCGGCTTCAATACGAGGACGCGCGCTATCGAGACGACGCGTCCGTTTTTCGCCTCAAAATCGGACATTTGAATGGATGGGGGTAAAAATCGCTTCAAAGCGGGGTGGGAACGCCGGGGGTCGGCGGGTCCGAACCGAATTTTTCAATATCGAGCGTGGGGAAAGTCCTATGAGTCACACCGTTCGATTTTCCCCCGCGTCTCGCGCTGCCGACGCGCGCGGAGTGGGATGGGAATCCGTTGACGCGGATGGGTGACGTCCGGAGCGCGCGACGCGGAAAGAGCGAGTGGTGGGAACGTACACTCACATACATGACGATGATGATGATGTCTGGGACGACGACGTCGCTCAATCGAACGCGCGCCGCACCCGCCGGCGCTTCTTCTGTGCTTCGTAAGGAAGCCTCCACCTGCTCGAGTTCTTCTTCGATGCGATCGAGAGTGACGAAGAAAACGAGAGCGGTTACCGCGTCGACGGCGGGGGTGACGACGACGATGCATCGCGGACGAACACGGATGCGAATCGCGTCGGTGCGAAACCGGGACGAACCGGCGTTGGCGGTGACGACTGGACGAAGAGCGGGGGGAGCGGGAGGGGCCAGAGCAACAAGCGGGGCGCGAAGTGCGAGGCTGACGCGCGTCGCGGCGTCGGAAGGAAACGACCAAGAACGCGAGATTGAAGAGGCGACGAAGAAATGGGGACTCGAGGTTGGGTTGTGGAAGGTGTTCAAATCGAAATCGGGTAATGGCGGGGAGAACGGCGGGGAAAGCGGTGGCGGCGCGGCGGATTTCTCGCGCATGGACATGGCGAAAAAGTTGCTCAAGAGATACGGAAGCGCGTACCTCTTGACGTCGATTTCCCTCTCGCTCATCTCCATCACCGTGTTTTATTTCGCAGTTTCGAGCGGGATTGACGTTGCGTCGCTGTTGGAAAAGGTTGGGATCAACGTGAACGCGACGAGTGAGCAGTTTGGTACCTTTGCGTTGGCGTACGCGGCGCACAAGGCGAGCTCGCCGATTCGGTTTGGCCCCACCGTCGCGTTGACCCCGCTCGTCGCCAAGTGGCTCGGTAAGGAGATTGCGAGCGAGGATGCGATGGATGGCGATGCGTCGGATGGTGGAGACGCGTCGTCCAACGAGTGAGGCGTGACGAACGCCCTACGCGATCGATATCTGTGCAATGTATGACAAGAGTTAAATATTACCAAGACTAGTGAAACCGATACCCGAAAACAAATGTAAACGACAGACGACACACCTCGACGCGCGTGCCGGCGCGCTCGCGGAGTGGATCACGCTCATGACGGAGAATGAGGCTTCTAACCGAACGCGAAGACGACGCGGTAAACCGACGTCGTCGCGGTACCACACTAGACTGGTTGCGAGCGTGTTCGCACTCGCAAGTTTGGTGATGATGCTGATCCCATCGGTCAGCGCCGTGGTACCGAGTCGAAACGGACTCCCGTACCTCGACGACGCAACGTTCGAGCGCGAGACGCAAGCGTCGAGCGGACAAACCACCGGTACGTGGCTCGTGCTCTTCACGAACGGTGAGAATGGTGGCGCTCGCAGGGCAACTGCAAACGCGAGAAGGAAACTCGCGGAAGCGAGGGATAATCTTCTAGATTCAGGCGTCGTCGCGGCGAGCGTGGACGTCGGTGAGTCCCCGGAAACGATGGATAGATTTCGTCTCGTCGTCAAGCGCACTCCGAGCGTGGTGTTACTCAAGGCTGGTAAGGCGTACGTGCAAGCGTTGGACGACAAAGAAGCTGAAGACGAAGATGCGTTCAGCGTGGAAGCGTTCGCGACGTCCACGTACGCCGAGCAAGGCGAAGAGTTTGACATTCCACCAGAGTTGACGTTCATCCAGAAGAAATTCGCTCGCGTGACGAGCGGGATCGCATTTGGAATCGTCCGGTTGTACGCGAAATCAGAAAAACTTGCGAGCGTCTTGACGGAGGATTACGCCCAAATAGCGGCGGGTTGGCAATACTCGGGCTTGAAAGGCGCGCGCAGAGCCGCCTCGCTCGCGGCGAGTAAGCATGCAGATTCGTATGGATTACTTTGTTTCATCATCGCCGGGGTGTTGATTTTTACCGCGGCACTTCTCGCCGTGGCAACCTTTCCTTCGGGTCGTCCTAGCGACGCCGCCGGAGGAGCGCGAAAGTCAAAGACCGAATAGCCGGGCGGCGACTTCGATCAACTGTTTTTAGGAAATGTACGTAGAACAGCACAAAACGAAAGCAACTTTTCAACTATTTCGATCCGCGGTCGTCGATCGCTCTCGTCGTCGTGCACCCGCGTTGGACCGCAAGAGCCGCCGGCTTCTAAATCCCGACTACCAACCAACTCAACTAACCGCCTCCACATCGTCTTCAGTTCGAGCCTCAACGAGCCCAGATGAAGCGCGCGGGTTCGCCCGGATTGGACCGGGATGAGTCTCCGTCGATGAGCGATGCCTGCTCGGTGGACGTCGCCGCGTCAGACCCGCGAAACGTTCGACGAGCTCTCGAAGAGCTCTCGTTACACGGCGTCGACCAAGCCTTCAGCAGAGACGAGATGATTCTCAAACTCTTCGGCCCGATCGAGTCCGTCGTCCACGCGTGGGTAAATAAAATGGATAAACGAGGTTTGAGTTCCCCGGCGGGGGTACCGTTTCGCATCAACGTGCTCGGGGCGACGTGGGAACACGAGGTTTGTCGGTGGAGGACGTTTGCTGCCTTTGCACTGCGAGCTAGCGATGAAGTACATCCTCCCGAGATTTGTGTGCGGTTCGTCGGACCCGCGGTAGAGTATGAAGAAGAATACGCGTCGTTGATGAAGGTTGGAAGCAGTTCTGGGGAACGCACGGTGAAGTTGACGGCGAGCACGCATCAGGGTAGGTTTCCAAAGGATTTTAGCTCACCATGCGACCTCTTCCTCGCATTCAATGCGGGCTTGGTCATCGGAAAGCACTGGGCGCCAGCTCTTCGAGAGGTGCTCGCTGTGCATCGTAATCATATCGAACACGTCCTTCGCGCGAAGAACGACAGAGTTGTCGAGAACTTTCCGAGCGTACCGCCGCCGATTTGGTTTACAGATTACAACGAAGAAGCGGCGCAGTATAGTTTTGACATGCTCGCGCACTTGGTTGCTTCGACTGTACAAGGCTTGGAGGAGTTATTCGAGGTTAAGATAAAAGCGGATTTGATCAAACCATACGCAAATCCGTATCGAGATACGACTGCGGTTCAGATGGCGGAGCTCACCTCTTTGGCGTTCTCCAACTGTTACGCGTTCGCGTTTGTCGGTTTTGAAACCGCGTGATGGTTTGAGGACCGAAGCTGTACCAACAAAAGATTGATTGATTTGTTAGCGCGACCGTTGGTTGGTTGTCTTGTATTGAGTGCTAGTGTTGAGTTGATTATTAAGCTATGCTGTTCGTTTACCTATTTTCTACTTGTTACCAAAGCTGTGGCCTTTCCCGTCGTGGGCAACAGGCGCGTTGACAATCCTTCCGCTCGTTGCTCCATCTTTTCTCACCTCCAGAGGTGTCGTCATCCCTTGTTCGGATTTACCGAGACCTTTGCCTTTGCTCCATCCCATTTTCGCCATCATGCGCTCCGCCACGCTCTGCGGCTTGCTAGAATCACCATCCGGCTTTGGAGTCTCGCGTCTTTCTCCTTCGTAACTACCTCCGCCGTACCTACCGAGCTCCATCCTCCGCCGTTTCACCTCCTTTCCGTCCACGTTTAAAAACTGCTCGCGTTTCATCCCACGCTCTGCCTCTTTCACCCGCCGTTTCTTCTCCAGCTCGACCCGCAGAGCCTCGCTCGCCGTCGACACCGACCTGCGCTCGACGCGCTCAACGCGTTCAGCCAGCACCCGTTCGTAATCATTCGGCTCCATCGGATCGTACACCCCCTCGATCGTCTCCTCCATGGAATCCTCCGCGTCGTCCACGATTAATCTCTTCTCGCCATCATCTTTTTCCACCTCATCCACGCTCTCCCGCGTCCTCGTCGCCGCTTCTCTCGCTTTGGCCGCACCTCTCGCTTCCAACCTCTCCCTCTCCCTTCTTGCCTTTGCCGCCCGCATCGCGCTCGCCTGCGCCCTGAGCATCGCCCCGGTCGGTTTTCTAGCCTCTTTCGATGCCGACCCACGCGCCGAGGACGCTAACGTCGACCATGCCGCGCGTTTCGACGCCGCGTCAACGGCAACAGCGACGTCAACATCATTCCTAGTACTGGTCCCACCACCAGTTCTCTTTTCCTTGTCGTCGTCTCCATCGCCGTCGTCTTCGTTTTCGCGACGTTCCGCTCTCGCCGCCGGTAGGTCGTCGTAGAGTCCCATGACGCACCGCGAGCGCGCCGCGCCGTCTGCGTGCCCGTCGACTCGGGTCGTCGAACAGACGAAAAGTGACGATGTGAAGAGAGTGAAACAATCTTTAAAACGCGACGCACCGCGAACCTCTGTGACGCCGCGACGTTTCGAGCGAGCGCGGACGATGTGGCGTGCGTGTTCAACGCACGGCAACGTCGCGCGGGAGACGCTCGAACGCGCGCGGGTTGTCGGTGGTGCGGTGCGAAGGAAGAGCGTTGACGCACACGACGTTGGTTCGACGAACGTTTGGTTACGAACGACGACGACGCGTGCGGGCGAGGATGACGAGGAATGGGTGCCGGGGGAGACGCGCGCGACAACGTTGATCGCTTCGCGAATGTGCGACGGAGACGATGGGAACAACGGGGCGAGCGCGACGCGGACGTACGAGACAGATGCGTTGGGGCTGTCAGACGTACACGCGTGCGCGTTCGTCGACGAGGATTGTCTCGTCGTCGTCTCCTCGGATGGAAGCGCGTGTGCGGTGATTGAAGACGTGTATGGAGAAGGAAAGGTTCGTGAGGTGGAGTCTGCGTCGTTGACGGAGGTTAAAGGGGCGAAGTCTTTGGTGACGTGCGCGGAGAGCTGCGAAGCGGGCAGGGGAAAGGCGAGCGTCGCAGTGGGAGATTCAAATGGGAACTTGTACTGCGTTTCGGTGGACCGCAGCGCCGGAAAGTTTACGTGGAGCGTTTTTGATCGGTCGAACAGGAGTGATTGGGTGGACGACATGCACGACGACGACGAGGATGAAGAGGAGGATGCTGAAGCATCTGTTCTTGGTTCGCCGACAAAGACTCCAGGAAAGTCGCGTAGATGGGGGGCTTTGAGGTCTGCAACCATGGCGGCTGGAGCTTTGTTGAGCCGCAAGGTGAATGCTGGGGGTATCAGATCGTTGAGATTTGCCCAAGGGTCCTCGGATTCAAAGAAGCGATTGCTCGTGTGCGAGGCAAGCGGAACCATTGAGGAGTGGTCGCTTGACATGTCAGGAGCCAAAGAGCCGACACTTGCTCACACTCACAAGGTTTCGAAGATGATTAAGAGATCTCTTCGCGGTTCGTCAAACGTCGCACTCATCTCTGCCGACTGGATCGTCACGGAGACGGGCGTGGATATCTCAGTCCTCGCCGAGTGTGACGGCAAGGGCTCTCTTCATAGACTCCTTCGAACGCACGGCACAGACGCGATGGAAATCGTGGCTTCAACGGTTCCCCCGGCTGGATCTTTGCCAGCGATTATTGACCAAGCTCGAGTCCGCGTTGATGGAGACGATACCTTCGTTCTCGCGAGCGATGGTTCGGCGGTGATGTTTGCGGGCGTTGACTATTCTCGCATATTGACCCACATCGATACCTCTAACCACGAACCCTTGATCGACGCCACTTGCGCCAGTAAGGGTAAGTGGTACGTATTGACAAAGGATAGTGGGATGTCTGTGTTCAGTCCGCATGCTAGCGGAAGACAAACGACTCCGAGACGCGGGACGAACGTGACGCCCACAAGACGCGCCACTCGCTCGACAGTCCACGTGGACAGTCCGATGACGGATCAGCCCATAAACGAGTCCGATGCGATGGAGTGCGTTCGCTCTGAGTTTGAAACTTACTTTGCCGGTCGCAGTGGCCCGCCTGGACAGACGAAATCGCGATTGCGTGCCTCCGGGGCCTTTCTCAGCGAGTCTGCCCCGTTCGCCACAATGAGCAAAGGGGTGGTGGACGCACTTCCAAAGAAACTCTCAGGCAAGTCTACGCGTGGTGGGCCCACTATTGAAGAGAATGGCACGGAAAAGATCAACCGCCATCTCATCTTCCTGGAGTTTTTGTCGGACAGCGGGGTTTGGAACGAAATAAACGCCGCCGAGCGATCTGAGATTTTGATGCACGGTGAGATGATTGCCGCCATCCTCCAAGTCCGAGCTCTGCAAAACACAGTCGATGAGGAAATGAAAGCCGTACTGGAAGATATAGCGACTTCCGCCGGTGCTTCCATCAAGTCGACGGATGACGCGTTGGAAGAACGACCGGACGTAGAGATTTGCTTTAGCCGCTCAAGCGAAGCGAAGCAGTTGTTCTCCGCGGTCGAGCAAATTTTAGGAGCCAAGCTAAAGAAGGAAAAGGTGCTGGAGAAGCGTGCGATTATATTAGATACATGTGCGCGTGGTCTGTTGGTCGCTTTAGAAGCAGCGAACGACTTTAGAAGACGACGAACCGGAATGTATCCGCCTTCAATGGGTACTGGGGTGAATTGGACTTGCGAGCTCGAGGTGCGTGGCGCCCTTAGAGCGTTGGCGTACGCCTCTTGTGCGCTCCATGGCGAAGCGGTGGCAAGTGAAACCCACGTTGGTCTTGCTCCTATCCTCGGATCGCGTTTGCTTGCGACGGCAGCACCTCTTCTTGACGCGTGCGCCGCCCATCTTGGTGCGACACTCCCGTCGTCAACGGAAAGAGTTGACGCCCACAATGAGTACGTTGCAGACAGACGAAAGGTTCTTCCAGCGCTTCTCGAGTGCGCTGAACACAGCGCTACGGTTCCGTACGATAAACGACCCCAGCGCGGCTCCCTCAGTGAGGGCACGGACGTCAATGTCGAATCGGTTGCCGCCATCTCGGAGGCCCACTACGGCTATGAAGAGTTGTTCGCCATTTGCGACACCGCAAACGGAACTGAAAGACTTCATCATTACATGCGAACTCTCCTAGGAGCTCCGGAGGATGATGAACAAAGTTTTTCCCACTTCGTCTACAACAAGCTGGCTATCGAGCAGCAGCGCGATGCTGCGCTGCTGAGAGATTTACCTCCCGAGTTTCACAAGGACCTCGAGGAGTTCCTCGCACCGTATCCCAACCTTCGTTGGTTGATGGAGCTGCGAGTGGGTAAATACGCTGAAGCGATGAAAACGCTGGTCGAGGTTGGTGGCAATGGAAAAGGGGATGAAAAAATCCGCTTGCTCTCGATGGCAAAGCTCGCCGCCTTGGCTGCGGGATGCGACGAAGAAAGCGTTGACTCGTTTGACCAAATGTTGACTTGATATGAATACTAATCTTCTATAGACTGCTAAAATACTTTGCCAGCGACTATGCCAGCGAAAACTAATGCTCCATAGGTGGAGTTGCTACGAAACTTTGCGGCGCAATCTTCGCGATCGTCCAAGTTGACGGTTCCAATTTGCCAAGCCAAGTGCGACGCCGCCGACGCCACGCCGAGATAAAATGGAAAATCGAGTCCCACGTAGGCTCCAGAAGCGCACAAGGCCCCGGATCCCGCCATCGCGAATGCACTTAAATACTTTTTTGTATCCTTCCCAAAGTGTAAAGCCGTGGACTTGACTCCAACCTTGACGTCGTCATCCTTGTCTTGATGCGCATAAATGGTATCGTACACGAGCGTCCACGCCACGCCAGAGGCGTAGAGAGGCAACACCGCTCCCCAGTCACACGACCCTCGCACCGCGGCCCATCCTAGAAGCGCACCCCAATTGAATGTAAGCCCTAAAAACGCCTGCGGCCAGTTGGTGACGCGCTTCATCCCTGGATACGCCGCCACGAGCGCGAGAGAGCTCGCGCCTAAAATCTTTGAGTAGTCATTCAGTTGCAACAAAATGCCCAACCCCAACCCGAGCTGCGCACCGAGAAACGCCACCGCTTTCGGCACGCTGATTGCCCCGCTCGCGATGGGACGATTGCGAGTCCGCGCCACCTTCCCATCGATGTCTCGATCCCAGAGATCGTTCACGGTGCACCCGGCACCTCGCAACAAAAACGCCCCGACGCCAAAGAGCCCCAGCGTCGTCGCATCCGGAAGCGACCCCGGATCCGCCGCGAGCGCGATCGACCAAAAACACGGCCAAGCTAATAGAGCGCTTCCAACCGGTCTGTCCAAACGCACGAGTTTGGCGTAGGGAACCACAGAAGACGGAAGCGCGCGATCGACCCACGTGTTCTCGGCCTCTGGCGCCGCCGCCGGTTCGGACAAACCGCTCTCGTCCTCCTCGCGTTTCCCACCATCCGAAGAAGACGACGACGACGAGGACGCGAGTGGAATCGTTGACGCCGCGAACGTCCGACGCATCCACGCCCCTTCTGTCGTCCTAGACGTCGTCAAACCACCCCCACTGCCGCTCACTCCGCGCTCAACCCAGCGCCCATACTCACCACCACTCGCCTTCTCATCCTCCCTCTCTTTGCCACCGACGAGACCGCGACCGAGGACGCGAGAGAGATCGATCGCCGCCCCTCGTCGACCGATGCGTTCCGACGCGCGTCGACCCGCCGCGATCGCGAGCATCCCCTCGTCGTCGTCGTCGTCGACTGACGCCATCGACACTCGTGGGTGGAGTCACGGTTCGTGAACCGTCAAATTGGTACCCACTGGTTCGTCTTCCTCCTCTGCGAGTGACTCTCAAACTCTCTGCTTCACAGCACGACTCGACCGACGCGCGACGACGACGACGACGACCCAGCCGAGACGAGGGGAATCGAGGTATCGGGCGGGAGTTTGAGAGCGAAAGATCTTCGAGCGATCGCGTCGCGTCGTCCGTGAGACTGCCCCGCGCGCCGTCGCAAAGAGTTGAACGTAATCTTCAACAAGGTGTTACACTCCGATCGACGTCGTTCATTCGGTCGACATCATGACGTCGAACGAGGACGTGACGACGGGAGTGGAATCGACAGAAACGACGACGTTGGTTTCGCAAACGCAGAAACGGTTCACGGGGCGACACTTTAAGACGATCTTGACTGTCGGGGTTTCGTTGGTTTTGTTGGCGCTGGCGTGCACGCTTGCGGTTGACGAGTCGTTTCTGCGCCAACCGATACCGTGCGTCCCGGGTCCCACGATGCTTTGCGCGAATGAGGCAGCGGTCTGTCATAAACACCAGCGATGTCATAATAAATATGGGATTCCGAAGACGATATGGATGATGTGGGATAAAGGCTTTGATGACGAAAACGCTCCGCAGTTTGTGCGTCGGGCTCGAGATTCGTGGAAAGCGTACAACCCAGATTGGGAGGTGAAAGCGTTGAATATGAATGAGACCATGACTCTCGCGGGTGTCTTGGACCCGAATTCGCAGTATTACGTACCCTGGGATCGATTTAAACGCATGGGCATTCAGCACAAAGCGGACGTCTTGCGCGTGATCTTGCTCGCAAAGTATGGCGGTTTGTGGGTTGACGCCTCTCTGCAGGCGAATAAACCATTGCGAGAATGGATGGATACGTCGCGCGCGGCGCAGTTCTTCGTCAGAATGGACCAGGAAGCCATGCGCGGCAATCCAATCTTTTCCGTCTGGTTCTTGGGAGTACCGAAGAATTCATACGTCATGAAAAAGATAGCCGCGAAAATGGTCGCCGACGTCAACGAGATTGACACGCTCGACTACCTCCACCTGGGAGCAAAGGTGATGAAAAACCTGTGGCTCAATGACGAAAAGTTCAGGGCAAAGGTTGGTCCCGCGCACGATGCAAATCCGGTGCATTGCTTCAAGGGTGACATGGTTGAAGCGCCCGCCTTTAAGCGCTGCGCTCGAGCCTTGGTCCCCTCGGAGTTCGACCTGGACGCGGAATCCCACTGGAAGCAAACTGTGCGGCACGCCATCATAGGAAAGTAGAATGACGGATTGTAGTGTAAAATAATATTATGAAAACGAAGGAAAAACCTATCCCGCGCCTAATCCTCTTCCGGCGCTGGAGTAAACGTGCGAGCCATGCGAATGCTCGCGCGCACCGCGTTGCCGGCGTA
>Ga0255760_10000925_pt1 | contig 28929 bp, 21 predicted proteins | sample 071ome_25_FD_179960 | JGI IMG/M metagenome (GOLD analysis project Ga0255760, IMG submission 179960) | Coastal salt marsh microbial communities from the Groves Creek Marsh, Skidaway Island, Georgia - 071410BT metaG (version 2) | ecosystem: Environmental > Aquatic > Marine > Intertidal zone >...
AATTGTTTTTGCAATTGAAGAAGAAAGACTAACTCGACACAAATACGACGGTGGACCTCTAGCTTCTTTAGTTAAAATATTAGACTATACTGACAGATTAGATTATTTAGTCATTGCTCATACACATTCATTGTATTCACCTGATACACCTAAGGTTGATTTTACAGGCGATGACATTTATACAGGGCTAGCAAGGAAACTTGGATTGATAAGTAGAGATACTAGCTTGCTACCAAATCATCCGCAAGTTTTAGATTCAAGTCAGTATCATCATAATTTACATGCTGCTTGTGCTTTTTACAGATCTGGATTTAATGACGCTGTTGCGTTGATTGTTGACGGTGCTGGAACAATATCTCATTTTCAAGCAGACGGAGTAGAGTACGGTGGTTGGGAAACTGAATCGATGTTTTGCTGCGAGTACCCAAATACAATAAAGTGTATTTATAAGCACATAGGTTCTAGGGGACCTCATAGAGCAGACTGTATACTTGATGAAAGTGATAAAAATAATAAATATCCTGTCTATGTAACAGATAGAGGTGGTATTGTAAAAGTATACGAAGCTGTTACTCAATATTGCGGTTTTGATGCAATAGAAGCCGGAAAAACTATGGGGTTATTTCCATATGGTAAAAAGAATCCTAATATTCCTCCATTATTTGACGATAGTTTAGACATTCCATTGTCTAATAGAAATATCATAATTCCTACATATCCTAATGGTGCAGATATAAATGACAAACTTAATTCAGAATTGTCATTTAGTACAGATAAAGAACTATCTAAATTAAACAATAGAAGAGATTTAGCTTATCATTGTCAAATTGAAACGCAAGAACAGGTCCTAAAATTAATTAAAAAAGCAGTTAAAATGAGCGGAAATAAAAATGTAGTTTTGTCAGGAGGGTATGGACTCAATTGTGTTGCTAATTATTATTATCTAAATGAAATAAAAGACCTAGATATAAACCTGTATGTCGAACCTATTTCTAGTGATGCTGGAACAGCAATAGGAGCAGCTTTGTGGGCTAATAACATTATGTCAAATAATCCTAGCAGATATAAAAAGCAAACAAACTTATATTTAGGCTTAGATCATTTTTACACAAACGAAAAAATAACTAATATAGTAGAAAAGTTAGAAGTAGATGTAACAGAAATATCTAAGAAACAAGTAATTGATATTATTTTAGATAAAAATATTGTTGCTATTTTTCAAGGAAAATCTGAAAATGGGCCAAGAGCATTAGGTAACAGGAGTTTATTGTTTGATCCACGTCACAAAGACGGGAAAGATTTTGTTAATAGAGTTAAACATAGAGAATATTTTAGACCCTTTGCAGGAACTATTTTACAAGAAGATGTACATGATTGGTTTGATTTACGAGGAATGGCAGACTCTCCAAGCATGATGTATGCAGTAAATTGTAAACCCGGTGTTGCAGAAAAAATTCCATCAATTATTCATGTAGATGGAACATGTAGGATTCAAACAGTTACAAAAGAACAAAATTTACATTTTTATGAACTTATAGAACTTTTTAAAGAAAAAACAGGAACTCCTATTCTTTTTAATACCAGCTTTAATTTAGGGGGCCAGCCTCTTGTTGAAACACTTGAAGATGCTATATGGACTTTAAAACAAAGCGAATTAGAATATCTATACATGCCAGAATTTAATTATTTAATCACATGTCCTAATACATAAATAACATATAAAGAGGTAAGACATGGATCCTGTTAAAAAATTTTTTGAACTTGGTGCTAATAATTCAATTCTTATAAAAAATAATGCTGGATTTTCTCATAGAGGACCATGGAAGCAAGTAGGAACAAAAAACACATTTGATAGATGGTATATAGGAGAAATTTCAGCTGCTGAATATACAATAAGTATAGATTATAACACCGAGAATAGAGAAATTTTAAAATGTTTAATTATAGCAAGCACAAATACTGCAAATATTCATGTGTATGCAAGATCATTTCTTAATAGAGAATTGGTAGATGTCACAGCAGTTGTTAATCAGTCGTATGTTGACGTAAGCATAGAACCAAAAGCACCTCAAATTTACTCTGCAAAATTTATTTTTACTGCACAATATTTTCAATCACAAAATCCTATTACCGCTTAATTTAGCTAAATATTTACATTGGAGGTATTATGCGGAAAGCATTAAAATCAGCGTTTTTTTCTGATTATGGATTTAACAGTCCTAATTTTTCTGTAGATCAGAATGGAAATATCAGTGCAAATTCAATTATTTTAAATATTGATACAACTAAAGTATTAATTGATTTTTCAATTACTGACGACGAAAATTCAAATTATATAATCAATGATAGTGTAGAAACTAACCCACCGATTACACTAGCAAAAGGAAGAACATATCTTATAAGCTTAGAATTAACAACTACAGGATTTTACATACTACAAGAAGATCAATTTACAGAGTACATTCAAGGTTTAACTCATGATACTGGTGCATCTGGATCAGGAGCGCAAGGAAAACTAGAAGGAACTTTATCAATAACAATACCAACTAATGTTGACACTGATGTATTATATTACACTAATAGCAATAGAACATTTTATGGTATTATTAATGTAGTAGATCCAATTGGCTTGTTTAGTTCTTTATCCGTAACCAATACTGATAATTCTACGTCTAAAACTACAGGAGCTGCATTAATAAGCGGAGGCGTTGGAGTTGAAAAAAATCTTTCAATTGGTGGCAATCTTATATTTGACAATTCTATACCGGTGGTGATAGATAGTTCAACAGATCTAACAATCTTTGTAGCAAATAATTTAACTTTAGAAAACGAAGACGGAACAATTGGTGTAATGAATTCTACAGGATCAACTGTACCTTTAATTAATACTTCGATAGATAATTCTAGTATTGATAATTCGACGATTAATGACACACCAATAGGAACAAATACGCCAAGTACTGGAAATTTTACTCAAGGAACAGTTCAAACTACAGGCAGTAATATTTACAGTTTACCTAATAAATTATATGTTGATAGCACAGCATTATCTCTTGCAATAACATTTGGAATCTAAGTATGGCAAAAACTATTATAAAAAATTATGTTTTTAAACCAGGTATAGGTTATTTAGATAATAAATTACCTAATGCCTGGAATCTATTTTTACTTAATAAGGATTTTATTTTATCAGAAATTTTATCTTATATAAATCAAGAAATAGCGGATGTTGAAAAATGCCAAAGAGATATAAATTACATCATAGAAGGAGCTGCAAATGACGCTGCATTAAATACTAATTATAATGCAAGATTTTTAGGTTATACTGAAGTAAATAGTTTAGATTTATCAAATACTGTAATAAGAACTATAAACAGAGCAAGAAATGCTATTTTAAATTTAAATGTAACCAGCAGTAGTAATCTTGCTGTTAATAATATCAATGCTTTTTTTGATCAACTTATAGAGATTATAAATGACGGAAGAGATGCTGCACAACCTATTTTTATTACTCCTGGAGTTACTACACCAGTAAATAGTACTGCAGCAAAGGATCAATTATTAAATAACATAGATTTTATTGTTGCAGAAATAAATGCCTATGTTGCATTTACGTATCCTAATGCAGACCATAATGTAGATAAATGTTCAAGAGACATAAAATATGCCACCGAAGCATTAGCTTATGATATTTTGTATGGAGGAAACGCTGCAACTTATGATCAATCAAAATTCTTTTTTTATAATACTAACGAAAATTTTCCAGGAATTGATCCGACTCATCGAATTCAAACCGTAAGTGCATATCAACATTTTCAAACTATCATACAAGATATAGTACAAGGAATTGGAGTAACTCCAAGTGACGGAAATTTAGCTGAACAAAATGTTAGTGGAAATGTTGCAACTGCATCAGAAGCATCTGTACTAAATGCTTTAGTAGAAATTACAATAAATGTTGTAAGTGCAGAAACTTCTGCAGAAGCTAATCAAGTATTATCAAATATTAGTCGTACACCTCCTGTTGTAACATTATGGGCAGTAGCTGAATTACAGGATGTCTACCTTGAAATAATTGATAATCAAGAAGATATAGTAACCGCTATCACATGGCCAAGTAATTATACATACAATGCAGAAAAGTGTACTCGAGACGCAAATTATGTATTAGATGCTTACCTTTATGATTTAAGATACGGAGGCAATGAGCAGACTTTAGAAACAGTGAAATATTATTGGGACGAAGATGTAGCTCAAGTTGATGGTACTCGGTTACCGGAAATTGACACTCATGCTTTTATAGGTGAGTTATTAAATGATTTTATACTTTTAAATATTGAATTTCCAAGATTAGGCACGGTGCCGCAAAGCATTGATTTAAGTTATACAAGCGAAAATGATGCATTTACACGAATTACTACTCTTACTAATACAACAGTAGCAATTATTGAAAATGGACTAGCATCTGCTCCAACAAAAGAATATAACGATGTCGGAACAGTAAAATTTACTGGAATGTATAATCTAGAAGAAATTTTACTTATAACTAATGTTAGTAAAAATGAAATTATTTACAACTTCGGAACGTCTGTTGCAGGCGGAACACTAAGAAAAAGTAAAAATTATGATAGTGATTTTCCAGCTTTTAATCAAACAACAGATTTTGTTTTAACTTTAACTTTAAATTATAATACAGAGTCTCATACTGCTGACGATGATTTACAACTATTTGTAGAACAAGTTGAAAATGGTAAAAGTATTTTAACCACTAGACCGTATAATTTTGGCACAGATGCTATTGAAAGAAACAGAGTAGCAAATCCTCTATCAATGTTAGATGCTGATTTTGAATACGGATTGCAACCTACGAAATGGGCAGCAATAGGAACATTAAGAGGATATCCTTCCATATATGAAATACCAGGTACAGACACTCCTGTTCAAAACATAACTACGGATGCAAGTGCAGGCACTTTTGGTATTGGCCAATCATTAATAACTGTAACTACAGTAGGTCCGCATCAATTGTATCCAGGAGATCCTTTTACAATTAAAGCATTAGAAGATTCAGTTGCAGGAGCTGCAAGAGCAGAAGGATCGTTTACTGTTGTTACTACACCTAGCTCGTCTAGTTTTACATATTATGCTAAGGCAAAAGTAGGTACTGTAAATGGGCAGGTAATAGCAACAAGTTATACTCAATTAAGGAAGGCAGGGTTTTATTCTGGATCAAGTATTGGCAATGCAACGTTTGACATTTTAAGTCAAGGAGCTGATGCAACAATAACCTTGGAATTAGATCTACTTGCAGGAAACAATCTTATACCTTTTGATGGAATAGCACCAGACATTGGATCTCCAACTGATCCTGTAACAGTTACTGATTTTCCAACTGGAACACAAGTAACATCAGTTCAAGCAACAAGTGCAGGCGGTGGTACTTACATATCAGCACAAGCAGATGGCGATTGGCCTGCAGGATCTGATTTTATTGAAGTAATTGATGCTACCGGAATAATAGAAGATTTAGCAATTGACAGAGGAGATGGTACAGCAACATTTGTAGAAAGTATAGTAGGTAATAGATTATTTTTGACCAATCCTCTTACATCAACTTTAATTGGTTATACTACTCTATATGAAAATATTAGCGCTCAGAATGAAATTTCGTCAGGAGCTGATGCTTTATTTGACATTACAGCAACTGGAGCAAATTATTCAGTTACAATTGTCGCAACAGGACAAGATTACGGCGCAGGTAATAGACTCTTTGTGCCTGGAAACCAATTAGGAGGATTAATAAATGTTCACGATTTGTTAATCAATGTAGAAACTGTCGTTGGTAATGGAAGCATAGATACAATTTCAATTTCAGGAACAGCTTTTGACGGTAATGCAACAATTGAAAATGTAGTAGGAATTGTAGAAAATAATTCAGGTTCTGGAGCAATTTTTGATGTAAGCTATGCAGATAACATTTATAGTGTAAGTGTAAGTTCGCCAGATGTTTCATTTGGATACGAACTAAACGACAAGATTTTAATAAGTGGATCAACATTTAATAATGGCGATAATACTAATGATTTAATACTTACTGTAAGTCAAACAGGATTAAATGGTTCTGTTGTAAATGTGAGTATAGCAGGCACTGCTCCAGATGCAATAGTAACTTACCTTAATCCATCGTATACAACAACCGGTGTTGGCATTTTAAATTCGTATGATATTACCAGAACTGGCGTTACGTATTCTTTAAATTTCACCAATACACAAGATTTTGGGCCGGCTGATACTATCACTATCTTAGGAACAGAGCTAGATGGCGCTGCACCTGCTAATGATTGCGAAATAACAGTTAACACGGTAGATGTAAATGGAGCAATAGAAACTTTTAGTATCGTAGGGACTGCAGTGAATATAGATTCAGCTGCTGATTTAGCTGGAACAAATTTTGATGGCCTTAATGCAACATTTAACATAGAGCTATCAGCAGGAAGTTATGTAAATGCTACAGTAAATCAACCCGGTAACAATTTTGCAGTTGGACAAGAAATAATTGTTTCTGGGTCAGATTTACTTGGAACAAGTCCTACAAATGATTTAACATTACAAGTTGTAAGTGTTAATACCGATTACAGTTTAGCAACTGTATCTGTTTCGCAAGGAATAGCAGCAGGAGGTATAGGATCATTTACAAATGTTAGCCCAACTATTGATAATCCATCTGGAAGTAATGCTATTTTTTCTGTTCTTAGATCAGGCCCAACTTACAGTGTTAATGTTATTAATGGAGGAATAGGTTATAGGATTGGTGACAGATTAATTATTACAGGAAATTTATTAGGCGGAAGTTCGCCGGCAAATGATTTAATTATAAGAATTTTAGAAGACTATGATGGGCAAATTTTAGATGATTCAACAAATAGATTTGAACTTATATACGAATCTACAACTACAAGTTTTTTAATTAATTTTATATCAACTGTAAGAGTAACTGAATTATCTACAGGCGATCTTACGCAAGGTACTGAAATAGATTTTACAGCGTTAGCATCTCTTGAAATTAACTTCCAAAATGCACACGGGCTTGTACCCGGAGACACATTTATTGTGACTATAAATTCAGATGATGGTGTAAATAATCATCTATTAGCATCGGGAGCTTTTTTTGTTTCAGACGTTCCTGAAACAAATCTATTAAGATATCAAGCACGTTCAGTAGGTTTTATTGACACAGATATACAAACTATTGAGACCCCTACAACACAATATAATGCAGGTGAGTGGGAATGGTTAGAATCAAATGGATTTATAGATGATACTCCTGTTACGTATATTACTATATTCTGGAATGAAGAAATCATCTATCAAGTAAACAGTTATGACAATCCTATTGAATATAATAATGTTAGACTAACAAATCCAGATTCTTACACTTTGCCAGATGGAACAAAGAGGTACGAACGAGGCTCGTTGCAAAATAATTTACCACCTACAATTATAAGCTATCAAGTAACAGAAGTAATAATCACAATAGAAGCACAAGATCCTATTAATGGCGACATTTATCCTCGACCTGATTCATTTTTTATTCATAGACCATATGACGGCGGTGTACAATTAGGAACTGGTGGTCCGCAACATGGGGCGCAAGCTATTAGACAAAGTAAAAAATATATTAGATACCAATCTGGTAAAGGTATTATGTACACAACTGGTGCTTTATTTGCGCCAAGTTATGATTTAAGAAGTGTAACTGCTAATGGTATTGAAGTTAATAGTTTAATAACTGTAGTAACAGATGACAACGATCACGGCGTGCAAGAAGGTGGCGTGATAAGACTGTTAGGTATAGAAACACCAGGATTCAATAGTGGTCCACAAACTGCAGTTCCTCCAGTCTTTGATTACACTGTTGTATCGGTTATAGACGAAAGAACCTTTACAGTAAGATCACAAAGAAGATTAGGATCAACAACAGCTAAATTAGGATTTGATGCTCAAATGTCGGTTGTTTCATGGCATGGAGCAACTGTTAGATCTGGAATTTTCGACGACCAAAATGGATTATTTTGGGAATACGACGGAACAAATATTAATGTAGTGCAACGTACTGGTACAAAACAAATTTCTGGAACAATCGCAATTGACCAGAATACAAACTTGATGACTGGAACAAATACAAAGTTTAGAGATCAATTAAAGGCAGGCGATAGAATTATTTTAAAAGGCATGACTCATGTGGTTACTCATGTTGATAGCAATACTGAATGCACAATTTCCCCTGATTGGCGCGGTGTTGTAAATATCAGTGGTGCAAAAGCAAATTTGATAGTTGAAAAAAGAGTAAAACAATCTGACTTTAATCATGATAAATTAGATGGAACAGGACCTAGCGGATATGATATTGATATTGCAAAAATGCAAATGATTGGAATACAATACAGTTGGTACGGAGCTGGATTTATTGATTATATGTTACGAGGAACAGATGGTAATTTTGTATTTGCCCACAGAATGCGAAATTCTAATGTTAACACTGAAGCTTTTATGCGTTCTGGAAATTTACCAGTTAGATACGAAGTGTCAAATGAAGGACCATCTGGAAAACTTAAAAATAGTATGGATCTTGCCCAAACAACATGTACCTTGTATGATAGTAGCTTTTTTCCTAATAACGGAGTGATATATATAGACAATGAAGTTATACAATTTACTGGTAATGATATAGAAAATAATCAATTAACTGGATTAATTAGAGGATCTTCCTTAACTAATTTTCAAGCAGGTGCAATAAGAAACTATACAGCAGGACCTGCAGCAAGTCATCAAGCAGACACGGGAATAATTTTAATATCAACGACAATAACGCCTCTTATCAGTCATTGGGGGAGTGCATTTTTAACAGACGGTGGCTTTGATGAAGATCGTGGATACATTTTTTCATATACTGTTTCTCAATTATCAATTTCAACTAGTGCTCAAACAGCATTTTTAATTAGACTTGCGCCAAGTGTTTCTAATGCGCTAGTTGGTGACTTAGGAGAAAGAGAACTTTTAAATAGAGCACAACTCTTATTACAAGGAATTGAAATAACAAGCGATACTGGTTCAGGTGGTATTGTTATTGATGGAATATTGAACCCGCAAAATTATCCAACTAATCCTTCTGCTATTACTTGGTCTGGTTTATCAAATCAAGCACAAGGAGGACAACCAAGTTTTGCACAAGTTGCCGCTGGAGGAGCTATTGATTGGGGAGCAGGTACACCTGTAACAGCTACAGCAACTGTAGAATCAAGCATAGATACAGGTTTTGTATTCAACGGTATTCAAAGAGATAGATATAGTCCACTTCCGTTATTGTTATCAGAATTCAATAATAATCCTATATTAGTCGGATCAATTATGTATTCTACAAATCCCGATGTTTTTACAGATTCAGGAGAGACATTTTTTGTAACAAATATCATCCAATTTCCAAATTTTGGAGAAGTTGACATTTATTATAATTCTACTTTAGGAAATCAACAGTCTCAAGGTAATACAAACACAAATACTGATTTTAAATTTATATATGCTGCACCGAGTGGTAAAGTAAGTAAATTGTTATTTACTAAAAGTTCATGGGAAGCGTCTGGTGCTTCAATTGGTACTCCTATATCACCAACAGATAGTAATTGGCCAGCAGGAACAGCCGTTTCAAATGTACAATTTTTACGGCACGGACAGACTGAATTTTACGAAGTTTCATTTAACAATACTTCAGTTAACAACATATCGCCAGGCAATACAGTAACATTTGAATTTGGCTCTGCATCTTATGCCGAGCCTGGAGAAACGGTTTTTTCTTTTATTGCAAATCCTGGAGAAAGATCAGTCCTTGGTCTTCAAGAATTAAAAGAACTTACGAATACGCCATTAGGTGGTAGAGGTATCTATCCAAACGGACCAGATATTTTAGCCATAAATGTTTATAAAGTAACTGGTTCTGCAGTAAATAGTAACATTACCTTAAGATGGGGAGAAGCACAAGCTTAAAATTATGCCAATTTACAATTTTGAATGCAATAATTGCACTAATAATTTTTTATCATTAGAAAATATTAACGAAGAACCCGATAAATGTCCAGAATGTTTAGAAAGCAAAGGGTTTAAAAAATTAGTATCGGCTTCTGTAATTAGAACAGCAGGTAAAAAAAGTATGAGTGTAAAGCAAACAACAAGTGAATATTTTGGACCTAACGGTCCGATTAAAAAAGAAGAATATTTTCCAGAAGAAGTTAAGAGGAAAACCGAAGAAGAGCGTAAAAAAAGAGACGGAAAAGGGTCAAGTATTATAGTCTAATTTAAAGCATTAACAAAATCATATAAGCTATCAAAGGTATAGATTTTTTGCAATAAATTTTTGTTTAACCCTCTCTTTAAATTATTAATAGTTTTTTGCCCTTGTGCATTTTTTATTATTATCGGACGCGATCCAATCTTTAAGGCAGCTTTTATATCTTCTAGCTTTGTACCAACATAAAAGCTATTTTTAAAAGAGATATAAGGATGCTCTGTTTCGCATCTTTTAAACATTCCAATATTTGGTTTGGCATAATAATCATTTTTTTTATCACTTGCACTGTAATATAATGCATCAATGGATGGACAACCATATTGTCCTAATAATGAAAGCATATAACTATTAACTGCTTCTACATCGTCGATAGTCAAAAGTCCTTTCTCGATACCTCCTTGATTTGAAAGGATTACAACAGAAAACCCTTTTTGCTTTAATTTTGTTATAGCCTCTAAACTTTTTGGTATACTTTTAAAATCTTTGGGATCGCGGATCCAACCGTTACATTCATTTATTACACCATCTCTTTCTAATCCTATTACACATTTATTATTCTTGCTGAAAGAATCGTTATCGCCCCAATATATGTTCATATTAATTTGTAATTATAAAATTATCTTTTTCAGTTTCTCCTGCAGAAACTTCTGCTAAACTTCCACTTTCTTTTAAACAAGTAATTTGATATGGAACTAATTTAGGTATTGTAAATGTGTTTCCGTCTTGTAGTTCTTGGGATTTTAGTTCACCGGATGTAGTATCAATTATTTGCAATAAAAAATTTCCTGAATTAATAAAAAAACTTTTATCAGTATCTTTATGGAAAATTAATTTAGTTTTTGCTTTTTGTCTTGAAAAAACATGAATCTTTGCTGAATAATTATCAAAATTTGCCCAATGCAAAAAATATCCATAATCAGTTTCTTTTACATTTTCATTTGACATATTACCTTTATTCTAACTCATTTATGTATTTGAGAATTGTTTCAATTTTTATTTGATTAATTTTATTGTTTAATGTATTTTTTAGTCCATGATGTAAGGGCCTTGGCCATTTTCCTAATGATACCCAAGCATACCCATTGTGTTCACAATTTAATATAGGAGAAAATTCTTTTTCTACTAAACAAAGATAAGTGTGGAATAAAAAATGGTCATCTTTACTAACAAAAGTTTCTAAAGGTATAATTTTTTTTATATTAATTTCACCTACTTCTTCTTGAACTTCTCTAAAAAGCCCATTAGTTGGTGTTTCAAATTTTTCATTTGTTCCACCAACTAATCCCCAAAAATTAGAATACTTACCTTTTGCTCTGTGTAAAAATAAGAATCTTTTGTAATCTAAAGAATAAAATAAAGCGCCACTGCAAACTATTTCTTTCATGTAAATAGTTATCTTAAAAATTTATACGCCATGCTCCATGTGGATATTCTCCTTCAAAACTTAAAATCCACTCTCCGTTAATAAATTTATATTGTATGCCTGTGTTTAGATTTGTTGTGTAAACAATATCAGTTCCATTAGTGCTTGCGTCAAAAACAATTGTCCAATTATTACCATCCCACTCAATAATATCATTGGCTTCTGCTGTAAAATCACTACCATTGTTATTTTTCCATGCATCTGCACCATCTGAATTATTTAAAGAACCTATATTTTCATTTAATAATAAAAGTCGCAAACCAGTTGATTTTAAATTACTAGGATTTGTTTTTAACGGATCAATAATATAATCTATTTTTGTTTTACTACCAGTTGGACCAATAAAAATTGTATCACTTGGCAGTGTATCAATATCCCAATTAACACTCATTATAAAATCATCTAATGGGTTAAAAGATAAATTTCCAACAATATCACTATCTAAATCATTTCTATATAAATGTATTTCTGAAAGACCAGGATTAAATACGTCTGGATATGCGTCTAAGTATTCTCTCCATGTAACTAGTTTAGCCGAAGCAGTATTTGGTATTAATTTCAATGTATTATTAATTACTAGTAAATCATAATCTTTATAAGTGGTTGCAATAACAGCATCGGTATCGGGTCGACTTGCAATTAAATCGCCAAATTCATTTTGCGATGTTCCATCATTATTAGTTGCAGGGAAGTGTTTTGCATCGGATTTGTATCTACTGTCGGCATATGCTAATAATTCTGGCATAGTTTGTTGTAGATCCACATTGCCATAAGACTCATTAAAAATACTTGTTATGATTGTATGTATAATACCAAGTTTTTTAACTTTAGCAGGAGCTGAAATGTATATAGGCGTACTAAAACCTAAAGTTGCAATATCTATTTCACTTTCTGTACTTGTTCCTATACTTCTACTACTAAAAGTTATATTTTCTAAATTTACTACACTTAAACTAGTCCAGTCTACAAAATTATCAGTAGTTTGTATCTCTAAACTTGGATTAAACAACATAAGAATTTGTTCTAAGATTTGTAATTTTTGATCTGTATTTGTTGACCAAATATCTGCATTAACTGATAAATTATATGGAGTTGGCATTAATCTTTCAACTGTATAATTTTTACCTTGCATGTTTAGATATTCTTCGTTGTTCGCATCATATGCCCGCTCTCTAATATTAACCTTACTTACAAAACTACTATCAGATAATCTAGACCTATCTAATTCTAAACCAGTTATGTATACTGAAATCTTTGGTGCTCCTATTAATTTTAATTCTGAATTATCTTTCAGTATAGATCCAACTTGCCGAGCTAAATCTCCATACACAACAGGAATAGTTTTAATATTTCCTTCAATATCTTTATGACTAAAATTACTCAACATCCTGACAATTTGAGTTATGTATCTTCTGATTTGACCATCATAAAAATGTTGCATTATTCACCTTACACATTATCGGTTTTAGCCTTAAGAGCTTTACTTACACTCTGTCTTTCAGGCACAGTCTCACCAGCGACTGTTGTAATATTTGTATTGTTAATAAACGTACCTTTTTGCGTACTTCTATCATTAGTTTGAGTCATTGTCATACGAACATTATCTTCCATCTTAATCCAGCGTCTTCCGTCATATCTAAATAATCTATTTGGAATCATATCTGTCCTTAAAAAATAATCTCCTTTTACACTACCTTCAGGAAAAAGAGTACCATGACCAAAAATTTCGCCATTAGGGGCTATTCCATCACCAAGTAAGTAACCTGTATATCCTGTCCTTTCTGGAGTTTGCATAACTCTATCTGCTAATTCATTTGCCACACTTGCATCTAATTCTGTTAAATCAGCTGTAACTAACTCTACTCTACCTTCATCATTTGTTTGCAATGTAAAATAATGTCCAGTTTCGTAACCACTTTTCTTTGCATCAGCTTCTGCTTGTGCAATCACTGCATTATTAACTTGCATGTCTTTTTCATATGTTGATAATAAGTCTCGTAGACTACCTGCAGCAGGAACTTCTTCGTCCATTGGTAGATCAAGAATTTCTTTAAATTCTTGACTATCTACTATCTGCTTGCATTTTAATCTATACAAATGAGGGTACCATGTTGGACTGTATCCTTCTGCTGCTCTACTTACTTCTTCAACAACATAATAACTCTTGAGTGCAACATGAAAATCATTTGCAGCGTATTCATCCTTCATGTGTGGTAATTCAATAACATCTCCGCTCATTATTTTGCGACCTATTGTTTTTACCGAACTATTAATATGAATAGTCATAAAAAGAGTGTCGTTATTCAAAAATAATCCAAACTGACTTAAATTAAAATCAATATCTTGAACGCTATAAATTCCTCTAATTGTATAGACATCCGGATCGTATTTCCTATCTCTATTTTCTAAAAATAGCAAATCTTGTATGTTTGTTTCAGTTATAGCATCATAGTGAGGAATGTCTGCAGTTGCATCTTCCTCAGTTGGATTTTTTGGTCCTAAATATTTGTGGATATTTACATCTGTTCCTCCAACAGTAAACATTTCAAATATTCGTGCATCTATAAAATTGTAATCATTCCCTTTACTGGGTTTATATAAAGATATTCTAGGCATATAGTATTTATCGAGTCGATAAATACTATAGGAGACATAAAAATATGACTGAATTAGCTACATTAAGACAAGAAGTTTACGATTACATTCACAACATGCTAGGTGGAGGAATGGTAGATGTAGAACTGGATCCTGTACACTATGAAACTGCTTTAGATAAAGCTTTATCACGATATAGGCAACGTAATGAAAATAGTACAGAAGAAAGTTATTTTTTTATGCCAACAATTGTAGATCAAAATACCTACACCTTACCAAAAGAAATTTTAGAAGTAAGGCGTATTTTTAGACGTAGTATTGGCTCTCGAACAGGTGGTGGTGACGGTGGTAGTATTTTCGAACCATTTAACTTAGCATATACAAATACCTATTTACTTGCAAGTTCTAATTTAGGCGGGTTAGCAACCTATGATTTTTTTAGTCAATTCCAAGAACTTGTAGGAAGGATGTTTGGATCTTTTATAGAATTCAATTGGAATAGGACACGTCATGTCTTAACAATACTACAACGACCTAGAGCAGAAGAAACGTTATTACTAGAGTGTTATAACTACAGACCAGACGATCAATTATTAAGTGATTATATGGGTAATGTTTGGATAAAAGACTATGCTTTAGCAATGTGTAAAATGATGCTTGGCGAAGCACGATCTAAATTTGCTACAATAGCCGGACCACAAGGCGGTGGACAACTGAATGGTGATGCATTAAAAGCCGAAGCACAAGCAGAAATGGAAAAATTAGAACAAGAAATTTCTACAGCAGTTGCAGGCGGTACAGGATATGGATTTATTATAGGCTAGAAATCTGGAAGCAAATCTCCCTGTTTCCATTTTACTCCCTCTTTATACAAAATACGTTGACAATTAGCACAAATTGTTTTTAAATTGTTAATTCTGCAATTATTTAAATTTCCATCAATGTGGTATACATTAAATTGTTCAGGATAATTACTTTTATAATTACATTTTTCACAAAAAGTTTTCTTAATATAACCTGATTGTTTCCATTTTGGAATACCAATACAAACAGTTGGTGTTTTTAGACAAATATCACATTTTTTTCTATAATAAATTTTATTATTTTTTTTATAATTAATTGCAGCTGGTCTAAATCCACAGATACACAAAGGTCTCATTTTATATTTATCTCACCTTTACTGCACCTTTTTGACGGTATCTAAGAAAAGAAAATTACTATTTTTTTTATAAATACTTTTAGAATATTTAAGCCTTATAGGAGAATGTAACATGGCACTAGTATCACCAGGTGTAGAGGTTAAAGTAGTTGACGAGAGTTTTTATACTCCAGCCGAACCAGGCACCTTACCTTGTATTTTTGTAGCAACAGCTTCAAACAAACCCAACGGAGCCGGCACAGGTACAGCTCCTGGAACATTAGCAGTAAATGCTGGTGTACCGTATCTTATAACATCACAAAGAGATTTAGTAGATACCTTTGGCGATCCAATCTTTAAAACAGATAACAACAACAATCCAATTCATGGAGGAGAACTTAATGAATACGGACTGCAAGCTGCGTATTCTTATTTAGGAATTGCAAATAGAGCTTACATCGTAAGAGCAGATGTAGATTTAGCTGCTTTAGAAGGGTCGCCTACTGCTCCTGGAGCTGATCCAGCAGATGGAACTTATTGGTTAGACACAAGTACTTCGTTATGGGGTATTCAAGAATGGAACGGAGCATCTATCTTAGATGGGGGGCAAAATTTCACAGTAAGAACACCAATTGTGATAACCGAAACTACCGATCTTGTTGTAAACGGTGGCTCAGTAGCTGTTAACGGATTTGCAGGAGATATTCCAAAAAAATCTGTTGGTTTAGAAGGTTCATATGCTGTAATCGCTACAACAACTTTAAATAAAATTTTCTACAGAGCAACAACTGAATGGGTTCTTGTTGGAAGCGATGCATGGCGAAAAAGTTGGGCAAGTGTAAGAGGAACAGCAGTTAACACTGTTTTCTCAAATGATGTTGGTGCAGTTGCTGCAGATTTTGATATTAATGGAGTTACTATCGTTGTAAGTCCAGGAAACACTGTAGAAGATGTGAAAAATACAATTATTACAAATCATCCAAACGGAAATATATCAGCTGCAGTTGTTGACGGCAGACTTGAAATTTATAGCGATGGCACAGATGGAGTAGGTGGCGAAGTTGAGACAATTGTTTTAACAAATAATCCAAGTGCTAATATTAACCCATTGTCTGAGCTTGGTATTGCTTTTGATATAGGTACCGGACAAGCAACATATTATGTTCCTGCTTTAGAAATAAATCCTCATACTATTGTACCAGAATATAAAAGTACAGCAGATCAGCCTCGACCAACTGGATCTATATGGTTAAAAACAACTAGTCCAAATAAAGGTATGGCATTTTCAGTTCAAAAATGGAACGATAACACAAAGTTATGGGAGCAACAAGATATTTCAGTGTATGGAAGCAATCAAGAAGCCCTTTACACATTAGATAGAAGTGGAGGAGGCAGCACGTTACTTACAGGAGAAATTTATGCTCAAACAAACATTGGAAATGCTAGCCGACCGGTAGCAACAATCAAATTTTATAGAAGAAACGATATAGCGCCTACCCAGATTACTGGATCAAGAATAAGTACTCAAATGAGTGGCAATGCCCAAACATTCACCGTACAAGTATCCGATGCAGGAGAATTAGATTTGTTGGCAGCAGTAACAATCTCAGTAGATTTTACTGGAACAACAACCGATGCAACTGCTTTAGCAGATGCAATAAACGGAGCCGGCGTTAAGAATTTAAGTGCAAATGTAAGTGCTCAAAATAAAGTAACGATATCGCATTCTTTAGGCGGAGAAATGAAATTTGTAGATACAGACGGTGTATTAGCGTCTGCTGGTTTTGTTCCATACCAAGATGAAACAACAGGAGTAGAAAACCTGTATTATTGGCCTGGTACTGATACTAATACAAGTCCGTGGCAATTACAGGGAACTTTATGGAAAGTTTTAAGTTACACAGCAAGCGATACTGAAGTTGTAGCAGACACTGCTGATAATTCTTTATGGTACAGTTCTATTATTGACGAAGTTGACATTCTTGTCCACAACGGTAGTGAATTTGTAGGATATCAATACGATGGTGCATCAGGTATGTCAGGTACCGCTAGCCCATATTATACTGCAATTGAAGCAGACCAAACTGATCCTAATGGACCAATAGTAAGTGCGTCAATGCCAAAAACTCAAAGCGATAACACTGCTCTAGTTACTGGAGATCTATGGATAGATACTTCGAATATAGAATTATATCCTCAAATTTTTAGATATAATAATGATAGGACAGACTTACCAAAAGCAAATAGATGGTTTATTTTAGATACGTCAGATCAAACAACAGAAGATGGTGTTTTATTTGCTGATGCAAGATATAATACATCAGGTGTGAATAGCGATAAACCAGGAGATATTGTAGATTTGCTGGCTAGCGATTATGTTGATCCAGATAGTCCTGATCCAGCATTATATCCTAAAGGAATGTTATTATTTAATCTAAGACGAAGTGGTTTCAATGTTAAAAGATACAAGAAAAACTATTATGATTTAGCCGGTAAGAATGTAAGATATAATAACGAATCAATGACTGGGTTGACTCCAGAGACTACATATTTTCCTGATAGATGGGTAACTGAATCAGGAAATCAAGTTGATGGTAGCGGATCGTTTGGAAGCATTGCACAAAGAAAAGTTGTTGTTCAACAATTGCAAGCTGTTGTTAACAGCAATGATGAAATTAGAGATGACGAATCGAGATTATTTAATTTAATGGCTTGTCCGGGATATCCAGAGCTAATTGGAGAAATGAATTCATTAAATTATGATAGAAACCTATCAGCATTTATTGTAGGCGATTCACCGTTTAAATTACAACCAAATGCTACTGTGCTTAATGAATGGGCAACTAATGTCAATGGAGCAACAGAAGACAATATTGTTGGTTTAACTTCAGCAGATCCATACATTGCAGTTTATTATCCAAGCGGTTTTACAAGTGATAATTTTGGTAATAATATTGTTGTTCCGGCTAGTCATATGATGTTAAGAACTATTGCTTTAAGCGATCAAGTTTCTTATCCTTGGTTTGCACCTGCAGGAACAAGAAGAGGTAACATAACTAATGCAACATCAAGTGGAACTGTTACAGCTGAAGGCGAATTTAAAACTTTGGCAATGAATGAAGGTATGCGAGATACACTATATTCAAATAATGTAAACCCAATTACTTTTATAACTGGTGCTGGACTTGTATGTTTTGGGCAAAAAACAAGACAATTAACTGCTAGTTCTTTGGATAGAATAAATGTTGCAAGACTTATAATTTATTTAAGAAGTCAATTGAAAGTTTTAGCTAAACCTTATCTTTTTGAACCAAATGACAAAATTACAAGAGATGAAATCAAGCAACAAACTGAAACGTTATTGCTTGAACTTGTTGGACTAAGAGCATTGTATGACTTTTTAGTGGTGTGTGACGAATCTAATAATACACCTTCTAGAATAGACAGGAATGAATTATATGTAGATATTGCTATTGAGCCAGTGAAAGCAATTGAATTTATCTACATACCATTAAGAATTAAGAATACCGGCGAAATATCCGGGCTTTAATTTAGGATAAATATATTAGGAGCAAATTAAATGGCTATAGCAACATTATCTAAAATGACAGTGCCCTTAGCATCCGGTGATTCAGCATCATCGCAAGGGCTATTAATGCCAAAATTACAATATCGATTTAGAGTATCGTTTAATAATTTTGGTGTAAAAACACCTACTACTGAATTGACAAAACAAGTTGTAGATTGCAGCAAACCAAATTTATCATTTGATCAAATAACACTAGATGTTTATAACTCTAGGGTTTATTTAGCAGGAAAGCATACTTGGGAACCAATTACAATTAACTTACGTGAAGATGTCAATAACGAAGTACAAATTCTAGTAGGTGAGCAGTTACAAAAACAATTTGACTTTTATGAGCAATCTAGTGCAGCTTCTGGATTAGATTATAAATTTACAACTGTAATAGAAATATTAGACGGCGGAAATGCAGCAAATGTACCAACTGTTTTAGAAACTTTTGAACTTTATGGATGCTATTTAGAAAGTGCTAATTACAACAGTTTAAATTATGCTGAATCTGCACCTGTAACAATTACTTTAAACATTAGATACGACAATGCAATTCAAACACCACAAGGTGTAGGTATTGGAACAGCTATTGCTAGAAATGTAAGCACTCTAGCAACCGGCGGTGGAATCTAATTATTTAACAAAGGGATAGTAGAACTATCCCTGCATTTTAAAAGAATTATTATGGGAATATTCGACGGTTTTTTTGACAATCTTGTAAGTGGCATCCTCAATCCAAAAGGAAATTTAGCTGATTGGCGACACGCAAGTCGAACGTTTGTTAAAAATAGTTTTCGATTAGCTCCAAAAGTAAAATTCCTATATCATGTTGCTTTTACATTTAGTCCAGCAATACAAAAAACTTTGCCTACCTGGAATGAAAAAAAACATGGTCTAGAAGCTGGTATAATTGTAAAATCCGCCGATTTGCCTAGTTTTTCTGCAAACATTGAAACAAAAAAGAAATATAATAGAACAGCAAATATTCAAACTGGAATTCAATACAATCCAGTTAATATATCTTTGCACGATGACAATCTAGGAATAGCTACTGGATTATTTGAAGCTTATTACAGATATTATTTTGCGGATGCAAATTATGGCACTGATGAACTAAGACGTGCATATGATAAAAGTTGGCCTGCAAGAGATAGCACTTATTTAGGCTCAGAAAGAAATCGATATACATTTGGTTTGCACAATCAAATTACCGATCCATTCTTTAAAGATATACAAATAAGTCAAATGACTAGACATACGTACACTACATACACACTTGTAAATCCAATTATAACAGAATGGAAACATGGAGATGTAAATTCTGCTGACGGAAGTAGCACAAATGAGAATACTATGACTGTTGCATATGAAACAGTTTGGATTGATAGAGGTGGTACTGAAGCAGGACCAGATGGAGATCCAAAAGGATTTGGAGATCTTCCTCATTATGATGTAACTCCTAGTCCTATTACTTTAGTTGGTGGAGGGTCTGTGTCATTAGGTGCAGTTTTGTCAGGTGCAGCCGATTTATTTGATTATGGAAGAACTGGCAAAGGATTTAGCAATCCAATTGCTGCAGCTATTGCAGGTGTAAATTTATTAAACAATATTCAAAATCTTACACAGGAAGGTATTACCGAAGACATTACTAACATTATCACATCAGGATCAGATAGTGTTTATGACAATGTAGTAAGTGGACTTCCTAACACAAGTTTTGATTAAGGAGATTTATGACAGATTTGCCAAGTAAGATTAGAAAAAATTCAGAAACAAAAGTTATTAGATATTTTGATCAATATTTTAATAAACCTGTAGAAATAGCAGCTAGTGAATATGATGCTGTTCTTGGGTTTTTTGAAAAAAGAGAGTTTGATACAACTGCTGCAAGAGTAATAACGCAAGTTTTAATAACACAGGCACGAGCAGAAGGTATTAAAGTTTTTTCCTTGATTGATAGTCTACAAGGTTTGCAAAAAAAACAGCTAAGTTCTGTAATTACAAAAATTATTAATCTTAGTAGAGATAAAACATCTCAATTAGGTTACAAAACTAAAAGTCAAAATAACTTGCGTGAATTACGAAATTTAAAAGATCCTGTTGTAACTACAATAAATATAATAGAAGACGTAGCCGAAGATCCAGTGCAGGATGTTAACTATATTGAACCGGGCTATGTACAAATAGGATATGTAGAATAATGGCAATAGTATTAAGACTTTCAAAAGGCGATACTCTTACATATGCAGAATTAGATGGAAACTTTTCTGATCTAGACACAAGAGTTATATCGTTAGAAGCAAATAAAACAAATTGGGACCAAGCATATACATGGGGAAACCATGCAGCTCAAGGGTATTTAACTTTTTATACCGAAACTGATCCAGTTTTTGTAGCAAGTGCTGCATATGACATAACTACTCAAAATATTAATAATTGGAGCACTGCTTATAATTGGGGAGATCATTCTTCTGTAGGATATTTAACATCAATTAATACCGAAAGCATAGGAAATTTAAGCGATGTAGACTTGAGCAATTCACCAAATATTGGTAATACATTGCAATGGAATGGCACTGCTTGGGTACCATCGCAATCAAGCGGAAGCGAAACAGATCCGGTGTTTGGAACAAGTCCTGCTGCTACAATTGATAATACTATGATTAGCAATTGGAACGATGCATACAGTTGGGGAGATCATTCTTCTGTTGGATACTTAGGCAGTAGTCATCCTACTGCTAATATTGTTGCTTCTAATATAACCAATTGGAACGATGCATACAGTTGGGGAGATCATTCTCTTGCTGGATATTTAACATCGTTAGGAAGTATTGCCAATCATTCAGATGTTAGTTTATCAGGAGTTACAGACGGATTTACTCTTGTATGGCAAACTGATAAATTTGTGCCCCAAGCAGTAAGCGGTGGTACAAATGTTAGTATTGCCGATACTAGTCCCACTAACGCTGTCAATGGCGACATGTGGTGGGATTCAAGCGACGGCGTGCTAAAAATTTATTACAATGACGGTACAAGTTTGCAATGGGTAGATGCAGTCCCGCAAGGCGGGGGTGCAGGAACATCATATACAAATTCTGATGTAGATAACCATCTAAATCAATCCGGACCTACTGATGGCTATGTATTAAGTTGGTCAAGCGGTGACTATGCATGGGTAGCACCAAGTGGATTGTCAATACCATGGACACGATTTTATTTTGATAGAGGTGGTGTGACTCCTACAACAGTAGCTAATAGTGAAAATGTAGGAAAGAATTTTGGATCATGGACTGAGACTACATCATCAAATAATGGAACATCTGGTATTACTCCATCAAGCGCAATTTATGACCCAACACTTTCTGGTGTTACAGTTAACGCTAATGGCGAATTTGAATTTCCTGCAGGTGTCTATGAAGTACATGCGTCTATTCAGTTTAAAATCTATAATACAACCGGAAATTTACAAAAATATGATTTTTATCTTTATGCAGAATCAGGTACAAATTGGGCAGGAAGTTACGATGAACAATTGTTAGTACCTGATACGTCTACGCTTGTTGATAATAATATGATGATTAAGATAAGCGGACTATACGTATTCGAAAATGCAACACAAACAAATAATATATTATATTTACAAATGGGTAGTACAACGTCTCCTGTTAATGCAAATATGTTTCCAGATTATGGATATTTAGATATTAAGAAAATAGGATAGAAAAAATGGCAATTAATTTTCCAGATTCACCAACAATTGGACCACCTGCTACTACACACACTGTAGGAGATGTAACATGGACTTGGGATGGAACGACTTGGCGTGCAACAGCATCGGGCGGTTCTAGTTATGTTTTACCACCCGCAACTACAACAGTCTTAGGTGGTGTAAAAATAGATGGCTCTACAATTACAATAGACGGAAATGGTGTAATATCATCTACAGCATCAGGCGATGTAACAAAGGCAGCAAGTTCTACTGATAATGCTTTGGTTAGATTTGACGGTACCAACGGAGATACTTTACAAAATTCTCTCGTTCAAATATCAGATATAGGACAAATATTGGCTCCAAAAGTTGAAGGGCATATAATTCCTTTTTATTACAATAGTCAGGCCGCTTTTCCTACAATGACAGCTGATACTCGAGGTATCATAGCTTACAGTGAATTTGATGGCAATCTTTTTTTCTGTGACACAGCTGAATATAAAAGGTTAGCAAATTATAATGAAAGACGTGAGCTAACCACAACTTCTGCTACAATAAATAATGGTAACTATGCTTTTGGTACAATAACAGGATACGGAAGTTATTACTTGTTTAAAATCGAAGTATCGCATGCCGCATGGGTAATTGTATATTCAGATACTATTTCAAGAACAGCAGACGGAACAAGAAACGAAACGGAAGATCCTTTGCCGGGATCAGGCGTAATTGCAGAAGTAATTACAACAGGAGCAGATACTGTAATTTTTACACCTGCTACAATTGGATGGAATAATGCATCTCCAAAAACTTCAGATATATATTTAAAAGTATGGAACAAATCTGGATCAAGTGCGGCTATTACTGTAACCTTAACGGTTCTACCAATAGAAGATTAATATATGGAAAAATACATTGTAACGTGTACTTCATCTGAAGTCTTAGAAACTTTATATATTGACATGGAAACAGCTGGCGGAAATGGAATAATTCCTGACCGAGCAGTTGAATGTAAAAAAAGATTAAGAAATTCAAGAAATACAGTTTATATATTGACTGCTGAAGAGGCAGAAAATCTAAAACAAGATGAACGAATTACAAACATTGTAAAAGAATCTGACATTTTACTCCACGAACCTAAACCTAACGGATATACTCAGTTTTCTCAATATTGGAAAAAAAATTCTACGCAATTAACTGGCGAAGAAAAGAATTGGGGTTTAAAAAGATGTATAGATGGTACTCAAAGAGAAGAATTTTGGGGTTACAATGGATATGATACCGTATCTGGTAAAATTACAAATACAATGTCAGGAAAGAATGTAGATGTAGTTATTATTGACGGACATTTAAATCTTTTACATCCTGAATTTGCAAAACATCCTTTAGGCATTGGAGAATCGAGAGTAAAACATTTAGATTGGGATGTATTTACTAATTATATCGATGGAACTACTTTAGATTTGCCAACAACAAATGGAACCTATATTTATGGCGATGGACTTGGCGGATTTACTGAGTACGGAGCTAATCACGGAATGCATGTTGCAGGCACTGTTGCAGGAAATACACAAGGCTGGGCAAGAGATGCTAATATTTACAATATATCTCCTTATGGCTCAGGCGGTGCAGGAACCGTAGCTAATCCTAACAATTCAGATTATAGGGTCTATTACGAAAATTATGTAAAATCTTTTCATGAACTCAAACCTATAAATCCAAAAACTGGTGTTAAAAATCCTACTGTTGCAAATGGAAGTTTTGGTACATATTATGCAGCATTTAGAGATAATACAACCACAATTAATTATCAAGGAGCTATTGTTTCTACTGATCCTAGTCAAGATAGCGATGCCCAATTACAACTATGGAATTGGGGCGACTTTAATGAAAATTTTGTTTACTCGCCGTATAGACCAGATTTGTCAGATCCTAGTATAATTGAAATACAAGATATGCTTGCTTCAGGAGTCATATATGTTATTGCTGCAGGAAATGCTCTCGATTATTATGCAGCAGAAAATGATATTAACTGGAACAATTATTTTACAAGCTCTGTAATTACAAACGGCGGATTACCGATAAATTGGTATTATAGTAGAGGTGACTATAAAGCTCTAGGTGGTGCTATTTCTGCAGGGAATCTTATTGCATTTTACGTACAATTAAAAAGATCCGATTCGGCTAGAGGACCAGGTTTAGACTTATGGGCACCAGGAGATAATATTATGTCCTCGATACATGCTATTGGAGATAGTGGTTCTACAGGCGTAATACAAGATCCAAGAAATTCAAACTTTTATTTAGACATGTATGGCGGAACTAGTATGGCAAGTCCGCAAATTGCAGGAATGATTGCATGTTTAGCAGAATTATATCCAAACATGACTAATGAACTTGCCAAAGAATATATAAAAGGAACAGCAACTACTGGAGAAATGGACAACTTCCTAATTTCTCAAGATTTATCAGATGCATGGTATCTTGCAGATAGTACAGATAAAGTAGCCTTTAATAAACTTATTAGACAAATTAGCGGAAATGTAAGCGACAAAACACACGCTTATAGACCAAGTACAGGAGTTGTTTATCCTAGGAAGAAAATTAAAAAATTTAATCCAAAGCATATTAAAGAGTGGTATCCTATATTCATAGGATATGCAAATATGGGACCTGATCATTTTAAGATTACAGGCGAAGATTTTAATGGTAGTTTTACTAATAGAGACACAAGTGTAACCGGAGTAACAATAGGATTAGGAGATGCAATCAGTTTTGCAAATCTGTGGGGCAGTGGTGCAGTGTCAGGCGCTCATCCTATTCGAATTAGCAGCACAGTTGGAGGTAATGAACATGCTGATGTAATTAATAATTCTCAGGCATCATACACATTCTTTCCACAAGCCGCAGGCACATACTATGCTTTTTGCACTAATCATAATTCTATGCAATGCGAAATTACTGTATTACCTGCTCCTACATATTCAGTTTCGTCTCCAACATCAACTGCAGCAGAAGGTAATTCTTTTACATTTACTGTAACAACAACGAATGTAAAAGATAAGACATTGTTGTATTATGAAGCGGAATTAACAGGTACAACAGAAAACACAGATACAGATCCAGTTAAAGGAGTAGTAGAAGTAATTTCTAATACAGCAACAATAATTGTTGAGCATACAGAAGATTATTTATCAGAAATTTTTACCAAGCAATTTGTGTTGCAGGTAAGAACAGATTGGGCTGACGGACCTACAGTAGCGTCAAGCGCAGTTAAGACTCTTTCTTCTAGCACAACAAGTTTAGTAACACAAGTAACAGCAGGAGATAGAGAACTTACGTTAGGCGAAGGATCGTCTGATTGGCTACCAAGAGATTGGGTAGAAATTAGAAATTCAGAATCAGATGAACAGGGATACACTATACAATGTCCATTTACCTTTTATGTAAATGGAACAGCATACACCAATTTTTTCATACATCCTAACCAATATATTCTATTTGGGTCAACTGCATCTGTTTTTAATTTTGCTGATAACAGTCCGGCAGCAAATAAAATTTTTATTGGAGCCTACGATACTAATTATCATAGACTTGCTTCATTTACAGATCCAGGTAGCAGATTTGTCCGTGTTCGTGTTGAAGGAAACTGGACGTACCAAGAAAGCACGCCTACCGAATTTGCTACAGTTAATTATGAATTTACTGTTTTTAACCCAGATTATACCGCAAGTAATGGTACAACGTTTGAAATATTGTTAGGTAATAGACTCACAAGAGGCACAGGTAGTGTCGTAGACGGATTTAACAATACAACTTTTGTTGGAATTTATAACTCCACAACAAGACTTGCTCCTGCTACAGCGCAAACTGTTACAGCAAATGCCAGTTATACCATTGTTGGAGATTCTAACGGCAATAACTGGACTTGGACAAACAATTCGCATATTGTAAGTCAAGGAGGCACCACTGTTTATTAATGGCACGTTTTGCACAAGGTAGATTCCGCTGTAAAAATCCAGAAAAATATATAGGCAGTAGTACACCTTTGTATAGGAGTAGCTGGGAGTTTACTATGATGCGATTTTGTGACGAACACCCTAGCATAACACAATGGGTATCAGAAGGTATTAAAATTCCCTATATCAATCCTCTAACTGGTAAAAGAACAGTCTATGTACCAGACTTTTTAATCCAATTCAGTGATAAAACAGGAAAAGTTAGAACAGAACTTATAGAAGTAAAACCTGCAAATCAAACGCTACAAGAAAAAATTGGACGTAGCAGGAACAATCAAGCACACTATGCACTCAATCAAGCTAAATGGGCAGCAGCCAAAATGTGGTGTAAAAAACAAGGAATAATCTTCAGAGTTATTACTGAAAATGACATTTTTCATTATGGAGCAAGGAGGTAAAATAAATAGTATTTATTAGAGATTTTGCTATGACTAAAAAATTAGAAGAATTATTAAACCTGCCTGAATCAAAAGAAATAATCCAACAAGAAAACGAAAAAAACAAAATTCCTAAAAAATCTTCAATTCCAGTTCATGCGCTAGAACAATTGCAAGAATTTGATAAAATTACTGCTGCATTGCCGCAAGTTACAGGCTTAGGTGATTTAGGTGATACAGAACTTGACGAAGTCAGTGAAAAATCAATGGCTGCATACGAAGACTTAATGGATCTAGGTATGAATGTAGAAGCAAGGTACAGCGGCAGGATATTTGAAGTTGCTGGTAATATGCTTAGGACTAACTTAGATAGTAAAGTTGCAAAATTAGATAAAAAATTAAAAATGGTTGAGCTACAATTGAAGAAAGAGAAGCTAGATAAAGAAGCTAGTCCGGAGCAAAATATTGTGCAAGGAGAGGGATACCTTGTTACTGATCGTAACAGTCTCCTAGAAAAACTAAAAAATATGGATAAATAGATAAAACTAGGATTATTGCAATGAAATCACTTAAAGAATTTTTAACCGAATCAAAAAAAACTTATAAATTTAAAATTAGAGCTGCTGGAGAATTACCAGAAGGGTTTATAGATAGACTCGAAACCGCTCTTAACAAGTACGAAGTTGTTAGCTTTTCCAAAGGTAAGACAACTCCTATTACCGAAAGACCATTAGACTTTCCTCAATTGACCAACTGCGAAGTTACAACTTTTGATGCTGAAGTAAGTTATCCAACTACAAGTCATGTTTTAGAAAGTTATCTAACACTTAATACTGATTATCCTGCTAGTCATTTGCGAGTTCGTGGCGAAAATGACGAAACAGAAAAGTATCAAGAAGAAAAAGAACCTACACAATACGAAACACTGCTTACCAAAGAAGAACTTGGCGGAGAATCTGCACAGGATCAAGTTGGACAAAATAGGGTTATGGATCTATTAAAAGAATTAGAAACTGCAAAAAAAGAAAACGAATATGATCCAACTAAAGGCATTGCTAAGGAAAAATAATGAGAGATTTGTTAGAAAAAATAGATTCTATATCTGAATATTCTATTAAAAAAGTTGGTGACACGACTGAAATAGATAAAGACATTGATAATGCTGTTGCTCCAAGAGGAATTTCACGAGATTATACTCCTCAAAAGTTAGAGCAAAAACTCGAGTGGTTAATTAACGATCATGCAGGATTTTTTAAGGTCGTAAATGATGATTATATTAAAAATAGATTCTATGGCAGATTAGCTCAAACTTTAAAATTACGTGCATTCACGGCACCGGATGGTACAACTGTTAGTACTGAATTGCAAAAAGACGGAACGTTTAAAGAATTTAAAAAAGGTGATTTAACATCTGCACGTAAACAAAATGAACTTGGATGGTTAGATCAAAAAATTGCAAAAAAATATAATTTGAAATGGAACGATAAGTTTAAAGAAATTGAACCAGAAAAAGAACCAGAAAAAGATGATAAATCATCATCTCCAGATTATAAAAATCACGGTAAACAAGATTTTTTTAGCGGCGGAGGTCAAGTTAAAGTTAAATGGAATGGAACTGATGTACCACAGCTGAGTAAAGACAATTGGCAGGATTGGATTAAATTAGGCAATGAATTATTAAACAGATATGTAGAGTCGGTAGAACTAGGAAAATCTTTCACTTTAACTGAAAGTATTCGATTGACCCTACAGCAA
>Ga0255760_10000926_pt1 | contig 28923 bp, 19 predicted proteins | sample 071ome_25_FD_179960 | JGI IMG/M metagenome (GOLD analysis project Ga0255760, IMG submission 179960) | Coastal salt marsh microbial communities from the Groves Creek Marsh, Skidaway Island, Georgia - 071410BT metaG (version 2) | ecosystem: Environmental > Aquatic > Marine > Intertidal zone >...
GGTGGCGTAGAGGATCCGTATTGTCCGGAGATTGAGAGCGCCGCGGGCGATGGAAATCTGAGACGTTTGCGACATTTGCGCGAGCGCGGATGTCCCTGGGATGATTGGGCGTGTAGGGAAGCCGCCGAACACGGTCAGCTTGAATGCTTGAAGTACCTGCACGAGAATGGGTGTCCGTGGAGTGCAGCAACGTGTACTCGTGCCGCCAACCACGGTCATCTTGAATGCTTGAAGTACTTGCACGAGCACGGGTGTCCGTGGGATGTTTGGGCGTGTACTTATGCCGCCATACATGGTCATCTTGAATGCGTGAAGTACCTGCACGAGAATGGGTGTCCGTGGGATGCACGCACGTGTGCTTATACCGCCGGACGTGGTCATCTTGAATTCTTGAAGTACCTGCACGAGCACGGGTGTCCGTGGAATGCAGCAACGTGTGCTTATACCGTCGAACATGGTCAGCTTGAATGCTTGAAGTACCTGCACGAGAATGGGTGTCCGTGGGATGCATACACGTGTACTCGTGCCGCCGTACATAGTCATCTTGAATGCTTGAAGTACCTGCACGAGAATGGGTGTCCGTGGGATGCACGCACGTGTACTCGTGCCGCCGAACATGGTCATCTTGAATGCTTGAAGTACCTGCACGAGAATGGGTGTCCGTGGGATGATTGGGCGTGTACTCGTGCCGCCGAACATGGTCATCTTGAATGCTTGAAGTACCTGCACGAGAATGGGTGTCCGTGGGATGCACGCACGTGTGCTTGTGCCGCCGTACGTGGTCAGCTTGAATGCTTGAAGTACGCATACGAGCACGGATGTCCATGTGACGAAGGAATTATGTTCCTCTTGAATGAATTCAAAACCGCCATTAACATTCTCCAAGAACTACACGAAGTGATACCAAATGAAACATGTGAAATAGCTAATCAGAATCTACAAGCACTTTATAGCTGTGACATTGTGCGAGATGCAGAACTGGGAGAAATCAGAGAAATCACAATTGCAAACATGGCTCACCGTCGTCTTCTGGTGTTCAAAACCATGACTGCTCTTGATGAAGTCAGAGAGACTATACCAAACGGGCTGTACGTGCGCATGTCGGCGTGTCTGAAGAGAATTTACGATTTCGTCGTCTATGACTAGGCACTGGGGACCACTATGAGGAAGACGACGATGTTGACAGCTCGTTTGATGATGCTTACGATTACGATGAATAAATTTAGTTGACGCGGAGTCTCGTTCAAGGAGAACACCTTGCCTTAGGTAGATATGAAACGACAAAAAACGAATTTGTGTCCCCCCTCACTGCAAAAATGACAGCGTCACCAATTTAGGTTATTCAAACGCGGCAGCCATTCGCATATATTAAAATCACATTTAGGAGTATCTTTTTTAAATAGAAATTCGATGAAAGAGGGAGGGGTGCCACGTCAGCAGTCATCAAATACCGAGTCTCGGACTACAATATCGAGATAGAATCGCGGCGCCGTTCTTTCTGGAGGGGTGCGTCGCGCTTCTGAAAACAGACCGCACACGCCGCCGTCACCGCGGTGCGTGCTCGAGATCGTCGCTTTATTTTACGGTAAGTATTATTTCGCCCACTTCTTTCGCTATTCAAGCTTTCTCGCTCGAGCTCGCGCGAGGAAACTTGCGTCGAATCTACGCTTTGAGCGCAAATTTTGAGGAGCATATTCTGTGTTCACTCCCTGAACGTTTTCCGCGCACAAAGTCGCCGACGCGTGAACCGCGGTGCTTCCGCGATGCACTAACCGTCGCATTTGCGCGTCTTCCTCCGCAGGTTTCGATAGTCGTGGGAGATCTTAAACGGTCACCTGACACGCAAACCGTCTGACGAGCCCGAGCGCCGCTTCAGGTGTGCGGTGCTTCAACCTTGAACTGAGCCAAGCTCAGTGATATTACTTCGGGACAGAGGCGGCCGCCTGTCCCGCATTTGAGGTGTTGTACGCGTGACCAATTAGGTGGTGCGCGGATATATATCTTTAACTCAAGACAGAGCTAACAAAGGTTCTGCTTCACAATGTTTGCTACGTCGCCCCTCTTCGCGAATACTTTGCTCGGCAGGAGACCGAGCGCGAAGCCCGGAAGAATTTCGAAGGCTATTACAGCACAAGCTGGCGAGTCATCCCGAGCGAATGTCAGAGCGACTGGCATGATGAGCTCCGCTAGACCCAAGCGAGTGACTAGGCTTCGCGACTTGGTTGAGATTTCGCCACACGTGTGGGAAGAGACGAATAAGCAAAAGCCGAACTCCACGTCGGAACTTGCATCGAAGCAAGGACAACTCTTCAAATCTCTTCTTTTGGATTCTCCGCATTTCCGAGTTTACTCTTACAACGTTCTCCAATCTGGTGAGCACTCAGTCAAGTTCTTGATGGGTTCTCCTCGCATGGACAGTCTTGACGACGTTTCTCGGGTGACCACAGCCGTTGCTGACGCCGACGAGGGATTGATCAATCTCGTACCTGAAACGAATGGTAGTGGTTTCGTCGCAGAAGTTCGTTTCCCACTTCCTGAACTGGAGACTCGCACGAGTAAAAATACCGGCATGACGGTGGACGAGATTCGCAGTCGACGTCTTCGAGGACTCGTGCATGCGCTTGAAGAACAAATCATCGACGAAAGCCTGATTTGTTTAATGGAAAAGGGAAGCGACGATCGCTCCGTCTTCACTGGCGAAGCTCGATTGAACAAGTACTTCACTGGGATGCGTGCACGCCCAAATGAGCTCCTTCACAGAGGCACCTGTACGTCCTCTTCTCCCACTGAGGGTGCACTCCAAGCCTCTCGAGAAATGCTCCTTCGTTTATGGGATCTCGAAGAAAAAGCAGATCGCGAGCTCAGCGAAGAAGTTCGCGAGCGCGTGGAAGCTCTTTTCTGCGGGTCCAATGGACGCATGTTGATCCATCCTTCTGGTACTGATGCCGAGATGATCCCACTGCTGCAAGCTGTTCTTGGCTCTCGAGATCTCAAGCGACAAGCCGGAGAGAAAGACGTTCGCGGCAGTGTCGTGAACATTGTCTGTTGCGCCGGTGAGGTCGGAAGCGGAACCACAAAGGCTGCCGAAGCGCGCTTCTTCTCGAAGACTGTACCGCTTGGTGGCAACGCTGTGGTTGACGGTGAAGAGCTTCCCGCTATTCACAAGCTTTGCGACATGAAGGCTATCGAGCTCGTGGCGCGTTCTGCTGTCAACGGTGATCTTCTTGAGGATTACGACGAGTTAGTGGAACAGACTGCCCGTGATGCCCTCGCCGAAGATCCTCACCGTGTGGTCGTGCTTCACACCATCGCGGGCAGCAAGACGGGTCTTTGCGTCCCTTCTCCTCGAGTTGCCGAAGATCTTAAAGCTGAATTCGGTGAACGAATCATCTCCGTCTTGGATGCATGCCAAATGCGCAATGGCCCGACGCTCATTCCCCGTTGGCTCGGTGAAATGGGTCCCGTCTTAATGACGAGTTCCAAATTCTACGGTGGACCGTCCTTTGGAAGCGGAGTCTTTGTACCGCATTCAGACCTGGCAAACATGAATGCTGCTCTCGAAAAGGAGCCGGCACACGTTGTCGCAGATATCGCGGAAGCCTGTGCGTCTTATCTCACGTCTTACGATATTGGAACTCTCCTTCCCCGACTTCACGATGCCATGCCCACTGGATTCTGCAACACGGGGCTCATCTTGAGATGGGCCGCCGGCTTGCACGAGATGGAGTCATTGAACACCGCCACTGTCGATGCTGGAGGAAGCCACGTTGCTGAAGATAAGCTGCGTTCGTGGGTCTTCCAGATGCGTAGTGAAGCTCAGAAGTACGAGCCTGACCTCGAGTTTGTCGAGCCAATCGATTACAACAACGAGTGGCAGTACGGAGGTGTGAACACCATCATATCGGTTCGCTTACGAAGCCCTACGGGTCAGTACTACTCAGCCGCCGAGTTGAAGAAAGTATACGGTATGATGCACTCTGATATTTCGGATCATCTCGCTGAAGGAAGCACGGAGGAACAGCGCCGCGTCGCGGCAAAGCGTTGTTTGACTGGTCAACCAGTGGACATTCCAGAAGGCCCAGTCCTCAGAGTCGTGCTCGGTGCCGCTCAATTGACTGATCTCGTGAGCGGTAAGCAGTCACTTGACGCGATGATGTCCGAAGATCGCGATCTTTTCGCGAAACTTGTTTTGGTGGCACAGCAGTTCGACCATCTTACCTCATATGAGCTATGAATTATGAGTTGCAGCTGGCGCTCTCGCCGCTCCTCTTCAGCTCATGGATCGAACGCAATTGACGCTAACCTTGCAGCAAAACTAGCTTGAACGTTTTGTTTGTTGCGTTTTTTTGAGTTTGTTGAGTCTTTTTCAACAATAACTCATCATTTGTTCGTTGCGCACTGTTTTGTTCACAAAGGTGCTTTTTCCCAATTGTCGTTTTGACAAGATCTCAAAAGACAAATTTTATAATGTGTGACCACGTGTTTGGAGTAGATACTAGTGTGTGCGTGTTCGTGTTGTTGTACTAATTTTCTGATGATTTCCTATTTCATCATCTTCTAACTAAGCGGCAGAGGCGTTATCCTTCTTATCTATCAACTTTTCCGTTTCCTGCGAATCGTCTTGATGTTTCGCAGCTTTCCTGTTCGCCTTGAGGAAGGCGTTGTAATAGAGAGCGCCGAACACCATGGAGGTACCACCCCATTGCGGAAGGGTAAGCGGATGCATAAAGATTATGCAACTCAACAAAATGCTGAGGAATTGTCTAGTCGTCATGATGGTTGCGAACAACAGTGCGCCAAACTCCCTAATCGTGTACAGGATACACAGTTGCCCCAACATGGCGGCGGTAGACAAAATTATTATGTCTCCCACCGCCGAAGGATGCCTCTGGATGAAATCGATCGCGTTACCGATCGAATTGTCGCTCACGAGCCAAAATAATGATATCGCAGCGCTACACAAGTTCACCCACACCATCTGGTTGTACGTCTCCATGTGATACCCCTTGAAGAGCTTGTCTTGGAAAGTCGACGTAAACCCGTCGAAACCGAGATAACCGAGCATCAAACCGGCGCCGTAAACCGACGTGTCTCCACCGCTCGAAGCCCTCTTGCTCGCGATGTCTCCGTACAATGCGAAAATTGTACAACCCGCGGTAATAAAAGCTGCGACAGCGATATCAGCGGCATCATACTTTCTTTGATTTATGAAGAAGCCCCAAATCATGACTGGGATCATCTTTGCGCACTTGCCCAACGTTTGCACCGGGAAGGAGACGTACTTTAACGCTTCGTACTGACACGTCGTCGCGACAACGTTCGACGCGCTCACCATGGCGTAGGAGTACAACGGTGCGACTGGACGCACTGCACCTTTGATGGCGACCAGAATGATTGAAGCCGCGCATACCGCAAACATTCTATTGTTGAGAACCAAGAAGACGCTGTAGGTGAAAAACTCCTCCTCGGATCCTTCACCGTAGGGACGCGTCATGATGCGTTCTTGTAAGATTCCGTAAACGATTAGGCATCCGACAACACCGATGACGCAGCCGAGCACTTTCAGCGTCTTGGGTGCGCACAAGACTGCGATTACGCCGTTATCGCTCGCCATCTTTACGTAGATGCACGTTCAACACCCAACAGGCGGGGCCGGCCGACGAACAACGACCACCGTTGGCACGCGTGATCTCGAGAGTGAGTCAACCGCGACACGAGTCTGCCGATTTCAGTTCTTACGAATGCGTGCGCCCGTGGAGAACGCACCCGTGGAGAACGCGTGGCGACAAGTGGCGAGTGCAAGTGAGGCTCACTCGGTTGAAGGACTTTTTCATTGACGCTTCGAGAGGGGTTTTAATGTCACTATGAAAAAAGCTAACGACTTGTGTGCTACAATAGATTTACAACTGACATTAGGACGCGGGCTCGACCCAGACGAGACGAGGATCGTCTCAAGACGACTTGGGCTTCTTTGCAGGCCTCGAGTTGGCCGTTTTCTTCGCTCCATTTCGACGGAAAACGAACGTAAACTCGCTCGATGCACCCTCGTCGAACGACCAACATCCATCATTGCCTACAAAAGATTTCAAATCCTGAGGATTCACAACCTTGTTTTCAACGCAGTGTCTCACCATGGCACCGCGAGCCTGCTTGGCGTAAACCGCAGGTCCCGGGAAATTGATGGAATACACGGGGACGTTTCTTTCATCTTGGAGAGTTTTGAGATTCACAGACTTGAAATACTCTTGCGAAGCGCAGTTCACGACGAACGGTGACGTTCCAGATTGCTCGGATTGCCGTTCCAAATCGTCTGCGATCGCGTTGGCGATATCAGTTCCCCAGTACTCGTACAAATTTTTAACATCTGGAGCCCACTTTGTACCCATCTCCAAGCGATACGGCGCGATGGCGTCGTAAGGTCTGAGTACGCCGTACAAACCACTCAGAATTCTGAGGTGTTGTTGTAAATATTCCATGTCCTCTGCGTCTTTGAATTCACCGGCACGAAGGTGTTTGAAAGCCGGTCCGTCAAAGGCGAGCACGCACGCCTTGGTTTCAGCAGACTGAAAGTTTTTAAAACGCTTCACGTTCAGTGTCGCGATCGCATCCGACACCCCCATCAAACTCTTGATTTTGTTCGCGTTCAAATCCTTCTCTGCCAGTCGCGCGATGGACACAGCGCGCGAAGCGAAGCGCGGGGTCGTCACATCCACGGCGAGTTTCCCGGTAATCTGTTCTTCATTCAGGCTCTTCGCCGGGCTGAGCAAGACGACGAACGCGGAAGACGGTCGAGCGTTCGACGGCGTTCCGGTCGCGGCGGCGGCGGCCAAAACCTTTGGTGGTCTACCAGCGTGCAGCACTCTGGGCATGACGACCCGGCCGACCGCGTGGACGTCGACGACCGTCCGTGGCTCCCAGTCTGAGGTCTCCAGCCGAACTCTGCCAGAGCCCCTTCCCACGGGCGAGTGAGCACTTCTTCGTAACGCCAAAAACGCCAAAGTCTGGTGTGGACGAGTTGGGAATAAAGTCTCGCGAGCGAGAGGGAGATGATGGATGAGGAAACATCGCGGTTGGTCAATCTCGCGGAAGTGCTCGCGGAGCAGTACCCAGACGCACCGGAACTACCGAACGACGCGTTGTACTGGTGGGATGAAGACGACGTTCGAGCGTATTTTTGTAGCCATGGTGAAGAGAAAAAGTCTAACGACCCGAAGGCGTTTGAAAGATGGTTCCCGGGACTCTCGCGCTCTGGCACAAGGGTTGATGGCAAACCCAAAATGCGCATTCTGTGTTTTCCAAACGCCGGAAACACTGAAGACATGTACACGCACGAGGGCACCGGAGTTCGCCGAGCGCAGTCGCCACTGCTAGAACTCGCAAAGAGTAACGAATGCGAAGTTCTCGCCGTACAATACGCGGGTAGAGCCAACAGGAAAAATGAAGGATACGCGTTTGACATTCGAGCCGATATCGTGCGGGCGTTGCTCCCCGTTGTCGCAGGAAAGCTCGATGAGGTGCCGTATTGCATTGTGGCGCACAGCGTCGGCACTTGGGTCGCATTCGAGTTCCTCCAACTGTTGCGATCGCGCGGCGTTCGAATGCCCGAACAGTGCTTCTTCTCTGCGTTTCCTTTTCCGGATATCCCGCACCGCTCTCGTCCTTGGGAAATCAACGTTATGTTAAATGATGAAGGCTTCAGACAGGAGTGCCGACGTTGGGGAATCAACGAACTTGTGTTTTCGATGTGGGACGTCTTCATGCCGATGCTACGCGCCGACTTTCATCTCTTCGACAAGTATGATTACGCGCACGTGGACAAGACGCCGTTCGATTGGCCGCTCACAGTGTTCTACGGCACTGGTGATGAAATGATAAGCCAAGAAATGTGTTGCGGTTGGGAAACGCATACTACGGGGTCGTTTGAATTGCTCTCGATAGACGGAGGTCATCTATTCCCGTTGGAAAAACAGTCCAAACTCAACTGGTTGCAATTAATCGCAGATCGACTAGAAAAAGTCATCGGACAACTCGACGGGTGATGCACGCATGGATGCTACGATGTGTGATTTACAATTAGTGTACTGTACAGTCTATGCCCCGGCAGCCTTGCGCTTGCGAGCCAAGTACCTCTCGCGCGCAGCAGCCACGGACGAGAGGTCGTTCCTTCTAGAATTGGTGTCTTGATCGGCATTGGGTACGTTCTTCTCTTCGTTTGTCGTTTCAGTGGCTTGTTCTGCCTTCTTGAGCTTCTCCACGAGCGTGACACCTGACGCATCCGTCGCATTCGCCGTCGACGCATTCTTGGTCGCTCGCATCATAAGCTCTCGATCTCTTTCAGCGGCGCTAGTGAGGCTTTGTTGTGATTTACTCGGAATTTCACCGCCGTCGGAAGGTTCCGGTGCCGCTCTTCTAGTCTCTTTCACCATACCTTGCCCGGTTGACGAGTTTCTATTCATCAGGTTGCTGTAAAACGACGACATGTCTGCTTTCTTTGTGACGTCCTCCTCCTCTTCGATAGCATCCTTCAATTTATCCTCTGCTAGCCACTTGGCGTCTTGCTCAAGCTTGGCCCGGTATGCTGCAGTGACAAACTTGTCCTTGTCTGCGTATAAATGATCTTCTTTCAAGCGCTCTTTGAGTAGGCGACGCTCGTACGAAATGTCGTTCTCCTTCTTTCTAGTCTCCGCCTTGGCGAGTAAGTCTTCTATGTATCTTGATTTGCGCTCGACCCGTTCCGCATCCTGCACTCGAGTCTTCATTCCACGTGATTTCTGAATGTCATCGTACACGCTATCGTAATCGAAAGCCGTAGCATCTTCGCTTAACGCTTGCGCCGTGGCCGTGGCCGCAGCCTCCGCGTCTCTACGTCTCTTCGCTGCGAGAGCCTCTTGCTGTTTCAGCACTTCACGATTTGCGCGCGCTTTCGCGGCAGCCGCGGATTCATCTTCGTCATCGTCGTCGTCATCTGAATCTCCCATCGCGAACGCGGCGAGCTTCGGCGGCGGTTTCTTCCTCGTTGCCGGCGCACCCGCACTGGGGCCAGCCTTTTTCGGGGCGTTCAGGTTGAGGTTCAGACCGTAAGAGAGCTTGGTCGCACCGCCGAAGGAAGGATCGGAGCTCGGTTTCGGGTCAGACATGGCACCTCCGACGCGGATCGACGCCAATGCGACGCGTTTGCACGGCGTCGCGTCCACGCGACTCACACTACCGGTGCTTCGGCGCCGACGGCTAAGCGAATGAACCAAACAGTCGAACAGAGGGGGCACATGCCTAGGGTTTGGACTGAACCCTAACTTGGATTTCGACGATTCATAAATTGAAACTTTCAATGGGACTCTCCGACAGGAAAATTGGAAAAATTCGCAATAGGAAATTCGCTCACACAGATGTGCGCATCACAACGCGGTGTCTCCGGTGGTCGCCTCCGTCGCGTCTATCGGTAGAGAACCCCGAGAGGAGAATCTCTAGTTTTATCAGTGAGAAGGCTAGAACGCGGGTCGTTGGACGAAAGTAGGTCATTCACGACGGTTGAAGATGGGCATTTGCTCGAGCATTCTCGATGAACCACCTCCGGGTGGGGAATTGAGTCGCCTGGCGGATAAGTTGGTGAGATTGGGATGCGCGAGAAATACCGTCATGGATGCGCTGCGCATATTTTGGCGCGCCGACAAGGATGGATCCGGAACCATCGGCTTGAAAGAGTTTGCCAACATGTTTCAGCTTCGCACGCAAAATGCTTTCTTGCCGCGTTTGTTGGCACTCTTTGACGTAAGTGGAGATGGGGACATTGGGGCGTTGGAATTCATCTTGTGCCTCGCGCAATTCTACCATTCATCAGCAAAAGCGCACATTTACTTCACCTGGCGGTTATTCGATCAGGATGATTCGGGATCGATGACAATGGAGGAGTTCGAGAACATATTGAACAACACTCTCAGTTACACGGGAAAGCAAAAAGGTTTCTCGGCGGGCGTAGGACAGCACGGCGGCGCGACACCCGATGACAACTTGGGCGATCGCATCGTCATGTCGGGGAGAGCTGGACAACGCGTACGTGTAAAAGGCTTCAGACAAATTATCAAAGAAGCCGACTTGGATCACAACGGAATCATCACACTGGACGAGTTTCAGGTTCTTGCGTCCAATGCGACGCACATCGTCGCTCCTGCGTTTGAACTCTGGACGGCGTTAGAGGTACATTCAAAACCGTGTTGGCGAGTCAAAGAAGAACTAAAAGCCAGCGGTAAATTAAGCGAAGTACAGGAGATGTTAAGTCCAAAAGCAAGACAGTCGATGGGCATGCGTTCTCCGGCCAGACGAGACCGCCACAAACAACGTGGACGGCGTATGATGGGAGATAACCGTTCCACACAGAAACATGACGGCAATGTCGGGGGCGTCGCTGGCATAGAATCGAGTCGACTCGGTGGTGGTCTCGTGTTGGATGACAAATTCGCGTCCAGCGCGCGAGACGAGCGCGATCGCGAGCATCACGGGGAGAGACGCGAAAGCGAACCCAATCACCGTCACCACAAGCGCCGTCATCACACTCATCGCCATCATCACTCAGGTGATCACGAGAGCGACCGTCATCGCCATCATCGTCGGGAAGATGGGAGACGGCACGAAGGACGTAGGGGCGGCGGCGCTCCGCGTAGGTCGAACCGTCGCGAAACGCCGGCGGACCCAGGAAATGCGTACTACGGACAACCGTCTCACCCTTTAAACGCGTCTCAGCCGGGAAACAATTATGGCCTATATCAAAATGAACCCTTGGGAGGCGTTCATCACCCTAGAGCAGCTCCACGCGGTGCCGCGAGGGCGAGCGATCACCAAGACGCCCTCCTCGCCCAGCTCGAAGCCGATCTCAACATGTCTTGATTTCGTTCGCGCGGCGTTTGTACAATGACGAGTATAAATAAAACCAATAGCGTTGATAATCCACATTTCATCAACTCACCACCGCGAGACGTCCGCTCGTTCGTCCGTTTCGCCTCCTGGGTAATAATCTCTCACGCGCTGTTCATGTGACCAAAAGGCACGAATCTGAAGAATTTGAATCGGCAATTTCGCGCCTTTTTCCGAAGTCAAAAAACACAAATCCAGAGGTGTCCAACGACCGCGGTCGTCGTCGTCGTCGTCGTCGTCGTCGTCACAATCGCACTCCCTCGCTCCCCTCCCCCGCCGCTGCGATCGTCTCGCGTCATGCTCGTCGCCACGAGCGTCGATGGACGCCTCGATGCGCTCGGACGTCGTCTCGGGACGTACACGCCCACGCGCGACGATCGCACATCGTTTCGCGCCCAGTTCGAGTTCGCGCTCTTTGACAAGGAGAACGTGGACCCGAACGCGACGACCGACGTCGTCGTCAACGGTTCGAAAGGCGTGGTGAATGGGAAAAGACGCGAGAGCGGCGTAAAAACCCCGTGCACGCCCTCTCGGCCTCCGTTGGCGGACATCACGCGGCAGTTTTCCACTCCGGTGCGTGCGCGCGTCGCGCGGGAAAAAACAAGATGAACGCGAGACGTGTTGTAAATTTGAAAATTTGTTTGACGACGAGGGTGCACACGCAAAATAGTGCTTGGATGACGAATGCTACCGATGGTTACGGGAGCGATGCGCGCGGGAGCCGCTCGAAACACGCACTGACGATTGTTTGGTTGGTTTTTTATCGCGCTGCGTAGGGAAAGCTGACGCCTGGAAGACACGTCATTGGACGAGGTTCGGCGACGCCGAGGGAGGAGGTGAGTTTTGTGTATTCGGCGCGTCGCTTTTGACATTTTGATACTAACTTTGGACGAAAAATTCGTAGGTTCCGTGCGTTGGTGTACGACTGTTTACCACAAACGATTTCGTGGACAGTTCTAGAGATCTCGACGCGAGGCGTGCGTCCGTGAGGCGCGTGCGTTGACATTGGTCAACAGTCGGTCGGACTTTGTGACTGACTCTCGTCGCGACCCGAGACGGTTGGACGACGGGGTTCTTCTTCGTGATGTATCCATTTTATGCACTTCATTAGTTTTAGTTTCGCAGATTCAACGTTCTTAGCCACACATTAGCGCTGGCCGCAAGCTTTTCAATATTACAAACATTAATACACTGCACTCGTGCGAGCGTCGCCCAAAGACGCGAGCGAAGCAAAATAATCAGCTCGCATCGCAATCGCAGTAGAAGCCGAAGAGGAGAGACTGCGTGCGAAAAGCGCCCAGAGCGTCATCGATGTTAATTGCAGTAGTAGCCGAAGAGGAGAGACTGTATGCAAAAATCGCTGAGAGTGTCGTCGGTGCCGTAGAGGAGAGGAAGGATGATCGCCGCGCCCACATTTCCAAGAGAAAAGAATGACAAGAGAAACGCGCAGAAAATCACCACGCCTTTGAGTTGCTCTGGATCAGAGAAGAAATTTGAGTAAGTCCCAATATAAAGGTCGGGGTCCTCGGCGTCGCCGACCCGATCGCCCTCCGAAAGCCCGCGCCCGCGTCTTTGTTTGTCCTCGTCTTGAGGAGACGAGCTCGAGCGAGGGAGGAAATCAGTTTGACGAAATGTTCGACGCGCGGTACCGACAGCGTTGGGTGAGCGAAACGATCGGTTCGTCGTCTTCACTCGAAGCACGGGCGCGCTTCTCGTGGCGAGCATGGTGAACTCGTCCAGCGCGTGCGCGTAAGAGTGAAGTGCCTTCAAGCTCAGAGCCAACGCTTTGGAGCGCGACGTAGAAAGTGGTGCTACTTTAACACCCATCCCCTCGATCATCGCGCATCATCAGCGTTAAAGGCTAAACATCTAGCTTATCGGTACAACAACATCTATTCTATCAAGCCTCATCGGCTCGCGCGTCTACTACTTGTGTTTGACGTTTCGTTCTCGAAGAAGTCGACGGGAAGTGGTGGGAATCTCATCCTCGTCGAGTGCAACCTTTCCGTTTGAATCTCTGCCCTGAAGTTGAGGAACGCCTTTTCCATCGTTTGTAGACACAAATGTAGTCAGGTTATACGCCTCAGCGATCGCTGTGACTTCTTTTTCACCACCCAACTTCGTCAGTTCCTCGCTCAACCCGATCACGGAGGCGCGTAACCTCCTATTCTCTACCTCTAGTCTGGAGTTTGACTCGCTCAAGTCGATGATCACCTTATCTCGGACTTCATCTCGGTGACGAGGTTGGTCCGCAGCCGCTCCTTTACTAATCCCAGCGCGTCTCGAGCCAAGATCGGTAGAACCAGCGTTACGACGCGTCTTGGCTGGCGTCAAATCATTGGCCGTGAGTAAAAGAAAGAAGAACAGAAAAAACATGAGCGTCGACGCGCGCTGGGCGTTCACTGCGCGCGCTTGGTCGATCGCCGTCATGACCACTGAGTCTCGCGTTCGCGCGCGCCAAGTGCGCCTCCTCGAGCCGACGATTTGTGAGGGATGACTGTCGAGAGCCTTCCCTGATGCCTGCCTGGGCAATGGATGCGCGAGTATGCCGCCACGAACGCCTACTACTTTACTTGTACACGTTTTCAATTTACAAAGCTCTAGTTTTGCACCGCACTTCGCGCGAGCAATTTTATCTCTACTGGGCTACTATCAGGGGCTGTGTACGGCACGTCGTGAGTGGACCATTCCGTGAGCGCGCCATCGTCGTCAAAGAGAAAATGTCCAGTCGTCAGCTCGTACGGATTGACGGCGGCGCTCGCGGACAGAGCGTGTTCGATGCACTTCGGATACCACTTCGCGTCATCCTCTGGCATGGAATCGTATGGGATATCGGCAAGACTAAACCAAGTCGGGACGCTACACGTCGTCGTCGAGGCTTCAGACAAAGTGTTGAAGAGTGTATCCACAAATTTTTTGTGTTGACGTGAAAAGACTGCGATAAACTCGTGTTCGACTGCAATCTCACCATCTTCCATCCAACCATAGAATCTGAATCGTCCGCGTTCACGTATATCGCTCGGTTCGAGCATATCAAGCGCTCGTGGATTTAACCCGGCATTCTCGAGAGCAGTAATCCGGGCAACGTCGAGCGGTGAAAAGTCTTCATCATGTTTAACCGGAGCGATGAAACCCGTGAATCGTCCCTCGAACTCTCCTCGTAAATGCTCGCACAGCAAGATTCTCGCCTCGGTTTTATCGATAATAATCATTTGTGCAAAGCGCTTGGGTGGTTTTGTCAACTCAGACTTTGGATATGAGTTGTTCAGCAGCATTTCTTCCAAATTGTCAGATGCTCGCGTGACGCTCTTTCCCACGTGGTCGCCTTGCGTTCTGGACGCATACTTCTCATTATGAACGCTAATCCCTGGAGCGAGAAACTTTGGCAGCGGAGTGATACATGCGTCATGATTCAAACCGTTGAATCGAACGAGAGAAAACCTCTCTCGCCCTTCTGTCGATGGTCTCACTCGATGAGGAGTTGCTAGCACCACGCCATTCGTAAAAATTTCAAAAGCGTCCGCCACAATGACCGTGAAGATTGGCTCCTCTGGATACGCTGACGCACTTCTCCATTTACCATCTCTTCCTTTTAGCTCTAAACCTCCGCACGTCTGATGAAGCAAAGTAAAGAATTCAAAGTCGGTGTGTTCTGAAATGCCAACCAACTCTACTCCTCGACCAGCTGTCGCGCCGGATAACCGTCGACTTCGACGCGCACCTTCGCATTCCCGTTCCGCAGTGGAAACTTGAGACTTCAAGCACGGATAACGCATGGCGCGCATAGAACAATGCGAGGTGTCTCCAAAGTCTTTCAGAAAAGTGTCTGCATCCAAATCGAGCGCCTCGGCGAACGCTCGGAGCAAAACGCGAGCTGCGGCATCCGCCTGAGCGTAAAACTCTTTAAAGCAGCCTCGCATCTCGGGCACTTCTATCGGCCAATCTACCGGTCCGAGTCCGCGTGCAGAATCATCGCCCTTTGTACGTCGGACGGTCTCAATGAAGTTTGCTTCGAGCTCGCGCACGGTGTCGAAGCTCTCAAGATACGCTGCTGTGGACGACACGTACGCGTACTCTTCTAGTAGAGGCACAAAGCCTCCAGACTCGTTGGCGTAGCCCGAGTGCACGTACTGCGCCTTGACGTCCGTCGGCAGCGCAAAAAAATTGCGCGCAGCGTCGTACGTCGACTTGACGTCAAAGGCGGGGGCGTGAAGCTCAAACCACCCGACAGAGTCTTCGTCGACGAGCGCTCTTCTTAGCTTGGACAGTTCAGAGGCATCGTCACGACGCGCGAGACGTTCGAGAGAAATCCTCGGCACCGCGCGCCCGCCTGACTCGCTCTCAGCCTCCTCCATCTCGAGATGGCGAGCGAGCGAGCGAGCGAATGCGTCCGGGCGTCCGTCCGCGCGTCCCTTCTGTAACTGTCTCTTCGTCCGTAACGAAATGCCGCGCGTCCTTTCTGAATGACTGTGACGCCAGAAGAAGACGGAGAACGTCATGACGAAGTTTGAGCCGTGCGCAAAAGGTGATCGTCGCGGCGTCGAGCGAGGCGACGACATTCTCCTGGACGATGCCTACGACATCCCGGCGGAGGGTTTCGTTGTCGACGGTTTCACTGGAGCTTTTGAGCTGGACGGCTCGGGTGAAGCTCGTGATGACGCTGACCGAGTGAGACGAGCGCTGTCAAAGGCTGCGACGTCGAACGTCACGAGTCATCGCGCGTTTATCGACGTCGTTCATTCTACGGAAAGTTCCTCGCCGCCGGTGATGTGCTCCATCGTGCTCGAGTTTGCGCTGCACGAAGCAGACTCAAAGACTAACGCGGCGCGAGCGCTGGATTGGTTTGAGGTCGCGTGCGAAGCGACGCGAAATGGATCATCATACGCAGGCTCGGCTGTCAAAGTTGAAGCAAACGGTAAAATATTAAAAATATCCTCTCCAATCGCCTTTGTGGAGGAGAGTTCAAAACCTAAGCGGCAGACTTTGATTGGTGAAGCGCGGTCGCGAGACGCTTGGTTAGAGTCTGGAAGCGTCTTCGTCTTCTTAGGACAGACAAAAACATCCAGTCAAAAGGTGACAATCCCAGAAAACGCGACTTTCCTAGGCGTCGTATCAGAACGCTCGTTTTTATCACTCGTTTCAACGATTGGCGCTTCGATGGACGTTTTCACAGCCGATAGCAATGGTGCGCGAGTGGGCGCGTGCGGAGCGCTCGTCGATTCGAGCGGCGGAGCGAGCGAAAATGCGCTTCTCGACATAAATAGACTTCGTGTGACTGAAGCGCGTAAAACACAGATCGAAAAGCATGAAAAGGAAGACGTGACAAGAAAAAGGCTCGCTGAGCAGTCCAACATGACGAGTGATGCGGTGAAAGAATCGGTGCGGTACGCCACCGAGCGCAGCGAGGCGTCGAAGAAAGCCAAACTGGAACGCCAACGACAAGAAGAAGAACGTTTGGATCCGCGGAGGCGGCGGCGACAGAAATCCGCCGCGTTCTTGGGTAAGTTTTCATCTCTTCCCCTGGAGGACGAGGACGGCGATGACGACGACTCTTCATCTTCAGAGTCCTCTTCCGAATAGTTGCGATTTATTGTTGTAAAGAAAATTGTTTGTCCATGTTCGATGACGAAGTTTTCAGCAGTGTGACAACGAGCGCACGCTTCTAAGCGCGCCTCGTGCGGTCGTAGTCGCGAATCGCAACGAAATAGAAGCGAATCGTGCGTTCGTCCAAACGATAACCAATTGAGTAATATTTTTTTAATTACATCTTGCGATGTGGCGTCTAAATCTTTGCGTTACGGGAACAAAGGCGCTCAAGCGGCGCTCAGGTGGAAAGTCTGTCTCTTTTTTCCCGCCTTTTTTATGACCACCACGGTTCAAGGCCGGTCCGGAAGTCTTGTTCAGTCCACGGCGTGAACAGCACCGTGTCGTTGGCATCAATCGCAACGTGCGCGAGCGCAAGGCTGAGCGGCGCCGGACCGCGGATCACCTTACCCTCGGCATTGTACTGCGAGCCGTGGCACGGGCACTTGAACTTGTTCTCAGCCTTGTTCCAAGGAACGACGCAACCCAAGTGCGTGCACACCGCGTTCAAACCAAAGTCAGTGAGAGACCCATCTTGCTTGACGATCAAGTAAGTGGCGTCGCCCTTCAAGCCTTGCGTGAGCGAGTAGTCGCCCGGCAAGTGCGTCTTGAGCCACGCCGCCTTCTTGATGTCGTTACCGTTCGCGTCCTTCGCGGGCTGACCGGCGCCACCGCCACCGGCGCTGTTGGGTTTTGGAAAGGAATAGGTTCGCAAACAGGTTAGTCACGTGTTCCGTCGTCGTTGCATTGCGATTACGTCGTCATATCGAATCACCGATCACGTCGGGAGATTTGGATCACCACCACTAGACGGGTAGGGTGACCCTAGCATCATCCGTTTGTCTTCGCGATCATCACCAACACACTTACCTCGGGGGCACGAAGAAATAGGCGTAGCCGCCGATGAGAGAAGTCGCCGGGAGGCCGATAGCACCGACAAGCAAAAGGTTCATCACGTTACGCTTGCCCATGTCCGGAACTTCGCCCGCGGCAGCGGACGCGCGCGGGACGAAGGCGGAAGCCTTGCGCGACCCCATCGGCTTGCGCGCGACAGAGACGCGGGAGCAGCCGAGCTTTTGAGAGGTGGAGAGGGACATGGCAGCCATCGTTTGCACTCGAAAGAGTTTGACAATTAACGGCACGATAGTCGCGACGATGTGTGACGTCGTCCGCGCGTCGCGACGCGAGTTCGTCGTCGTCAGCGACACCGCGACTCGAAGCACGAGACTCGCGATCGGGGCTCCGTGTGGATATCGGACGTTTTGTCGACGTGTGGGCATGAAAAGTCACTTGATAACAGGTTAGACTACACAGTATGTAATTTTGAATTCAATTTTCAGATGCATCTCTCGATTGATAAATTCCATTCATGCGTGTGATGACGACGACGATTCGTGACTCCCCATTCGGCGCTTTGACACGAAGGATAATGAGATGAATTTTGAGGCGGGACGTCGACGCTAGAAGAGCCAAAACAGCAGCAGAGGTCGTTCGTTCTCCCTCCCTCGGTCAAACACAAAGTCCGCACTCTCAGGCTCCGACCGACCGACCGACCGACCGAACGAACGACCGAGCGAACGAACGAACGAAAAGAACGTGCGTCGTTTTCAACTCGCCGCACCAACCGTCGAATATCGTCGTCGATGGGCGACTTCTTTTGAGCCCCCCGTCGGACGAAAGTCGCGCTCGTCAGAGACGGATTGATTGAACTGGATTTGACTGCACAGGTAGCAGCACCGGGTGTAGCAATACCCCCCACCGTTCCACCACTGCGAGCGACATGTACAACACCCAGACGGATCGGCGTCGTGTGGTAATCCTCGGTATCCAAGGCGCTGGGAAGACGAGCGCGCTAGAGCGAGTCAAAGACGCGTTCTCCGCCGACGTGAAAGGGTTACTACCCGAGCAAATAATCCCGACCGTGGGCATGAACATAGCCAACCTATCGGCTGGAGACGCAAAGCTACCGGTGGACATGACGTTTTGGGATCTCGGGGGCGCTTTCGGTCTCCGTGGTATATGGGAGAGTTACTTTGCCGACGCCGACGCCTGCGTCTACGTGGTCGATGGCGCCGACGAAGACGCGCTCGAAGAAGCAATGGTGGAGCTCGAGCGCGTGCTGAGAAACAAAAAGTTTTCTACAAATATTCCTACGCTCATCATCAGCTCCAAGTCAGATTTAGCCGGTCCTGAAGGATTAGAAATGGTTCGAGCGTCGTGTGAAGACGTTTTTGCGCGTGTCGCCTCGTCCGCAGCGCGGCGCGGATCTCGTCGTGAATGGAAGATTTTCCCAGTCGATGGTTTGAGTGGTGCCGGGATCAGACCCGCGATCGAATGGCTCGCCAACACATTGGCGCCGAAGACGTTCTGGTCCTCCTTCTTTTGGGAGTAGACGAGCGCCAGCCCGCACTGGTGGACGGAAATGTACAACTACCAGTAGATAGGAAAATACATTGTACAATACTAATATGTTGGACACATACTTATGCATAAACAGTATGCATGCGTCTTCCCACCTAATCCGTCTATGATAGACGGTCTATCCGCGCAAGACGACGGCACGCGAGCCGACGGCACTGTCTGCTTCCCGGGTTCGCGTCTCTCGGACCGAGAGACGGAAGCACATCGCCCGATGGCTACCGTGCTCTCGCACTCCACCACCGTCTCGCACGCGCCGAGTCGGCTTGCGTCCGCGAACCGCGGATCGGCGTCGCGCGCGAGAAGGAGCGGTCTAGACGTTTGCCAGCGCAACCTCACGCGTTCACAGGCGTTCGCGTCGCGACGCGCCGGGCTCGTCGCGACGCGCGCCTCGTCGAGCGATATCGCGCGCAATGGGAAGTCTGCGGCGAACGGCGTCGAGGCGGGAGAGTCAAAGCTCGGGGCAGCGCCAACGACGACGACTGTGAACAGTGGCGCAAACTTGATGGACGAGGAGTTCGCGGGGCTTGAAGGCACAGAGTGGTTCTCTCGTTCCTTCGAAGAGCGCGGTCGCAAGTTCAGCGAGGTATTTCCGGTGAGATACGCTGAAGTTGGACCCAACGGTGAAGCGACGATGGTTACCATCGCTGATCTCATACAAGAGTGCGCTTGCAATCACGCTCAAGGCATTTGGGGCGTTGGGCAATCGATGCCAGCGGCAATGAATCAAGCTAACCTGGCGTGGGTGTGCACTCGCCTTCACTTGCGCGTGCGCAAGTATCCGAAATGGGGAGAAAAAGTTAGCGTCAGTACTTGGTTTGAGCCGCAAGGTAAAATTGCGGCGAGACGTGATTACGCGTTTGAAGACCACCAGACTGGGGAGAAACTGGGAGAAGCGACGTCGCAGTGGGTCGTCTTCAACCTCGGTAGCAGACGTATGGCGCGCATTCCTAACTCTGTGCTCGAAGATTTCAAGTTCCAAGCGCTGGAACAACAAGTGATGGAGGAGGGTTACGCCGCTGACAAGCTTCCCGATGTGGATGAGGTTGGAAGCGTTTGCGGAGCGCCCATAGTTCACAGCGTCAGACGGAGCGACATGGACATGAATGGTCACGTGAACAACGTCGTGTACGTGCAATGGCTCCTGGAGAGCGTTCCATCAGAAACGTGGGACGCCCACGTGCTCAGCGAAGTGATCTTAGAGTACCGATCTGAGTGTAACTTTGGGGATAGCGTCAAAGCGACGTGCTGCGAAATCGTAGAGGAGGGCGAGGCGTTTGTTCTCTTACATAAATTAGCTCGAGGAGAAGGCGAAATCGTTCGCGCAAAGACTGTCTGGCGGAAAAAGTGAGCGCGCACTATGATGGATAGATATCACAACCCCGTATCGGGGCCAACGCAAAACTTATACAGCAGTACTTTATACCGACGCGCGACAACTACATAGCAACAAGTTTGAAAAACAAGTGTAGCCAACACGAGGCGAAGAGTGATTTGATGCGGTTCGATTCGACGACGCGAACAAAGCTCGCAAAGCTCGTCCCGTAGAAACGATTCGGTCCGCGCGCGACAGTCCTAGGCCAGGCGGCTTCCCGTGTCACCGCGTCGTTCGTTTGCTTCATTTTTCTGTCACCACAGCACTCTCGAGAGCTGGTTTTTTTTGCGCGGGAACGAGCGGTCTCTCTCGGCGCGTATCCACGCGTTGGGATAAGATACGATGGATCCAACCAATCATTTCCCCTAAATATGGTTGTCGTCCTCGTTTTCCCGACGCGTGGAGCGCGTCCGAGCGCTTCTTCCGAGAGAACGCGCGCGACGACGACCGCGACTGACCGTCGCGGGCGAGCGTCACCGCCCGCGGCTCGCGAGTTTGGATTCTCTCGTCCACGCCTCGTGCTTTGCTGAAGACGTTCCGTCGTCGTCGTCGTCGTCGGTCTTCGGCGTTTCTGGAGACAAATCAGTCGTTAACGTGACTGTGCTGGATTGATTCGATTCGATTCGACTCGACTTGATTTAATTGCCTGTCGCGGACCGCAACCGTCTGAACGACATCGACGCGAACGCGCTGCGAAACTCGGTCAAACGTCGAGACCTTGGTCGTCGTCTTGGTCGTCGTCTTGGTCGTCTTCGTCGTCGCCAACCCCTTCGCGTTTTTTATTGGTCTTCGCAGACACCAGTCTGGATGCGGTCGAGTCAGTCGTCGTCGGTGCGTAACGCGTCCTACGCGTCGAATCGCATCGTCGGCCGAAGAAGACTCGGACGCCCCGAAGGCGTCGTGACTCGGGCTTCTAGAGCTAGCGAGAGCAAGGCCGCGTACGATGACGCGCGAAAAGTGGTCTCTGTAGGACAACCTCACGGAGGATATGCCGTCGATGCACGAGAAAAGCAGAGTTCGCCGCGACAAGACGCGCGAGTCATCGAGTCGCCTCCGAGCTCGTCGTCGTTGGCGTGGGGAGGTCGACAGAAGAATGGTGCAATGCCTTTGAAGCTTTTGACCGGCTACGGCGAAGTGGTTAACGCACTCTGCGCTGAGCTCGCACGCACCGGTGCGGGAGATGTGGTGGATTTCAGTGTGTACGTCTTCGAGAAGGGCGAGAGTTCGCAGCGAGTCATGGAGGCAATGAAGCGCGCCGTACGGCGTGGTGTCAAAGTGAGATGCACCGTGGACGGATCCCCGGTGAGCAAGTTCACTCGGTGGTGTGAGGGAAGCACAACACTGACGAGCGAACTGGAAAACTTGCAGCGAGACTTTGGGAGTGACAGATTTACCTTTACGGCGGTGAAGCAAGCGACGCACGCCAAATGGATGGTCGTTGAGCGTAAAAATGGAACTGGATTACCCTCCGCCATATTCGGTGGAGTCAACGTAGGAGATCGATTCTCCAACTGGCGAGACTTTGCAATTCGCGCTGAAGGCCGCGACGTCGTGGATGCGATGCGTCAGGCTGTCTCCATGGATCCGTCGTCTACAAAATTAGCGAGCAACGCCGACATTGTTTTTGCGAGCAACCTACCGACTGGGTTTTGTCCGCTTGCCTGGGCTTTCCCGAGGTATTTGACGTATCCGGGACGGTTCGACGTGAAGACGTCTATCGTTAATTTACTCAGCGATCCAAAATATTCGCGCTACTACGTGGCGATGGCTTACGTGGACTCTGTCGGCGCGGACATGTTGGCGCGCGTTTTAGAGCGACCCGGTACATCCTTGAAGGTGATTGTACCCAGAAATCCAAACGTGTACCACGACGCTAATCGAAAAGCACTGGTACGTCTCATCGAAAAGACGAGAGCGCGTGGACAAAATTTACGAATTCTTCTCATTGATGATATGCTCCACGCCAAGGTGTTCTTCGCGGAAAGCGACTTGGACAACGTCCAGGACATCGCGATGATGGGTAGCTGCAACCTCAAGCAACGTTCTCTCGGTCAATTCGTCGAGCTCAACGCGCTCATTCGACAGCCCGCCTTAACTGTCGCTCTTCGTCGACAGCTGGAGTTCATCATGAAGGATTCACAGACTGCTAACATGGACGATTTGCGATTTAGCGAGCCAAAGGCGACGATAGAGGAGTGGCTCGGATGATGTCGCACGCTGAGAGCATTCGTTTGGACAAACTTGTATTTCTCCCTATTTGTAACAAAGCTACAGTCTCGTGTACAAGAAGTTAAGTTGTACCACCACTCACGAGTTAAATATCTACAATGACGAAAAGCTCAGCGCGGTGTTCTCCGTTTCTAACCGCGTCGTCGCTGAGGTTTTCGCGCTCTATGATTTGCATCGCGCTATATGTGATGGCTTTAATCTCTGTACCTTGGCGCGTGCTTCCATCCACAAACGTCGTTCCACCCACGACGGCACGAATCGACCAGGATTCCCTGTCAAAGTCGCATATCTGTACCGCGTTGCAAATGAGCATTTCCGTGTGAAACACAAACAGCAACTCGTCCAGAAACGAAAAGAGAAGCGTATCCAAGTCGTGACCGCTCACGCGAATCTCCTTGTATCGCAAAAGCGGCTCCTTGACGCAGTCCTCGAGAGGCGTCATGTAATCAAACATTCCCAACGCCGCCCAAGAAAACGCTTCACTCAAGTTTTCACCCCATGCGTGAATCTGAATGTCAGCGGTGTGATCCTTGTACGCATATTTGACTCCTCGTCGAGCTCTGATTTCATCTTCATCCTCCTCTGACGCGTCGAGCGGCTGCGCGCGCTCTTCGTCGTCCGCCGACGAACCTTGCCCGGCGTACCTCACGACGGGTCGCGCATCGACGAAGCCCTCGCACGCGACGTCATCCAAGTTCGCCGGACTCGTCCCACCGCCATCTCTCCCATCGACGCGCGCGTCGGTCGGCTCGTCCGCCGCCGGCTCGCGCGCGCCGCTTCTTCTCTTCCGCTTTTTCGGCGCGCGTTGCGGCAACACCTCGTGGCCGACGCCGCTTCCGCCGTCGGCGTCTTCCGTCGGCATCGCCGCGGCTCCCAAGTCTCTCTTCGTGTGCTCGACCTCGCGATCGAACCCGGGCGCGTCGCCGCCGCGCTCTGACGTCTCGACTCTCCCAAGTCTCTCTTCCTTCTCATCCTCCGTGGCGTCCTCCGTGGCGTCCTCCGTATGTGCGCGTTTTCGTTTTCGTTTTCTGGACAAGAGTGTAGATGAGATCGACGAGTCCGGACTCGCGGTTTTGACCAAGAAGAGGTAAAATTCTTCCTCTCCAAAATCGACGAAGGAACCGCGTCGTCGTCGTCGTCGTCTCACGTCTCGCGCGCGAGATCGCGTCGCTCGGTGTCCGCGTGGAAGCGTGAACGTCTTCGAGACTCGAGCGAACGCGCGAGGGAGACGAGACGCAAACTTTGGTCGACATGGCGGCGCCGAGTGGGACGCGCACGGCTCTCGTCGTGGCGGCGTGGTACAGCGCAAACATTGGCGTCTTGCTTCTGAACAAGTACATCTTGACGATTTATGGCTTCCGTTTCCCGGTGTTTATGACGCTCTGTCACATGTGCATGTGCTCCGTGCTGTCGGCGAGCGCTCGGGAGTTTAAAATTGTACCAAAGCAATTCATTAGAACGAAGAGGCACTACGGAAAAGTTGCCGTGTTGGCGTTGACGTTTGCGCTGTCGGTACTCGGCGGCAACGTGAGCCTGAGATACATCCCCGTGAGTTTCAACCAGGCGCTCGGAGCAACGACGCCTTTCTTTACCGCTATTTTTGCTTATTTGATGTTGCAGAAGAAAGAAAGCACCGCCACCTACATGACGCTCGTCCCCGTGGTGGGGGGTATCGCGATCGCCACGTGGGGAGAGCCCTCTTTCAACTTGATCGGCTTTTTCGCCTGTCTCATCGGCGTCTGCGGGCGCGCTCTCAAGTCTGTACTTCAAGGTTGGTTACTCACGCCAGCGGGGGAAAAGGAGGCCGAAAAGATGTCAAACGCGCACGAAAACAAACTCGATAGCATGAGTCTGCTGTACTACATGTCGCCGGTTTGCATCGTCGCGCTCGGAGTGTGCACCCTCATCATGGAACCAGAAGCGCTTTCAGCATTTTACGAAGCGGCTGAGATGAACCCAAACTTCATCGCGCTTCTTCTCGGAAACTGTTTCGTCGCCTACCTAGTCAACTTGACAAACTTTTTAGTGACTGCTCATCTCGGCGCCCTAACTTTGCAAGTGCTCGGGAACGCAAAGGGTGTCGTTTGCACGATTGTATCCGTCATGCTCTTCAGGAATCCGATGACGTTCAGAGGCGTGCTGGGTTACACCATCACAATGATCGGAGTTTGGCTGTATTCATCCAGTAAAAGAAGGAGTTCGAGGTTAGCGGCAGCGATGGAGAATACTAGAGCTGCGAGTCAAAATAAAGTCTAGGCATTTTCTTAAAGTACGTAAAAATAATTAGTGTTCCGAAGCAAGCTAGCGTGTTTTTCAAACTCCAGCAGCCTTTTGCTTGACGTAAAGAAAATCAATCCTCAAGCGACGCTCGCTTCCTTCCCCTATGGCTTCGTGATGAAGCGAGTAGGTGTCGACTAGTTCCTTCTGTAAGCGAATGATGTCCTCACTTCGCGGTAGTAGCTCGACCGACTCTCGATGCGGGATGACGAGGCGCTCTACGGCAAGCCTCGCTTCTTCAATTGCATCCGACACCGAGGCGGTCTCCGAGCTCTCGTCGATGGAGGACGACGAGCGCATGCCATCGCTCGCGCCTGAAAGCCCTAGAATGGCCTGCAGTGCGCGAACTATCTGTGACGATGAATCTGTACGAACGGCATATATTGGCATTCCCCGAGCGCGCGCGGCGTGTCGCAACCAAGTCGAGCTCTTCACTTGCGCTTTGGGAGCAATGACAACGGTCGCGTCTTCGAGCAAATCAACAATGCACACTTGATCGTCCACTGACATCGTCTTCATTACGCGCCTCAGTGCATCGACGCTCAATTTGAATGGAAAAATCTTCACCGCATGACTCGCGTTGCAAACATCTGATTCAGTCTCAAGGACATCTTCCGACGGAGACACCTCGAGCGCAGCGAGCTGCGAACTCGACTTGGACCGTGCTTGTTCTTGCCGCGCGTCAGATGACGAAGGCCGTTTCCGAGAGTCTTGCTGGAAGTCATATGCGAGCGGTATCGACGCCATAGGCGTGCCATCAGGAAGGGAAGTGGATCGCATAGATCGACTCATGTATTCAGCGCGTTTCTCAATCGTTCCATCGCTCTTCATCTCTCTCAACTCTGTGATTGGTGATTGGCCCGCTAAAAGGGCATCGACTGAAGCTGCCACGTCAGTATGCACGCGCCACGTCCCAATATCAAGCATTTCTACACAAATATCAAACGTCGGAAGCGATGCGCGCTCCAAGACTGATTTTTGAACGCCGCGGCGGCGCGCTTCGTCGTCGCCGAGGGTGACGCTCAGAACGCCCCCGACGAGATCGGTAAGAGCAGGATTCTTCAAAACATTTTCCAGAGTGTGGCCGTGTGCAGTACCGATTAGCTGAACGCCTCGCTCGCTGATCGTCCGAGCGGCATCCGACTCGCGCTCTGTGCCTATTTCATCGACGACAATTGTTTGCGGAGTATGATTCTCCACAGCTTCTATCAATACTAAGTGTTGCTCAGTCGCCATGGGGACTTGCATTCGTCGTGCGTTCACTCCAATCCCAACGTGCGGAACGTCGCCGTCGCCGGCTATTTCATTCGATGTATCGACTATGACCACTCTTCGATCGTGTTCGTCCGCAAGGATGCGTGAAATCTCTCGAATGGCGGTCGTTTTACCGACGCCGGGGCGACCAAGCAGCAGTATCGAACTCGTTCGCTCCTCATCCAAAACGTCTCGTATCAGTTCAGCCGAGCCCGTGATGGCGCGTCCAACTCGACAGGTGACGCCAACAACCCTACCGTAGCGATTCTTTATGGCTGAAATTCTGTGCAAAGTGCCGTTAATTCCTGCTCGGTTATCTTGTCCGACGTCTCCCACGCGGTCCATCATCTTGTCGAGATCTTCGTACGTGACTTCGCTTTCTGAAAGAACGCTCTCCTCGTCCGCGAAGCGCGCGTACGGACGCCGTCCAAGATCGAGCACGATTTCATTCAGTTCCAATCGGCGCGGATTATCTCGCAAAGCCTCGTAAACTCGCTCCGGCACGGCATCTAAAAGTAAGTTTATCTCTCGCTCATTCGTCACCTCTCGAAGTGAAACCCCCAGGCTGGTTGCGCGTGGCGCCCGTCGCGCGCGTTCCGAGCCGGCGCCTCTGCGCGTCCCGGGGGTGGAGTACGACGTCGACGTCCACGCGTTCGCCCCGCCGCTCGTTCTCATACCGATTCAGTACGCGCTCAAAGAGTCGAGGCCGAGTCGCGCGACGTGGACTGTGACTGACGTCAGCTCGCGCCTTTCATCACTCGGTCAGTCTGGTTTTGTCACACACACACTCTTCTCTGACTCTGCTCTGCTGCTTCCCTTCGCCAGTCTTTGCCTCGCGTGACGGACGCGACGGACGACATGAGCGCAGAAAACGTCGAGGCCGAACCCGAACGAGGCGTCGCGGACATGGAGGTGCTCGTCCCGGCAAAAGGAGAAATCGCGAGGCTCGCTCGGGACGCGAGCGTCAAGGCGAACACGGATGCGTACTGCGCGTTCGGTGTAGATGGGCTCGTGGACACGAGGCGTTTCGAGTCTCTCGACGATTGCATCGACCGATTGGCGCCCTGGCACGCGATGTGCGGACCGGAAGACCAAACGTTCGCAACGTCGAGTGCGTCGAAAGTAGAAACGACGAATAGAGGGCCGTCGGGAGCGAAAGAGTCGCACCAAGACGCGTGGAGGAGAGAGACGTGCGTTTTCGTACATACGGCGACGAGCTTTTCGCGCCGCGCGCGAGACGCCATCGCCGAATCGATGAGCGACAAAACGCGGGAGGAAAACGAGGACACACTGGTTAAAAGTGCACTGTGCGAGCACGCTCGTCGAAACGCGTACAGCGAACGCATAGAGCGTCAACTGTTGAATTCAAGGTTGCACTCCTGCGAGAGGCAAATTTCGACGCTCAGGCAACGCATAGAAGTAGAAGTAGTAGCAGAAAGACAGCCACAAGCGGGCGGAGGGCACTTTGGCGATGCTAGCGCGCCCGAGGCGTTGCGAATCACGAGTACGGACGAACCGTCTGACGCGTGAGTAAGAGAAAGACCCTCAAAAAGGGAGGGAGACCCGATGAGCCAGATGAGAGTGACATGCGCGCGTGTGTTCGCGTGTGTGCGTGATTTGTCGTTGTTGTTACATGTGCGACGCGCCTGCGTAGTCGCTATTCGCATCCGCTAGCCGCATCGTTGTTATGAAACTATGGAGTCTTCGTTTTGAACGAGTAACGCGGAACGAGGTACGAGGAACGAACATGTATGTGTGTGTGTGTGTGCGCGCGTGTGTGTTCGTGTAAAGGATGACGATGACGATGTGAAGGAGACTGTTCGTATGATCACAATTGCGCCATGTCAACAGAACCTTCGTCCTCGCTATCTGAGCTGGTGGCAAATTCACGCGGCGCGGCCGCCGCCACAGCGGCTCTTCTCGCGATTGAATTCGAACGACTTTGTCGCTGCTGGCTCGCCGCTGGCCCTCCGTCTTCATCTTCAGAACTGCTCGCGTGGCGAGACGAGCCCACTCGAGCGATTCGGCGCGCGGCGGCTTGCATGGATTGCGAGCCACGGCGAATGATGCTGCGCCCCCGAGTGAGTTGACTCGTCGCCATCTCCGTACTCCGTACAGCTGAGCGCGCTTCGCGCGGCGGCGTGGCGTACGCGTCGCGACTGCGCGACAAACTGCGTACAGTCTCCTGATCGTCGTCGCTCCTATTCTCGCGCCAGTCGACGGACGTCGATCTACTCATCCCACGTCGCGAACGACTGCGAGAGCGCGATCGGATAAACTCACTCACGGCGTCCGTCGCCGCGCGTAGGTCGACTTCTGTTTGCTTGGGCAAGACTAGACTCAACGCCCGACGCAAGCCTTCTATGTCGTTCGCTGCGTCGTCGTCGAGATCGCTCTCAACGTCGCTCGTCGTAGGCTCACCCACTGAACGCTCTGCTGAGTGTTCCGTTGCCGAATTTTTCACACCACTGAGCGCATCGCGAGCCCTCACGATAGTGGCTCCAGCGTCCTCAAACGCCTCGAGCCCTTCTGCGTTGAGCTCGTTCTCGTCGAGCGCACTTGACATTCGACTGAGTGCCATGTGTCGCGTATTCGCATCACCGCCTGGAGTTGAACCAGTGTTCGGCGTTGTGGCCCCCGACGCGTTTGTGGAGCCGCCGGTTCTCTGGCGTCGCTCCGTGATGATGCTTTGTTTCTCTTTGGGCGTCAAAGCGTTCATCGCCTTCACGCGTCGCACGATGAGCTTTGAAACACGCTGCAGCGTAACGGTTGTGGCGATCAAACTCATCTTTTCTTCACCGTCCCACATTCCTTCCGCGTTAGCGCAGAAAGAAAAGCGTTCCAAAACGATCGCGATAAAGAGGTTTCCTAAAAAGAAC
>Ga0255760_10000930_pt1 | contig 28869 bp, 39 predicted proteins | sample 071ome_25_FD_179960 | JGI IMG/M metagenome (GOLD analysis project Ga0255760, IMG submission 179960) | Coastal salt marsh microbial communities from the Groves Creek Marsh, Skidaway Island, Georgia - 071410BT metaG (version 2) | ecosystem: Environmental > Aquatic > Marine > Intertidal zone >...
TCTTGGCGTCAAGGAATAGGTTTTTAGCACTGGTAGGTTCTATATGACGATATTTTAGTTGCAGCAATTCATCTCTCATCTCACGACCAAACATCTGGAGTTGCTGCCAGAAGTTGACAAGAGGTTCATAAAGATCATTAACCCAGATCTTTAGATTTGGATACTTCTTAGTGATATGAATGGCAACGCTACCACCACCAAGAAATGGTTCGCGGAATTCATCATACTCCCTAAGATCAGGGAAGTATTGATCCATCTTGGTGCAAGCACGGGACTTGCCTCCAGGGTAGCGTAAGGGTGTTTTATAACTTTTCAGACTGCTCATAATCTTTCGGATGATACTTCAAAAATTCCCAGAAAGTCATCTTCATTTCTTTCTGTGTCATACCGCAGTGTTTTGCGGCAGCAGGTAAAGTCATTTTAGCACGAAACAATGCCATATTTGCCTGCTCAACAAGTTGGGGTGTAGTCTTCACTTTTGGTTCTACCAGTTTAGTTTTATCGATAACGAGTAGGCCCATCCAATTCTCCCACAAGTGTATAAGTAAGTCTATTTACGCTTTCTGCCATAACACGGTATCCAGCACCCACATAGAGTTGCCCAAATACTACGGCAACCGTACAAACTCCCCAGAAGTAATAATACATTCTGGACTTTATTTGGTGTCGTTTGTTTTTCATGATCAAAGTACCAGTTTTTTGCTAGGTGCTTTGATTACAGAGAACATCTCTTCATATTGTTCAACAACTTGTCCTTGCGCCTCAGCAATATACACAACGTATTTTTTAGTCACTTCCAGTTCCTCATTTTTACCTTTTAGAAGAGGAGACCAGGGAGCAAAACCCATTTGACCATTACCAGCAGGAACGGCAACAATAGGATTGCAGATGATCACAGAATCATCTTTTTCCTCAATCAGGTCTGCGATAACATCTTCACCAGACCACATACGAATAAGTTTTACATTCATTTAAAGTTACACTCCAGTAAAAATTCCAACAATAGTTCCCTTTGGGGGATTATTTTTTGGTTTATTTGTTCTAGTAAATCCATCCTGATCCACTTTACTATAATATCTAACTGGTCCAGGATTTTTAGTAACATTGGAGGGTTTTGGATTTAATGTTACATTTTTACCATTGCCACCCTTGTTACTACTTTTCCATTGAGTCTTTTGAGATTTTCCAGGTTTTAATTTTACAACCTCTTCAGTGATTTCAACTTCTTTTTCAAAATCAATCATCAAATCTGCAGAGTGTAATGAATACATTGTTTTGCCCCAATCATATTGAGATAAAAGGGTTGGTTTTTCATAGCAATAAAGTTGCTTCAAATCTTCATCATAATAAACTTTTACTCCATTAGACTTGACAAATTCCCAACCAAATTTTTTCATCCACTTTTTTGGATCTACACCAAAAGTTGATGTCTGCTTTCCAAATTTCAGATAATATCTAGTTTTAATCATTTGAAGTTACACTCCACCATTAATTCAGTTAGACAAGCAAGCATATTTATTTCCTGATCGGCTACAAATGCCGACTGATACTGATACTTAGCAATAACAAGCACAGCAGCAGGAACACTATTGTTTTCAAGGGATGTATAACAAGCATCGTAAATACGACGCATAAGGACAGTAGTATCATTGTCCATGTTAGAAACCACCCACTTCCGAACTTCTGAGAAATTCTTTTCTTTAAGGTTTTTAACGAGTTCATTTACGGCAACATCAGAGAAAGTAGCAAGAATGCCAGAGTCAATCTTCCCACTTACAGAATAACGCTGACACTCATTCAGCACTCGCCGCCAATCGGGGAAGTGCTTATTAATCAGTTCTACCAGGACCTTGTTATCATATTCAACACCTTCTGTATCCAAGATTTCTTGGATACGCTTGAAGAACTGTGCTGCGATACCCTGTCGCTCCTTTCCTTTGATGGAGAAGTCAATGACGGCACATCGACTGTGGAGGGGTTCAAGGATCTTGTTCTTGTAGTTACAGGTGAAGATGAAGCGGCAGTTGCCAGCAAACTCCTCAATAAACGCCCGTAGGAGGAGTTGTACATCGTTGGACGTGTTATCTGCCTCATCAATGATGATGACTTTGTGTTTAGAATCTGATGTAAGCGAGACGGTCGAAGCGAAGTTCTTCGCATTGTTTCTGACAGTATCGAGGAATCTACCCTCGTCGGATCCATTGATGACATATACATCTGCTCCAAGTTCATTGCACAGTGCTTTGGCAACCGTAGTTTTGCCGATACCAGGAGGACCTGCTAACAGCATATTGGGGATTTCGCCCTTATTTAGAAACTCCTTAAACATCTGCTTGGCAGAGTCGGGGAGAATACATTCATCAATAGTCTTTGGGCGGTATTTCTCAACCCAAATAAAATCACTCATTATCAAGAACCTCAATGTGAGACAAAAACTGCGCTGGAGTATTCCACCACATCATCTGAGTGTCTTCCCAGTTATCAAAAATTACAAAATCACCATGAGCATCCACCAACTTATATCGGTGACGAATGTATGGTTCATTGGACGTTTCAGTAAAATACCGAGAGTCCTTTTTATCAATCAGTTTCATAATTAAACCCAATCAGGTTTGCGTTGGGGCATACGAAGATAGTTGTCTTTCACCCAAGGTTTGGATGCAATATACATCTTGTATGCGTCAAAAGTAGAAATACTAGTATCAAACTTGTATTCCTCAGGCATTGCCCGTGCGAAAGGAGTTACTTCATCCAACTTACCCTTAGGGAAAAGATAGTATGCATGAGTCAATGTCCCCTCACAAGAGTGAGTCTTATTATAGCGCAAACTATACTCTTGGCACAAGTTCAATCCCCACTTGATAAGCCAATAGGCATTATCCACCGTTTCCGCCGCCCATTTGGTGCATGGGTGGTTGCGAAATGCCCCCTTCGCTGTCTTATAGGCAGTGCCGTCTTGCTTGGGAAGAACCCCATAATCATGATACCAGGGAGAAGCAATAATGCTAAGCATTTGGCAGCACTCAAGCGGCATCTTGACAATGTGCTTGTCAGGAAGACAGATGGCACTTTCAGCAGGGAATGGATTTGTGACAAAGATGTTCATCGAAAGAACTGCATGAGATATCCTAACCCCCATTGTAGGGTGTTGGGAGGGATATCGTCAACGTTTTCTTCTAAAAGTTTTTTTGCTGCGACTAAACGTTCAACACCACAAGCTTTCGCTGATGCTTCCGAAATTGAATTGAATTCACGGAGTGCTTCATCATCCCCCTGCTTATATCCACGAACATAATAATCTCTTGCTTGCCGCATGAGTTCTTCAGTTTCTGGAGCAAAGGTAATTGTTTCTTCCTTCAAAGGGATTTGCATTCTTTTCATACAAGACATGCTAAACTTCATTGCACGGCGAGTGTCATCGATGGATAAAGCATAATCTTCTCCATCTCGGAATGCATACTGAATAATACCATTAGTACATTCCATCACACGCAAAATGGCAATCTTGTCTAACTCTTCGTTTGGTAGATTATTATAAAGTTCTTTCCAATTTTTCATAACGAAAGTTGAATAATTTTAGAGGCATCAATTGCAGAGAAAAATGTTTCCAAACCAACGATATCCCAAGTCTTAATCTTAACAGCAAATGGAAGCATTGCTACGTTTCCAAATAGGCGGATCCAACATCCCCAATAAACAGAAACATAAAGAATAAAAAAGTATCCAATAATTAAACAGATACTTCCCAAGACACGTAGTTGATTTGCGTTCATTCAAGTGGTCTCACAAATTCGTTGGAAACAATGTCTCTAGCATCCATTGCTTCATACATGTATGTTACACCAGCACGAGGAACTGTGTGTTCTCCACATGTAAAAACGTCACAAACTGCCATACCAACCTCTGGCCAAGTGTGAATACTGATATGAGACTCAGCGAGCAGAACAACAGAAGTCACACCTTGTGGATCAAACTTGTGGGAGGAAAGATCCAATAAGGTACTCTTACAGAGTTCTGCTGCCTTCACAAGAACATTGCGAACATGCGCTTCATCATCCAAAAGTCCAAAAGGACAACCCTTAAGGGTAAAGAGAATGTGCCTCATCATCCAAAGGTGGAATCAGGTTCCAGAGCAATGTAATACTTGAGGTTGTAACGAGTGTTAGTGAATTGAGAAAGCAGTTTAGAAGAAACAACAACATCATATGCACCAGGAATAATCTTGATGTTTTCTACTTTGAAATTGAAAGTAAATTCCTGATCGGTTTCACCAACAACAATAGCATACTCATTAGAAGTATCATTCTTCTTATCACGAACCACCAGTTTGATGACACCTGCTTCACCAACTGCAGAGAGATCAGGTAGTTGATACACTGCTGCTGCTTTCACCAGTTTCTCCAGAGATGCACTGTCCAATTGGAAACAAACATCTTGAGAAGGAAGTTGAATGTCTTTCTCAGGGGGAGAAATAATAACATTAGGATCGGCAAAGAAATACTTCACACGACGCTTACCTTCTTTGATACTCAGATAAGATGCTTCATTGAAGTCAAGATCAGGATCCTGGTGAAGACTCAAACCATTTAGAAACTGATTAAGATCATAGATGGCAAAATCACGAGGAAACTCTTCTTTGATATCTGCCTCTGCCAGAATGTTCTTAGCGACAGAAATAGTACGAAGACGGTTACCCTCTTTCACGAGGATAGAGTTGTTGATACCTGCAAAGTTCTTAAGAATAGTCAGGGTATTATCAGAGAGTTTCATGTTATTCATTGATTGTAAGTTTCGCGTTGTGCATTCTTATCGTTGAAGTGCATCAGAAGTACAGCATAATGCAGAATCTTCATAATATCACGGCGGGCAGTGCCTTTCTTATCATAACGAGAGGCATACTTGAGAATATTAGAACGGCAGAATGCTTCTCCGTCACCACATGCTTCAATCAGGTCCAGCGTTTGAATTTTATCATCACCAGAAGAGTAATGTTGATTGTATGTTGCGGAAATATATTCTTCCAATTCTTTGATGATTCGTGATTCGCTGTACTTGTAACGTCGATCAGTTTTTTCAGTCATTTTGTTTTGAATTAAGAATTCGTAGTCACTGTGACCCCAAGGAGTCATTCCGTCATTAACGGAGTACGGATATTCATCCATTTTTAGTTCATCATAAAGTAAAGACCAGGAATTAACCATAGCAGAAAAGGAAATCATTTACAAGTGATTCTGCTTTTTCTTTTCCAAACTTGCTGGAAAGATATCCACTTACAGGATCCAGGCGTTTCATATATTTGTCGAAATCCCCGTAAGTAGAAGAAACAGCAAACCCACTAGGTTTCTTTGATTCTAGCATTTCTTTGTATGCTTGTAAATAGGCACGGAAGTCATCAAGATAATCATTGACCTGATCCATCGTGCATTTGCGAACAAATACATTCTCGGAGAAGTGATTACCAGGTTCAAAGAATCTGAATGAACCATCTGCCTTTGGGAGATCTGGATGAGAGAACAAATAGTTTTCCACTGGGTGTTGGAAGTCAAATACAATAATAACCTTCTTATCAAAGAAACCCATCAAATCCATCCCGAAGCAGGGTAGATTCTCACCCGTCTTTGGATAGATGATGTTGTTATATATGCAAGACTTTCCATCCCAAATCTCAACTTCCCTGGACTTGAGAACATATTTATTGTTATATATCTTGGCGGAGAGGGAGGTGCCGTTGTCCTCCCAGTCTGCCCAGTCACAAATGTTCTCGAAGTCAGGAAACGTTTCCCACAGTACCTTCTTGTACTGGTTCCACAGGGAGTTGGAAGTCGGCGTCAACTTTGTCATAGAGTTCAAGGAATGCTTGTTTGGTTTCATCATCAAATCGGTTTACACAGACTTGAATTGCTTTTGCTTTGTCTTGGAAGATAGAATAGGCACGAATGATATGTACCAGACGGCGAGTGGAAATGATTTCTTCAATACCACCATCATAGAAGGTCTTACGGATGATGTCAGCCCAGTCAGTCAGACGCTTGCAGAAATCAGAATCACTAACACCCAGAGAAGAAGAAATACCCTCAAGGATCTTCTGCTCAGTCTTAGGAGTCGGATACTCCTGCTCAAAGGTCACAGGGAAACGCTCAAGGAATGCCTCATTAAGCACATTGGTGCCGATGAAGCGTCCATCATCACTACCCTTACCTTTGGTGTTGGCAGTGGCAATAACATTGAAACCAGCAGCAGGTTTCACCCAACGACCAATCTTCTTGAGGAAGACACCCTTACCTTCTAGAATGGACTGAAGGCAGAGGATCTTATTGGAAGCCAGGTCAATCTCATCAAGGAGAAGGACTGCTCCACGTTCGAGTGCTTCGATGACGGGACCGTTATGCCATGCGGTGTTCCCATCAACAAGCCTAAAACCACCGATAAGGTCATCTTCATCAGTCTCAATAGTAATATTTACACGGATCAGTTCGCGTCCAAGTTGGGCACAAGCTTGCTCAACAGAGAACGTTTTACCGTTGCCAGAAAGACCCGTAATGAACGTAGGATAGAAAAGACGAGATTGAATAATTTTGCGAATATCGCCAAAGTTACCAAAGCGGACGAAGGTATCATCTTTTTCGGGGATAAGATTTTGTTGTTCCTGAACGGGAACAATTGCAGCAGGAGCCTGATAGGTTTGCTCCATTTGTTCCCGAACAGTAAGATTCCACTTACCACGACCAGTTTTGTATTGCTCAAGTTTCTTAGTAACGGTCTGGTAGTTAGAACCATTCATAGCACACCATCCACGAATATCAGCAGAAGTAACGGACTCACCGTAAACTGCCTGAAGAGAAGTAATGATGTAGTCAGCAGAGATGGTCATTTGTTTGGGATTTGTTTTTCAACTGAAGTTATTATATACGAAAAAAGGGGGTTTCAAAACCCCCAGTGTGCGGTTTTTAAATTGGACCTCAACCTTCGCCCCATCCTTTTTCTTCAACACTTTCTTCAACGACAGGTTCAAATTTAGGTTCTGGTTTAGGAGCAGGTGCTGGTTTTGGTGCGGGTTTAGGAGCAGGTGTAGGTTCTGGAGTGGTTCCTGTTAGGGGTCTTCCAGCAATACGATCTAAAAATCTAGACATCGTTATAAAAAATTTTTAATTATTTATTAGGCAACAAGCTCCACAAACTCTCCAAGGATTTTTTTATTCATTTTCTTAGACTTGAGACTCTTGGCAAAAGCAGATTTGATTTGAGTCTTAGTAGCATCTTCAGCAACCTCAAAGTCAGCATCCTGAGAAAGGGCATTAGCAGAAATACCAAAGTAGGAATGATATCCAGACTTCTTGATAGTGAATGCCCTTTCTTTCCTCCAGATACTCATGGTCTTCTCGTGCTCAGGACCGAAGTATCCACAGTAGCGGCGAATGAAACCACCAGCATCACGGGACTCAAGCACACGGATACCAATGAAGTTGATATCCTTGAAGTTATCGCGGAGGTTGCGAAGAAGAATATCAGTGAATTCATACCACTCACAATCAAGAGAGTAGGACATACCAGTCTTACGATCACGGAGGAAAGAATTAGGTCCAATGTAATTGGTGCCCATAAAAGGTTCATCCTCCCAGCGGCGCTGAACTTCACGGTGATACTTGGGCATTGCTGCTTCACCATCAGTCAAGATTACACACTGAACTTTCTGGAGTTTGTTCTCCTTTTGGAAATTGGGAAGAATTTGATGGAGAGAAACAAGAGTTTCATTCAAGGGGGTTCCAGAAAGACTCATACCATAAGGAATTTGATAACGAGTGAAAGTGTTCCAACGGAAGGCATGGGCAAGACGGAACAGATTCTTCATCTGTTCTTCCAAAGTTTTACCATTAGTCTTGCTAGTGAGCATATTCATGAGAGAGAACCACTCACCAACCTGAACCAAACCATCCTTTTTGGTATAGGCAAGTTCACGAATATTTGCTTTACCATTCTCATCATAGGAAACTAGAGGATAGTCACTGGTGAAAGCATAAACCTCAAAAGGAATAGCAACCTTCTTACAGAACCAAACAAGGTTAAAGAGTTGCTTGACGGTATCGAGCATCACATCACTCATAGAACCAGACCAGTCAAGGATAAACACCAGACCGTGATTCTTACCGTCAGCAAGGGTAGTGACTTTCTTGAAGAGGTCTTCATTGTATTTGTAGGTGTGAAGTTTGGTGCAGTCCAGCACACCAGTGCGAGCAGTAGTAGCACGAGCATAGGAGTCTGCTGCCTTACGGCACTCAAACTCTTTCACAAGATAATTGACTTCTTTCTGTGCCGAACGTTTGAACTCTACAAACTTCTTATCAACTTCACCAAAGATTTCCTCATGGGTGTGCTCCTGTTCTTCGATCCAAGAACCCCAGTATTCTTTACACTTATCATGAATTTCAGCATTAGGAACAATGATTTTTTTCAAATCAAGTTTTGGCAACTCAAGATAAACATTCTCAGGACCACCATTCTCAACGAGTTGCTTGAGTGCTTCCTCAAGCGACTCCATAGTTTTAACCTCTGGTTCCTCATTGGTTTCACCACCAGCAGAAGTAGGTTGCTGCTCCTGCTCAGCAGTGCCACCATAAGAATCGGTTTCACCAGGCTGCTCCTGCTGATCATTCTCACCCTCAGGTTGATCAGAAAAATCAGAAGCACCTTGATTAGAACCAGAAGTCTGAGACTCCAAATCATCCATGGGAGTCTTCATTTCTTCTTCCTGCTTCTGCTTACAAAACCTATAGAGCTTCCAAGCAGCAGCAAGAACATCAACAAAAGTTTCAGTCTCTCCAATCAAGGTGACAAGTTCTTTCTCATCATCCTCAAAAGGAACATCTACAAAGTTTCCAATCTTGTAATAAAGATTAACCTTATCGGCAAGATTATAGGTAGTAATATCTTCATCTTCAAGTTGGAAGAAATCTTGCTCAGCAAGCTCTCCATACCCTTTGTAGAAGGTCTTGGAGAGACCCGCATACCGACGCTTCATCAGTTTTTCGATACGAACGTCCTCAACCACATTCACAAACTGTGGAGGGATCTTGTGCTCCTTCAACCAATCCTCATCGGGAGTATAGAGAGCATGTCCCACTTCATGACCCACCAGGAGATCATAGACGGTGCTGCTTGCCTTCTCCCACATAGGAAGAGTCAGCACACGAGTGTGGACATTAAAGCAGGCAGTCTCCACCTTCTTGTGCTCAACCACCAGGTCCTCAGTGGCAAGGAGTTTAGCAAGTTGGGACTTGATTTCGTGGCGAACGGTCATAGGTCTGTTGCGTATGAACCTATTATACAAAAGAACCCCGCTGTTTAGGCGGGGTCATGTGACGGTTCATCAACTGTCTTTGGGTATAATTATTTATCAGTATCAAGATGCAACAAATGCTTCTCCAAGTTCTACTGCTTCTTGGAATCCTACAAGTCTTGGTGATGCAGAATCAATAACTTCTTGTTTCCCAAGAATAATCTTAATGTGTTTTGTATTTTGTGTGATTATACTATGAATTTCTTCACTATGAGTACCTTCTGTAACAAGACGACGAACTAAATCTTCACTATGTCCTGTAGATTCAAGTGTTCTTTCCAAGTTGAATGTTGCTCGTCTTTTTGAGTCTGGCATTTAATTACTCCTATTGTACAATGTTTAATTTTTGTCTCCAAAAATCCATTCCTTTACACTTATTTAAAATGTTTTTAGAGAGAATTTCTGATGGATCTGGTGCAGTTGATTCAAGTTTAGAATGAACTTGGTGCATATCAGCAAGTCCATAAGTTCTCAAATCTTGTTCTTGGTTTTGATTCTTCAAATTATCAAAGGTATGTTCATAATATTCTTCACCAACAAATTCATACAAAGATTCAAGAGTTTCTTCTGGATTATTTACCAAGTCTTTATATTCAACAAAATGAATATTGTCTGCAAATCCTTGCTTTAGTCCTTTTTGAATTGCATCTAAACTTTGACCAAGAATTCCTTGAGGACCAGCAATATATTCACAACGATTATCATCACTCAAGGGAATATTAAGTTTAACAAGTTGTTCATCAATAAAGTTAATTCTTTCCTGACCTTCTTTATAGGGATTACGACGAATCATCATAATCATTGAAGTGAGAATTTCATCAATATCTCTCACAGGACAAATAATCTTTGCTTGTTGACCAATATAACCTTGAATATAAGGAACTCTTGCAGTCCAAGCACGATTCTTATCAATTACTACAGGTTTCTCAACATCATCATAGAATTGATCAATAATTGAAGAGATAATATTCTTTGCTTGTTCTGGTTTTGGATATCCAGTAAAGAGTTCATTATTTGCTAAATGATTTTCCACAGTATACATTGTGGATAAAACTGGACTTGAAGGACCAGAATAAAATCTTGGATTTTGATTTAAAATCGCAGAAAGGACGGTACTACCAGAACGAGGTAGTCCTGCCATAAAATAATAAGTTTTCATAAATTAATTTCTATCAAACTGCAGTAGTTGTAAGTGTACCATCAGTATTTACACTCAATCTCCAAGCAACTCCGTTGGAATCAGTAAGTATAACACCCTCTGAAGTATTAACACCAACTTTAACATCACCCCCAACTTGAAGTTTCGTTGTTGGATTTGTGGTTCCTATACCAATATTGAAGTTTTCATTACCCACAATCCAATAATCAGTATGACCGCCAGATCCAGTGGTTTTTATACCAATTGCAAGTTGAGTGCTCTTATGTGGTTCTGGAGCATCAAAATCACCCCTGAATGCATTAGTACCAACACCAATGATAACTTTATGATCTACCGTTGTGGTATAGTCACCAAAACCACCTGTATGAGCACCAAGGAACATACTCCACGATGTTGTGGCAGAAGCATATCCTGCACCCTCTCCTAAGAAAACATTTTCTCTTCCACCATCATTATCAGAACCAGCGCCGCCACCAATATAAACATTTCTAGAACCACTATAGTTTTGACCAGCACCAGCACTATTACCAATAATAATATTAGAAAAAGCATCAGTTGATGAATTGAGACTATATCCAGAATATCGACCCAGGAATATATTATCCGTTCCTGTAGTATTGGCCTGTCCTGCAAACTGTCCAATGGCAATATTACGTGATCCAGTGGTATTATATGCTCCTGCATATCTACCAATAAAGACATTCTGATTTCCAGTGGTGTTATATTTTCCTGCAGACGAGCCAAAGAAGTTATTATCATCTCCACCAGTGTTAGAATATCCCGCATATGAACCAATGAAGTTATTTTGATGTCCATCGGTATTGTTAATTCCAGCACTATAACCACCTATGAAAACATTATTATAACCAGTGGTGTTAGCACGCCCAGAATAAAGACCAAAGAAGTTATTATAATATCCAGTGGTGTTGTTTTCTCCCGCATAAAGACCAAAGAAGTTATTACCAGTTCCAGTAGTGGTTAATTTACCTGCACCACCACCAATAAAGTTGTTATTAAGTCCTTTCCAATCACCACCTACTTTTGGGGTCAGGTTTGGTCCTGTATTTTCATCGCCAATTAGAACATTTGTTGATGGATAAGCATATCCCAGAACAGTTCCAAATCCAATTACTTGAGAATCAAATGTTGAACCAACTTGTAGTTTCGTTTGTGGATTTGTGGTCCCCACTCCAACATTAGAAGTTGTGTTAATTCCTGCTCCTGTTGATTCCCAGTAGGATTCCCCACCTCCACCTCCACCACCGATAGTAGTGCCACCAGCAGTGGAACCATCTGATAGTTTGAGGGAGGCAACACTGGGGTTATAGAATACTTCTCCTTCATTTCCAATAAAGGCATCAGGGTCAGTTGCTCCAAGTTTTTCTACAAGAAGTCTATAAGTAGTGTTGGTTGATAAAGACATTTTATTTTATACAGACTTTTTATGTATTTATTAAAAAAAGCGTCCCCTTGCTGGAGACGCTTCTTGAGTGCTTGGCGGCGTGCCTTTGCTTGTCGGAGTGCTTGTGGTTTAAGTTTTCGTTTCTGTTCTTTCTTGGAATGGTGCTGCCAATTTGGAGTGTTCATTCTTCTTGTGCCTGTGAAGACACCATACGGGAAAAACCTTTGACTTTTTCGAACCTTATGACACTTTCGAATTTGTCATGAAGATCTGCTTTGTGGGAAATCACAAAGATATTAGCATCCTTAATCACATAACGAATAATCTTAAGGAACTCATCGGTTCCAAATCCATCAAGAGAACTATCAAACACCTCATCCATAATCAGCAGATTAGTATTAACGGAGTTTTTGACTCGGGCGACTTCTCTCCAAGTGAAGAGTAGGGCAAGGTCGATTCTCATTTTTTCACCCTCACTGAAGGAACTATAAGAAAAGTCTTCGTGAATGGGCGATTTTACCGTTTCGTTAAATTCTTCATCCAAATGAAAATTAATATAAAAGTCCATCATCTGTAGGTAACGATTGACCTGCTGATTTATGAACGGAAGATACTTCTTAATGATCTTCGTCTTAACGCCATCGTCCCTGAGTAGGGAATAGGCAAAATCGTAATAAACGATTTCCTGTTTTTTGTCTGCTAAGTATTCGAATGTTTTTTGGAGACTTTCTTTAAATTCCTCTAGCTTCTCATGTTCAGTATTTCGGTTTGCAAGGTTCTCGGCAATTGTTTGAATTTCATTTTCAAGATCTCTGATTTGTCTCTGGTTGAGGGAAATCCGAGTATTGTTTTGAGAAATGCCATGCGTGAGTTTTGTAATCTCCTGGGAAAGTGCGGTGAATTGACGCTCTCTTTCTTGTTCGAACTTGATGGTGTTTTCGAGTTCTTCGTAACCTTCCTTGAGTTCCTTTGCTTTATTTTGTGCGTCCGTAATTCTATTTAACCGAAACTCTTCCTCAATAGTCTGAGTACAAGTAGGGCATACCGTATTTTCTGTGAAAAACTTATGTTCTTTCGTAATCGCAGATACTTTCTGGGAGATTTTACCTCTGAGATTGTTTAGTTTTACTAACTTTTCACCAGCACCAGTTACAGTTTCCTGCTCATGTACTAATAGATCAATATCATCTTGAATACTTTCATTATCTTTTAAACAATCACCAACTTCAGAATCTAAATTGGCAATCTTTTCTTTGTTGGCATTGATATTGGCATTACCACGATTCTCCAACTCTTCGATGAAGTTCTGTTGCATCTTCATCTTATCTTTTAGAGTTTCTTTCTTCAACTCTAAGGATTTGATTTGATCTTTTTGGGTGCGGATCTTGTCTTTGATAATTCCATTCATCGCAGAGAAGATACGAATATCTAGAAGGTCCTCAATAACTTCACGGCGATTAGCAGAAGTCAACTGCATGAAAGGCACAAAAGTGCTGCTACCCAAAATTACAATCTGAGTAAAAGACTTGTAGTTTACCTTGAGAATATTTTCTTCTAGAATACGTTGATTGGAACGGTCATCTGCCTCTTTATGGAGAGGAGATCCATTTACCTCAATATCAAAGATATTTGGCTTAATCCCACGACGTACAAGATACTCTCTGTTATTAACAGAAAATTCAATCTCCACACAACAATCTTTCTCGTTAGTTGTGTTTGGAAGTTGTGGTTTATTAATCTTACGAAATGGTTTATTAAAAAGAACAAATGTCAGGGCATCCAGAATTGTGGATTTACCAGCCCCATTTGTTCCAATGATAAGGTTAGTACTATGTTTTTGAAAATCAACTTCAGTCCACTGATTTCCCGTAGAGAGGAAATTTTTCCATTTAATCTTGTGAAAAGTTATCATTCAATTTCGGGGGAATAACGATATCGTTCGGTGTCACCACAGCGTACTTGTAATTATACATCCTACAAGTCTTTATGGCAAGAGCATCATCAACTTCTACTACATCCATTTCGGATTCTTCTTGTTCTTCCAGCAACAAAGCATAACGAGTGGCATCATCCTCTTCTTCAAATAAGAAGAGGACTTTATCTCCGTCTTGATCAATTACAGCATAAGCACCATCATCTTTACGATCTCTGATTGCTAAAAGAAACATTACTCTACTTCACACGCTTCTCTGTAAATACTCTGAAAGATATTTTTAATTCGATCTTTGTCAAGAGATACCTCAGACTCTTCAATATATCTATTTAAGATTGTCATTGTGTTTTCATCTTCACTGATTTCAAAATCTTCACTCTCTTGAATTTCAAAATTTTCAATGATCTTTAAATCTTGAACTCCAACACTGTAAAGTTTATCGATGAACTTTTCAAAGTCTTTTGGTTTGGACTTTTTACGAACAATGACCTTAACATTCTTGTTTTCATACTCTGTAGCATCAAACATTTGATGTGGAGTATCCTCATAGTAGATGTTATAAAACATCTTATATGGATTATTTACGGAAAAATGCTCTAGAGTTTCTGTATCGAAGATATGGAATCCACGAGTATCATTTACATCCGTCCAGAACATCTCATAAGGATTGCCTAGGTAGAAGATTCGTCCATCATTCGATCTAGTGTGATAGTGTCCCGAGTAGACACGCTCGAACTTCTCAAATAGTTTGCTCTCAGTACCGTGCTCCATGACGAGCGATCGATTAACTCTAAATCCTTGGAGTTCCAAGTGCCCCATCGCACACCTGCAAACAGTCTTTTTAATAGTGTTGAGAGATAATTCTTCATTTTCTTGATTAATCCAGGGTAAAAATAAAATATCAAGCCCACCAATATTCACTTCTGTGGGCTTACTATAAGTTTTAATATTGGTATAAGTTTGAAGAAGCAATTCTGGTGAATTCACTTCATTCGTGTTCTTGTAGTATGTGTCATGATTACCAACGATCATATGCACATCATACTCCTTCAAAGGATCAAAGACAACTCGCTTTGACCATTCAAGACTTTGATAATCAATCGACTTACGACTATCGAATGCATCACCCATGTGAATAACTGTAGTTACACCATGTTTTTTTAAAGCTGGAAAAAAGACATTTTTGTAAAACAGTTCAAAGTAATCATGGAGATGTTTTGATCCTTTGCGGGCACCGTAATGGGTATCCGTAATAATGGCAACCTTCATCGAGTCTTATATTGAATATTATCCTTAATCGTATTATAGTCGCTCATGCTGCCAGAAAGCAAGCTGTCATCAACCATCATAACTTCATCAAAACCAGTCTTCTCGATAATTTTAGTTTTGATTTCCAGTTGCTTTTTCTCTTTCTGAATGCGTCTCAAGAAGGCATAGTGAATAATTTGAGTGAAGTAAGCAAATGGGTTACTACTCTTGTTTGGATCAAAATTATGAATATATTGAATACAATTTTCAATACCATCAGAAATCATGTCATCTCGGAACATATAGTTCACGAAATTCGGTTTGTAAGAAAGGTGAGTGGCAATCTTGAGGAAACACTCTCCAAGATAATTTGGGATGGTTGGTTTGCCTTCCCAATGCTTCGCCCTATCTTCCCTAGTGGGTTCTCTACCGTTGAGCTCTAAGAAACTTTTTTCTACTTTTGATCTATAGACGATCAGTGCTTCTAGAAGTTCTTTGTTATTGACGTAATGTTCTGATTTCTTTTTAGGCATGACATTGTTATTCAATTAAAAAATGTTATGTATATATTATACCATATTTTGAAAGCTTGACAAGTTATCAAAATCTCAGTAGAATACCTTTGTTAGGGTTAAAGATCAATAATAGCTAGCTTTCTTTGATACCCTTATAGATTCTTTCCAAGAACTTTCTTGCTTTATCTACTGAAGTTACATATCCCATTTTATCAGATATCTTTACTTTATTGGGTTCAGAGGTAATGTCATCATTATCTTCTTCCTCATCTTCTTCTAAGTATTTTTCATAAAAACTTATAATTTTTTTATCACTTACTTCACTCATTGTGATAATCTTATCAAGTTTCAAAACATAAAGATCATCGGTAGGAATATCCATCCAGGGTTTTACCTTCACATAAATTCCATGAGGACTTTCCAATACTTTCATAATTACTGGATTTTGAAGTAGAAGAATAGGGTCGCCATCATTTTCATCAATGCTCATGAGAGCAAAGATTTCTTCTCCAGAAATTAATTTAATTGCTGCGTGGAATTCATCTCCCATTAGTTTTTAAGCGAAATGTTGACAATATCGTAATTAAAGTTTTCTTCGTTATAAACTTTAATTCTTTCTATTAGATGATTAAGTGTATAATTTTTCCTGGACTTGTAACTGATGTCGTCAGCGATATCATAAAGAGTTGCCTTTGTTTTGTTATTGCCTTTTCTAAGGACTCTTCCGATACTTTGTAGGTTTCTAATTCTAGATTTTGAAGGAGAGGCAAAAATGACATTATGAAGATTTTTAATATTAATTCCAGTAGAGAATGTGCCGTATGAAGCAACGATAATTGCGTTATTTTCCTTCTCAGTAATCTCCCTTACCTTTTCTCTATCTTCTGTTGCTACACCACCATGAACAAAAAATACATGACGATCAGCGGTCAATTTGCTACTATTTATTAATTCGTAAAGTGGTTGTCCATGCCCTTCAACACGGGAAAATAATATGAGCGTATTACCTTTAAGATCAAGGGCAAGGTTACGTATAAACTTGTTGCGTCGTTCATGGTTAATAATGTACTGGACTTCTTCTTCAAAGTTTTCAAACTTATGTGCGGGGTGTTTCAATAGAAGCACGTTGATATCTAACTTGGCAACATGCCCCTTCTTCATCAGTTCTTCTGTTCTGATGATTTTGTAGGAGGGACCGAATAATCCCTCCAATACCCATTTATGAGTTTGAGTTCCATCAAGAGTGCCTGTAAAACCAAATCTGTATTTCGCATCAGAAAGTTTTCCCATTATAGATATTAAAGACTTAGACTTAAACTGGTGTGCCTCATCTCCAACAACCACATTAAATCTTGAAAAGTATTTACGAGGAAGTTTGTAGATGGACTGCCAGGTCGTGATAATGACCTGTGAATCGGTCTCTCTTTCCTTTCCCGCATATATCTTGTGGCAAAATGAACCTACATCCCAGCCGTAATCTGCAAAGTCTTTATACATTTGCTCTACAAGCGAAGTCGTCGGAACGACTATCAGAATATTTTGTCCTTTCTCAACGTAATATCGGACAAGACAATATATCATCAACGACTTTCCAGAAGCAGTTGGAGATATCAGCAACTTTCTATTATGTCTTAAAGCGTCGTATACTCCCTCTACTTGATATTCCCGGGGAGAATACTTGCAAATAGAATTCATATAATCTTTCACACCTTCCTTTGAGATAAAATCATTGACCTCAAATGGAAGACCATAAAATTTATTATTTGTAAATTCGTAAGTGTAACCGTGATCGTCACAAAACTTTGTTACCTTATCTAATAACCCAACGTATATCTCTCCAGTTTGGGTATTAAATAAACGAATTTTTCCGTCCCAGTACTTATTTCGGTACTGAGGCATAAACTTTGCACCTGGTACATCAAAGGTAAATTGGTCTGCCAGTTCATAGAAGACGTGTGGTTCTGCCTTTACCTGTAGATATACTTCATTCTTTTTTGATATAATCAAATGAGACATAACCCATAAGTATCACCTATGGATATTTATTCTTTGACTTTAAACGTATATTCTAATATCAATCTTTCTAGAAAATCTTTCAGACCTTCTAATCTTTCTTTTTTATCTGGACAAGAAACCCAATTTTGAAGATGGAGATTTATTGATTCGTGAATCTGCCTCACATCTTCAATTCCCATGTCCATTGATACGAATGGTATATTTTCATCAAAATCTTTTTCGTAAAGATAATCTTCATCCATTAGTTAAAACCTGCTTGGAAACGATGCCACTCTATGGCATTCTTGATTTGAAAAGTTCTATTAGAAATCGTTTTAATAACTTCTTCAAGAAACTTTAGCATGATGTCGTAGTATCTAATTTTTAAGTCAATTTTATTCAGTTTCTCATCGGCATCCATATGCCTTTGTATTGCCTCTTTGTCCCTAACCTTGTATGGAAAGGGGTCTTCAACATAAACCTCTGCTGGTGCCTTTCCTGTGTAGTAATTGTAACGTTCTAGTTTAATTCTACTATAAGTTTCCCTTGCTTTTTCGCGCAATAAAGTGATTGTATTATAAAGAGTATAATATTTTGCATGTAGTTGGGGAATTTTTAAAGATTCATCATGCAAATTGTCAGGATCAATGAAAGAGTCTCTCTGCCACATCTCCTGAATCTCATCAAGATTCATAAGGGATTTCCGTCGGTTCCTAAGATATTATACACAGTATACTTGAAAGTCACATCAGCTGTAAAGTAGTTGATGTCGGTATCAGAAGATTCAAATTCCAATGAAGAAAGGGAAATTGGAAAAAGATCTTTAAATTTAACTAAAGCAGTATCTCTGTAATTGCTATTGAGAATCCTTAGTGTTCCGTCACTAAATGCTTCTTTTTCATCTCTTAGACCATCTTCATTTGTTGTAAAATCTGCAAATTGTTGAGCAGTTTCTGGGAAACCAAGACCAGTTAGCCAATTATGAATGGTCATATAATTTTCCATACTCTCATCAACATAAAACCTTAGATTGAAGTCACCATAAATTAACTTCTCTCCAGGAACATCAATATCTTTAAGATATGATGGTTGAATTGCAGTTCCGAGAGTTATCTCTGGTAATCTAGCAGATGTTACAAAAAAAGAAACTTTTTGGTATTTTGCCAGAGTAAATCTAAACCCAACTGGCGAAAGAAAATTTCTATTCTGTATTTGATTATCAAAAGCAGATGCCATGATCAGTCACTAATGATGAGACTATACCACTCATCGCTCATACCACTGATAATTTTATCTGCACCTTCCTTATCTTGAGTATAACCCTCTTTGATGAGATGATCTACGACTCTCTCATAGTGCTCATGAATAACCTTTGCTTCTCTTGGAGTTGGTTTCATCTTACTAATAGTTTTATTTTTATTTAGATAAAAAAAGAGGGGCATATGCCCCTCTGAGTATGATCTTGTGAATCCGATGGATCACATGAGGTTTTGAACCTTGACTCTTCTGTAGTAACGGTTTCTGTTAACTGCCAGGCGTCCAAGGGACTCGGTGGTTCCTTCAGCGAATGGGTTGGCAACAAGACCATAACGGGTCTTAAAGCCAATTTTTGGCTGGAAGGTGTTCTCACCAACGGCACGAACCATTTGGAGAGGAACATATGGGCAATAGAACAGACCTGCGTCATAAGGTGAAGAACCCTTATAACCAACAACGTAGTACTGGTCAGCAGCGAGGTTTGCAGAATAAGGATCGATATAAACACGATACTTACCTTGCAGAACACCAGCGAAGGTGTTACCAGTGTCATCAACGTTGAGGTTAGCGTTGAGAGCAGGGGTGTAATCCAGAACACCTGCCATGGTGAGGGCGGAAGCAACGTCTGCAGAGCAGAGGATCATGTTGCCCTTCCCGCGACGAGTTCTCTGGGCGATTGCGTTTGCATCGCGCTCGATCTGGAAGATCAGACCCTTGAACTTCTCAACGGACCAACGACCGTTGCTGTCAACGTCGAGGTCGAAAGCACCTGCGGTAGCAACGTTGGTTTGAGCACCCGATTCAGCAACCTTATAAACGGTTCTGATGACTTCGCGGTTGATCTCAGCAAGAATCTCAGTGGAGAGAATGTTTGCGAGTTCCGCTTCAGCATTAAGACCGTGGATTGCCTTCAGGTCCTGAGCAAGCTCAAGGCTGTATTCTGCTTTCAGAGCTCTGCTCTTAGCAGTAACGGTGACCTTCTCGATCGAGAATGCCATCTGGTTGAATTCACCAGCAGTGCCGTCGCCAAGTGCTTCAGCATCTTCGGTGTCCATACCACGACCAGTTGGGTATGTACCAGCAGCTTGTGAACCTTCTGGGTTCAGAGCAGCAGGGTTGAACGCCGAGATAGCAGCGGTAGTACCGAAACCAACAGTACCGTTGGTGAGGTTGCCTTCGTTCTGGGTGTAACCAGCAGACTCAAGGTTGAAGTTGCTGTCCTGACCCGAGAAGGAGTTATCTGCTTCGTTGAAGAATGCCTCAGTTCCGCTCTGGTTGGTGTAGCGGGAGCGCATTGCGAAGATCAGTCCAGTAGGACCGTTCATTGGCTGAACGCCAGCGAGGTCATAAGCGACCAAGTTTGGCATTGAACGTCTGATCAGGGAGATCAGAACAGGGTCGAAACCTGCGGTTGGGGATCCAGCACCTGCCGAGAAACCTGCGGTTGAACCAGATGAACCGGTGCCATTGGTTGGTGCTTCTGAAAGGAACTCACGCTCTTCGCGGATTGCCTTTTCTTGGTTCTCCAGGAGAACTGCGGTAACCATTCTGCGATGGGAATCCTTAATAGGATCAAGACCATCATAGTCTAGAACTGGTGCCCACTTCTCCTGCAGATGCTCGGTATTGAACATTTGCATTTGATTTTTACCTCTTTGGAAGTGTTATAGTTTGATTTTTTATGATAAAGAGATCACTTTTTAGAAGCTCTGCCGAGTGTCTGTAGGTAGGCAGACATCATTGGAGAATATGATTCTTGAATCTGTTGCTCCTCGGTTTTTACCTCCTCAGAAACAGTTTCGGTTTTGCTTCTTTGAGTACCAGCATTAGTTGGGAAATATGATTCTCTCAACTTAACTAGTTTCTCACGATAGTTAGCTTCACTATCAAACTCAACATTTTCTGCAAGAGAAGCGAGTTTATCCTTCTGCGAAAGTGCTAGACCTTCAGCTACCTCAGCGAAAATTACGTCTGAAGTGGATTCTGCTAATCTCTTATTAAGAGCAACGTTTCTTTGAATTTGCTCGTTGAGTTTAGTCTCCATTTCATCAAGCTTATCTACCATATTCTCGATAACATCATATTTATCTTCAGGGATGGATACATAATGATCTTCAAAAAGACCCTTCATTCCAGCAAGGAATGATTCGGTCATTTCGGTCTTAAGACCGTGCTCAATTGCGAGAGTGTTCTCTGCGATCCACTCATCGGCAACATACTCTAGGTAAGCGTCAAGACGCTCAGTCAATTCTGACTTAATTGATTGAACTTCTTCAATCAGTGCTGCTTCGTATTGTGCTTCGATTTGCTCTTTTACTTCAGCAACCTTTGTCTTGATAGCAGTTTCAAAAATGGTACGTGCTTTCTCTTGGAATTCCTCAGAAAGATCTTCACCAGTGAAGAGTGCTTGAACATCTTCTTCGACACTGTATTCTGCTTCAACCTCTTCGGTTTCTTCAGCGACCTCTTCGGTCTCTTCTTCAGCAACTACTTCGCCTTCTGCTACTTCTTCCTCTGCTACGATTTCCTCTTCAGCAGAATCAACGGTTTCAACAACCTCTTCTTCTGCTTCTGATTCTTCTTTCATACCAGCAGGCATGGGATCAGCAGGCTTAGCGCCTTTGGTGACAACATCCTTAACTTGCTTAAGGGTTGCACTAGGCTCCTTTAGTTTTGCCGAGTCGTCATCGACTTTGTAATTGTCTGGAGTAGGTCCGCCGAGATCTTCCCAACTCGCAGTTTGACCTGGGGTGTCCAGATCCAACTTTGGCATGGGATCGGCTGCCTTTGCTCCTTTGGTTACTACGTTTTCCATTTCTTGTAAATTGCTACCAACGGACATTTGTTTTGTTAGATTTTTTTAAATATAATCTGTATTTATTTATAAATTATAGATTTGATAAGAAATCTTGGAACAATTCCAGTTTCTTTTCTTCAAGCATTTTTTGGTCAACGAGAGTATTAATTCTCTTTTGAGTTTGTTCTGCGAGTTTTTCTCGGAGAATTCCTCCTTCCCAAACCCACTCTTTTCCTTCCATAATTCCTGAAACAAAAGCATCAGGAGCAGAAGGATCAGCGACGATATCAGCAGCAGTTGCTAACATGAAGTCTTCGCCAACAATTTTATGACCCTCATTTGTGGTTCTTAGTGAACCAACACCACGAGAAGAAACACCAAGAGTGACGCCTTCACCGATTAAGGATTTTGCAATCTTACCCATTGGGGTATCAAGAAGTTGTGCCTTGCCCATGAAGTTTGAACCTTCTTTGACAAGTGAAACGATCTTGTGGGAAACACGGTCAAGATTGACGGTAGGACCATCAGGATGACCGAGTTCGCCAAGGGCACGACCCTTAGCAACGAAAGTTTCGTTGTATCTCTGCACTTCTTTTGCGAGAGTGTTCATAGGATACATGCGACCATTACGGTTGCAGATGTCTCCCTGAAGGAAAACTCCCTCAATATACATTTTCTTTTCAGCACCTTTTCCTTCGGTGATGAATTTAACGTCTGATACTTCTTCTGTGATAAGTTTCATTTGTTTACCCAGTAAATCCTACTTTTGCACCAACAACACCACCTGCACTAGCAAATACTGTATATGCTGCATTTTTTTCTAGATATTCTGTAGTTGTCCCCAACATAGTAAATGTTCCAACTCCTGTTCCGCCAGCAGTTTCCTGAACGGTAATAACTATGGCATTTGAGCTGGTATTTACAAGTCTAACTACCGTAGCTTCAGAAAAACTGACGCCAATACCGGCAGAAGTTGGGACGCTTACTTCATCTCCCTTTAATAAGGTTCTTGTTGCCATTATTCTTGATCCTCGTTAGACTCGGTGTCATCAACCTGTTCATCTTCACCGAACATAGAATTGGCAACCCCAGGACGAAGTCCTTCGATTTTTTCTCCTGCTTTACCATACAAAAGTTCTTTGATTTTGTCGGTAATATCTGAAGCAGCAGAATCGGTTGCGATCAAATCGACAATGTCTTCCATAAAAATTTAATATAACAGTATATTTTATTTATATCTCTGCCTTTTTAGTATCTTTTTGGAAATTGGCATCGACATCAGTTGCCTGTGCTTCAAGGTCTGGTTCAACTGGAACGTCTCCCATTCCCATTTCCAAACCATCTTCACCTGGCAATGGCTCTCCAGTTATTGGATCGACGGCACTAGGATCTGGAATAATTCCATCCTTGATTTCTTGTTCGATTTGCTTATCAATATCGATAATCTCAGCATCAGTTTGGCGTAAGATCTTCTTACGAACATACTCAACAGAGTAGTACTTACCAATATAAGGTTCGATGGTTGCTGCTAAACCAAGTCTTTCGTTCATCAACTCAGACTCTTTAAGTTCAGCGAACTGATTATCATAAATGAAGTCATATTGAATATGATCTTCCATTCTTTCCCAGTCTTCTGGGGTGATGATATTCTTAAGAATCAACTGAGTGCGAAGCATGTCATTAAACATGTTCGAAAAACGCTTTCTCAGTCTTCCAACAAACTTGGAGAATTTTAGTTCGTCTCTTAGAATTTCTGAAGAACGACCGAGATTGAATCCACCATCATTTGCGATTCTGGATTCTGGAACCCCAAGTGCTCTATAGAGTTTCTTCTGGAAGTATTCAATATCTGAGAGTTCTCCCAGATTCTGGCCACCTGGCAGGGTGGTGATCTCAGTACCACGACCACCTTCTCTACGTGGTAACCAGAAATCCTCCATCATGGACATGAACTTGCGGTCATCACGAACTTCGCCAGTATTAGCATCATAAACAAGTTTATTTCTATAACGAGACATTACGTCGCGTAAATATTGTTCTGCCTTAACTTTAGGAAGATTGCCAACATCAATATAGAAAATTCTACGCTCGGGTGCTCTGGAAAGTCTGTAAATAACCAGAGAATCCTCAATCATTCTAAGTTGATTGAGTGCTTTAATTGCTTTATGAAGATAAGAAAGTACTGATCCCTTGTTTCTATCTACAAGACCAGAAGTGCAATATGTGATAGAATCTTTAGCGATCTTAATTGATTTTTGTGCCTGGGTGTTTCTAGATGAGAAAGAACCCATTGGATAACTTGGATTTGGAGTATAGATGTAATACTCTTCTATCTCTGGATTTAAAATATTGACATCACTTTCTTTATTCCTAACTAGAGCATTTCCTCTGTCTTGATTAGGTTCTTTTTTCATTTGCCTTACGGCTTTCATTTTCATAGGATCGATGTAACGAATTTCCTGAATACCACTATCAGGACTCTTAACATCAATAACCTTCAAATAATAAAGTCTTCCATCAACATACCAATTTCTGAAAATCTCATGGCACTTTCTGTCAAAGTCCATGAGTTCTTTAATATATCTGAACTCTTGACGAATTACACTTTTGATTTTATCGCTTGCATTTAAATTTGATAATTCAATCTCAATGGGAGAATCATACAAATCACTAACGATTGCTTCATTAACAACATCTTCGATAGCAGCATCACACTCTGGGTGAAGTGCCATTTCACGATATCTACGAATTAGATCGTACTCAGTTCTATATACACCTTCAATATCTACGTACTGACCATAAAACCCGCTCTGTATAAAATGGTCAACCCCGTCCTCATCATTTTGAGGAACGGGGGACACTACAGAGTCGGGTTTTTGCTCATTCTCAATTGAAAAACCAAAAAGTTTTGCCATTATAATCTTTGAACTACTGGTTAATATAATCTATTTATTAACCAATATTTTCTCCACCAGCGTTAGCACCAACACCTTTAGAAGCTTCCCACCAATGAACTTGCATTTCCACAGTGAATTCTTCTAAAGTATCGGTGGTTTCATATGAAAGATCAATCTGACTGATATTTGTTGGGAAAATATCATAGAACTTATAAGTTCTAAGAGTTGATCCATCACGATCTAGTTGATGAACAAAAGCATCTGCCTGATAATCTGCTGGATTTTGAAGACCAGTAGCATCAGATAGTTTGTTGATTGAGTTCATCCACTTCTCAAATGCCGAGCGAATGATGAAGTCAGTATCATTGATAACTGTGATTGTCCAGGTATCAAATGTTCTGTCTCCAGCAATTTTCAGGATTCTTCCTCTGAAATTAACTTCAATTGGAGTAATATTTGATGCAGGCAGCGCTGCTGCCTTTACCAAGAATCTTGCTTTTTCTTTAACATCATTGGCAATGCCAAGATCAGATGGAAACGCAAGTTCTACTTCAAATAGGTTGGGTCTTGCACCACCACCAACCAGCTTGCTTTTGAAACCGGTAATTGTTCTTAGTGGTGGTCTATTGAATTGATCTGCCATGGTTTTAGGTTCCTTTAATTAAATTAAACAGTACCGACTACTTCATCGAACGAAACACCAGTTCTGGTGGCAACAAAAGTAAGACCAATGAAGTTAATTGATCTTGCTGGTTTTACGAAGATGTCCGCAACAAACTCATTGTTATCAATAATTGCGGCAGTATTGTTTGTTTCATCACAAATGACTCTAAAGTCAAAGATACCTCTCTTTGCTTGAACATCACGAAGGAATGGTTCAACAGTATTTACAAAGTTGGTTCTTGTGATCTCATCGTTGAACTCAAACATCTGATCTCTTGCAGCAGCAGAGATTGCATTCTCAAGGTAGATGAACAATCTGCGAACATTGATTCTATCAAAAGCAGATGCTCTTCCAAGTCCAGTCTTATCACCAAAGAGTGTAATACCTGCTCCAGGAGAGAAGATAACTGGATTAACTCTGTTTGAGTATAATTTATCTCTCTGTGACTTGCTTGGATTGTATGCAAGTTTTACTGCATTGAGGATTGCACCTCTAGCAGTTCCTGCAGGTGAGAACCATGGGAAGTTATTGATATCATTTCTAGCACACAGTCCTGCCATATCACCATTAAGTGGAACATAGCGGAAAGTATCGGCAAATCTATCATACATGTACTTGTATCCACTGTCGAATACAGCAAAAGATGAAGATGTGATTGGTGAGTAGAATGAAATTACGTTATCTGTGATCGTTGCATCAGAATTAACTGTTACACTTCCAGAAGTTGTGTCATTTAGGAATGCCTTTCTATATGGAGAAACAAATGCAATTGCATCCTTTCTCAAATCTGCAACGGCAATCAGTTTGTTTGCCAGTGCTTGAGCAACTTCTTTTTCATGATTTGCTGATCCCATCAATAGGAAATCAACATCATACTGATCAGTATTTTCAAATAGATCGTAACCAGCAACTAGACCAGAGAGGGATACTTCCATTGATCCAGTTGAACCAATGCCAGTAGAACCATCGTAGTTCTTACCCCAACTCAAAGTATAGTCTTTTGCACCAACTACATCAAAGGTAACTCCTTGTGCATTTCGGTTCCAACCACCAACAGAGGAAACAAATTGATCGTTATAGGAGCGAGATCCACCAACGGTCCCAAAACCAGAAGATACTGTATCACTGGTATTTGCAGCTCCAGCAAATACATATCTTGAGTTTGTTGCAAGATACTTTCTCCAATATGAAGGAGATCCTACAGAGAACTCTGCATCTTTTGCCTTAGAAAGATTGAGATGCTTCTCAAGGATTGTTCCAGCATTTCCTGTAACTTCACCTTTATCATCTATTACAAGAACATGAATTTCATCATTCTTTGATGATCTTGCGGCAGCAAAGGCAGTTGTTCCTGGACGATCTGCAACGTTACTCCAATTAATTGTTGAGTTGGTTAATGTGATTGTTTGTTGATCATACCAATCTAACGCAGCAGTAATAGATGATCCATATCCAGTTAGATTATTACCATCTTGTTTGACGATAACAACCCCAGGATTAGTTCCACCCAGTCCAACTCCATTATTTCCAGTGAATGCCCAAGCACCACCTTGCTGATAAGAAACTGCAGTTTCTGTACCACCGGCAGAAACGTGTGAGACAATTTTAACATCTACCTGACTGGTTCCAATACCAAATCCAGTGATAACTCCTCTTAGATATCCATCAATAACTGATGTTGTTCCAGCACCAGCAACTGTTTTTGAGATTTTCTGAGTAACACCCATTCCAACTGTAGCGTTGTTGGTATTAACTCCAGTTAGTCTCTGATCCGCTTTTCCATCAACTACGGCAACGACTAATCCATTTGCCCAAGATCCTGGATTTCTTGCTGCAAAGGTTGCGTTTGTAAATGCTGTAGCGTCATATCCCTTATTATTATAATCATCCAAACTAAGGATCTTCAATACCTGAGTTGTGCCAAAACCAGCATTAGCATTATTCAGTTGTGTATCATCAGATCTTACTACTCTGAGGGCACCACCATATGCTAGATAAGATGAAGCAACCATCCAATGTTCATAGTGCTTATCACTATCAACTGGTTCTCCAAAATTATCAATTAAATCTTGTTCGGTTTCAATTAGTGTTGGGAGGTTAACGGGTCCTTTGGTAAACGGAGCAACAAGAGCACCTACTTTATCTGATGCTGCGTTTACTCTACCTACAGTTAGGTCAACCTCTCTTACTACAATTCCAGGAGATGCTAAATTTAGAGGCATCTTTCTGTTCTCCTAATCCAGAATATTTCTGAAATTATTTATTAAAAAGGGTATTTCCAATGGGAAAACAGTGCATGAACATTACCAATCTGGATATTCCCAGTTTGAACTGTGGGGTTTTTTATTTCTATTTGCTTTAACTCTGTTAATAGTACATTCTTTGCACTCATAGGAATATGAGGATAATACCATATTATTTTTCCTAGTTCTGTAGAATCCTTCTATTAGATTCTTTCTTATATTGCAAGTTCTACAGATACGCTCAGAAAGAAATAGATGTTCTAGTTCAAACTGATCATCTAAATCCATTACTTATAATCCCACATGTATGACATATCACCATATTCATCAGTGTACCATCGGTCACCATCATTATCAACAAATGTCATTTCATCTAGACCATCACTAATAAATCCAAATGGTGCCATGTCTTGTTCTATTTGATTTTTCTGTTCTTCATAAATTCTCTTACGGACATCATTGTCCGTCATCTCTTTGAAATAATCCTGAGCAACTAACCAGGAAAATATAACCAGGCACATCGCCAGGTCATCGTTACATCCCTCTTCTGCTTCGAAGGAGTTATGGCGCTGAGCAAATGTTGTTAGTTCTGAAATAATTTCATAATCAACAGTCAGTAACTTATCATCTTCAAGAAGTGTCTTTAAGTTTGAGCATCCCAACTTTTTGACTGCTGCAGTCATTCTCACACCAAGTTGAGATTTTTTACCACTAAATCCAGATCCTACGATTTGACCGGCACGACCTCTCATCGCACACATTAGCACATTTTCGTACTCTAGATCGAAGTGAAGAATATTTGCTACTTGATCTCCAATATCATTAACTTCAATCAGTAACCAAGCATCATTATATCCCTTTGCAACATCATGTATAATATTTGGGAATAGCATAGGTTTGATTTCATTGTTCCTATACTTACCAACTACCTTATATGGAAACTCTGTAATATCAAAAACGATGAATGCAGAGTAATCGTTACCCAAACCACGGGCAACGTCAACAGTAATTAAATAATTATGTTCTTCTTTAGGATGCTCGTAAATATCCAATCCAGCATTTCTTTTGATTGGACTTTCATATACAAGATTCCTAAGTTTTGCTGGATTGATAAGAGTGTTGACCGATCCTAGGAATTCGCACTCAAACTCAACCTTGAACTGTGCTTCCGAAGTGTTGGCAATGGTCTGTTCCTTCCATGCCTCATCTCTACCAGGAACCTCAGACCAATGAACATCAGTTGGTGTGTATTCGTTCTTGCCTCTTTCCGCATCGTGCCACATGCGGTAGAAGTGATTCATACCCCTTGGGGTAGAAACGATAATTACCTTTGTGCTCTGTCCAGAAGAAATAGTAGGATAAACAGAGGCAAAGAAGTCATCAGCAATGTGATTCGGGATGAACGCGAACTCGTCAAGAAAGATG
>Ga0255760_10000944_pt1 | contig 28650 bp, 22 predicted proteins | sample 071ome_25_FD_179960 | JGI IMG/M metagenome (GOLD analysis project Ga0255760, IMG submission 179960) | Coastal salt marsh microbial communities from the Groves Creek Marsh, Skidaway Island, Georgia - 071410BT metaG (version 2) | ecosystem: Environmental > Aquatic > Marine > Intertidal zone >...
CTCGCGGTACTTGAGCAGGGTGCCCAGCGTTGCGTCAACAGTCTCCTCGGTGAGCTCGGTCTCGCCCAGCAGATGCATGGCGTTGGCCCAGTCGAGAGTCTCGGCCACGCCGGGCGGCTTGTACATGCCGAGCTCTCGGACGATGCCGGTCGCCATCGCCGTTTGGCGAGCGAGCCGTTCAGGCACCGCCGGTGCCTTGGCCCGAACGATGGCGACCTCACGCTCAAAGTCGGGATGTTCGACCCAGTGGTGCAGCGCCCGCCGCTTCAGCGCGTCGTGCACGTCGCGCGTACGATTCGACGTGATGATCACGATCGGCGGCACGTCGGCGGTGAAGGTCCCCAGCTCGGGAATCGTGATCGAGAAGTCCGACAGCGCCTCGAGCAGGAAGGCTTCGAACTCGTCGTCCGCGCGATCGACCTCATCGATCAGCAGCACCGGCGGGATGTCCCCGCCGTGATCGATTGCCCGCAACAGCGGACGGCGCACGAGGAAACGCTCGCGAAAGAGTTCTTCCTCAAGTTCGTCGGCGCCGGCAGCGGTTGCCGTGCCCGTGGCTTCTGCAGTCCGCAGGTGCAACAGCTGCGCTGCGTAGTTCCACTCGTACAGCGCCTGGTTTGCATCGATGCCCTCGTAGCACTGAAGACGGATCAGCTCGCCACCGGTCACCGCCGCCAACACCTTGGCAACCTCGGTCTTGCCCACGCCGGCTTCGCCTTCGAGCAGCAATGGCCGGTGGAGTGAGGTAGCGAGGAAAATTGTCGTGGCCAGCCCACGATCGGCGAGATAGTCGTGGTCGGCGAGCGCGGTGGTGACCGCATCGACCGACGACAGCGACGGATGGGCACTCATGGCCTCACCCTAGGCGCCCGGGAGCGACAGTGAACCGGTCGGGTACGCTCCGGCCATGCGCATCGAAAACGACATGCACGTGTCCGCCTCGCTGGAGGAGGCCTGGGCGCTCCTCACCGACATCCCGGCGATCGCTCCATGTCTTCCCGGCGCCAAGCTCATCGGCCAAGACGGTGATACCTACGAAGGAACGATGAAGGTCAAGGTCGGCCCGATCGTCGCCGAATATTCCGGAACGGCGACGGTGGTCGAGATGAACGAAACTGACCGCACGGTAAAGCTCACCGCCTCCGGTCGCGACAAGCGTGGCGCCGGGAACGCATCGGCCGACATCTTCGCCTCGATGGTCGAGGTCGACGGCGGCACGACCGTTTCGATCGCCACCGATCTCAAGGTCGCCGGCAAGGTCGCCCAATTCGGTCGCGGCGCGATGGCCGACATCTCCAAGAAACTGCTCGGGCAGTTCGCCGAGTGCATCGAGGCCAAACTGCAGCAGGCTGAGGCCGTCGCCGAGCCCGCAGCAGCGGGCACCACGATCGATGGTGTCGAGGCGCCCGCCAGCAACAGCGAGGCTCCCGCCGTCGAGCCCTCACCAGCATCCTCCGATGATGACGACGTCCTTGATTTGATGGACGTTGCAGGCGGTGTGCTGGCGAAGCGAATCATCCCGGTTGTCGCCGGTGTCGTCGCCGTCATCATCTACCTGATTACGCGGAGCTGACTCGGGCGGAAGCCAACGAATGAGGCTTCGCGGGCGATTTAGCGCACTTCATGAGCAGTGACGCCTGTCACATGCTTAACTCGTGCTCCGAGATCAACGATCTGAGAGGAGCCGCTCGTGGAAGTGTCCATGTCCGTCAACGGGGAGACGCGAACGTCCGACGTCGAGCCGAGAATCCTTCTGGTTCACCACATCCGGGACGACCTCGGACTCACCGGAACCAACATCGGTTGCGACACCTCCTCCTGCGGCGCGTGCACGATCCACGTGAACGGCGAGTCGGTGAAGAGCTGCACCATGCTCGCCGTCCAAGCTGACGGCGCTGAGATCACCACCATCGAGGGCCTCGCCGGCGACAACGGCGAGCTCCACCCGATGCAGGCAGCGTTCATGGAATGCCACGGACTCCAGTGCGGCTACTGCACACCTGGCATGGTGATGGCCGCCACATCGTTGGTCGCCGAGAACCCCTCCGGGCTCGACGAGACCGCTGTGCGCCAAGGGCTTGAGGGCAACCTCTGTCGCTGCACCGGCTACCACAACATCGTCAAGGCGGTGCTGTCGGTGGGAGGTGACGCATGACTGCGATCGGAGCACCTCTGAAGCGCCGCGAAGACCCGAAGCTCCTCGTTGGCGAAGCCAAGTACGTCGACGACATCCAGGTGCCGGGCCAACTCTGGATGGGCATGGTTCGCAGCCCGATGGCGCACGCGAAGATCGCGTCGATCGACACGTCTGAGGCCGAAACCCATGAGGGCGTCCACGCCGTCTACACCGGGCCCCAGCTCCAGGAAATGGGCCTTTGGATCGCACCGCTGCCGTGTGCCTGGCCGGTCACCGACGACATGGTGAACCCACCGCACTACCCGTTGGCGATGGACGAGGTCCATCACGTCGGTGAGATCGTCGCCATCGTGTTGGCGAACTCCCGTTACGGCGCCGTTGACGCCGCCGAGCTCGTGGTGGTCGATTACGAGCCTCTGGACGCCGTTGCCTCAATCGCGACCGCTCGCGACGGCAACACGATGGCCCACTCGGATCTCGACTCCAACAAGTCGTTCCACTGGCCGCTCGTACCCGACCCTGATGCGCTCGAGGCAGCGTTTGCGAACGCAACGCACTCCATCGAAGCCGAGTTCGTGCAGCAGCGCCTGATCCCGGCAGCGATGGAGCCTCGTGGCGTGCTCGCCGTGCCGTCGCCGATGGGCGGTGACGTCACGCTCTACAGCGCGACCCAGGTGCCCCACATCTTGAAGGTGATGGCGGCCGCCACCACCGGGATCCCAGAGAGCAAGATCCGGGTCATCGCCCCATCGGTGGGCGGCGGCTTCGGTGCGAAGCTCAACATCAACCCCGACGAGATCCTCGCTATCAGCCTGGCCAACAAGCTGGGCCGGGCCGTGCGCTGGACCGAATCCCGCACCGAAGCGGCGTTCTCAACCCATCAGGGTCGCGGCCAACTCCAGAAGATCGAGCTCGCCGCCGACGCCGACGGCAAGCTCATGGGCTGTCGGGTGCACATCGATGCCGACATGGGTGCCTACATGATGTTGATCACCCCCGGTGTGCCTCTCCTGGGCAGCTTCCTCTACACCGGCGTGTACGACGTGCCGGCGTTCGGATTCACCTGCGACGGCTACTTCACCAACCTCACCCCGACCGATGCTTATCGTGGCGCCGGTCGGCCCGAGGCGAGCTACGCGATCGAGCGGGCGATGGACATCCTTGCCGCCGAGGTCGGCCTCGGACCCGACGAGATCCGCCGCCGCAACTACCTCGGTGGTGGTGACTACTTCGAGGATCTCGAGGTGCCGTCGACGCTCGTGTTCGACTCCGGCCACTACGGCCCCAACCTCGACAAGGCACTCGAACTCGCCGGCTATGAGGATCTCAAGGCCGAGCAGGCGCGCCGTCGCGAGGCGGGTGAGTCCAAGCAGCTCGGTATCGGCATGGTTACCTACGTTGAGATCTGCGGTCTCGCCCCAAGTCGTGCGCTCGGAGGCCTGAACTACGGCGCCGGCGGCTGGGAGCACGCCACCGTTCGGCTGCTACCCACCGGCAAGGCTGAGGTCGTGTCCGGTTCCACCCCGCATGGTCAGGGCCACGAGACGACGTGGTCACAGATCGTCGGTGACAAGCTCGGCATCCCGCCCGAGGATGTCACCGTGCTCCACTCCGACACGGCGATCAGCCCGCTCGGACTCGACACCTACGGCTCGCGTTCGCTCGCCGTCGGCGGTGTTGCAATCGCTGCGGCCTGCGACAAGGTCGTCGAGAAGGCCAAGCAGATCGCCGCCCACCAGATGGAGGCGTCAGCCGACGACCTCCAATTCGAGGCGGGTGCGTTCACGGTGTCGGGCTCACCCGACAAGCAGATGGCCATCCAGGAGATCGCGTTCGGCGCCTTCACCGCCCATGATCTGCCTGACGGCATGGAACCCAACCTGCAGGAGCAGGTCACCTTCGACCCGCCCAACTTCGTTTTCCCGTTTGGCACCCACGTGTGCACCGTCGAAATCGACGAAGACACCGGCAATGTCGAACTGCTCTCCTACGTCGCGGTCGACGACTGCGGCACCCAGATCAACCCCATGATCGTCGAGGGCCAGCTTCACGGCGGCATCGTCCAGGGTGTTGCCCAGGCGTTGTGGGAGGAGGCCTGCTACGACGAGGACGGAAACCTCACCAACCCCTCGTTGATGGACTATCTCGTCCCCTCGCCGACTGAGGTCCCGAGCATGGTCACGGACTACACGGTCACTCCGAGCACCAGCAATCCGCTGGGCGTGAAGGGTGCTGGTGAGGCAGGAACGATTAGTTCGGCGGCCGCCGTGATGAATGCAGTGGTCGACGCACTGAGCCCATACGGCGTGCGCGACATGGACATGCCAGCCACGCCACAGCGAGTGTGGCGAACGATCAACGACGCGAAGAACGGAGGTGCAGCGTGATCCCCGCCGCATTCGACTACATGGTCGCTGACTCGGCTGAGGCCGCGATCGCAGCACTCGCCGAACACGGTGACGAGGCGAAACTCCTCGCTGGAGGACACAGCCTGATCCCACTCATGCGGTTCCGACTCGCCACCCCGGCGATGCTGGTCGACATCGGTCGTCTCGATGACCTGTCCTACATCAATGATGCCGGCGATCACATCGCCATCGGCGCAATGACTAAGCACCGAACCCTCGAGACGAGCGACCTGCTAGCCGCCGAGGCGCCCCTGCTCCGGCACGTTGCCGGTGAGGTCGGCGACCCATCGGTTCGCCATCGCGGCACGCTCGGTGGCTCGCTCGCCCACGGCGATCCAGCGTCAGATCTTCCCGCTGCGCTGCTGGCCTCCGGTGGATCGCTCGTCATCAAGGGACCGAACGGAGAACGAGTTGTCGAAGCACCAGACTTCTTCACCGGCTTCCTCGAGACGGCGCTGGCCGACGATGAGATGGTCACGGAGATCCGCGTCCCGAAGGCCGGTGGTGTCGGCTGGAGCTACCAGAAGTTCAACCGGCGAGCGCAGGACTGGGCGATCGTCGGTGCAGCCGTGATGCTCGGCCCGGACCCGAAGGTCGCCCTCGTGAACATGGGGGCAGCTCCGATGCGCCACGCTGGCGTCGAATCGGGGCTTGCAGGTGGCGCAGGGGCCGAAGCGGCCTCGGTTGCGGGCGACGATGTCGATCCACCTGAGGATCTCAACGCCGACGCCGAATACCGCAGGCACCTTGCTCGCGTCCTCGTCGGGCGAGGCATTGCGGAGGCGTCGGCCTGAGCCGGTTTGGTCAGGCGGCGAGTGGACGGCCCCACGGGAGCTCGTCCTGCCACTCCATCAGGAATGCCTCGGCGAAGTAGCACGCCGCAAGGAGCAGGCCATCGTCGTGACCCTGGAGTTCGTCGCAGAGGTCGCCGATGTCCTCGCGGACACCAGCAACGATCTCGTCATCAGAGCGGCTGACATCGCCCCACACCACAAGCGTCGAGCCAGCGAGGGCCACAAAGTCGGCCGGAGTCTGCACTCCGGCCTTCCGCAGCACGGCGAGGCCGCGGGCAGTGAGCGGAAGTCGGCCGCTCGGGACAACCGCAGCACAACCCTCAAGGCGCTCGGCGACCTTGTGATCGATGATGCCGACCTTCGAACCGGCGAACACGACATCAGCCCCCGCACCGAAGATGGCCATCGGATGACCGACCTCGCCGAGTTCGTTCACACAGTCGGCGCCGTGGGTCGCGAACGCCTCGTTGAGCTCAGTCAACGAGAAACCGGATTCGTTGGTGACGGTTCCGGTGGCGGTGGAGATCGCCGTGAGGCGAGCGCCATGGCCGATCGCCCCGTCGGCGATCCACGGGCCGAGGTTCTCGAATCCCTCGATCGCAATGGTCTTGGCATCGAGTCCGACCGCATGGTGAGCAGCGACCACAGCGGATAAGCCGTCGCAGCGATCAGCGAAGTCGCCCAGGCGGGCGGTGTCGCGCGGATCAGCGGCGTGGAGCGGGGCGAGCTCGTTGAGCCCGATGCCCTTCGCAGCATCGGGCAGGTAGGTGCCGTCGGCGACAAGCGGTTCGGCTTCGGTGAGGAACGCCTCGATCGCTGCGGCCCGATCTTCGGGCTCCACAGAGATGCCCGCCGCGGCGCCGCCGCGCTTCATGCCGAGGGCGGCATAGGTGTAGGTCTGCGACCGGGCGAGATCCTTCGCCCCGCCCTGCAAGATCTTCTTGGCCCACCGGGCCGGCCCCGACGACGCCTCGGCGCCCTCGAGATCGATCGCGATGAACGCCTCGGTGGTCTCGAACTTGTGGATCCGCATCGGTGCGGCCTTTACTCCTCGATCTCGATCGCGAACTCGGGACAGTTGTCGGCGGCAAGCCGCGCCTTCTCCTCGAGTTCAGCGGGAACCTCGCCCTCGACGAGCAGGATTGCGTAGCCCTCGTCGTCGGTGTCGAAAAGCTCCGGAGCGAGCATGTAGCAACGGTTGTGGCCCTGGCAGGCTTCGCGGTCGTACGTGATCTTCACACCGAGAACCTTAGGTCAGTCCGGCAAACGAAGCGGAAGCTGACGATGCCCGCCGCCCAGCGTCTCGGAGTTAGCCGTTGCGACGCCGGTAGACGTAGGCGAAGACGACGGCCGCAAAGCCGGCGATGATGAAACCGACGACCGCGACCACACCCGAGTCCGAGGCGACATCGTCGCCCAAGTCCGAGGTGGATTGCGCGAGCGCAGTGAACAATGTGGCGAGCATCAGGAACCTTCGGCGATGAGTTTGGTGAGGGTGAGTTCAGGTTGATCCATCTCGAGCCGCTGCAGCCAGTACGGCGACTCGAACAAGGCGAGCAGTTCACCGTCGGAACGAGCAGCGACGGTGACACCACTCATGCCGCGCAGCGCCTCGGCAGACTCCTGGTCGGTGATCCGGGCGGTACTCCAGGCACACGGCACCAGTTCCACCGGTGCGCCGAACTCGTTCTCAAGACGATGTTGGACGACCTCGAACTGCAGTGGCCCGACCGCAGCGAGGATCGGCGCCTGGTCGCCGATGTCGGGCTCGCGCAGCACCTGCACCACACCCTCCTCGTCGAGCTGACCGATACCGGAACGAAACTGTTTCGCCTTGGATGTGTCGAGCGTGCGAGCGATCCGGAAGTGCGCCGGCGCAAACGACGGCACGAGCGGCCACTGCACCTTGTCGTCGACATAGACCGAGTCGCCGACCCGGAAGTCGTTGGCGTTCACGAGACCAACGACATCACCGGGGAACGCCTGCTCGACCGTCTCGCGATCCTGACCGGAGACCGAGTGTGCGTACTTGGTCGCGAACGGCTTGCCGGTGGGCTCGTGGGTCACGACCATGCCGCGATCGAACTGGCCCGAGCAGACCCGCAGGAAGGCGACGCGATCACGATGCGCCTTGTCCATGTTCGCTTGGACCTTGAACACGATGCCGGAGAACGGGGCGTCGAGCGCCCGCGGATCGCCCTCGCGGTCGATGCGGGGCGAAGGCGACGGCACCAGATCGACCATCGCGTCGAGAATCATGCGGACGCCAAAGTTCGTGAGCGCCGAGCCGAAGAACACCGGCGACAGTTCGCCGGCCTCGAACCGTTTCCTGTCGAAGCTGCGATCCATCACGTCGAGCAGCTCGATGCCTTCCTGCGCCTCGAGCCAAAGATCGCCTTCTTCCTCCTCGGCGCGAGCCGGGTCGACGATCTCCTCGGGCGCCTCATCGGCGCCGCGGGCGGTGCGGGTGTAGCGAACGAAGTCGCCGTTGGTGCGATCGATGAGACCGCGGAACCGATCGGCCTCGCCGACCGGCCAGTTCATCGGCACCGGCTCGAGGATGAGTTGTTCCTCGATCTCATCGAGCAGTTCGAGCGGGTCGCGGCCCGGGCGGTCCCACTTGTTGATGAAGGTGACGATCGGAATCTCCCGATCGCGGCAGACCTCGAACAGTTTGCGGGTCTGGGATTCGATGCCCTTCGAACCGTCGAGCACCATGATCGCGGCGTCGGTTGCCGCGAGCACGCGATAGGTGTCCTCGGAGAAGTCGCGGTGGCCCGGCGTGTCGAGCAGGTTGAGGACCTTCTCGCGATAGGGGAACTGGAGCACGGTCGAGGTGATCGAGATGCCGCGCTGCTGTTCGAGCTCCATCCAGTCCGAGGTGGCGGATCGACGATCGCCCTTCGCCTTCACCGACCCGGCACCGCTGGTGAGGACACCGCCGTAGAGCAGGAACTTCTCGGTGAGCGTGGTCTTGCCCGCGTCGGGGTGCGAGATGATCGCGAACGTTCGACGTCGGGCGGCCTCAGCCGACGGGATGGGCATGCCCTCAGGCTACGGCGACCCGCTCGCGAGCAGCGCCAACCGCTGATTGGCGGGATGAGGAGAAACCTGTTCGGCGCACGTTCGCCAACGGCTGACCGGGAAAGAACGCAGCAACGCCTGAGCGTGGATGGGGGACTTGTCGAAATCAGCCGGGCCCTTCAGGCAAAACGGTCGTTCCGCCCGTCGACAAAACGTGGAGGTAAACGAATTACACGTTTGTCAGAGACGACTCAGATTTGGGTTAGTGGATCTCATCAGCCGAACTCGATGAAATCCTGTCCGTCCGCTTCTGCGTTCGGGTTGAGCGTCCAGAGGCGAAGATCGTCGAGGGCGTCGTATTTGCCGTCGCCGAGGGTTCCCACTCCCGTCCCGGGCAGCGGCACCTCGCCCAGGTTCTCGAGTGAGACGCTGAAGGTGTCGTTGTTGAGGTTCTCACCGGCGGCTTTGGCGATGGAGCTGAAGATGGTCAGGGCTCGACATGCGATACGGAGACCGACGCCGTGGGCCGGCTCGCCATCGGGTACGTCCGAGGGGATGATGGCGAGCAGCTCGGGGTTTGCTGCATTCCACGGCGCCACGCACTCCGCTTGGAACAGGGCTTCCTCGAATGCTTCTGGGCTGCCGGCAGTCGGCCCGCCGAAGGTGTAGGCCGCAGGGAAGGCTGACATGTCGGCCCGCCCGGCTGTGGTGTTGGCTGCGCCCTGGTCGGTGAAGAAGAGGGTGGGCGAGTACCCGGATCCGATGAAAGTGTTTACTGGAATCTGGGCATCGCCAACGACCATCACTGCGTCGATGCCGCGCGCTCGCATCGACTCGACCTGGGTTCCGAGTTCGGCCGCAGCGCCACCGACCGAACCGTCGCCCTGGATGAGTACCTCAAGTTTGACGTCGATGCCGGCCGCTTGGAGGGCAGGGACAGCCACATCCGTCGCTGCTGACGCGGCATCGACGGAGAGCACGGCGATGGTCTTGTCGTCGAAGAGCCCTTCGTCGGCAGCTCTTGCGACGAAGGCACGAGTGGCTCGCTCACGGGTGACATTCACGGAAACGTAGGGGGCTGTGCTGCGATCGAGCCGTTCCTGGGTCATGTCGGCGTTGACGATGGCGATGGTGTCGTGCTGTTCGGTGTAGCAGAGGACCTCGTCGCGTCGGAGTGTGCCGAGCACGGCGAAGACCTCGGTGTCCTCGGTGAGTTCGAGGCAGGCGGCCTGGGCCGACTGGGCGTCGAGGGGATCGAGGGCACGAGGGATTACCTCGACTGTGCGGCCGTTGATGCCGCCGCTGGCATTGATGTGGTCGACGATCGCTTGGACGTGATCGGCCTGGGGGCCCCAGTTAAGGTCAATGAAGCCACGTTCCCGAACCTCGTCGAGATCCAGGTACAGGTAGCCGATGGTGATGGTGTCGGTCGTGACGCCTCGGCCGAGCTCGAGCGGCGGATCTTCGTCGCCGGTGCTGGTTGAGGTGTCCTCATCTGCAGCGGAATCGCTGACCTCGGAGGTCGCTTCTGTGCTGGTGTCGCCCGTATCAGCGCCTTCGAGAGTCTCGTCGCTGGCAGTATTTGCAGTCTGGTTGGCGGGGTCTTCGCCGGACGAACAGGCCGCGGCCACGAGGCACATAGCGACCAGGAGGGCCGACAGGAGCCTGGTTCCTCGTCGAGGGTGGGGAGTGGGTGACACGGTGGTCATTGGGTTGCCTGCCTTTCGGTGTGCTGGCTTCGCTTGATGGCGCGTTCGTCGGTTCCGAGGTAGCTCGCGATCACGGCTGGGTCGGCGCGGACCGCTTCGGGTTCGCCTTCGGCGATCACTTGGCCGGCCTCCAAGCAGTAAATGCGGTCGGAAATGTTCATGATCAGCGGCATATCGTGCTCAACCACGATCACTGTGGCGTTGAGCTCGGTCTTGATCTGGTTGATCAGCGGGCCAAATGCCTCGGCTTCGCGTTGGGCGACTCCGGCTGTGGGTTCGTCGAGGCATAGCACGGGTTGATCGATTGCGATCAGGCCGGCGAGTTCGACGATGCGGCGGGTGCCGGTGGAGAGGTCGGAGATGAAGTGGTCGGCGTAGCGGCCGAGCCCGAGGTATCCGATGATGTCGTCGGCCAACGCTCGCTGTTGTCGGCCTCGAGCGAACCCTCGGGGGAGGAACATCGCTGTGGCGGGCAGACCTGTCCGGTAGCGGGCCTCGGTGGCGACCTGCACGGTCTCTCGAACGGTCAGGTCGGGAAAGAGGGACGCCGCCTGGAAGGAACGGCCGATTCCGACCCGAGCCCGCTGGGCGGCGCTCAGGCTGGATACATCCCGGCCGAGAAGGTGCACACGTCCCGACGCTGGGACGTAGCCGCCGATCGCGTTCAACAGCGTAGATTTGCCCGCGCCGTTGGTGCCGATCAGACCGATGGTCTCACCGGGCATTGCGACGATGTTCACCGCGCTGATGGCGACTCGAGCCCCGAAGCGCACCTGAAGGTTGTCGGTGGCGAGCACGCTGCCGTCGGCGTTTCGGGTCCCGGTACGGTCGGTGGTGGTCGCGATCGCGGAAGCGCTGGGCCTTGCGGTGGGACCATCGTCGCTGGCCCGTCGTGCGAGCGCAGTGAGAAGTGCATCTCGGGCGTTGATGCCGATCTGGACGAGCCCACCTGGGAAGTACATGAGCAGGATGAGCAGGCCAACGCTCGATGTGAGTAGCGGGATGAGGTCGTTGTTGGGCCACAGGGCTGGCAGGCCGACGACCCACAGTGCACCGAGGATCGGTCCGCCGATCGAGCCGATGCCGCCGATCACGGCGACCGAGACGGCGGTGAACGAGGCGTCGACGTCGAAGAGTTCGTTGAAGCTGATCGTGACAAAGAGCCCACCGAGGGCGCTGCCGGCGAATCCGGCGATACCGCCCGCCAGCCCGAAGCCGATCAGCTTCGCCCTGGTCGGGGAAACGGTGTACGCGGCGGCGGAGTCGGGGTTGTCCCGCACGGCGACGATGATCCGCCCGATGCCGGACCGTCGTAGTCGAGCGACAAGGAGCACAACGAGGGCGAGCAGAGCGAGCGAAAACCAGTAGTAGCTGCGTTGGCTCAAGAGATCGAAGGGGCCGACGCTTCCTCGCGGGAGCGGGACGCTCGTCGCGCTCCCATCGGAGAAGAAGTTGGTCCGCCACAGGTACTGCTGTGCAGCGAGGGCGAACCCGAGGGTGACGACCGCCAGCATCAGACCGCGGACCTGTAGTGCGCCGAGCCCGATGACGAGGGCCACGCACACGCACACGGCCGCCATGATGATCGTCGCCGCGAGGAAGGGGATCTCAGGGAGGTCGATGCCGAACGAGGCGTCGCCCACACCGATGCCAAGGGTTGCGCCCCGGACCAGCGCGGCGGTACCGAGTGCCCCGATCCCGGCGAAGGTCGCCTGGCCGAGCGAGAGCTGGCCTGTCCAGCCGGTGAGCACGACCAGCGAGAGCGCAAGCGTCGCGGTGAGCAGCATCTCGGTCCAAAGGAACTGGCGTGACGGCAGGGTGATGGCGAGCGGCAGGAGAGCAGCGATGGCGAGCCCGGCCAGCGCCATGAGGGGCGCCAGGTTGCGGACCCACCAGCGATGGCGCAGCGACTCGGGAACAGGGCGGACTCTCGGTGCGAACGAGAACGACTCTTGCGGGGCGCTGCGACGTCGTCGCGTGATGACCCATACCGAGACGGCGATGCCAACGAACAGCAGGGCCTCGATACGCCCACCCTGGGCCGGGTAGTTGAACCGCAGCAAGGCCTCGAGCACGCCGATGACGACGCCCCCTGTCAGGGCACGGGGGAACGAGACCAACGAGCCGATCAGCGCCGCGGCGAGCACGCGGGTGAGGGTCGCCGGGCCGAGCGTCTCCAAACCGACGAGCTGCCCCTTCGTGCCGGCGAGCATAACGGTCGTTAGGGCGGCGAGGAGGCCGCTGAGCGTCCACACGAAGGTCGAGACGAGCTTGGGGTTGATACCCGAGAGGCGCGCCTTGTCGGCGTTGCTGGCCGTAGCCTGCACCGTCTTGCCGACACGGGTCCGGCCGAGGAGCAGACTGACACCGGTAGCGATGAGAGGTACGGCGATGAGAACGATGATCTCAGCACTGGTGATCCGCACACCGGCCACGGTCCATTCTCCGTTGAACGGCAGCGGATACCGGGCTCCGAGCTGGATGCCGAGATCGGGGAGTGCATTGCGGAACAGGTCGGCGAGCTGGGCGATGCCGATCGTGGCGACGAGCAGGATGACTCGGGGCGCGGTGAACAAGCGGGTGATGACGGTCAACTCGACGAAGGCGGCGAACGCGACGCCGGTCGCAAGGGCGGCAGCCAGCGCAAACCAGTAGTTCCAGCCGTAGTTGCTGACCAGGAGTGCGAGCATCGTCGCTGCGAGTGCACCGATGCTGCCGACTGCGAAGTTGATGACTCGGCTCGTCCGGTAGATGAGCACGATGCCGAGCGACAGCAGACCGATCGACAGACCCTCGATCAAGCCGATGAAGATGACCTGGCGAGGGGCCTCGAGCGTGACGAGGCCGAGGGCGACGACGAGCATCGACAACAGGCCGAAGGCGGGCGCCTGCTTGGGCCATGGCCCAACGAAGCGCTGGTTCACGAGTCGGCGCCCAGGAACACGGCCCGCGCCAGGTCGTCGCGCTCGAGCAGTTCGGCGGTAGGGCCACTGAACTTGACCTGACCCTTCTCCATGAAGATCGCCCGGTCGGCGACGGCGAGCGCGACCTGGAGCGATTGCTCGACGATGATCATCGTCTGGCCTGCGGCCTTGAGTTGATCGATGATCTCGAGCAGCTGCTGGACGACGGTCGGGGCGAGCCCAAGTGAGAGCTCGTCGATGATGAGCACCTCGGGTTCGTGGACGAGCGCCATCGCAAGGCCAAGCATCTGCTGCTGGCCACCCGAGAGGTCGCCAGCCTCGTCGCGGAGGCGGTCGCGCAGCTGCGGGAAGAGGTCGAGGGCGCCCTCGATGCGTCGGTCAGCGTCGGCTCGCTCGCGGTAGATGAACGCCGCCATCTCCAGGTTGTCACGCACCGTCATCGGGTCGAAGACGGCCTTCCCGCCTGGGAGTTGGTGGATCCCCAACTTCACCCGCGTCTCGGGGGAGGTGAGTGTGATCGTCTGCCCGTTGAGGCGGACCACGCCGCGGCTTGGGATGGCGAGGCCGGAGATCGTGCGGAGGGCGGTCGACTTGCCTGCTCCGTTGGTGCCCAGAAGAGCGAGCGTCTCGCCTTTCGCGACGTCGAAGTTGACGTCGAAGAGCACCTGTACCCGTCCGTAGGAGAAGTCGACGTTGCTGACCTGGAGCGCGGGAACGTTGTCGGGATCGGCGATGCGGGCGGCGTGCTCGGCTTGTTCCTCCTCGATCTCCTCGGCGATGAGCGACAGGTCGTTGCGGATGAAGCGTGCACCGTTGACCAGGAGCAGTCCGCCGATGAGGTTTGCCGGCCCAGCGAGCAGGATCACGGCCCACCGGGGGCCGAGTTCGTTCGAGATCAACCCGCCGATGACGGCGCCCCCCACGCCGCCGACACCGAAGACCATGGCGATCACGATGGCGGTGCCCTGGGAGCGGAGTCGGTACGGGGTCACCGAGGCGAGAACCGGGGCGATCATTGCGAACTTGGCGGAGCTGATGACGACGCTGATCGCGCCGATGATGGCGAAGAGGGTCGGCGTCGGCATCGACATCTGCAGCGGTGACAGCACGACGACAGGGAAGAAGAGCATGCCCATCAGCACGAGCGCCTTCGGTGGACTCTCGGCGTAACGCCGGTCGAATCGGCTGGCGACGAAGGGCACGACGCCGAGCGCGAGGAATCCGGGTATCGACGTGACCAGCGCCCGCTCGAAGGCGTCGAGATCAAACCGATCCTCGAGATAGAGGTTCGTGAAGACCGGGACGCTGGTGATCATGAAGCCCAGCGCGGCAAACGCCGCGAGTGCGGTGCGATAGGTGCGGATCGCCGTGAGGCGCTGCCAGGTGGCGCCCATCGAGATCGGCGGTGGGGCCTCCTCGTTGATCACCTCGCCGGTGGTCGCCTGCTGCTCGTATTGACCGCGCGGCGGGTCGGGGAGGAAGAAGAGGGCGATACCCATCAGCAGGGTGGGGATTCCACCGATCCAGAACGCCCATCGCCACGACTCGTCACCGCCGAGGTAGGCGACGAAGCCACCGATCGCGAGGGGCGTGATGAGCCCGCCGACTCGGCCCACCACGTTGTTGATCGCGTAGATCCGCGCTCGGGCGGCGATGGGGTAGGCGTCGGCCAGGATCGGCCCCTGCACCGTCTGGGTGTTGGACCGCCCGAGCGCAGTCGCCGCTCGCGCCACGAAGTAGGACAAGGCGTTGGTCACGAACCCGGTGAGGATGACCACGGCCGACCAGACCACCGTCGCCGCGCCGGCAATCGTCGGGCGGTGGAACCGATCGGCCAGGCGGCCGAGGAGGAGACCTCCGACGGCGATGAGGGCGAGGCCGCCGACGGTGATGACGGCGATGACGAGGTCGCTGACACCGAGCGTGTCCTGGATGTCGGGGGCGAGGAGGGTGGCGGCCTCACGCTCGAGCTCGTCGAGGCCGTTCAGGAGGGCCAGCATCGCAATGGTGGACGATCCGCCGGCAGCGATGCCGGCCCGCAGGCTCATCGATTCCTCGCCCACGCCCGGGAGTTCCTCGTCGGGACGGACGGCTATCTCGCGTTGCGCCGCTTCGGCCTGGAGACGCGCAGCTTCCTCGTCGAGGAGCGCGGCGGTCAGGTCGGCAGCAGAGGCCTCACGATCCGTCAACCTCTGTCTCCCCCTCGAAACTGACGTTCAACTACTTTCGCATACTATGAAAATAGCTTCGGTTGGTCAAGCGTGCAAACCACGAGGATCTACGGAGCCAGCGCCTGCGTGATGAGGCCCGAGACGAGCTGCTTGGCCCGGTCGGCCGAGAGGCCCTGCCAAGTCCGCAGTCGTTCCCATGTGTCCCAGCTGGTGTGGAGGTCGAGCAGCTCAAGGGTGTCAGCCGCCGCATCGACGTCGAGCGCGCCGAGCTCGGGCTCGAAGGTCTTGGCGACTTGATCGCGCAGGTGGGCGGCGAGGACGGTCTGCTGTTTTTGGAGTTCAGGGGATGCGTGGAGTCGAACGAGCGCGGAGCGCCGAGCCGGCGCCACGGTCTCGAACAGCGCAGCACGATGGTCGGCGATCCCGCTGATCCGTTGCGGGAGGTCGCCTTCGACTGGGCGGGCACGGAACAGCTCGCCGTGCGTCCGGAGTTGCCGCTCGGCCATAGCGACGGCGAGGGCTTCCTTGTCCTGGAAGTGCTGATAGATCGCGCGGGTGGTGCGGCCGATGCGCTCGGCGATCTGTTCGATGGTGGGCGTGAGGTTGCCCTCGGCGTGCAGCTCGAGCAGGGTGTCGATGACCGCCTCTCGGGTGCGTTGACCCCGCAGGACCCGTCCGTCCTCAGACTTCTCCGTCATGGCCGTCGACAGTAGCGGCTCATGCAGCATGGAGGTCAGGCTCGACTTCCTGGCTCATGACGGCTCGTCTGTCGTTGGTTCGTGGCCTCCGGCGATGCCTTCGAAGTTGGCGATCCCGCGGTAGTGACCTTCGGGAATGATGAGGTTGCGAACGAGGGGCGCAAAGGGGTTGTCGGCTTCGGCTGCGGTGAGGTGGTCACCGATTGTGACAAGCAGTTCACCGAACGCGGTCTGGCCGAAGATCCACTCGTTGAGTGCGTCGTGGTTCGGCGCGATGTCTCCGGGCTGGGCGGCGATGGCCTCGTGGTAGTAGCTCCGCAGGTCGTCGGCGAGGTGGCGAAGCACGAACGGCATGTCGTGGGCGAGCTCGAAGTCGGTTGTTGGGACTGTCTCCAGGTCACCACTCTCGGCGACGGCGGCGAGGGCCGCCGCCACCTCGTCGACTTGGTCGGCGGCCGCGCCGGAGAGCCCGAACATCGTGCGGCCGCGCTGACGACGTGTCTCTGCGGCCCACGGCCGAAGCCGGTCTACCTCGGCCCTCAGTCGTCCCGTGAGCGACTCGTCGGTCGGTGTAGCGAGGTTGAGCGGGCAGGACCAGACCTCGGGTCCCGATCCGGGCGCGTCGATCGGGTAGTCGTCGATCGTCGGTTCGGTCGCCGTGTCCAGCAGTGCGAAGGCGGCCCGCATGACGTCGAGTTGGAACTCCACGTCGTCGGGTGTCCCGAGCGGTCGGCCCAACGGAAAGGGAACCCAGAGTGCACGCGGTGGTCGTACCCGTTCGGTCTGTTCACGAACGAGGCTGATCGACGTCGTCGCGACGCCGGCGCGTTCGATGTAGTGGGCGAGGGCGCCGACCGCGCCCGAACACAGCGGTCATATGGGCACGAGCAGCGCGACGTCGACCCCATCGGCGGTGAGAAGGCGGCCGACCTCGGTCCCGGCCTCTTCGAGCATCTGCGGCGCGGGGAGCGCGCCCATGAACGTGTAGTGCCAGGTGGAGACGCCGCCGATCTCACCGGCACTGGCGAGGGCTTCGAGGCGGTCGAGCGGCATCGCGACATTGGGATCGTCGGCGAGGCCGCTTCGATCAAAGTTCGCGCTGATGTGCGACATGACGACTTCGCCCCAGTCGATGCCGCGGGGGAGAAGTCGGTAGTCGACAGCCCCCGGGGTGAACGGCGGATCGTCGCGTCGGTGCATCCCACAGGTCGAGACCAGCGCAACGGTGGACTCAGGCAGCGGACGAGGCGTCAGCCACCGTTCGCATTCAAGCGTTGGCATGGCCGCCGCACGAGCACGAAGGTGATCCGCTTCGCTAGGGTGAAGATCCGAAAGACGAACCATGTCAGACCGTCTCCAGACGGGAGGTGAGTTGATCGTGTAGGGCGCCGAGCATCTCGGAAGCAGCGGGTTCGCCGACAAGGTTGGTGGCCTCGTCGGGGTCGGCTCCGAGATCGAACAGCTCGCTGGCCTCGCCGGTGTCGGCGTTGAACGTCGCTCGCCACTGACCGTCGGTGATGGCCTGCCAGGTCGGGGTGCCGGGACGCATGCGGATCATGCTGATCGCATGTGTGCGCTCGGCGTCACCGTCCCCCGTGACGAACGGCAGCAACGACCGTGCCGGAGCTCCGTCGAGGGGAGTGGCGTCGCCCGCGTCGAGCAACGTCGCGGCCACGTCGAAGGCCTGGACCGGCGCCGACTCGACCGCACCGGCCCGAGCACCTGCGCCGGTTGGTGGGCGGACGATCAGCGGCACCCGCACCGACGAGCGGTAGAAGTTCATCTTCGCCATCAAGCCATGGTCGCCGAGCATCTCGCCATGGTCGGAGCAGTACACGACCCACGTGTTGTCGAGCTGGCCCCGAGCCTCGAGCAGAGCGAGCAGCGCACCGATGCGCTGATCGATCAGCGACACCATCGCGTAGTACTGACGGGCGCCGGCTAGGACAAACTCGTCGGTCAACAAGTCGCTGTGCGAGTGCGTGCGGCAGAAGAACAGGTGCTTCCCCCACGCCTCGGTCGTCGTGGCCGGCTCGGCCCGAGCGGTGCGCTCGATCACCGCAGCGGCATAGTGCTCGGCCCAGATCGGGTCACCGATGAGGGGCACGTGGGGCTGCACGAACGAGAGCTGGAGGAACCACGGCTGATCGGCCGGCCGCGCCGCGAGCCAGCGCTCCGCTTCGTCGGCCAGGAAACTGGTGAGGTCGAGCTCCTGGGGCAGGGGAGAGGTGACCGCGTTCCAGTGCTTGTCGCCACCCCGGAAGTTGTCGCGGATCACCTGCTGGTATGGCTCGAGGGCGTCGTGCTCGCGCAGGAAGGTCATGTACGGCGTGTCGACGTCGAAGAGGTGGACGTACTTGTCGAACTCCTCGACCACGTGGTTGAAGCCGAAGCTGCCGATCCACTCTTCGGTTGGTCGTGGCGTGCCGGACTCGGCGCCCATCGGCCATGCGTCGAAGTGGGTCTTGCCGATCGAAGCCGTCGTGTAGCCCGCCTGCTGGAGCCGACGAGCGAAGGTGTCCCACTCCGGCTGACAGTTGCCCGCGAAGTTGCCGAGCACCCCGTGGTCGCTCGGGTACCGCCCGGTGAGCAGCGACGCACGCGCCGGCTGGCAGATGGGGCTCTCCGTCCACGCCTGGTCGAAGCGCACGCCCTCGGCCGCGAGGCGATCGAGATGCGGGGTGACCACGACGTCGTTGCCGGCACAACCCATGACGTCGGCGCGATGCTGATCCGCGTAGAGGAACAGGAGGTTCGGGTTCTGCGCTGTGGGCCGGCTCACTCGAAGAGGCCTTCCCACGAGATGATGCCCTGCTTGAGACGGATGCCGCTCGACTTGTACAGGCCCTTGCTCGGGTAGGGCGCAATCTGCTTGGACCGGGCTCGGCACAGGTCGGACTTGACCGAGCGAGCTCGGATCACGGCCGGCTCCTCGTCGGGCCCGAGCGCCACGAGGTCGATCACGTGCATCGCCAGCTGCGGATCGCCGCCCTCGGCGAGCGCTTCGGCCTGCGCAATGACGGCATCGGGGTCGGCTATGGCATCGAAGGTCGCTCGGGCGACCGCGGCAGGCGGCGACGGGTGCAGCGAGGTCGGGTTGCGATCCCACCAGCCGCTCTCTTCGCGAACGAGGTCGCGCACGATGTACTCAGGGCTGCCGTACGCCCACGTCAGCCACGGGAAGCCGAAGACCTCGTCGGGGTAGTCGAGATCCGCGAGGATGTCGCGCTCGCTCAGGCCGCGGTTGAGCCGCTCGACGACCTCACGCCGCAGCCAGCGCAGCGCGTTCGCCGTGGTGGTGAGTCGCCGGTGGATGAGGTGCTCGCCGGTCACGAACGGACCGAACTCGATGATCAGGATCTCAGGACGAAGCTCGATCAGCCGGTCGAGCGTGTCGGCCCAACGGCTGGTGAGTCGCAGTGACCGCTGCGGGGTGCCGACGTTGGGGATGAAGTCGGCGGGCACCGCCGGACCGGTGAAGAGCGTGCGGGTTTCCGGAAGCCACACGGAGATGGCGTCGTCGGTCTCCGACGGTGTCCACAGCAGCTCGACACGCGGCGATTCGCTGAGTACCAGGTGGTCGTCGAACGTCTCGGTGGGGTCGACCTTGATGGGGTCGAACCGCTTGCTGATGCCCCAGAACTGCATCTCGTTGAGGATCGCCTGGTAGCCCTCGGTCTCGCGGTAGCGGTCGTAGCGGAGGGGCAGGTTGTGGTGGGCGATGATGCGCGGGGGTGCGTCGCCTCGCTGCGCGTTGTGTTCGAGCCACTGGGGGACGCCGACGTTGTATCCGACGTGGCCATGCGAGTAGCAGATCGCCGAGACAGGGGCGTCGGTGAGCGTGCGCAGCTCGGCGATCATCGAGTCCGTCTTCTGACCGCCCGGTCCGGAGTCGACCAGGACCACGCCTTCGGCGGTCTCCACCGCGAATGCGTTGCCCTGCGCCGCCAGCACCCACACACCGTCGGTGACCGGCACGCTGGCCGGCGGGGTCGGCGGCAGGTTCGCTTGGGATTGCTCTTGCACTGGTTCTTCTTGGGACGCCATCAGGACCATCCTCCGTCGTGGGCGATGAACTGGCCGGTCACGAATCCGCACGTCCCGTCGAGGTAGGCGCAGCAGAGTGCGGCGCACTCGTCGACGGTGCCGAGACGCCCCATCGGGACACGGGCGACCGTCTTGGCCAGACCTTCGGGGGTGTCGGCCTTGTTAGCGGCGATGAATCCGTCGAAGTCCATGAAGTTGGTGCCGAGGGCGTTGACCTGGACTCCCTTGGACGCCATGTCCGCAGCCACGTTCTTCACCAGGTGCGTGGCACCGGCTCGCAGGGCGGAATACAGCGGGGCCGATGGCAGGACCCGGTTGCCGGCCGAGCTGGTGATCATCAGGATCTGTCCCTGGCCCTGTTCGATCATCGAGGGCAAGACCGCCTTCATGAATTGATAGGGCGCGTCGATCAAGCCGCGTTCGAGCGTGTGGAGATCGTCGGTGGTCGAGTCCAGGAACCGGCCGGTCACGATGTGGCCGGTGAAAGCGGTCGCTGCGTCGATGCGACCGAAGCGGTCGAGGCCGGTCCCGACGAGGCGTTCGGCGACGTCAGGGTCGGCCACGTCCCAGACACGTTCGGCGACGGCCACCGTGGCGCCGAGTGCCTCGAGCTCGTCGACGAGGCCTTGCTCGGGGTCACCGATGACGAGGTCGTGGCCCCTCCGGGCCATCTCACGAGCCAGAGGTGCACCGATGTAGAGACTCGTGTTGGCGATGAGCGCCACGCGTCGATGGCGGCCTTCGGTCGAGGATGAGGCAGTCATGTGGTCTCCATTGGTTCTGGTGGCGCGGTCTCGGCGGGCACGACGGTCACGGGGATGCCGTTGAGGACGGCGTTGCCCGACAGGGGGTCGAGGATGGATCCGTCGGTGAGAATGTTGCTGTTCACGCCCGGGCGGCCGGCGGCGACGCTCAGCTGCGCTCCCGGCACCCCGTGGCCCCAGCCATGGGGGAGGCTGACCACCGACGGGGCGATGTCGTCGGTGACTTCGACGGGGGCGACGACGGATCCTGCAGCGGACGTGATGCGCGCGTGTCCACCGTCGTGCACGCCCCAGTCGGTGGCGTCGTCGGGGTGGACCTGGAGTGTGCAGCGCTCGCGCCCCTTCACGAGCACGTTGACGTTGTGCATCCACGAGTTGTTCGACCGCAGGTGGCGGCGGCTGACGAGCACAGGGCCGTCGGCCGTCTCGGTGAGCGAGCGTTCCAGGCGCGCCACGTCCGCAGCGAGTGGCGCTGCGGCGAGCTCGACCCGTCCTGACGTGGTGCGAAGGAGTCCGGGGAGCTGCGGGGTCATCGGCCCGAGGTCGATGCCATGTGGGTTGGCTTCCAGCGTCTCCATGCTGAGGCCGTCGGGGCGAGCGCCGAAGTGGTCGCCGGCCCAACCAGAGCGCAGCATCGCCTCGAGTATGCGGTCGGCGGGGCTCCGGTCGCCGAGCTGGGCGCGCAGTTCGGCAACGTCACGTCCTTCCAACGCACGCCCGGGCTTGACGCATCCCCGCAGGACGGTGTCGAGGGTCATGTCGTGGATGATCTGTGGGTCGGCATCGGCGCCGAGGCCCGAGGCGATGCACGCCAGCCGGGCGATGATGTCCTCCTCGCGCGGGCCGTCGGCCTCGAACAGCGCCGGTGAGTAGTTGGCGATGTTGCGCACGGCCTGGCCGTAGAACGCGAGGTCGTAGTGGCTTCGCTCGAGCTGCGACGGCGGCGGCAGGATCACGTCGGCGAAGCGGGTGGTCTCGTTGAGATACGGGTCGACGGAGATCATCACGTCGAGCGAAGCCAGGGCGGCCTCGGTGCGGTCGCTGTCGGGGATCGAGCGAGCGGGGTTGCCGGCGACAGCGATCAGCGCTCGGATCTTGCCTGGCCCCGGCGTCTCGATCTCCTCGGGCAGCGCAGCAACCGGGAACTGACCGTGCACCTCCGGGTGACCGCTCACCCGAGTCGAGCGTCGGCCGGTGGTGAAGCCGCGGCCGGGTCCGTCCTTCCGGGGGCCGAGGTGAGCCGGGTGGGCCCACATCATGCCGCCGGGACGGTCGAGGTTTCCGGTGAGCGTAGTGACGACGTCGGTCAGCCACGAAGCCAGCGTCCCGAACGGCACGGTGTTCGTGCCGATGCGGCCGTAGACCGCTGCGGTCGGGGCGGTTGCGACCTCGCGGGCGATACGCCGGGTGATGTTCGGAGCGATCCACGTGGCCAGCTCCACCGCTTCGGGCGTGAACGGGGCGACCAGCGCCCGAACGTCGTCGACGCCGTCGAGGTGAGGGCCGGCATCGCCGGTGTCGACGAGCCCTTCCGCGAAGAGCGTGTTGGCGATGGCGGCGAGCCAGGCCGCGTCGCCGCCGGGCCGGATGGCGAGGTGCTCGTCGGCGGCCTTGGCTGTCTTGGTCCGGCGGGGGTCAACCACGACGATCTTGCCGCCACGGTCCTGAATGGCATGCATGCGCCCGGGGAAGTCGGGCGCGGTGGCGAGGCTGCCGTTGGACTCGTACGGGTTCGCGCCGAGCATCAGCAGGTAGTCGGTGCGGTCGATGTCGGGAAGCGGGAAGGCGAGCGGATCGCCGTAGAGGAACCCCGACGACGCGTGCCGCGGCATCTGGTCGACCGTGCCTGCCGAGTAGAGGTTCGGGGTGGCCACGGCTGAGATCAGCGCCCGGGCGTAGATCGTCGAGGCGTGATTGTGGACCGATGGATTGCCGTGGTAGATGGCCGCCGCCTCGCGACCGTGGTCCTTGAGGATCGGCATCAGGCGCCGCTCGACCTCCGTGAACGCCTCGTCCCACGACACCGGTACGTGGCGGCCGTTGCGCTCGACCATGGGGGATCGGAGGCGATCGGGATCCTCGTGCAGTTGCTTGAGGGTCGACCCCTTCGGGCAGATGAACCCCTTGGAGAAGACGTCGTCGCGGTCACCACGGATCCGCACGACACTGCTTTTGGAGGGACTGCCGCCCTCGACGGTCACCTCGAGCCCGCACGTCGCCTCACATAGCGGGCAGGTGCGAAAGTGGCGTGAGTGGTCCGTGGTCTCGTCGGCAGAGGTCATAGTTATTTCGTAAATTATGAAAATAGATACGACGCTTCAAGCTCGAGGGGCTTCCTCGTCTTCGGCTGATCTGGCCGCTTCGAGGTGAAGCGCGACGAAGCGTGTTCGTCTTCAGCGGGAGCGAGGCCGTCTTCGCGGATGTCGGCGGTCGTCTTCAGGCCGGAGCGGTTGTCGAAGTCCGGAGCCAGTGGCCGGCTGTCGTAGAGCACCAGCCAGAGGCGCATCAGGTGGCGCTTGCGGTCGTCGTCCTCCCAGTCCTCGAACTCGGTGCGGGAGTGGGCGATCGTGTAGTTGTTGATCAGGACGATGTCGCCTTGCTCCAGCCGGAACCGCACGTGGATGTCGGGCTCGGCGGCGATCTGGTCGACCAGCTTCAGCAGTTCGGACTGCTGCTCGGTGAGGTCGGGGCACTCGTCGAAACGACGCGCCGCGCTGCGGACGTAGCCGGAGTTGTGGCGCAGCGAGAGCTGGCCATCGGTGCCGACCGAGGCGAGCACGCGGGTGTAGAACGGCGCGCCGTCAGGGTGCTCCTCATCGCGGCAGTCGAAGTTGAACGGCTCATAGAACGTCTCGATCAGGTCGGGCCGTCGCTCGAGGACCTCGTTGTAGATCGTGTGTAGGGGAGCGAGCGCGCTGTCGCCGCCCGTCTTGGCGCTGCGGCGGCACATCAGGGCGAGCAGATCGGTCGAGGTGTCGGTGTGGAAGGGGAGTGCGACGCGCACTTGGTATCCGCGTGCGCTCGGATCATTACGGATGTCCTTGCCCGTGTCGCGGACGTGGGCGAGCAGGTGGCCACGGTCGCTCTGCTTCACGGGAGAGCCCATCTGTCGGCCCAGCGCGTAGTAGAGGAGCCCCACCTCGCGTTCGGTCCAGCCGTCGATATCGAGGCCGCGGATCACCACGAACCCGATGCCGTGCTTGAGACGAGTGAGCCAGTCGGCGACGGTGTCGGCGAGGCCGGGTAGCGGCGTCGACTCGGGGTCGATCGCTCCGAGTCCGACGCCCCGGTCGACGAGGTCGGAGCGCAGACGGGCGAGTACTTTGAGCTCGCGAGCGTCGAGCTCATAGGCGTAGTCGGCGGGCTCGAGTTCGCTGCCCCGCCACGCAGCGGGCCCGCCGAGTGGTTCACGGGCAATCGTGCGGTCGTCGTTCGTTCGGGTCATCTAATTTCGCACTCTATGAAAATATAGTGCTAGGTTCAACCCATGGACGTCATCTTGACCGGGACGGGTTCGCCGCTGCCGAGCGCCGATCGTGCTGGGCCATCGACCCTCGTGAAGGCGGGCGACACCAACATCCTGGTCGACGCGGGTCGTGGTGTCGTGATGCGGATGATGGCGGTCGGGGTCCGGCCAGACGATCTCGACGGTGTGATCATCACCCACATGCACAGCGATCACGTCTGTGCGCTCAACGACGTCATCACCACGCATTGGGTGCGGACGCGTGAACTCAAACCGCTCAAGATCTGGGGCCCGGTTGGCACTGCCCGCCTGGTCGAACGGACCCTCCTCATGCTCGAGGACGACATCGGCTACCGCACTGACCATCACGAACCGCTCGTCAACGGCCCGCAGGTGGAGGTCATCGAACTCGAACCTGGCGACTCGTTCGCGGTCAACGACGTCCAGGTGACGACGGCCGAGACCGCTCATGCGCCGGTCCACCCGACCATCGGCTTCCGGCTCGAGCGCGAGGGCGCGGTCGCCGCGCTCGTCGGTGACACGCTCCCGTGTGACGGCGTCGACGACCTCGCCGCGAACGCCGATGTCTACGTCCAGACCGTTCTCCGGAGCGACTTCGTCGAACGACTCCCCGGCCCGATGGCCCAGGACATCCTCGAGTACCACTCGAGTGTCGTCGATGCAGCGCAGACGGCCGCACGGGTCGGGGTGAAACGCCTGGCGATGACCCACATGGTCCCAGCCCCTACGCCCGAGCAGTACCCCGAGTGGATCGCACGGGCGGCCGAACACTTCGACGGTGAGATCATCATCGGCGACGACCTGACCACCATCACGGTCTGAGGAGACACAAGCAATGGCTTCGCCCACCGACGGCTTCCAGGGAACGATCGGCCGGACACTCGCGGACTCCGAACCCCATTTCGAGGAGTCGCCCCACCCCAAGCAGGGGTCGCCGAACGTGGTGTTCATCCTGTTGGACGACACCGGCTTCGCCCAGTTCGGCTGCTACGGGTCCGACATCGACACGCCGAACATCGACGCGCTCGCGGCAGGTGGCGTGCAGTTCACCAACTTCCACGTCACGCCGGTGTGCTCGCCGACGCGAGCGGCGCTGCTCACCGGGCGCTCCCAGCACGAGGTCGGCATGCGGGGCCTGGCCGGGTGGGTCACCGGCTTCCCGAATGCGCTCGGGCACGTCTCGAATGCCGCCGCCACGGTAGCCGAGGTGCTTCGTGACGAGGGCTATGCCACGTTGTGCGCCGGGAAGTGGCACCTGGCTCCTGGGACCCATGTGTCGGCCGCTGGCCCGTTCGATCAGTGGCCGCTGGCCCGAGGCTTCGAGCGCTTCTACGGCTTTCTCCCGGGCGAGACCGATCAGTTCCACCCGGAGCTCGTGCGTGACAACACCCACATCGATCCGCCGGCCACGCCAGAGGAGGGGTACCACCTCTCCGAAGACCTGGTCGATCAGCTGTTGTTGATGATCAACGACAACAAGGGTCTGCGCCCGGATCGTCCGTTCTTCGCCTACCTGCCGTTCGGGGCGACCCACGCCCCCCATCAGGCGCCCGACGGGTACCTCGAGAAGTATCGGGGCCGCTACGACGCCGGCTGGGACGTCGTCCGCAAGCAGTGGTTCGACCGCCAGGTCGAACTCGGCGTGATCGATCCCGACACCATGCTTGCGCCCCGCAACCCCGGCGTGGAGGCATGGGAGGACCTCTCCGAGGCGCAGCAGCGGTTCGCCGCGCGACTGCAGGAGGCGTTCGCTGCCTTTCTCGACCACACCGACGACCAGATCGGCCGGTTCGTCGACGGGCTGCGCGACATGGACGAGCTCGACAACACGATTCTCGTTCTGCTCACCGACAACGGCGCCTCACAGGAAGGCGGCGCAGCCGGGACCTGGCACGAGTTCCGCCACTTCAACGGCCTCCATCAGCCCGCCGAAGAGGCGGTCGAGCGCATCGACGACATCGGTCGTCCCGGCAGTCACACCAACTACCCGTGGGGGTGGGCCCAGTGCGGCAACTCGCCGTTCCGCTGGTACAAGACGCTGACCCATGAGGGCGGGGTCCACGTGCCGATGATCGTGCATTGGCCGACCGGTCTCGGCGACGATCGTGCCGGCACCAAGCGCGACCAGTTCGCGTACGTGTCCGACATCGTCCCGACGATCTACGACCTCCTGGGCATCACTGCGCCGGACACGTACCGGGGTGTCGAACAGATGCCCGTGACCGGTCACTCGTTCGCCTCGGTGCTCGACGACGCGAACGCACCCGCGACCAACACCAGGCAGTACTTCGAGTTCGGTGGAAACAGGGCGCTAGCCACCGAGCTTGATGGTGTCTGGTGGAAGGCCGTGACCCGCCACACACCCGGCGTCGCGTTTGAGGACGACCGCTGGGAGCTGTTCGACCTCTCCGCCGATCCTTCGGAGTGCCACGACCTCGCCGAGGCCGAACCCGAGCGGCTCGCACAGCTCATCGACCTCTGGTGGGAGGAGGCAGCTGCGCACAACGTTCTCCCGCTCGACGAACGGCGCCTCGAACTGTTCATCCCGCGCATTGGCGATCATGAGATCCACCGCCCGACGCGGCGCTACACCTACCGGCCGCCGATGACCCGCATCCCGACCCGCACGGCCGCCTCGCTGACCGACGCCCAGGTCGACGTCACGGCCCGCACGACTGCCACCGACGGCGACGAAGGCGTGCTTATCGCGACCGGCAACACCTCGTGCGGATTCTCGTTGTTCGTCCAGAACGGCCGACTCGTAGCCGACTACAACGCGTTCGGCGAACACACGCTCGTCGAGTCGACCGTCGATGTCCCGGCCGGCGATTGCGTGTTAGGCGTGCATCTGGAGCGCGACGCCCGAAGCGGTTGGCTCGAGGTGTCGATCGATGGCGCAGCGTGCGGTCGGGCCGACATCCCGGTGTATCTGTCGACGTTCACCTCTACCGGGATCAGCCTCGGCATGGATCACGGCTCACCGGTCTCGGGTCGCTACGAGGCTCCATTCCCGTTTACCGGAACGGTTCACGATGTCACCATCCAGCTTCCCGGCGGGTCCGACCCCGAGGTCGACATGGCTGTTGCTCGGGCTGAGTGGGCTCGTCAGTGATCGCAACGGCTCAGGCGTAAGCTTGTCGACAGGATGGCCCCCCGAAGCGGTTCGTTCCACGTGTCGACGCTCATCGAAAGAAAGCGAAGAGCGCCGCCCGCGCTTCCCGGAAGAAACCGGCTCGCTTTGCGAGAGAATCCACTGGATTCTCTTCATCCACTGATCGGTCAGGTGTCGCGATCGACGACGAAGTCGGCCAAGGCCCGCAGCGCCGCCCGGCTCCCGTTGACATCGGGAAGGGTGTCGATCGCGTGGAGGGCCTCCTCCAGGAGTCGTTCGATCTCTTCCCCGACTTTGCTGACGGCACCCGTGTCGATCATGACCTGCTGGATGGCGGCGACATCGGCATCGCTCGCCGACGGACCGACACGATCCAGCACCGAACACTGCGATGCCGACGCCGCCTCGCGCGCGAGGGCGAGCATCACCGTGGGCTTGCCCTCGCGAAGATCGTCGCCGACGGGTTTCCCCGTCTTCGCGCTGTCGCCGAATGCGCCGAGCATGTCGTCACGCAATTGGAAGGCGATGCCGAGCGGCATGCCGTGGGTGGTGAGCGCGTCACCGAGCTCGGGCGAACCTGCCATCGCGGCGCCGAGTTGCAGCGGTCGCACGATCGTGTATCCGGCGGTCTTGTTGGCCACGATCGTGCGGGCCATGTCGGCAGTCACGTCACCCTTCGCCGTGCCGATGACGTCGAGGTACTGGCCGAAGTTGAGTTCGGTGCGCAGCCGGTCCCAGACCGATCGGGTCGCCTCATCGACACCGCCCATCTGACGGTCGGCCATCACCATGGCGATATCGCCGACCAGAATCGCGGCGGCCTCACCGAAGCGTCGGTCCTCGCCGTTCCAGCCGCCAGCTTGATGCCGCTCGATGTAGCGGGCCCAGACGGTGGGAGTGCCGCGGCGGGTCGGTGATCCGTCCATTACATCGTCGTGAACCAGTGCGAAGGCCTGGAGGAGTTCGACCGCGCAGCAGCCGGCCAGCGCGCCGTCGCTGGTCGGGTCACCGCCGCCGGTGACGAAACCCCAGTGGCAGTAGGCGGGACGGATCCGCTTGCCGCCTCCGCCGACGAACTCGGCGAGATCGGTGAGTGGGCGCTCGATCATGGGATCGAGATCGCGCCATGTCGCGATCTCCGCCGCGAAGATCGCCTCGAGCGCCGCCGTGGTGCGGTCGGCAACCTCGGTGAGTTGGCGAGGGGCGTTGCTCATTCGTCGCCGTCGTCGAAGAGCGTGTCGACTCCCTCGGTCGGCTCATCGAGCGAGGCGACCACCTTCTCGACCTGAATGCGAGCATTCCCGATGCGGTCGCGGCACAGCTGGATCAGCGCCGAAGCCCGCTCGACCTTCGCAGCGAGGACATCGACATCGAG
>Ga0255760_10000948_pt1 | contig 28574 bp, 48 predicted proteins | sample 071ome_25_FD_179960 | JGI IMG/M metagenome (GOLD analysis project Ga0255760, IMG submission 179960) | Coastal salt marsh microbial communities from the Groves Creek Marsh, Skidaway Island, Georgia - 071410BT metaG (version 2) | ecosystem: Environmental > Aquatic > Marine > Intertidal zone >...
TAGAACCCGCTGTTAATTGCGCCCACTGTTTCCATGCTGGCAGGATTGAACCCTTAATACGTGATGCAAACTGCTCTAGTGCTGTTACGGCTGTGGAGTCAAATACATGACGGTTCTTTTCTTGCCCAGGTGAATAGAAACGAAAGGTTTCACGTTGCGGTGCTACAAAGTCATAAGTCTCTTGGTGCAGAGAGCGAGCTTCATCGTAGTTCTTACGAGCGCCATTGAAACGCTTCAATAGGTCATCTACTGACCCTAAATCCTGTAAAGGCATATTAGCCTCCTAGCTTGGCTGGTTTGGCTTGTACGCCTGTTTCACTGGTAGCAAGTAGTGAAGCTCGTGAGCCACCCTTAGCGGCTGTTGCCTTTCTACGCATAGCCTCATCCTCTGCTTCTGCCGCTCGTAGACTCTCTTTCTGTCGCTGCTTCTCTAACTGGGCTTGTTGCTCTCTTGCAGCTCGTTTAGCTTCTTTTGCTCCTGGTGCAATTACACTACTCATGTCTTAACCTCTTATATAACTGGTATGGCGTCCAGATAAAGAACGCTTTGATCCCTAGTGCAGCCTTGCATATATCTACACAACTAAGCATAGAAAGATGGTGTATTTTGCCCTTCTCGCTATGCTCCACCTTAATAGTGACTATCTTAGCATTCTTTCCAGCGTAATCCCTAACTGTTGGATACAGGTCTTTTGGCTCTGTTTCAAACTCTAAGCCGGATCTGCGTTGGTTAACTACCGTCCAGTAGTGGCCGCCTCTCGATGATTTGACCACATAACAGTGTTGGAACTCAGGATGCAGAAACTTGAATATCCAGTGCTTATAGTTGGTCTGTTCAAATACCACATGAACCAAGTCATTAGCATGATGTGTATCCATTAGAATACACTCCAATTGTCTGCTTGAACTGGTGCAGCCCAGTTAGTATTCGAGTCTCTATGTGATAACGCAAAGTACCTAAACGCATCTGCATAGTGTGAAGCCCAGTTGTGTAGCGGCTTGGTTTTGAATACGCCTTTCTGATCATCATATTCTTTACGATACGATCTAAGCGCTCTCAACCCATCTACACAGTTAGTTTTGTCAAACCAGCATCTAGGCATAATAGCTCTAGCCGCTTGAATACCATCATCAACTCCAACATTAGGCGCAATCTGAAAGCTAATACCCATAGTTCGAGCGGTTTCTAATCGACTCTTACCTGAACCTAGCTCTCTTACTGCAATATCATGTGGTGCGTAATGCTGACCCATAATAGCTTGATGTTTATCTCGCCAATCATGAATGTAATTAATGTAGTGCGCTAATCCTTCGCCTTGGTTCTCATAGCTATGTAGAACTCTAATCTCATTGGCTACGGTCTGAACAAACCAAATAGCAGTTGCATCAGATACACCTAAATCCCAGTAAGTGTTGACAGGGAATCTAGGCTCTACAGGAACATTAGTTACTTGGTCAGGGTTAATGTACTTAGACCAGTAAGCACCTTCTTTGTTGGCTACTGGCTCACCCTCCCAAATATGCTGGTACAAAGTCTCGTTCAAAGACTTCATGTGTAACCGCTCTTTTTCCAGCTCTTGTGGGAACCAAGGATTCTCTGAGTAATTAACTTTTACAACGTATGATTCTTCTGGTGGGTTAACAACAAACCGTTGGTAGGTATCGTCCATCTCATCACTAGGGTTAAAGCTAACCCATATTTCTGATCCAGGCTTACGAATGGTGGGTATTAATGTATTCCATGATGTCGCTGTCATCTGATCAGCCTCTTCACACCATACAATATCAATACCTTCCATACTTTTCACTTTAGAGATATTAGACTTCAAGCCTTCGAAGATAAACCGTGAGCCATTCTTACCTAGAATCTGAGTAGCCTGTATATCAAACTCACTCTCTACGCCTAAACGGTAAATGGTGTCAGACAATAATTGCAGGCATGAATCCAGAATAGACTTCTGAATCTCACGTGCACATAGAATACGAGTAGGTTTCTCTAATGACTTGATAACAAGTAGTTGAGCGATAGTCCAAGACTTGCCTGAACCACGCCCACCATACGCTACTTTATATCTTGCTGGCTGTAGAAAGCCTGTAAACTGCTTAGGAATCTTTACTTGCTGAAGCATCTACTACCTCAATTTTAAAGCCTGTTACTTGGCCTTCATCATCTATAGTAGTTAGCTCTGTAGAGCGGAGATCAGGCAGTATCTTGCCTAACAAAACTTTGGCGGCATTTACTTGTGATTGCGTCATTATTTCGTCATCACTAAGTGCATGTTTTGTAAGGCGATTAATAAGCTGACTTGCCTGTATTTTCTTGCGGGTGTTTTCATCATGCGATATGCGATTTCTTGCAGCCATGTAGACCCCTATACGAAATACTTAACTAGACCAATTAAAACCAATACACCAACTGTAATTAGTAATGGTGTGATTTGGCTTTTGTTCCAGTAATCGTTATAGCCTTGAATCTTTTTCATGACTCACCTACTTATACTTTTGCATATCTTTTTTGCCAGGAGTCCACATGCTATACCCAAACTCTGCTAAATGATTGCCTTGGCCTGTTAATGACGTGATCTTAACGAATGCCTTTTCTACGTTCTCTAGTCGTTCCTCTAATGCCTTGATGTGCTCCTCAGCATTGTAACGAGGTTTTCGTGTTTTCTTTTCTGTATCAGTTGATGATAATTCTTGGTCCATTTCGCTTCTCCTGTAGGGTTCGTTCAGCGATTTTGATTTTTTCGTCAATTAATATTGCAGACGTTCTAGCCTTTGCACCTTCGATTACTAACTTTCGTAAGTGTTCGAACATGATGCGCCCTTCTTTACCGCCTTTAGAGCATATAAAAGCCAGCTCTTGAAGCATCTCTGCTGCTTTGTCTGGCGTATCATCAATTAGGCAATCTGTTGCCTCTTTGATTAAGTTATCCATCTTAATGTCATCATTCATAGAAATTTACTAATCATTCTTTTGTGATCTGAAGTATTGAAATATAACCAAACGAGCTACCCACTTGAGCAGTAGCCTGTACACCACTTGATTTTAGCGCAGCACCCGCAACACTGTTAAAGTACACTTGCCCTGGTGGTGTCAATTCAGCATCAAGAGAAAGAGTTGATCCATCTACTGTGTAGTCTGTCACCTTTGTACCTGATGTATCAGCTCGACTTGCTGTTATGCCTACTGTGTACAAGGCTGTATCTTCCAACGGTAAACCGGAAAGGTCAACAGTCATAGTATTGCCCGAACTGGCAAACATAGAATCAGTTAAACAGTCATTATTAAACAAACTTACCGTAGTGTTTGTAGGGTCTGCTGTATTCCCTCTTCCTACCGTATTTATAGATGTTGCACCACTTAACGACAAAGAAGATCCAACAATCTTAGAATAGTCAGAATTTCTGAGGTCAGTAATGGTCAAGTTGCCGCCTATTGCGTTTGATCCTGAATCTCTAGTCATTAAAGTTTCATTACCGAACTCAACAACTAGGTCAGTAACTACGTTTGTATCTTCTGCTGTTTTAATAATAAAAGGCGCTGCTGAATCCACATGATACTGTCTGATTAGATTTTCAAGAACAGGGTCTGGGTGAATTCCATCCGGCTCTAAGTTTGCTTGATTATCAAATACAAATTGATACAGGAACCAGTCTATATCGTTATACTCAGATTGTAGTTGATACATAAATGCGTCATTGTAAGGCTGAGCTGGGTTTGAGGCAGGGGGGATACGATAAGATATATCGCTCATCATTATCTTAAAACCTGCCGCCTTAATGTCATCCAACATCGAGCGCATGTTAGCTTCCATTGTAGCCGCCCCGCCAGGGTAAGGGCCATCCCTACTAACATCATTACCGCCCCAATGGATAACAAACAGCGTTTTGTCTGCATTGGCTTGAAACTCAGTGATAATAGCTGGAAGTCTAGTGATCATCTGAGCTGTATCATCACCGCTTGTAGCTCTCTCATGAACATCAACAATAGCGCCACTATCTAACCACTTTGATTCTGTATCAGACGTATCAGAAAACGATTGTTCCATTATCGAAGCACCAAATACAACAATATCAGTGATGTCGAGTAACGAACCGCTTAGCAATGACTTTGCTAGCTCGCTTGTTAGGCGTTCCACTAACGGATTAATTAAACTCATATTAAATCCTAAGCAAAGAGAACTTAGCATCACCCGTTAAAGTAACAGTTAAGCTACACTCTGGTAGTTTAATTGAGTTGGTCGCATTTGTAGTCCATGCTGCATCATCAATATTCTGAGCTGGTAAACCATCGACAGAATAAGACAGAGTGACCGACCCAGAAGTCATAGATGCGGTTGCGACATACTCACCCTTGAATACAGCTTGTGTACTTGTTGTATCAAATAACATGGGAATCCTCCTATTTGTTTACAGCATTATACCACACATAAAAAAGGACGCTAATTTGGACCCTTTGGCTCAAACATTTCCTTCAAAGCTAAATACAACTTTCTTTCAGCTTCCTTGTGTTGCTCTAATGTCTTTGACTGGTGGTGTGTTTCAAAGCTCTTTGCTAGATCGTTATTCTTCATCAACTCATCTGATAACCACTTAACGTCCACTGTTGTTAATAACATACTTCCTCCGACACTCAGCACATAAACCTTCTATCAGTTCGTGATAGTGGCCGCATAGATCGCATTCACCCATATCACCCTCCTTATAGTGGTAGTTCTACGTTTTTGTTTTTATGCTTCATTCTGCCACCCCTGATACACCAAGCATCAACAAGCAATCAGATTCCATTTCCTTGATTACTGTTTCAATGGTTTGTTTTGAGCCATGATAACTTGTTGGTAAATCCATTTCTTGAAGAACATACACATTAGTGCAAAAACTGCGTGTGACATGATCATAACTAACAATATACTTTTGCTGTCCAGCTTTGTTCCAATCACACACCCAACCCTGTTCAGCGTTCAGTTCCGCGATTCGATCAAGAACGCGCACGGTAGCCAGTTTTTGGTCGAGCGCGGCCTGTGCTTCTTCTTTGGTGTGGTAGAAGTTGGCGAGTGCAAACAAGTGATTGTCTGTGCTGGAATTTTCCCAATAAGGCGAAAAAACCCCAGTTGATTCGCTAACAACCCAGTATTTTTCGCAAATTCCAGGCTTCCAACGACCTTTTGATTTAGGTTTGTCATCCGGCATAGCATCTAACTTAGCTTTAAATTCATCAATCTGCTTTTGTAATTCTGCTTTTGTTGTCATTCTCTAACCTCGCAATCATCTTTCTTATCTTGTATCTATCTACTAGTGATAGAAGCGGTTTATGTGTTGTTTTTAAGGATGGATTAGTAATCTTTATAGGTCACTTCTCCTTTTGAATAATTGCACTCAATTGAACCTCACCGTTAGGCTTTGGCTCCTTATATAAAATACGAACTTGCTTTCCATCTTCTAATAACTTCTTTAGCTTTGATGGTTTTCTCACTAACTGCGTGATTGTCATTTCTATCATAAATCCTCCTTACATGATTTATACTAGCAAACGGTTTGCTTTTATGCAAATAAAAAAGCCCCTGATTGGAGGGGCATAAATAAAAGGATGATTGCGTTATGGAGAGATTGCTATTTACTCATAGCTGAGAGATTGCGATCACCACCTTATAGGGTTGGTTAATCTGTGTCGGGTATTTCCTGTTAGCGGTTTTAGAATAGACTACCTAATAAAGTAAAACAAGGTCGCAATTGCACCTGATACACCAGAACCGATAACTAGCCATGCTAACTTAGTTCCAATGCTTAATACGTGAGAGTTAGATGTGATACGAAGCTCTAAGCGCTTTTGGTTCTCTTCTAGCTTGTCGATCTTACTACCAAACCGCTGCATGGTCTTTTCTGTTTGATCGTGCTTCTCTTCTGATCTGGTTGTCTGTCGCACCAACTCAGTCATAGCGTCAGCTAACTTTGAGATACTGTTTTCAATCCTTACATTAGCTTCTTTTAGCGCTTTAAACTCTTCACTACTACTCATCATCAAAATGCTCTAGTTCTCGTTTAATAACCGTCTTAATAATCCAGATGGCGGTTGATAATGACACGCTGAACATTACTGCTAGACATATTCCGAGTAATTCTCTGCTTACGTCCATTAATGCCTGCTCCTCTAATCACGCTTAGCAGTAATCCAATGTCAGCAATTAACATAAAATAGCTATAGGTGTTATAAATACTTATACGTCCTATTAGCTCCTCAAATGCCACTAAGAAACAGAATATCATAATAGCAAACTGAATTATTAGGCATAATGCAGCCTTTTCATAAGTAGTGATGCTTATCACCCCTAGAAACACAACGATAACCCAGGCTTTAGAGGCCATTGCCACAAAGAACCACGGATCAGGGAACAAGAATAAAAATACTGCTGATAGGATGAAGTCTACAAACATTAAGAATGCCGTATATCCATTCCTCCCTATAGCCGCAGCATAAACCGCAGCTATAAAGAACATCAGAAACAGAATAGCATCAATCATTTCTTGCGATTCTTGCTAGGTTTTGGTTTTGATGTGTATTGATTTTTCTTAGCTGGTGTTTTTTTAGCAGCCATTTTGCAGCCTCTTCTGATTGGTTGATTTCGTGCAGTATAACAACTGATAGCCAGATGGACAAAATACCTAGTAGTGATAGTCCTATGATGCTTTCCATTACTTGGACTTCCACTTAGCTATGCCACCCTCAATGAAACCGCCACCGAAGTAAAATGTCACAATGGCAAACATGATCTCACCTATGTAAAACTCGCTTATGACCTGTTTAGCCTGATCAATATCCGCTTGACCAGCTAGCGTCATACCTAACACAAGCACAAAGCACCCGATAAAGGTAAACGTAAAGATCAATGCTAAATACCGTTGAGCCACCTTAAACGGGGCATAGGCGTTAATTAGATCAATCTTTGCTTTAGTCTTAGCTTCGATCTCTTCTTCTTTGCTGGTGTGCATGTCATCAATTAAATCAATGCCTGATTTGATAATGTCACCAGAACCTAGAATCTTTCCAATAATTGCTGGAATCATTTTTACTCTCCTGGCTTATAAAGCTCAAAGTGTGGACCATCGAAAAAGCCGTTAAAATCCCCACCCCACTTAACTTTGTGATCAATCAATCCCAAACTGTACAGCTCGTCTGCGATCTGAAAAATACGCCCTGCCAGAATAGTGAATGCCTTCTTATCATTCCAATCAATCGGATAAGGAGCGGCATCAACCGCCATAGAAGGCTGTGAATTGTGTTTAGAGTTAGGCCATAGCACCTTGGTTGTATTAGCTCTGAACGCTGTGTCCTGTTCTTTCTCTGTTCTGTGCCCACATAGAATAGAAATATCTGTGTACTGGATAGCCACTTCAAATATCTTTTGTAAGTCTGGGTGGCATGATTCCAGCCTAGTCTTACTTGTTATTCCGTATCTATAGCTCACTGTATAAACCCCTCTAAACAGATCATCAGAATTAAAATGAAAAATAACCAGCCGTTAGACATAGCCCATCTCTTCCCACATATCAGCAAAATCATCAGGATTTCGAATGTCTCGCTGCCTTGATTGGTGTGATTCAATCGCTCGTCTTTGTGCGGTCTTTTCCGCATTTGCTTTAGTTTTCTTGGCCTCAACGCGTTCTGCCTGTGTTTCGGTAAAAATTAGATTCTTTAGTCTTGGATGCTCCATATAACCCCCTAAACAAATAATCCTAAGATAGCTCCCAATGGAGCAAAGAAGATACCCGCGACACGAGCAAGCATTAGCCCTGTTGATTCACCACCTTGAATAAGCTCAACAATGTTTAAACCCCACCCAAAGACACCTACAACCATCAAGGCAACCCAAAACATAACAGCTAAACTATCTTTCATAATCTCTCCCCAATTTGACTTGTTCGGTAATTCCGAACAACTGATTATTTCTTAAACTTAACCGACTTGATTACTCCGAATATGCCAACAAATAAATCCTTATTAAACGACTTGAACGGTTGTACTACCAGTTGATCACCATGTTCAAATTTAATAATTATTTCTCGGCCTGTTTCGTTAGTTAGCATCATTTTTTATTCTCCATTCGCAGCGAATAAACGCCATCTTTAATCCCTTCACCTTCAACCCAAATACAGCCAGCCTTCACCCACTCGCCAACTGTCTTTGGTGTGCGGTTAATCTTTCGTGCAAAAGCTGCTAGATTTCCGTCATGGTTTACGTTTATGTAGTGTCTTAGTGTTACTGCTTTCATTTTTTGTCCTTCTGAATCAGCCATCGCCATCGCCATCGCCATAGCCATCGCCATCGCCATCGCCATAGCCATAGCCATCGCCATCGCCAGAGCCATCGCCATAGCCATAGCCATCGCCATAGCCATAGCCATCGCCATCGCCATCGCCATAGCCATCGCCAGAGCCAGAGCCATCGCCATAGCCATCGCCAGAGCCATAGCCATCGCCATCGCCATAGCCAGAGCCAGAGCCATCGCCATAGCCAGAGCCTTTCATATCCGTTTTAGTTAGGCTTTCCATTCGCTTACACCTTCAATAATATCCTTTGCTGTTTTTGTACAAGGGATAATCTCAATAACTTCAGTCAATGTAATGCTTGAAATTGGAGCAGGAAATTTACATTGGTCCGGCTTGGAAATGCCTTCACCTGCAACTTGCGATAATGACGCAGCACCCTGCCAATACCAAAGGCGGCGAGTATTTTTTAATACCACTTCCATTCCTTCACGCGAAACAAGATAACCCGCATGAACACCAGCAGAACGAGTGCGAACTACAACATAGTCACCTTCTGGTTTTTCAATCTCACTTACTGAATCTTTAGGTACATAAAGAACGCCATTCATTTCAATTTCATTAATTTTTGTACTTTCCATTTTTATATCCTGCTTAGTTGTTTTCTTAATTTCTGTATATAACCATAACAGCTTTCGTTAATAAAGCAAACGTTATTTGTAATTATTTTCTAATTCTTTGCATTTATCCCGATACTTCTTCCTGATTCCTTGTATCTGCTCAATTGTTAATTTCAGTGGATCGTGCGGACCTTCCAGCCAATCTATAGCCTCTTGCCCTATCTTTCTTACCAGATTGATTCGGTAATCAACTATGTTTCCTGATTTATGGTTATTACACACACTGCATTGCTTATGACAGTTTAACTCTTCAAACCTTAATTCAGGATTAGCGCCAACCGTTCTGTAATGCCCTGCGTGATACTGCCCTTGGTGATGGCGACCGCAAGATATACACGGCTCGTCTTTATCTCTTAATCGAATAAACTTATTAAACTCAGCTTGTGCTAACTTCATCCATTCGGATTTAGTCATTAGCTTTTTCTTGCGCTCCTTTAGCTCCTTGGCTTGCTTCTTAGCCTCTTTCTTTCTTGCGTATTCAATCCCACACTTAGGGCTGCACACCAACTGAGTGCTAACCCAAGGCGTAAACTCAGCTTTACATTCGTTGCACTTCTTTGGTTTAGGCTTACGCTCCATAATGATTCATCTCTTTTCTGCTATTGGCGTTCTGACTTCTCCAAACCTCTACCCGCTTCTCTGCTATGGTCATTCTCCATCTAAGGCTTTCTGACTGCTCTATAGCCTGCTTTAGCCCTTCTAATAGCTCTGTATACTCTTGATGTGAATAAGCGTAGGATTCGCGCTCCTGACCTGTTTTAAGCCCTTTCTGTTCAGCCTCTACCATGAGTAGTGCTTTCTTAGATTTACGAAACTCTTTCAGGTACTCCGCTTCTGCTTTGGCTTTTGCATAGTCATCTACAGAGTTGCGCCAGTCGTTGATTAGTTTCTCGATGTTCATTTAAGCCCCTTGAATATGTGCGCTATAACATCAACCGTCCAACCATTACCTAATGCCTTATAGCACTGAGAATTACTAACACCTTTATTTTGAACATAACTATCAGGTAAAGTTTGTAACCGTTCGCATTCTGTTATGCTGTAACGCCTAACAACATCAGGATCGATTACTAGAATATCCATATCTGAATGATTGCCACCCGAATTCGCCCCGCCTGTCAAGCATGAGGCTTTTGATTGATTGAATTTAACTTTCAATCTTTTGTCAGTTTTAAAATATGGAACAACAGAATCTTTATAAACAGTAGTCAAACAGTTAGCCTTACCGTCAGCTCTTACTTCTAAATACTGGCTTATAGGTATATTTTTATTGTAATCCTCTCTTTTCCTAAGATCGTTTAATCTTCCTCCGACTATCCGTGCGCCTAATCCGCATGAATCAAGATCAGGTTGTAAAATATCAGAAAGCACAACACCCTTATCTTCTGGCTGTCCAAACTCCCAATTAGCCCAGTAGTAACGTTTCCTCTCTTGCGCTGAAACTAACAAGCTATTGATAAAGACAGGTTCAACGCCTAATAGATTAGTAATTACATCAAGGTATTCTTTTTTCATGCGTACATTCTCAAGCATGAATTTAACGCCAGGATTAACCGCTTTGATATGGTTAAGAATATTTAGATACTCAAAGAATAATGCGCTTCTAGGGTCGTCAAAAGCTAACTGCTTACCTGCAAAACTAAACCCTTGACATGGTGATCCGCCAATTAATAAATCAATACTAGCCCAGTCAATATTCCATTCTCGCCACTTGGTAACATCACCTAGCTGTATAGTGTTTGGATAGTTAGCCTGCGTAACCTTGATAGCGTATTTATCAACCTCAGCCGCATAGTAATTACTAACTTTAAATTCAGCTCTTTCTAGTGCGACTTGCCCGCAGCTTATGCCATCAAATAAACTCAATACATTCATCTTCTCAACTCCCGCTTTAACTGATTACGCTCTTTATACAAACTCTTAACCGATGCTCTTAGCTGTTTATTCTCGTTTCTTAATCGGCTTATCTCTAAGTGTTGTTGTGTTATTTGCTGGCTGTCTTTCTTTCTGTAGTGTTCTTGTGTGTCCATCATGTTAAAAGTCCTCTGAGCTAATTGGCCTGTTGTCTTCTACTTCACTTAATCTCTTGATTCTATCTGCATGAACATCACGAAAAACACCACCCTCAAGCGATAGATAACCCGTACCAGATTTACCCCAACGATTAAGTCTTACTATCGCCTCTGTTAGCGCTGGATCATCACAGTTTTCGTTATAAACACCTTCTCTATACAACCCAACCCATTGATCACAATCCTGCTCAATCTGCCCTGTGTCCCTTCCGTCACTTGGAAATGGGCGCTTATCCGGCCTACCTTCTAGCTGTCTATTTAGCTGAATCAGAAGCAACACAACGCATCCTAATTCTTTAGCTAGGTTTTTAAGCCCTTTAGTAATCTTCCCATAGGCCAAATCATTTCTTTCTGCTTTCTCGCCTTCCATTAAAGTCAGATAATCAACGCAAACTAAATTAACAGGCTGCTTTCTGTGAAGGTTTCTTACTTCACGCTGTAAGTACCCAATTGTTATTCCTGGCTTCTCGCACATATAAATGTTTTTGCCTGCCAGCCTTTTAGTTCCAGCACCTACATTGGCGCTTGTCGCTTCATCCCATATCTTGTAAAGATCGCCCATTGAAGCGCTTGATGTTGTAGCAAGCATTCGCTCGTAAGCTGATATATTTGGCATCTCAAGATTAAACATAGCTACGGTCTTATCTTGTTGTGCAAAGTGATCTGCCATTCTTGCCAAGAAACTTGTTTTACCCATCTTTGGTCTTGCGCCAACCACAAACAAAGAACCATCAGGTATATATGCCGGAGCCAATACTTCATCAAGTGATGGTATCCCTGTCGTGTGACCTGTAATTTCACCATTCTGTCTTTTCTCTGCCAGATCAACCCAATCCCTTGCTACATTCTTAATGTGCTTTAAGCCCGTCTCGTCCGTTTCTAGCGTGTTTTCCTTGATGTTGTAGATTAGGCTATCAAGCATCCCTAAACGCTGCGAGATCGTCCCTGAGTCCCTATCCTTGATGTTTTGAATGGCCTCAAACAATTTTCTTTCTGCGTAACGCTCTATTGATTGATCTCTAACGATGGTTGCATATTCGACCAAGTTATCATTTAGAACGGTTTCTTCTGTCATGCTGGCTAGTCGAGCCATGCCTCCATAAAGATTGTATTCCTCTATCCCTTCTAGTCTCGAGTCAACAATAAAAGGATCAAAGCCTTTTCCCTTTGAATTTAAATCACAGATAGCTTTATAAACTAATCGTGCAAATTCATTCTGGAAGTTTGCTGGCTTCAAAGTATTTAGAATTTTGTAGGCTATAGGCGAATCTCCTGTTTCAAGAAGAATTAACCCACCAATTACCCTTTCTTCTGCTTCGTTTTTATTCTCCATTGGTAGCCACCGCATCCTTAACTTCTGCATAACAACGATCTGAAATGAAGTAATCAAACTTACAGATTCGAGTATTGCCTTGGTTGGTTTGGTAGGCTTGAGTCATCCATTGGCAATGATGGTTTATTGCGTCTAAATAAATCGAGAATCGCTCTATTGTTAGTTTGTTCTTCTTAACAAAGTTTCTCAGTTTTGTTTTACGTGAGTCCGTAAGAGTTCCGACTCTTGTATTGTTTGGTAGCTTCTCGTGATAAAGATCAATATACGACTTATAGTCAAACTTAACCTTTTTAACTTCCTTTCCTGATCCTTTCTTAATAAGAAATTCAACCGCATTAGAATAAGACCTAGACTCTGACTCCATAAGTTTTCTTACTAATTCATCAGCTTCCTTACTGATTGTTATCGCCTTGTTAATCTTCATACGCCCCATTCCTCTTTTCTGCGCTTCATTAATTCAAGGTATCGCTTATAAGCGCCAGTCTTATGCTGGCTGAACCCTAAACCTTTGCACCAATAGTCATTTCTCAATAAAGACTTACAAACTCTTCTCCAGCTTGGAACATCACGCTTATTCTCTAGCGCCAAATCTGCCTCATCTGGTATCCCTTCCTTATATCCTCTTTCTTCCCACCATCGACAAAATAATAAAATCTTATTCTCGTAATGCTCTTTTGTTTGTGGAGGCATAGACTCAATAAGCATGTTTGCAAAAGACTTCCATGTATGGCCTTCAGGCTTTTGAATTTTGTGATACCCGTTAATATTTCCATTCTCTTGAATATACAAAGCACCTGAATTAGCACCACTTACCCTAGATACAATCTTGCACCATGTTTCAGGCTCAATTAAATGAAACAACCACAACCCTCTGCGCTGATCATCGCCGTATGGCTGGCATATACGCTGCTGGTGGATTGTAAGACCCGCTTTGTGCATCCAATCATAAAGCTCGTTATGACGCTTCTCTGGAAATTTAGCGTGGTAAATCCAGATATCCTCAGTTTTCCAGTCATAGATTGGGTAGACGTTAAAAACATTATCAGTAACTTTAGTAGTCCACTGAAGATTGTCTTTAGTTATCTTTGATGTACTGGCAATGGTTCTGAATCGGTTTAATGATTCATCTGTGCGAATGCCAACCATGCAAGCAGTAGATTTGCCTTCTGAATACCACTCACCAAATAACGGTACAAAATCCTCGAACTCCATGCCTTTTTCAAAGAAATCGAAATACTCTTCTGAATGAATAGCGTCACTAGGAAGCTCTCTTATCCAATCATCCTTTCTGTCATCATCCCAGCAAATCCATTGAGGCTCATAAACGCTAACAGCATTCCTTAAAGAAATAGGAAGGCAACACCAATAAAGATCAATGCAATCGTCGTACTCTTTAAATACCTCCTCCGCATGCTCAATGGTTAATTTGTACTGCCCTTCAAGATCAACAATAAGAACACCAAATTTAACACCACGCTTTCTAGCCTCATCTGCTGCTAAATGAATCATTACTGTTGAATCTTTACCAGCAGAAAAAGAAAGGTATACGCGCTCAAAATTATCAAATGTATAACTAATGCGCTCTTTTGCTGCTTCTAATACATTCTTACCTAGTCCCAACTTAGGCATGATATCTCTCCCAATACTTAATCCAAAAATCCGCTTGATCGTTCGCTAGCCTTTGCTGCTTCTCTGATAAATAAGACCAAGCTTTTCTAACAATATCTTCAGGGCAGTTGTTTGCATAAGCGCAAGCCGCATGGCCAATCCAAGCTTTTCTGTTTTGCGTTCTATTGCTTAGATTGTGTTCGCAAGACTTTACCCAGTCACAAACTACTTTACCCATCCACAACCCATACAATTCGTGATTACCAGTAAACTTAATAGCCCAATCTAAATATCTCTTTTTATCGCTTACTGATCCCCACATATTGTATTGAATCTCTTCCCACTCCCAATACGGATGATACTTTCTAATCAAGGCTTTCTGTGTCACCGTCAAAATCCTTATCGGTTAATATTTCCGCTTCCCATGCTTCTGAGAATTCTTGATCCTGGAACATCTCAGCCAATCCAGTGATTTGAGATAAGCGCAGCACCTCGTCTTGATCCATACCTAGCTGCTTCGCAATTTTCTTAGGCGACCAATTCCTGCGTTTTAGGTCTAAGACAATATCAGCCATAGCCTCAACTCTATGTTTGCCCCTAGCGCGATTATGGCGAATAGTGGAAGCTACTCGGTCGTTATGCCCTTCTTGAGATTGCTTAATGATAACAGTAGGAAGGTAACCTTTAACGCGCTCTGATACAGTCTTAGACTCTTTCCCGACTCTATGCCTATGGAAACCATCAACAACCTCTACATGACCATCATGAGGCCAGCTAACAATTGGTTGAGTGTATCCATCATTGGTAATCGAAAGCTCTAGCAGTTCCATTTCAGGTGGTGCTACTGAGTTAGGGTTGTAGTCATTAGCTTTCACTAAGTCGTTAGTAACCCATCGTACGAAATCAACAGGCTCGTCTTTGAAAGGACTGATCTGGTGAATCATTTCACGCACTTCGTTAATAGCGTCTACTTGATCTTCTAAAAGCAAAGCGTCCAATTCAACACATAACGCCTCAGCCAACTCTAATATCTTTTCCATTTCTCTCTCCTTTGTAAGTACAGATTAAAAGTATTAGGAAATAATAGTTTTGTAAAGGCTTTTTTTTGGTTTTTTGAAATTAACTATTTTGGAAGGCTAAATTTAGACAATAGTGGTCATTAGAGGCGGGGGTAACATGGAATAACAATCACCAGCGCTCTTTTATCTTCTATGTACTTTAATCAATCTATTATCGGGCATACAAATTTGGTCAGATTAAGGGGGCATAGACCACGGTAGCACCACACCGCATGTCTTGATTCAGGTCACAACTCCTGATCAAGAATCCACATTACTAAAACCCGTTTTAGCGCCGCCTCTAAAGCGCCGATCAACTAAAGCTGCCATCTTTGATTTGTTCTATGAATTGGCTCTAAGGCCGAAGAACTCCACACAGTATTTATTGTCGCTGCCGTTGGGGCGATCCCGACCGACTTTTAAGATGGAAATGGCACCCCGTATAGGATTCGAACCTATAACAATCTCGTTAGAAGCGAGATACTCTATCCAATTGAGCTAACGGGGCACACTAAGGCGTGGAAGTAGAAAGAAAAAACAGACATAAAAAAAGGGCTTATTGATGATAGCCGTTAGGAATGGGCGCATATGTTAAGCACCACCGACCATCTCAATAAACCCTCTAACATATTGCTTTTCAGCTTTCGGTTCCTACGCCGACAATTATTATTTTAGCCATCTGAACTGAAATAGCAAGCAAAAAAAAGGCGCTAAATGCGCCATGTGTGTTAAGTATGCAATTTGTACGATCTATAGCCGCCAATTGTGATCGTTTCGATGGCCCAGCCTCTTCTTACGGCCTCGAATAGAACTCTTCTATAAAATCCAGCACTTTCAAATCTAATGTATTTTGAGTAATGCTTGTTCGCCCAGTATTGGAGCGTATTTCTTCCACAACCATATTTTAGACAGTGAGAGTATTCGCTTTTGTATAGACTGCATAGGTGCTTCCAGCCTAAACGAAATTTAACTTCATCCATAACTAACCTCTCTTGTTTGTGTATGGGCTGTTAACACCAAAACCCACTTGTTCCTTTTAATATATGGTGATACTTAGCACCCCATAGGATTTTTGGCTCACCCGCATCACGTTTACGCTTTGCAAACTCATGGGCTTTTGCTTGGCGTTTATTCCTAGCTTTCAACCATTTATTATTGCGCTGTGCTTTTTTCATAACTCTCTCCTAATGTAAGTTAGACTTTGCAGTCTATTGTTTCATGGCTAACCTGCCACCACTCATTATCGTTGTGATCTTCATAATTGCTTATTTCGTCACGGGCTAATTTTAATTGCTCTAATACATCACCATGCTCTGACTTATCTATCACCTGATACCCTAAATCCTCCAGGTGCTTAATGATGTCCTCAGTGTCTATGAATGCTAAAGCGCCTTTGTCGCCTTGTTCGAATGTTATGTCGGTCATTATTTGCACTCCTTTTTAGCCGCCTTAACAATTAAGTCACTAGCAATATCTATTTGTGATCTAATCGGGTCGCTGTTCTGCTTTCTCTTGTCGCTTAATCGCTGCAACTCTTCGTGTGCTTTTTCTGATACTTTAATTAGTTTGAATTTCATTGCTTGCTCCTTGTTTGTTCTGGTAACAATAGCATAACTTTTAGATAAATGAAAAGTTTATCTTTTTGTTTGACATGATTATCTTATGTGTTATTCTGAATGAACAATAAGGAGAGAGATTATGTATCAGCAATATAAAATCAAATACGGATACCATGATTTAGATATGTATATGTCAGGTGATTTTCCATCAACAACACTGATCAAGGTTTTCGGTTGTTGGTTGACTAGAAAATTGGATGAAAAAAGAGGTATCAAAAATGCCAAGTAATTTACCAGATGGTTGCACACAAGCAGATATAGATAGTTATTACGGATGGGATTGCGAAGAATGCCCAGAGTGCGATTCACCGCTAGAAGTGGAGGGTGATAAATGGGAAGGCTCAAAGGTTTGCAGTAATGAAGATTGTGATTATGAAGATCACTGGGACAATTTGCCGTAGGAGAGAGAGATGAAAACAAGCGATTCAATTAAAGAGTTAGCAGCGGCCTTATGTGAGGCTCAAGCACACATGACAGCAGCAAAGAAGGATAGTAAAAACCCTTTCTTTAAATCTAACTACAGTGATCTAGGTAGCGTTATTAAGGCCATTAAAGAAGCGTTCTATGAAAATGGCTTAAGTTATGTTCAGTCGCCATTAATGAATGATGTAGGTGTTGGCGTTACTACTCGATTAATGCACAAATCAGGTGAATGGATTGAAGATACCTTGGTACTTCCACTGAGTAAGCGTGACCCTCAAGCGGCTGGTTCAGCAATCACATACGCAAGGCGCTACTCACTCCAAGCCATTGCTGGCGTACCAAGTGCTGATGATGATGGCGAGTTTGCTATGGATCGAGTAACTAACAAAAAGCCTCAGTACATGGAGCTACAAAAGCACCTTCCTAAGATGATTGAGAAAGTAGCTAGTGGAGAGTCTACGCCTGAACAGATCATTTACGACCTAGAAACTAAGTACACAGTAGACGATAAAGTTAAAGCTAAGATCATGGAGATTAACAATGGAAATTAGTCAGCGTTCAAGTGAGTGGTTCGCAGCCAGAAGAGGTCGTATCACGGCCTCTATCGTTGGCGCGATTCTAGGTAACAATCCGTACAAATCGCGTGATGATGTTATGCGTGATAAGGTGCGCCAGTCGTTCGGTCTTGAACAAGAGTTTCAAGGTAATGACGCAACTCGGTTTGGTGAGAAGTATGAGGATTTAACCATTCAGGAATACTTCTTTACCACTTCAAAGCACATTGAAGAATCAGGCTTAATCATCCATAAGGATTATGATTACCTTGCTTGCTCACCAGATGGTTTGTTAGATGAAAATGGTGGGCTTGAGGTAAAGACTCCATATAGAGCTAAAAAAGCCTACAGCCTAGCTGAGAAAGCCTACTACCGTGATCAAGTCATGTTCTCTATTATTGTGGCTGATAAGCAGTATTGGGATTTTTATTGTTGTGTGCTTCAAGAGAAAGATGGGAGTCTGCTAAACATAGATGATCACCTTGAAACAGCTACACGAGAAGAAGCGGAATCTTGGTGGAGTGAAAACTTCCCTAAGCTGGAAGCATTCTATCAAGAGTTTAAAGCTATCATTGCGGATGAAAAGTTAGCTAAACCCTATCTTGAGCCAAAGGTTAAGGATGTCTCAGATGATAAGCAGTTTATTATTCTTGAGTCATCCTACGCTCAAGCTAAATCTGAATTTGACAAGGCAGAGGCAAAGCTAAAAGAAGTTAAGGATCAGATGATTGAGTTTGCTAAAGAGGCAGGCCAATCAATTGAAGGTAATTACAACAAGGTTTTAAAGGTAACACGCAAAGGCTCAATTAATTACAAGAAAGTGCCGCAACTTGAAGGTGTAAATCTTGAAGAGTACCGTGGTAAATCAACTGAATATTTCACAATTAAGTAAGGATTAAATAATGCACTCAGTAACAGGTAAACTAAATCAAGCAGCCAATCAATTCCAAGCTGGTGAATCAGTAGGGTTTGGTATTCGTTTGGGCGTTAAGTATCGCGACCCTAAAACTAAACAAGATGAATGGACTAATTACCAAGCAGCAATTTTTGCTAAATCACCAGGGCAGATTGCTTTCTATCAGCAAGCATTAGTTGAGGGAGCAATCGTTACGGTAACCGCAGAGCAATTGAAGATTGATTCTTTTGAAAGTCAGACTGGTACTAAACTAACTATTGATATGCTTAATGCTCGAATTGGTTATGTTTACAACCCTAATCAGCAACCTGCACAACAATCAGCACAGCAGGGATATCAACAACCTCAGCAAATTCAACAGCCACAACAGGGATATATGCAGCCCAACGGCCAGCCTATGAATCCTCAGCAGGTCCAGCAAATGCAACAGCAACCTATGCAGAACGGCATGAATCCAAACGATCCACCCTTCTAGCAGATAGCAAAAAGGCTACCTACTTGGTAGCCCTCTCACTTCAAATTAGTTTTCACACTCACTAGACCATAGTTAATGTGAAGGAATCATTATGGCGAAACAAAGAAAGAAATACAACCCGTTAAAGTCTGCTCAGTCATGTGCCAAGGCAGGATTAAAAGATTTAATCATCACATTCAACGCTGAGGATCAGGCTTGTAAGGTTCGATCTATCAAGTCAGGCAAAGAGTTAACCGTATCAAGAAACATGTTTAATGCGGTTTGGAAATTCCGCTATAAATGGGGATTGTGGTTAGCTGCTCTAATCAAAGAGAAGAACGGTAAAGAGGCATACACTTGGGTGGAGGTTGAATCACCTTTCCCTGTCTACCATGAAGAGATCAATGACAGCCTCTCTGATCAACATGCAGCCTTTATTGCAGAAGAGAAGGCAAAAGGTAATCAGATCATTAATCTTGGCTGGCTGGCTTCTCATGAAGGCTTAGGGTTAGATAGTGATAGAGTCGAATTCTTGCTTGAGGCGGCTGGTGTATGAGTAGTAATCGTTGGCAGGACTGGGAGCTTAAGGATTTAAGGAAGAACTACGGAAAGGTAACATCAAAGATACTAGCAAAGCGCTACAACAAAACACCATCGGCAGTACAGACAATGGCTTGGAAGTTGGGCGTATCAGGTAGAGGAAGAAAGATAGAAAAAGAAAGTAAGGTTAATGAAGAACTGCTTGAATATGTAAGCTATGGATTTAAACCCTATCAAATAGCTAACATTATGGGTATGAATGAAGAACGTGTGAAAACAATTATCAGAGGGCATAGTTAATGAAAGACTTGATCAATCTAGTAACAAAGTGGGCAGAAGATCGTAACCTTGTGAAAGGCGCTACACCTAAAGACCAGTACATGAAGCTTATTCAAGAAGCTGGCGAACTGTCAGACTCTATCTGTAAAGGTAAGGACGCAGCAGACGACATAGGAGACTGTACAGTAGTTTTAATCATTTTAGCTGCGCAGTTAGGACTAGACTTTGAAAAGTGCCTAGAAACGGCTTACAACGATATTAAAGACCGTAAAGGTGTAATGATTGATGGTGTGTTTGTTAAGTCTGCAGACTTAACGGACGTTGCTATATGAGAAGCCACGGCAACCCAAATAACCCTGCAAGCCCCTGCCCTGAGTGCGGGCAGGCTTGCGTGTTGATTGGATCGCAACGGCTTAAAATGTGTACGTGTGGCTGGCGTGATGACAATTGGGTTCTTGAGAAAGATCAGGAACCCATGTATGGATAAGGGCGTAATGCCCTTAATTTAACCTTATAACCCCAGATATTGACACACCTGTTGAACCTCCAAATACATCAGAGGTGCTAACATTTCCATCGTTCGTTCCAGACGAGTTTGTTAGAAGTTTTAGTGCAATTAAATTGCCGCTAGTCATTTTTGCAGTATATCCAGAATATCCGGCAGGTATAGTTACTCTAAGGTCTGCCGCGCTTAAAACTGACTCAGCACCTGCAGTTGTTACTAAGCTTGTAATATCAAATGAGATATCACCAGTACCATTCAGCGATGTCCAGTTTATGTCGATATTCACGTAGGCAATCTGACCGGATCGTTGAACTAGAACTGAATTTGATGTAATTGTATGTCCTGTGGTGGTTCCCCCCACATTAATAACTGCTTGCCCTGTTTTAAACCATTCATTGCCAAAATAGGGATCTGATGTATCTTGATCGTAAATCCGGCCAATTCTAGTATTTGTACCATTGTTTGTTATACCTGATGCACCAGTATATAGGGTTACGTTGTCAATAACGCAGTTTTCGCAAGTAGCATCTTGAATAGTGATGATTTTGATAGTGCTATCTTTAATAACTACTGAATTGCTATCACCCTCTACTCTCACTACGTTGTTATGGAATGCTCCTGTTATGCCCCCATTAGTACAGTCTATAAATACTGTATTACTAACACCTTCAAAATCTCCACCTGTAAACTGCAAGTTTAAACAACCATCAGCATACAAATGATTTCCTGTGTGACCTTCTGAATCAAAGTCAATAAAATGACTATTGTTCCCTCCGATGCAGCGAATTGCCTCATCAGTTGAGTTTTGAGCGCCACATTGGATAAATGTATTTGCGTTCGGACCAGTAACTCCCCCACCAAACAAGAAGAACCCTTTTCTATTTCTGTGTGCTGGAATAGGAATCCATGAGACATCTGGGTTTGTTAGTGATACAGCGATACCAGACACAACAACCCGCTTAAATGTATTTAATAGTGAGTTCTCAATAACAACACCATAGCCGCAATATGGGATATTGATATTCTCAAATACTGAATAGGCAACTGTATCAATATGCAATGCTGCCCCAGTCCCGTCACCGCCAGCAATTGTTATATCTCTGAACACCCATTTATTGCGAATTGAACCAGCACCTTGACCGCCTGCATTGACATAGATTATGTCGGCATTACCGCTATTCTCCCACCATATAGAGGCATTACCACCTTCAACAACCATAGGTGTATCAAAAGTAATAGTGCTAGATGTGATCATTCTAGCCCCTTGCAAGTCTAATCCACTAACTTCACCGTTGTTTACGAGTGTTTCAGCGTGGTTTTTAGCTGCTGCAAGAGCGATAGTATCATCTGTTACACCATCCCCTTTTACACCAAAAGACTTTACCTTTACAAGCGGTTCAACCTGAATAGAAGCCACATTACCATTCACCAACGTATGATCGCCATATTCATCAGCCGATTGCGGTGTAACAATTAGATAGTTAGCCCCACCACCATCACCAGCAGAGTAGTATCCCTGTGTTTGGACATTAACACCAGGAACCAATAATGCGCTTGTACTGGCTTTCAATGCCGCCACAGTTGGGAAGATGAGTAACTGACCATTGCCAACAACCAAAGCACCTTCCACTAGCTCTACGTTTTCCAAGCCTGTTAGATCAGTTTTCCATCGCATAAAGTTTTGGGATACTGGATCAGGCAGGGATAAAGTAGAAGCGCCCTGCAGTGACTCTTGGAACTGTAGCGTCCTGCCTGTTTGCTCAAGAATCTGCTTAATCTGGCTTACCTGACGGTCATTGTCATCGTTAACAGTCTCGGGAAGAAAGTCTCCGTTATTTTGATAATCAACAGTTCGATCATAAGGAATAGCAGAAACAATAGTTACCGCATCACCGTTATTAAGGGGGGTGTTAAATGTGATAAATCCACCAGCCTCTTCACCGATAGTCCCTGTATCAACAACGTAATCAGTGGTTAAATCTGCTGAATCATCTGGTGATTGTCCTGATGGTGTAACGTATACATTAAGGTCCGTATTGGCATAAATCTTAAACGTGTAATTAAATACCGTTTGACCAGCCGTTGATGTGTATTCGTCGCGTGACGGATTTGTAGTGATAGTCATCTTAATGCCTCTGGAATTGGTTGTCCTGGTTTCCACCAATAGTCTTGGTTGTATTCTTTTCGTCTTTTTCTAACGATCTTTCTGAATCTTTTTTGTGCTTTTGGGTCTGCCATAACCTCGATCTGATCAAACAAAGCTCCCTTTAGCAGTGTTGTTTGCCATATATCAGGGGAGTATCTATCAATAAATCTTACAGATTCCCCAAGAACATTTGTTTCTTCGCCTTTTATCGCTTGCTGAACATTACCAAGAGTTAAACCAACCGATGTATCTAATGCCTGACCCATTGGCCCCGTCAGTGTTGAGGTTATACCGCCTCCAAACCTATTTACATCAGAAAAAATAAAATCGCCAAAAATACCAAGGCCGCCACCCTGAGCAAAAGCAGCCGCAAAAAAATCACCATTAACTTCTCTAGGCTCTTTGCCACTTGTAATGTCTTTGGCTTGCAAAGCAATTCCACCTAATGCGGTTGTTGTTGCTGCTAGCGTTCCTATATAAGCCAATTTTTGGCCAATGGTCGCTTGGTATGCCGCTCTATAAAAATGAGTCGTAGCAATTGTAACCGGAAAACTTTTCAGCATCATTGCTGCTCGCCACGCCTGACCCTCAATACTGGCTCGGCTTAACCCGCCTGTAGTGATTGCTCTAACTCTAGAATCAGGGTTAGGAACTGCATAATCAGTTTCAGACAACACCATAGAATGGAACTTTTTCCCACCCTCTTGTGTCATATCTGCGTATCTTGCGCCGTTGTGGTCAAGTGTTCTAGTCGCTCTGAATAAATCCCAGTCATCAGAAGTGATCCCGTAGGTATCAAATGCTCTTCTTAGATTTGGGTCTAATTGTATAATGCTTTTATTGAAGTTCTCAGCCAGCATAGCAGAGAATTCCATTCCGAAAGCCTTTTGTCCTGCATCTGTCCACGGTGCAAGTAATGAAGCCCTCATTACGCCCTCTGCAACCTTCATGCTTTTTCCTGTGCCAAACACATCAGCGTATCTATTGCCAGCAGTCGCCCTACCTAACCAAGCATCAGCAGTCAACCCAATCTTAACCGCTGCAATTCTGTCTGCCTCGTTAGATGGATTCATGAGCGAAAGTTGCTTTGAAAGCACCTTAAACGCAGGGATATTATTGTATCTAGCTGTAATTGCTTGAAAGCCTATGTCAGAAAAAGCTGATAAGAAAGCGCGTCCCAGTGTTGAAGCGACTAGCACATTCTTTGTTGTTTGCATGAAATCTGCAACGGTAGTTAACTCACCTTGATTTACAATACCAGTAGCGTTTTTAAATATTGCATCTGACATCCATTTTTGGCGCTCACTTAATCCGCTTGTTTTTTCTACTTGCGTTTTAAGTGCTTTGTATGTGGTTTCAGGACTAGTACCTAAAACCTCCAAGTTTGCTATATCACCCGCCTTCATTTGGATGTGGTCTGTTAGTGATGTAAATATATCACCACTACCAAACTTGGCTTGGTAATCCAGCCATGAATCAGCATCCTTAAAGAATAAAAATCTTTTGTCAGACCCTTTTCTTGATAGCTTCTTGCCAAGCCGTGGAACTGTGAAGTCCTCAGTCTTATTTAAGCCGCCAGTAGTAATAGTCTCAAATACAAAATCAAGCGACTCTTCAAACTGCTCATCTGTTAACCTATTGCCAAGGTCATCAGTCATTTGAGTTCTATCAAGCATTGGCCTAATGGTATTCTTCCACTCATCCAAGCCCGCTTTTTTAATTATTCTCATGTCATGAGATTGAGGTAGAAGCCAGCGCTCATTCTTGCTAATTGAGCCGCCTTTGGAATTAAATTCAGTTCTTATGTTTTCTGTTAGGCTTTCCCAATCTCTAGCAAAAGCTGAGATTTCAGGATCATCAATTGCTTCACCGTAAACCGCTCTTACAAGTTTGCGTAACCCTTCCTCATCCTGAGAGAATCCTACAGCCCTAGTTCTAAATCTGCTCATGGCCTCAGCAAATTGGGATTGATATTTCCCTTCATAAAACTTAGTTAGGTACTCAATGTTTTGATAGCCTGCTTTTCCGGTTGGGTCTTTTGTTAGCAAGCTAACCAAACCATCATAGCTACCTCCAGGATGAGAAGTTATTTTTTCCCATGATTCGGCCATTCTTACAGCCTGAATAGCGGCTTCTCTTTTTTGTCTTGATAGGTCGGCTATAACACCATCAATGGCCGCCTCTGGGTCTGCCGCTTCCTTGATGCTATCCGCAACGTCTCGTGTTATTTTTCCAGCGCTAAACGCCTGATCAATACAATAATCAAAACTAGCCAATGGTACACCTCAAAACTGACTCTAAGCCTTCAAGTTCATCGTCAATGGATTTCATAAACTCGTTAGCATTTACAACCTCATCACCTTGCACAATAAGAGGATTATCTAACTCTTCAAACTTTGCTAAGTCCATATCAAAATCCTTTGCCACACCCTGAGATTCTAACACAGCACGTTGCCTTTCCGTTGCTGTTCTTGAGCTGATAGATTTTGGTACTGATTCTTCTTGGTATGTGCTAGGTGTTTGTGATGGCTTATCCATTTCAAGCCGCTTGCTCTCTAAAGTTCTTAATACATCAACATCATGCTCGATTGCTGCTTTAGCTTTAGCCTCTTCTATTCTTTGCTTAAATCTGTCTGGAATAATCCCTTGCTTTAACCTGCTTAAGTCTGCCTCTGCAAGTTTCGGTGCTTCTTGTAATTTAAGCTGATTTTCTAAAAATCTCTTTCTAGCGTTAATTCCTTTCGCATCTCTTTCTTTAATTTCAGAAGCGCGTTTTTTTACTTGCTTGGATTTCGCTTTTGGCCCTAGCTGATCCTTGGCAAGCTGCTGGTAGTCATGAGTCTGATCTAATTTATTTATTCTTTCATTGAGAGTTTGTATCTCTTTTTGTATTTCTTTGGTTTCGCCGCGTGTTATCTTTTTTAATCTCTCTCGATCTAACTCATCAGCGATAATAGAAAGCTCTACTTTCTCAGCCTCTCTTGCTTTTTCCAAGTTTGACCTAGAGATAATTATTTCTTGATCTATTTCTTGTGTGATCTCTTGTATAGCCGTTTCTTCTGACGCCTTAACACTTGCAGCTCTACCACCTTCATCAAGCTCATCTAATTGGTGTGCTACCCTATCAAGCACCTCAAGTGAAGCTGTCGCGTCTTTATCTGCTATGACTTGCGGCAAGTCCTGCGTACTTTCTTTGACCTTCCTAAAATACCCAGACAACCCACCCGTGAAAGCACCTAACGCCCCCGCACCTACTGCCGCCGTTGCTATATTTGTTAATGCATCATCAAACCCGTAAGGCGATTCTATTTCGTCTTTATGCTCATAGACCAATGGTTGTATTGCTAACTCTGTAGCAAGTGCTAATCCCGCCTCATTGCGGCCAATAGTTAAAGCCTTTCCTATAGCGGTCATTCCTCGACTAGCCGTTCCTATAGTGGCTATTGGCATAGTTGCTACGTTGATAGGGTCTAAGATATAACCAGTTGCAGAGCCTATAAATTGCGCCATACCGCTTCCACGCTCAATTACATCTTGTGCATACTCCCTACGATGAGCAAGGATTTCATTTCTCTCTTCTGTCAGTTGCGCATCTGTCTTTATTAGTGGGTCATTTAGATCTCTAGCTAAACGGTCATAATTAAACCGCCCGCGCTTATCAAAGTATTTAGATTTATCTATTTCCCCGTTTGCTATCTTTTCTGTAACAAGTTGTCGCCTTTGCTCCCAACCCTCTCTATTCAAAGCGCCAGAGATAGAAAGCTCTTCATCAAAAACTAGGCCAACGGACGCGCTAAAAACATCATAGAAGCTAGACTTTTGCTCTCTCTGTACCGGAGTAATGGACTGCATCAACTCCCTGTTATCTCTATTTGATACAAACGGCATTACCTTTGCCCTCTAACTTTCATAGCAGCTTGCTTTCTTTGAGCGCTATTCGTAGCTGTAACGAGCGAATATAATTCATCAGTGTATTCAATAACAAAAGGGTTTCCGTCCACACCAAATAAAGCAGAGTTATTATCACCCATAACAATATATTTACCCTCTCCAATAGATGTAATCTTTCCATCTTGTATAGCCTCTGCCGCCTCTTCATTTGTGAAGCCTGATACACCGCCAAGAAAAGCGACTGCCTCAGAGGTAAAATCATCTATAAAATCTTCGAAATCATCTGGGTCTGTACCTCGCGGTAATTGAACCCTAAACCCGTTAACCTCTGATACACCTCCTGTTACTTGAGCTAATGCCTCTTCATACAAATCTTCGTCAAACTCATCACCTGGGAGGCCGCCCATAGCTGCATAAACTGACGTTGAGGCATCAATCACAGCTTTTTTATCTTGCGGCCCGTAAACTTGGCCAAGATATTCATCAGTAATATTATAATAGTCTCTTAGTGTAGCTGGCTTAATAAGGCCATTCTTGATTAAGTCCTTTCCTTTGAATGCTACAGTCATTAGTTGTTGATCACCAGTTGCACCAATCATTGCAAATTCACTTTGATTTTTCTCAGCAATTTGACCCCAAATACTAGGCGACTGACTGAAAGTTGTAGCTAGTTGTGTTTTTTCTGCTGGCGTCATTTCATCAATACTATTGGATATGGCTTCCGCTTCTGCATTAGTCAGAGGCGAAGCAGAAACTCCATAGTGATCAGATAGAATCTTCGACTGTTCAACCCTTGCCGCAAATGATGCAGGGTCATCCATATCAAAAGGCACCTTATCAACAATGCCCTGATTAACCCCTAAACTATAAGCATCCTCTCTTGCCAGCTTATTAACTCCTTGCTGCGCTTTTACTAGTGCTGCATAGTCTTGAACGTCTGAAAGTTGACCTGTCTGAGCATTGTTGAGAATTTGATCTCTATCACTGTAAGACATGACAGAAAAAGCTGAAACTTTATTAACCCGATCAAACTGCGCTTGTAGCTCTGTTCCTTGTACAGCTTTTTGTATTCTTGCTGTTTCTGCTGGATCAACCTCAAACCCAAGAGATACCGCAGAAGAGTAGTTTTTTAAATCTTCCTCTGTCTTTTGTAATACCTCTGTTTTTGCTGCTTTAGCTCTAGACTGCTTCCTGTTTAAGTTAGTTCTAACAGAGCTTACAACCGTATCCCACTGATCAGGTGTCCAACCCTTAGGCACTTTGCTTGAGATTTCATCCAGCTTTTCAAAGGCTGCTTCAAAGCCTTCTGTCTCTGCTAGTGTGTCAAACTTACCTTTGTTCTCTTGTTCAATAGCTTCACGCTGTAGGCTTTTAAACGACTCGTTAGATTCTGCTTGAGTCATGAAACCCGCTTCTACTGCGTTATCAAGGTGAGTTCTTACTTCCTGCAAACTCTGTTGAGCTGCAACCATATCACCAGATCGTGCCAATCTAGCGGCATCAGCACCGATGTTATTAATAGCCTCGTTTGTTTGGCTAATGCTCTCTTGTCGCTTAGTCTCAAACTGATTCTTTGCTACCGTGATCTGCGAGTTAGTAGCGTATTGATCAAACTGGCTTAACACCTGTGGCAATACTGAGGGGTCAACCTCTTGCTGTAGTGCTGCTCTTACTGCGCCAGCTTGTTCAGTGAATGCCTGAACATCGTTAGGGTTTTCAGTCTGGATAGCTGCAAGGTCTTTTCTAATATCGTTAGATAGGCTTGCTAGATACTGCGTTCTCAATCCTTGGTTAAATGCCTTAGCGCCAGTACGACCAAAGAATACTTCCTCGTCTTTAAACTCTGGTTTCTCCCCAGGCTTAAACGCCTCCATACCTTCACGAGTAGCAGTCTGCACAACCTCAGTTTCAGCAATTTGCATAGCTTGTTGTCTAAGCTGGTCAAACCGTTGAGATAAGGCCATAAGCCCGCCAGAAGCACCTGTAGAAGTACTTCCGATTTGTAGTTGTTCCGTTTGGTCGAATCGCTGAACCATTCTATTTACCCTGAGTTAGTAAGCCCATTTGAGCGCCAGCACCTAGAAGGCTAGTAGCTGCTTGTGCCGTGGCTTGTCGTTTAGCAACCTTACCACGGGCTTTTGCCGCAGTGGCACCGATCTGAGCTTCTAGTGCGCCGCGCTCTTTAGCCTCTGCCGCTCGTCTTGTGTCCTCTTCCATAACAGATAATGGAG
>Ga0255760_10000957_pt1 | contig 28467 bp, 42 predicted proteins | sample 071ome_25_FD_179960 | JGI IMG/M metagenome (GOLD analysis project Ga0255760, IMG submission 179960) | Coastal salt marsh microbial communities from the Groves Creek Marsh, Skidaway Island, Georgia - 071410BT metaG (version 2) | ecosystem: Environmental > Aquatic > Marine > Intertidal zone >...
CGCTGTTTATCTCCGTCCTCGCTATTCGCTCGGCTCTGTACGCCTTCATGTCACCGAACTTCTCTTGCAGCAGTTTCGCCGTTTCTAAAGCGGACAGCCTGCCAAGCCTTCCGCCTGTTTCTGGGTCGATGGCATAGGCGTTGGAAATTACCTGCGCTATGACGCTCTTGGTATATGCGTCAACCTGTGTAACCTTTTGCGCTCCGGCAGCGTTCAGCCAATCCTCAACGAGCGTCTCCCATGTTGCCAGATCGTCGGGACCAAAGTCTTTTGTCTGGCTATCAACGGCGTTGTAGAATTGCCCCGCGAAATAGGGAAAGACCACCGAGTACATTTCACGAAACGCCTGCACCATTGCATCCGCGTTTTGGTCTACGGCTACCGACCAGTTGGCTCCGCTTGCCACCGCATCTGCCGCAGCATTGACCTGCTTGTCGATTGCCTTGTTGATTGAGGTTATCGCGTCAGGAACGAAACGCTCCTGCATACGCTGAAATGCCTCTATGTGCTGCATCCTTGCCGCTCGCCCTTTTGCAATCGGGTTGTATCCCTGTGCTGCCTTGTGTTCGCCTTCCGGTTCGGCTTCGCGGTCGGCTTCTAAAAACCCACGAAAGGCGGTTTGAAAACTTCGTCGAGTTCTAAGCCGATAAGCAATCGCTCCTTGATTACGCTTTCCTCGTACCTGCTCAAAGCATCAGGCGTAAACTTTACGTCCCGCCCCTTTCGATTGATCTTGGTGCGCCACCTCTGGATGTCGAGGTTCTTGGTATCAGATACGGTATCAGCCGAGCGGACTTCCTGTGGCTGCTCTGCCACTACGTCCTGCCCCTGAATCGGCTCGTACCCGAGCAACTCGCGCCCCTCGTTTACGGACAGCACCGGACCGCCTACGGCAAGGGCGATTGCCTGCGCTTTCTCCAGTTCGCTCTGCTGCATGACCTCGGTCTTGTGAGGCTCAAACTCCAAGTGGTAGCCGAGCGGCATCAGCAGTTGTTGGTTGATAGCATGGGCGAGTAGCCGCGCCTGTGGTACAACCGTGTTTGCCATAAACGCCAACTGATCACTCTTGGCTGTGGCGTAGTTGGCGGCGTTAGACATGACGAGCGAGTGCGGAACGCCAAGCGTCGAGGCGATGGCTTCCCTTGCGTCTCGGGTGATTACATCGCTGTGCAAGTCGGAAAGGTCAGATCCTACCTCCTGCGCTGACAGCCCCTGCATCACCATCGGGTCATCGGGTGTGGGCTTCGTGCCGAGGATGTTGCGGCGTACCCACCGCTGCCACCGCTTGACCGTCAACTCATCCGGCTGACGTGCGTCCTTGTCGGCAACCCAGACAGTCTTTTTGACCAGTCCTGATCGCAACTGACCACTCGTGTACTCAGCGAGGTCATGTAGGATCTGGCTGTGCATATTTGCCGAGCGAGCATCTGCCGACCCCGGTCCCTGCTCTACGAAAGGCGAAGGCTGAAACGTGCCGAGGATGCGGGTGCGTGGGACCTGAAACTTGCGCTCGTTGGCTTTGCGCTCGTAATAGCGGAAGTTGCCTTGCTCGTCTGGTCCGTACTTGCCATCGTCGAAGTTGGGCTTGATGCTTGTCGGGTTGATCCAAGAAAGCCCGTCCGCTTTTGTGATAATCCCGTCCTTGTTAAACGTGCCTTCCTTCATGGCGTAGGCAGCACCTACGAGAGCGAGAGATGCCTCGGCTCGGTACAGGTAGTCGAAGAGGTCGAGCCACGCCAGTTCTTCGGGCGCTTCTTCTCCTGCGGACCATACCACGTTGGTCATGTCTCCCTTGTGAACGACAAAGGGCAAGGCTGCAATCGCCTTTGCCCTAACGTCTACGCACCGCCGCGTCCAACCCTCGTCTGTCCATGCTACCGCCGGGGACATCTTGGCTACGTGTTCGTGACCATGCAGGTTGAAGATGTTGAGCCATTCGGGGTCGTTAAGGCTAACGCCTTTCGTTGACGATCCGAGTACATAAAAATCGGGCTTTGGCATTACCAGACTCCCCAAGTGTTAGTTGCGCCTTTCAGGTGCGTATAGATGGCATACCGCATGGCATCAACGGCGTGGTCGTGCCGCTTTAGAGGAACGTCCTTTAGTTCGCCAGACTTGCGGTCCTCGTCCCATCGGTATTCCCGTAATTCGTTTTGTAAGTTTTGCGACCCTGCGTGGACGTTGATGTTGTAACGCTTAACAAAGTCGATCCCATCCTTTACGCTCTTGTCGGCTTTATACGCCTGCAATCCTTCGCGGATCAATTCCTCAATCCGGTCCGGTTCGGCTGCATCGCAGTAAATTGGCAGGTTTTTATTGCTGACCGCTTTCTTTAACTCAGTAATCAGATCAGAGTTTGTCAGACCGCTCTGATAAATAATTTCCCGCACGTAGATGTCGGGATCGGTCACGGTCACGGCTACCACGGCAGATGGGCTGTTGTACCCGAAGTCGATGCCGTAAAAGTCCGGCTCGCGCTCCTCGCTGTACGTTTTCCAGTCGGTGTAGATGACACCCTTGAGCGCCTCGCCCCACTCGCCGCGCTCGTATATGGATCTCAGATCCTCTGGAAGCGACTTCAGAACGTCGATATACTGCTTGTCGAGGAAGGCGTTGTCGCGCCATGTGGTGCGCAGTACGAAGATCTCGGGGTTCTCGTCGAGCCACCGCCGGACCCAGAGCCGAGAATCGGTCGGGTTGAGGGTCAGCGTCACCTGCTTGTATGTTGGCACATCGCCACGCAGTCGAAGGTCCACTTGCCGAAAGGCATCCTCCTTGACCTCGCTTGCTTCCTCGATCCAGACGGACGTGATGCCTGCGATGGACTTCAGTTTCTCTGGGTCATCCAGTCCGGCGTGTATGATCTGCGCTCCATTCGGAAAGGTGATTGACAGGTCGGAGCGGTTCGCTGTTGCCGTTATTCCGTAGGTGCCTGCTACCTCGATCAATAGCCGGAACGTTGATTCCCGGCAAGTGCGGTAGACGTTACGGATCACTAATATCCGCTCGTTAGGATTAGCAAGGCAGCGCAGGACAAGTTTCTGAGCCACGGAATACGACTTGCCAGAACCCGCGCCGCCGAACAAGACGGTGTATCGTTCTTGGCTGTTCAGGAATGGCGAGTAGGCACGATTATATTGCGCCTCAATCGTCATGCTGCGGATCTACTGGGATCATGTTGATTGTGATGGGCTGATTGCCAGACGTGATGTCCTGCGTCCTGTGTTCGTAGTATCCACGGTCCTTGCCCTGCGTTTTCAAGTAAAAGATGATGGCTGTCGGGTTTTCCTGTTTTATCAAGGACTGAAGCTTCCCCTCGGCGAAGTCCACCTGCTTCACCTTCTCGCGCTTGATAGCAGCAGCCACTTCAGAGTCTCTTTCGATCCAATCATAGACCGTCGAAATGTGACAGCCAACGCGGTCAGCGATCAGGGAGACGTAACCACCGCTGTTCTCTATCGCCTTGATAAACTGTTCTTTTTCGTAAGCCATTTTTTAATGTTCGGATTTTTCGGATTCCTACCCAACGGCAGGGCTGTTAACCCATGCAAGTGCACATCTATTGAACAGGGTCTCGAAACCCTCATCGTGTTTCATCTGCTCCATTCCCTGCTTGTACCTTTTCTGGGCAACATTAGCCGCTGATCCAAAGTAATCAGCAACGGTTGTCCACGTACTTGAGTGTTCGAGGTCATAGCACAGAATTGTTGCGATAAACCGAGCCATCACAACTGGTCTGGACCTGCTTTTGCCCAATATGGTCAAGGCTGAAACGCCAGAGGTTTCTGATACTATCTGCAGGATGTTGTCATACTCGCTGAAGAGCCACGGGTAATCAACGGCAGGGCTTTTCTTCTCTTTTATCTTGACCACCAATTTCAGAAGGTCGTGGTCTGAGTAAAAGCCAGAATCAAGTTCTACACCTTTATTACTGATTGTCATCTTTTACTCTGTCCGGATCGTAGCCCAGTTGAGCCATGCGTTCAATACATACCGCCACGTATGCAGGGTCGATCTCCATTGCGTAGCAGGTGCGTCCTTCGTTGTGGGCGGCGACCATAGTTGAACCGCTTCCCGCAAACGGTTCGTACACAGAATCACATGAAATGTGTCCAATAGCCCTTGCGCAGAGATCGACGGGCTTGGATGTCGGGTGGTCTTTTCTTACCTCCCTATTTATCTGCCACACATCGTCATCGACGGTGCGCTGTCCACCGTAGGGTCCAGAGTAGAGAATGAACTCATGCCTTTTTGCAAATCGATCAAGGTTTTGCGTCCTGCTACCCTTATCCCACACAATGCAGCACTTCGGATGAGCGCCGGCAGAGATGAGTCCATCTTCTACGTCCCTGACGCTCTTGTAATTACAGCAAGCAAATATCGGAATAGAAGAAAACATGGAAAGCGATTCTGCTATTAGTTCGGCTGGAGAGGAGTTGTCGTTTGCTATTTTCTTGTGGCTCCCCTTCACATCCTGATAATCGATACCGTAGGGCGGGTCTGTAAAGACCATTCCCGGCGTTGATCCATTAAGCAAAAGTTCGACATCCTCTTTACTGGTGCAATCCCCGCATAGAATCCTGTGTGGTCCTATCTGCCACAGGTCTCCGTACTCCACGCCCCACTTCTCCCGTAACACCTCGGCTGGATCTTCGGGTAATTCGTCTGTGCCTTCCTTCTCCGGTTCTGGCACTTGGATGTCATCAAACAACTCGTCAAGGAAGTCATACCCGCCCAACAGGTCACGAGCGACCTGCTCCATGTCCCATTCGGCTTCATCGCCTGTGCGGTTGTCGTAATACGCCAGTTTCTTCTTCTGCTCGTCGGTCAGCCCTTTGCGGCGTACGGCAATGATCTCATCCCCAGATGCCTCAACGATGACCACGTTATCGATGCCGATCTGACCCGCTGCTTCGACGGTGCCATTGCCTGCAAGGATGGTCCCATCTTCGTCGATGACGATGGATCGCGCCGCTCCGACCTGCCGTAGGGATTCCTGTATCATCGCCTCGCCCTTCGCCGTTCTTACGCGAGCGTTTTCAGGGTCGAATTTCAGGTCAGCGATCTTTACTCTCTTGCTCATCTTTTGCGCGTGATCGGTTTTCGTTCTTCGCCTGCACCGTAGCCGTTGGCGTATGCCGCTCGTGCTACCCGCTCGGCTTCTTCTCTTGTGTCAAATGGTCCTTGGCTTCCCCAATACCATCCGTCTGGCTTCTTAACTATTGGCATCAGTCCTCTGGTATACAATGAAAGAACAGAGCGCGGAAAGCGTCCATGTCGATCTTGGTGCCGGGGCAGGTTTTCTTGGCTCCCGTCTCGCGGTGTCCGAGTATGTTGTGTGGCGGTATGCCGTACAGATCAGAGAGGCGCTCACACAGTCTGACAGCGCACAATACCTGCGGCAGGGTCCACATCTCGTGGTCTCCGTGACCCTCGAAAGCGATACCTATGCTTCGGTTGTTGTAACCTAACGCATGAGCGCCCTCGGTTTCTTCTGGTCTGCCAATCTGGAACGTGCCGTTTCTGCGTATCAGGTAATGGTATCCAACGTCAGACCATCCTTTGTCGAGATGCCAACGCCGGACCCGATCAATACCTGCCTCACCATCAAAGGCGAGGGTATGTAGGATGATGTACTCGGGGGCATTCATCCTTGCTCGGCTTCCTTTTCCGGCTTGCCTTCTGGAATCAGCATGGCGGCAACGGCGGCGAGCGCGGTTACGGCTTCCCAGATTACCTGCAATTCCTCAATGCCAATGGGTAAGAACTGCGCGATGATGGCGAGACCTGCCCATGTAGATGCTTCTTTCAGGCGGTCGAGTAGTTTCTTGATCATCGTAGGTAGTACGTTTGGTGGTACAAGTGCCGAAACGGGTATCTGCTCCGGCGGGTGTGGTTTGATCTTGTCCATGTAAGTATAACGCCCGCGCGGTTTACGTGTTCGGGTTGGTGAGTCCACGGAAGCGATAGCCTATTATACTGGTGCATCGTGGTGTCTGCGACTTCTGGTTGCGGTCATAGTGCGCCCACCAATGGTCTGATACATCCTCTACATTCGGTACAGGCAGCGCCTCACCCGGCCTGGCTGCGTCTCCTAACGATTGTCTTGCCCTGTTCTCGGCTTTGACGAAGGTGTTTGTATCGTAGCCGCCATCGCGGTTGATACAGACCAGTTCAAAGTGTTCAGGCGATAGGTCGTACAGTTCGATCCACTCGTTGCGCTGATACGCTGATATAGGAAGCCCATGCAGTTTGCCAGAGCGCAGCGCCCTTTCCCTGCGTGTCCTTATATGCTTCTCCCATTGATCGATGGACATTCCGGTGATCTTGTGGCAGAGCATCTCTGCCTCATATGCTAACGTCGAAAAGGTCAATTATCTTGGTGTTGTGTAGTTGTGCTTTTTCCTTTGCCCATTCGCGTTCCCTGCGGTCAGCGCACCGCGTCAGGTAGTTGGTACGGAAGTCCTCCATGTTCTCCCTGCCCTCGAAGGATAGCCCATGCTCGAACCAGAAGTCCACGGCATCCTTGAACTCCTGCCCTGAACCCGGCTCGATGTTGCCGACGAGCGCCACCTTTTCGTTGTAGGTGAGCGTTCTCTTTAGCCTTCTCTGTATATAGCCAATCGCCTTTGCGTCGATGCTGTTGGGGACAAGTGCCTTCATATCCTTATTCAGAAAGTAGCCATTGTCAGCAATCCGGTGAATCCTTCGCCTTGTGCTGTGTGGGCTTCTTTTTGGATTTGTTTTGTTTTGTCTCTCAGGATACGGTGTGCCAAACCTGAATGTCAAAAGGGTACAACAGGGGTTATATATAGAGCCGGAAGAACGCTGCCCCTGTGTGCTGTTCGGGATTCGTTGCCTGCATCCCCAACGTGTTCCGGTTGACCTCCTGCGCCTCGAACGGCTCCGCTTCCATAACCACGGACACCTATCGCATCAGCCGAGTCAATAGTAAACGCGAGAGCGCGATTGGTTCAAGACAATCTGGGTGCATCTTATCCACCAAACCGCTCATTCCATGTTGGGTGATCTATTTGTGTGAAGTGTTTGTGAAGGGATAGGATAAGTAAAAATAAATTGCGACATTGGTAACAAGTCAAACGGGCAGCAGCCCACCACCAACCGAGAGAGACAATGACCAACTCAGAAGCATACGCCAACACTTTCAGCCTCACCGGAGCAATCGCCAACGCTAAAGATAGAGCAAAGCGGTTTTCAACTCGCTGCGTTGTTTACAAAGACAAAGAAAGCGGTCGTTACTTCGGCAGCGAAGCGCACGTCTGGAGAAATTACCAGAGCGAGAATCCACGCCTCGAATATCTTGGCGCTGTCGATACCAACCTGAACTGGAATCCAAAAGCAACCCGCTAAAAATCAAAAGCCGAAACGGTCCCGTAAGACCGTCCACCGGGGATTGTCTCCCGGTGCTGACGAGGCAGACACCTCGAACCGCCGCGCCGTAACGCGGCACAACCCAAAGAGAGAAAATGAGCAAAATCAAGTATCCGCTCAAGAGCAAGTATCCACTCATGCAGGATGATGACATCAAGTCACAAGATGAATACTGGGTAAGAATAATCTTCCAGTCATCACCCGGCTATGGCGGGTGGCAGGACTACAAGGTCCGCAACCATGACGAGGCGATCTATCTCTTCCGACAAGAGGAGGAGTATGAATGGGATCAGATTGTAGATATGCAGAAGATCTCCTTGCAGGATTACAAGCCGTTGCAGTAGGCGGCAATCTGAAGGTAGCAAACACAAACCCGCCGCCCCGTAAGGCGGCACAAACCGAGAGAGACAATGACAAAGAAAGAAATGCTTTATAGGGCAGGATACAAAGCCGCGGGTGGTGTCATGGTAAGCGATTCAAAGGAGTGCATTGAGGGCGAATCGTGGCACGAAAGAAGCCTGCGCCTCAGAAAAATAGAATCAGAAAGAGCCTATCACTACCGCTTTGTTATATACATCATCAATGCAAAAGACACACCTCTCAGCGAGTCCGTATTCAACAAGGGATTTGGGGACGGATTGAAAGGTGCAGGATATGGAATCACTAAGTAGTACACAGATCAACCAGAAACCAACGGACCAATGACAAAGACACAACTACTACGCAAGGTTGAGCGCCTGTTCGACATCCCAGACAAGGTGTTCTACTGGGGCATCCTGATCGGCGCTTCTTACTTCATCATTAGAACCATCGTTGGATGATGGCACACAAGATAGACACCGACCGCCTCGACCTTTGCCATTACGTCAGCGAGAAAGACAGCGACCTCGGATGGTGGTTTGACTGGTGCAAGGACGAAGATCCCGTCACCTTCTGGGAGCGGCGATACGAGAAGCGGCGATCAGTACATCGGCGCTCCGATTCCAAATCGCGTAAGCATCAAGAATGACGAGAAGGCACAGGAAATGGTGCTTATATCTTCAAATAGGATGAGATAGCACTACACAAAAGCAGCCACCTACACTACTAACACGATTGTATACAAAGACTATTGTATACCACATTCCAGAATGCAAAATGAGTTACGACGAACTGACCATATTCCTATCAGGATTTCTGACCGCCTCGGTCTTTACGTGGATCGTGGCGCTCCTGATGACGAAACGAGAAAAGCCACCATGCGGCACAAGGTTCACAGGCGATGACATCGCCATGCTGAATAGGCTGCTTGATGAGAACAACGTACAACTAACCAAGAAAGACTGATGTACTACAACACAACGAAAGAGACCGGCGAAGAACTGGCAACCGCCAGACGGTCAGCCGCATCCCAGACGAAGCGCATCCTCGACCTGTTTAGGTCTATGCCTAACACGTCCATTCATGCGTGGACCATCAAGACATTCCTGCGTGGCGATGTACCCATCACGAGCGTTAGGCGAGCGATCACAAACCTGCATGATGCAGGGAAGATAGAGCGCGATGATTCGGTGTATGCCGGACCGTATCGCCGCAAGACCTACACGTACCGATACCTTCGGGGCTGATTGTGAAAGGTTTGTTAAGGCGTAGGATATGTCAAAATAAAGCCCGACCTTTGTATCAGACGCCGCCAGAGTGGTCGGCGCATCACCATCGCAAGGAGGTCTTGCCATGACTCGTCGTACCATCGCTTCTATCAAGCGCAACGTAGATCCCAAAGTATGGGAATCTGGACAGCCCGGAATGTTCGAGGGACCAGACCTTCGTGATGGTCATCGATACTGCATCCGATTCGAGCATCGCTCCGATGCTGAAAAGGCTTGGGCAGCCACGGCGGGTTTCTGCCTGATTTTTGAGGCAGGCGGATCATGGTTCGTTGCCTGATTGCTAACCCGCCGCCCCGTAAGGCGGCACAACCTTACCAAGACAATGACACAGAGAGAGACAGACAACTTCGACGCCTACTACGACGAGATTGCCGACGAGCAGTACGAGATGTGGAAGGAGCAGAAGGAGATTCCGCAACTGCGGACGATAGATACCACATCCCTTCAGCGTAGCCTCGATCGCATGGCTGCCTTGCTTAGAGAGTTTGACGAGGTGACACGATGAGCATGACCAAAGAAACCGCCATCAACAAGGCGATGCAGACCATCCGGCAGGCAATCGCCTTCGACCAGTACAGTCCACAACAGACGGACCTGAACGTCCGTACCGCCCTGCGGATGGTGTACGAGGCAGGACGAGCGCAGGGCATCAGGGACTCCATCGAGATCGTGGAGCGTAATCATACCAATACTCAGGAGGTGGCGTAATGGCAAAGGACACAGGCATCGTTAGTATCCACGGCAAGCAATACAAGACCGTGGCGCTCCGTGTGAGCGAGTTTCGTGAGAAGTACCCCATCGATGACGGATGGGGTATCGAGACCCAATGCTACGCCGTTGACGCACAGACGGTTATCATGCGAGCCGTTATCACAGACCCACAGGGTCGCGTGGTGGCTACTGGCTACGCCGAGGAGGAGCGATCTCAGCGGGGCATCAATAGTACATCAGCCCTCGAAAACTGCGAGACTTCGGCAATCGGTCGGGCGCTGAGTGCAGCGGGCTTTGGCGGCGATGCGTATGCGAGCGCCGATGAGATAGCGCAGGCGGTCAGCAAGCAGGGCAGCAGCCCGTCAGCCGCACCCGGTCAGCCATCGCAGAAGCAGAAAAACTTTGCGTGGTCGCTCATCAAGAAGCAGCCCGAGGACAAGCAGGAAGCATACATCAAACGAGCAAAGACGGCAGACGCCGCTACGCTCTCAAAACTGATCGACGAACTAAATGGATAGCACAGCAAGAAAGAGAATCGAAAGCCAGATCCGCAGGGCTGCGGACATGATCCACACCCGCATCAAGGTCGCGGCACTCGGTATGCAGGAAGCGCAGACCTACTGGATCGGGAGGGATGACGGATACTTCGAGGGATTCGAGCATGGTCTCAATGCTTCCAAGTTGCACATCGAGGACGCTATGCAGGCGTTTGTAGATGGCGAACTGGTCGAGGAGGTACTTGGCGATGCCTGACATACGAGAGCGTTCTCAGATGATTAAGGAAGCCGTTTCGATAGCGACAGGGGTACCCGTTCGGCGCATGATGGCTGACCATCGTCAGCATGAAGAAACGAAAGCGAGGCGGTGCGCTCTGGATCTACACATGGAAAACCTCGGCTTCATGGGCAAGAATTGGGCTTGCGACCAACTCGGAATGACATCGCGCAGGTTCAGCGATTACGAGGTGCGTCTAAGGGTAGAACCTGAAATAAAAGAGGACGCACAGGCACTTTACGACAAGATGGTCAAGGACGATGATTGATAACACCCATCTGATACTCAGGCGCTACGCGCTGGGTATGACACAGAAGCAACTGGCAGAGCGTGTCGGCATCGGCAAGGATCAGATCAGCCGCATAGAATCTGGGCGAGCCATGCCGAGCATCAAGACGCTGGTGACGCTGTGCAGAGAATTACATACACAACCAAACAAGGTATTGAGATGGTACGATTAGACTGGACCGAAGAACCACAATCGACACCGCAGCAGGATGCGCTCGTGTGGCGCGTCAAGGCGTGGCTCATACTAAAGATCAAGAGGCTAATCCGATGAACTGGCAAACAGAGGAGGACAAGATATTCCGACAGGTGGGCTTTGCGCTGCGAGACGCAAGCCAACGGGAGAAACTTGACATTGCAACATGGATCGTTTTATCATGTCTCAACGATACGCAAGACGGCATGACCGAAGCGGATTCATACCTTGATGTCGTAACTCGCCATTGCGGAGACATCCTGACCCACGCTCGCGGTCGGCTCATGCGATACGGCAACAACGGATACCCGAAACGATAACACAACCAGAGAGAGACAATGAACAACCAGAACCTTTTTGACCTGACCCACACTCAACTGGCAGACCTTGCCAACTTGGAGGAACTGCTCGAAGCAACGGGCGGCGAGATAACAGAAGATGCCGAGGCGCTGATCGACCAGATCGCACAAGGTGAGGATGACATCCTCAGCAAACTGGATTCCTACGCCGTGGTCATCGCCCAGATGGAGATGGATGCCGAAGCCTACGAAGCGAAGGCGGCTTACCTAAAGGAGCGCATGGACACCATGAAGGCTCGCGCCAACAGCAAGCGCCGGGTTGTTGATAGCCTCAAGGACCGCATCATGCTGTCGATGAAGATGCTCGGTATGCAGAAGGCAGAGACACCCAACCATGTCAGCGTCTCCGTACGCAAGGCAAAGGCTCCTGTTATCATAGAGGATGAATCGCTCGTGCCAGACGAGTTCGCCAAGATCACCCGCCGCCCAGACAAGACCGCCATCGGGAAGGCGCTTGCTGCGGGTCTGGAATGTGACTTCGCTGCGCTCGGCGAAGGCAAGGAATACGTATTGCTGCGATAATATGAGACACATAATTCCCATCTCAGGAAAGGACTCTCTTGCCACGGCTTTAGTACAGACAGCACGAGATCGCTCGTTGCCATACGAGTTCATCTTCAATGATACAGAATCAGAGTTGCCGGAAACGTATGACTGGCTTAATCGGGTCGAACAAAAAACAGGATTCAATATCCAAAGAATAGGAAAGTCTTTGGAGGACATTATACGAGAATGTGATGTCCTGCCTTCTCACAAGATGAGGTACTGCACAAGGCAGGCAAAAATACAGCCAATGGAGTCTTGGATAGGAAAGGACAGTCCTGCGACCGTCTATTATGGGTTGCGAGCAGATGAGGATAGGGTTGGATATGTAGCGAGAAATCACTCGATCGATCCTTCTTATCCACTCCGCGAAATGGGTTTTGACCTTGCTTCTGTTTGGCAGATACTTGAGGTTCGAGATCTGTTGCCACCGTTGTTTTTCTGGCAGACTCTATACGCTGCCGTATGCGATAAAATCGGACCAGAATCATCTTGGTCTGTCAAGTTGACCCCGTGGCAGAGGGCTGTTTTGTTTGCCGGTAGAACCAGAGCCAACTGCTATTTTTGCTTCTACCAAAGGCAATACGAGTATGTGTGGCTGTCCGAAACCCATCCAGACATCTTTGATAAAGCCTGCTCGTTCGAAGATGATCATGGAGGCGATGGATATACGTGGCGGCAGGATGGAAGCCTAAAAGAACTTGTCTCTCGTCGTGATGAGATAATCGATTACCGAGCCAATGCCGTGGCAAAGACTATATCCTCCTTAAGCCAAACCAACCTGTTTGGTGAATCAGGGGAAACGCTGCTTGCATCTACATCCTGCGGACTACTTTGCGGAAAATGAAAGACCAAGAACACCGGGAGCAGGTGGCGCTGTTTAAGGCGCTGAAACTACAAGAGCGGACCAACCCGCTATTCGCCAACGTCTTTGCCATTCCTAACGGCGGTCATCGCCACATTAAGGTCGCGGCGAAACTGAAAGCCGAAGGAGTAAAGGCAGGCATCCCCGACATCTTCGTTGCGGTCCCCAACTCGTACTCGGCAGGGCTGTTTATCGAGATGAAGGTGAAGCCTAACCGACCGAGCAAGCATCAGAAGGCGTGGCTTGAAAGGCTCGAACAGGTGGGATACGACTGTCTGGTTTGCTACTCGTGGACGGATGCGTACAAGGCGATCACAGATCACATCAACAGCGCCATCTCGGATCTGGGTTTGTGAAAGGTTTGTGAAGGCATAGGATATATAAAAAAAAAGCCCGACCTTCATATCAACAAAACGGCGCAAGCCATCACTAACCGAGAGAGACAATGAACCTGATAGATCAAATCACCGAAAACGGACACAAAGCGATCGACCGCCTCAGAGCATGTGAGTACGAGTCCATCGAGAGCCTGTTGACTGAACTGTGCAAAGCCCGTGATGTAGAGGATTTGACCTTCCGTAGCGTACTCGCCATCGAGCGCGCGCTTCGAGAACTGGGACTCGAACCCAATGTTTTCTTCTGCTTTCACGACGAGAGCGAGGACGAAAACTGGGAGAACGACTGGTGCGACGATGAGGACGAGGACTGGGATTCAGGGTTTGGCATGTTACACTTCGCCGCCGCTTTGTAATCCGGCACAACCTAACCGAGAGATACAATGAAACACGTATGGTACAACATGTATTCGCCCGAAAGTGCTTTCAACAAGCCTGCTGCCGAGATCGGTATTCCACCTGAAGGCGCGTTTTTGTGGGACACTTTTGTTGAGGGTCCCGATTTTCCCGAGGTGGTGTTTAATGAGCATGACTCCTCATACGCCATAAGGAAAGACCTCGACCCAGAACTTACCGACGAAGAACTGGAGTACAGGAACGCGCAATGGGATGAAATATGGATGAGTGCAAAACACGGTCACATATAAACCCCGACACACGGCACAGGACGCCCCGTAAGGCGTCCTTTTTTTATGCGGTTAACTTATCGGGCAAAGATAGATCGTTCGTTAGGAGCGATCTCAGAGCGTCTCCATCGTCTGAAAGACAACCTGCTGCTTCTTGTGGTCATGGGTGAACCGTAGCCACCACCCGCCGAGCGGTTTGGGTGGAGCGCCTCGTTCGACGTGCCAACCGCCCTGCGTGTTGTACTCCTGCTTGTATGTAGACACGCACAGATGTACCTGCGGCTTAAGCGATAACTTGCCGTAGTCCGAGATGGATTCCTTGACCAACTCAACACGCCACCGCTCGTGGATGTGTCCCGTTACCACAATGTCGGCATCGTAGTACATCCTGCGGTTAGTGCCGATCACGCCCTTTGTGACGGGACCGCCGCCACCCGAGCCGTGGAAGTACCGCAGCCAGATGCTTCTCCTTTTGTGTGGCGTGGCAAAGCGAAGTTTGATATAGCCACCATAGCCGCCAACCTGAACGTTAGATCCCGTCTCCTTGTTTAGCCGATAGGCGAAGCGAGCGAGGATGTCCGTCTGGTGATGTTTTATGATCGCGGTCTCATGGTTGCCATATCCGAGGACGGCGAACTGGTGGGCGTACGGTTTGAAAAAATCAACCGCCGTGTTCGGTACGTCATCGAAGTATTCCTCGCCTCGGTGGATGGGTCGCAGCGCATCCGAGGACTTGCGCCTGTCATACTTGCCCTGCATCAAACAGAAGAAGTCCCCGACATCAATGACCGGAGCGTTGCGCTCCTTTGCCAGTTCGAGGTGCTTCTTTTGCAGCGACCAGTCGGAGTGTTGGTTGTCCCAATGGCGGTCTCCCGTCAGGAGTACCCATTGCTCCCAGTCCTTGTTTTCGAACTCATCGTCGAACTCTATCTGATGAGCGTCTGGTCCGAGCCGAGAGACGTTCCACATAATGCCGCGGTTTTGTTAATCCCAAAGAGGACTCGCCGATACGTCATACTGCCCCGCCTGCTCGTCGGTCAATGCATTAATTTCGGCTTCAATGGCATCAGACGCAACACGCACCGCCTTGATCTGCTGCCAAGCGGTTTGCATAGCGTTCCACTCGTCATCGCCAACCTCTCCGGCTGCGACCTTTTCGACCGCTCGTGCCGTGTAGTTGCGCTGCTTCCATTCGGGAAGGATGGCAAGGATGCGGCGGTTTGCCTCTGCCTTTGTCTCGGCGATCTTGCGGTCTGCATGACCGAAGAATGGTACGTGAGCATCAAGCACCGCCTGAACGTCTGCCCTTCGGCTTTCGTCAACGTCAATGGCGAAGGCGCGAGGATGCCCCTTCGACACCACGCCATTGATGATGCGGCGTGTTGTTATGTTGAACACGCTCGGTAGCCCTGCCGCTACAAGTTCTGCGGAGAAAGTATCTCCGATGTCTTTATTTGTTTGTATGTATATCATTTTATCATGTATACTCAATTCGACATGATGCCACATATTGAATATCACTTGACGATGTGTTTTTTATCGTCACCACCAAGAGATCATCAGCCACAACCGATGAAGGTATTGCTGCCGAGACATCCCAAAAAACCCAATCTCGCCCTGTATCAGATGTCATCCAAGACGAGGATGATATGCTTCCATAAGTACCACCTTCCGTATTTTCATCATCCCCCTTAGCAGAAATGACAACTCGCATCGTGGCAACGTATGGTGCAAGCGAATGAGACGCAATCATGATATGGACACTATCCAAAGAGGTTAAATCGGACGGAAGCAAAAACGACGCACCAGCCGTCCAGTTGGATGACCCACCTGATAGTACATCATAGACCGAGTGGTAACTTGTGCCTGCCTCATACGCGTAACTACTACTTGAAAATTGAGACCCGTTTGACAACATACGCGCCGACATGGTGCGCGTTGCACCGCCGCCGCCGCCCGTTGTCTCAGTCCAGACCGCCGCCGATGCCGTATTGTCGAGGCAGACGTATTCCTTGTCGTTGGTCGTGTCGATCCAACGGGAGCCGACGACGTATCCACTACCTGAATCGTCGCTTGTAGATGGAGCGGCAGAAGCGGAGAAGTTAGATTTGAGGTTGCTTGTGCTGCCACCCGCAATGCGCACAAGACCATCGTAGGCAGAAACGTCAGCCTCCAGACCGCCAATCTCGTGAATCAGCGTTCCGCTCGTTATATTGTCCGCGTTCGCCTCATCAAGCGGGTGTGTCGTTGTGCGCTCGTCCGTGTTACCTGTTACGGAGCCGCTGACAGTCGTGATGGTTGCGAGTTTGATATATCCCGGTACGCCAGTTGGAGCCGTTCCTGTTGTGTTGACCTCTGCGCCCCATGCACTCACGTTGTTCGATCCGTCAACAGAAAACGTAAGCCAAACGTGGTTTGTAGAATCGTCGGCAAGCGTAATGTCCCACGTTCCGGTACGGGACACGTAATACCCCGCGATCACGGCGGTCCCTGCGTTCATGGTCGCAGTAAGCCCGGACGCGCTTGCATAATCAAAGCCAGAGAGAACCCAGTCGTTCTGACCGCCAATAGCGTCAAGAAGATCGGTTATCAAGGTCTCTTTTAGGTACGAACCATCGCCCGATGTCGATGCAACGTCATTTGCAGATGGGTGTACGGTATATACGCCGGATGTAACGCTTTGGAATGCCATGTCAAGAGATGGTTAGGACAACCGTATATAGTGCTTGGATGCCGCTGTTCTTGGTGAATGAGGTATGCGTGTACCTATTGAGCATTGTGCCTGCGCTCGCATCGTTAAACACTCCTGCCTCCGATAAAGTTACACCGTTTGAGGCAGTAGCAGGCAAAAGGTATTGCCACGTTACCCGATCGGTAGATATAATCTCATTGGTGAATGTTGCCCTCGCCTGCTCTGTTACGAGGGCGGTCTGTCCAGAAGATGCAGACGTTGACCCTGACCCTACGGCAAAATGCGTAAATGCGGAGCCGGAACCCGTCATAAGATTTACAATCTCCTGTATTCCTGCGGTGGTGATGACGTTGTGTCCTGATTGCGTATGATCAACGTAATCAAAGCGCAGCAGACCGTCATCTCCCCTTATCAGCCTTGTTGCCGATGGAGATAAATCAATCTGCCAGTTATACGACTTCTTGATCACCTGCTTGTCTACGTTGTCAATCATACGATCTGCCCGCCTGCGCTGTATTGGTCAACGTCATAGATTGCCGCCCCTGTTGAAACAGGGAGTTCTCTGAATATACTTGAAAACCCGTATTTGGTCACACCATAAGTATGCCACGGACTAAGGTAGGGCGCAACGGCTGTTCCTGTTGCCGCCGCACTAAGCGCCTCTGTGGATTGCAGCAGTTTGGTGATGAACTCGTCACCGACCTCAATCTTGTCTGTACGCGCTATGTTGCGCCAGTAATACTGCCACCCACCAAGAGATTCGCCCGACAGCCCTTGTACGCGGTATCGGAGTTCATGGTCTCCACGATCCGAAAATGACACGTTATCGATTAGGTAGTCACCGGATATATTCATTTCTGGAAGGTCTATCGAAAGCAACTGTCCCGCTCTAAGGCTTTGCGCATCAGTTGTAAAAGACACGGTGGTTGGCAACGCCGCGCCGTATCTGGAAAGAATACCCTGCGCCCTGTCTGATGCGAGCGTCAGATCCTCAATGGTTGCGTCTACCTCAAGTTTCTCGAACTTGCCAGATGTCCCGACCGAAGCGGCTGCCCTGTTTGCAATAGAAGCCGCGTCCTCGGATTGCACGATCACGCGATACAATCCCTTGTACTGTATCTCGACCGTATCGCTCGCCGAAAGTACCGTCTCGGTATCAGCCTGTGAGATTTCGTGAGAGTCCTTGTTGTAATACCACTTCTTGTTTTCGTCCAGACCTCGGATGCCAATATCCCCGGCTGCAATCGTTACGCCTGCGGCAATGATGCTGCTCGGTTTTTGCCCTACTGGATAGGCTACCGAAAAGACCCGCCTCGTTCCGTCACCGACAAGCGTCTCGGTAAGTGTGGAGGTAAGAGCCTTCCCGCCACGCAATACAACCAAGTTGCTGAACTTGTTGGTGTTCTCTTTCTTGGTCAGGCTGATGAAGTTGCGAGAGGTAGAGTCAATGGAGATTGGAGCCGCATTGTCTGTGCGCCTTACGAAGTTGAGGTCTTTGTCAGCGTCAATCCACCAAGAGTAATTGAGTTGTTCTGCCAATTCATCGAGAGCATCGGCAACAAAGCGCCACGAAAAGATGGCGCTTGCAACGGTCGGACCTGTGGCGGGAATGTTGGTAGTAGTTACACCCTCCCCGTCCATGTAGTTTGCCACCATCTCGGTAAGTATGGTGTTCAGCGTTTGCCCGGTCCAGACTTCATTTACAAGCCGCCGACGAGCCAATCCTGTAAAGTCTACGCACCGGACGCTCTGGTCTATGGTATACGTTCCGTCTGGGTTGTTGCTTATCTCAGACATGACCACTTCAGACACAAAGCCGCCAAACAACTTGTCCGAGGTGTCAGCGTCCGTAAGGATTACCGGATCACCCACGTCGATGTTTGTTGTGAACGTCCCTGTTCCGGTCTCCACAAGGCTAAACGATAGCGTCCCTGTACCCGCTTGCGTCTGCGACCCGCTAAGGTTTCGGGGCGATACAGATGATCCGTCAACTGTGAGGCTGTATGGCATTAGCGTGTGATGACCTCCAACACTTCCGGCATATTTTCGGCGGTTGTTTCGGCTATTAGCCTTCCGTCAAGGTTTACAACAATTCGCTGCTGCGTTGTATTGCTATCCGGCGGCATGAATACATTAGTATTAACGCCGCTACCCATGCCACCCAAAGGTGAATTGATGTCGGTGGTCGTACCTATAATTCCATTTATCACGGCATCAGTAATTTCCGCTCCCAATTTTGATTGATCGAGACCGCCAAGCCCTGTTTCCCCATCAGGATCTTCGCCCCTTGCATCCCTTCGGGCAATCAATTCCTCCATGCGCTGTTTCGCGTCAGCAAGAGAAACGCCTAAGATTTGCTCAAGTGCAGGTATAATATCAGTCCCCGCTGCAAGACCCAGATGCTTTACAAAATCTGGATTTTTTGCCATGTTCATCAGGATAACAGCAAACTTGTCCAAAGCAGAGGTTGCTGCGTCTCCTGTTTGCGATACGAGTTGTACAAGCGCCTCATCAACGGTCCTTGCAATGTCTGATTCCTGCAAGCCCAATGCGGCAAGAAGATCGGCTTGAGAAACACCCTGCGTCATTGGGGCAACCATGAGTTGCTTCAATTTAGACTTATCAGCAGCACTCATGTCTGTCACATCAATGCCGGATGCCGATACCGCCGCAAGAAAGCGATCCATCGCCCCTTGCTTCTGACTCTCCTTTCGAAAGCCTGCAAAAAGCCCGGCTATTTTCTTTCCTATACCCTCGAACGCCTTACCAATGGTATTGGCGATACCATTAAATATCTGTTCTGTATCAACGCCGAAGGTTTTCAAAATACCTGAAGCCACACCAATGGCGGGACCGATTCCCGGTATTGCCTTTGTCGCTAAGCCAATAAAAGCCGAAGTAAGTCCCTTACCCCCCGTTACCTTGTCGAGAACGCCACCAAGAACCCCTTGCAATCCTCCCCTCCCAAACATCTCCACAAGACCCGCCTTGCCGCCGATCTTCTGGCTAAGTGCGCCAAGAGCATCAGTAAGTCCACCCTCTCGCTGAATGACATGGAGCCACGATATGGATTCGTCTTTGCTTTTCTCTGTGGCTTTCTTTAGTTCTCCATAGTTGTACGTGGCTTCCTTGAGTTTGGGGTTCGCCTTTTCCAACTCCTGCTTGACCTCATTTACCAGTTCAGCATACCGAGCCATTGCATCGGCTGCTTCCTGCGCCTCTGTTGTGCCGCCTCTGGTTGTTGTTGTGACCCGCTCCTGTTCCTCCGTAACATTGACAAGAGCGTCAGCAACGCCTTCGATTGCTTCCTCGTGATCTTTGGCAACAACGGCTGCCCTTGCTCTTTCGAGGTTAAAATCGGCAAGCGCAATTGCAGCCTTTCCGGTCTTTTCCTCCATCGACTTAATAGCCGATGAGAATAGAGAATCCGCTCCGGGTATCCAATCAAAAAGACTGGACATCCCCTTGAGCAGTTCGGTAATTCCGCCCATTATACGCAGTTTCATCGAGAGCCAAGCACCCTGCATGAAGGCTGTAACTTCATCCCAATGCGTGTATAGCGCAACGATACCTGCAACCAATGCGGCAATGGCGGCTACCGTAAGGAAGATGGGACCACCAGATATTGACAACCCTGCAAGTGCCGTCGATACGATACCGATACCTGCAATCAACTGTGGGAGCGCAACGAGAACAGTACCCAACACCAAGACGAGAGGACCGATTGCAGCAACCACCCCGGCAATGATAGTACCCCACTTGAGGAGCGTTGGGTTAAGGTCGGCAACACCACGCAAGAAGTCCGAAATGCTGGTTACTATGCTTGTCACAAAATCCAACAGTCCGCTTTCTGCAATCGCAATCTGAACCGCCTCGAAAGCAGACCGAAGCCCTGCCATTGCACCGTTGAAACCAGACATCTGGACCGCTGCTATCTCCGCAGCAGTACCACCAGAGTTTTCCAGTTCATGCGTAAGATCGCGCAAGGCACCCGATCCCTGCGACACGAGAGCCTGCATTGCCGGACCCGCTCGCTGACCGAATAACTCCATCATCTCACCGGCTGTGGCTCCCGATTCTGTCAGGAAGTCGATAGTGGAAGCCATGTCACCAAAAGGACCGACACCAGAGCCGACCTTTTTTGCCATGTCCTCCATGTTCACGCCAGTTATCCCGGCGCGAGCAGCAAGGGTCTCAAGCAGACCGACAGCATTGGCGGTAGGGGAGGCAAGACGCGAAATGGCACCGCGTAAAGATGTACCTGCCATCGACCCCTGAATACCAGCGTTACCCATCAAGCCGATTGCAGCAGCGGCTTCCTCAAACGCAACACCAACACCAGAGGCAACGGGTCCGGCATACTTCATTGCCTCTCCAAGTTGCGACAGGTCCGTGTTAGCCGATGACATTGTTTTCACAAGGACATCGGTGGCGTGGGCTGTCTCTTCGGTTGACAGACCATACCCCGTCATGATGTTTGAAACGGTGTCGGCTGCGGAGCCGAGGTCCATCTGCGCGGCTGCGGCGAGGTTGAGCGTGTCGTTCATCGAACCGAGAATCTGGTCCGAATCAAAACCTGCCATAGCCAAGAAGCCCATAGCGTCGGCAGCCTCTGATGCAGAGAACGCCGTTGTTGCGCCTAACCTTTTGGCTTCCTTTTCGAGAGCGTTAAACTGACTTGTGCTTGCTCCCGTCAGGGCTTGCACCCTGTTCATTCCCGTCTCGAAGTCAGCAGCAGAACGAACGGCAGACGCGCCAAAGGCAACGATGGGAGCCGTTACCGAAGCGGTAAGCACCGCTCCTGTTTTCTGTAAAGACTTACCTGCGCCGGACAGTTTTTGCCCGACCGAATCCATGCCTTTGTTGAAGTCCCGAAGATCGGCTCCAATCTTTACAACAAGGTCAGCAAGTCCCGCCATTTTTTTCCCTTACTTTTGCAACAGCCGTGTCTCGTAGAACCTTATACTCTGCGAGGCTTGGGCGGTTTGTTTGAGGCGTGTCAAGCAATTTTTTGGCGAGGTAGTCAAGCGGCTTTGGCTTCTTCGACATCGTGTTTTGAATCGCCTGCGTGACAAACAGCGATCTACGCCAAGCCTCCTTTTCCGCGTTCGTCTCGCGCTCCCGAGCGGCATTTAGCATCACCCACAGATCCCTGAACGAGTGCGTGTCCACATCCCTCGGAGTCATTCCAAAGTATGCGGCACACGCACCGTCCAGAGCGTCAAAGTCAGGGAAATAAGGATCGTCAGCCGTTAGGCTGTCGGAGTGGGCTTCGCCTTCTTCCCCGTTGGCTTTTTTTTGCCCTTATTGCCTTCGGCAAGTTTGGACAATGCTTCGCCTGCTTTTGCTATGATGTCAAACATCCCGCCATCTTCGTCGATGTCATCCTCGAATTGTTCGAGGGTGTACGTTGGCGAATCTGGCAGACAAGCCATCCATGCGAATCGGACCAGAGAGTCAAGGTCAGGATCGGATAATTCCGAGAGCCTGACCCTGACCCCGTGGCGTTCCCTTGCAATCCTCAACGCCTTTGGTCCGAGTTTGAAAACCCGTTCCTTACCGTTGATTGCGACCGGGATGCTATGAGGATGATCGTTGGTCATTGGTTTAAGGATTTAGGTGATTGGATCAGGTAGAGGTTCCTGTTGCTGCCGTCAGAGCGCCCGTAACCTGAATGTCTGCCGCGAACGTTGACACGTCCTCGTCAGGGAAGTCGAGGTTAAGAGCGGTCAAGACACCAGACCCGTAGAACTCGGTATCCCCCGTGTTGGTGGACGTAACGAGGAACCAGACTTTGCCATCAGCCGCAGCCATCTGCGTTTTGAGGATGGTGAAGCCTGCATCTTCGCTGTGGTCAAATACGCCGCCTGCGGACAGGGTAACGTTGCGCCGACCTGCGATAAAGGAAGAATCGTCACCATCGTCTTTGGTCGAGGTTTCGATTGCATTGCGTGACTGGCTGATTGACAGCGAGCGGACCAGACCGACGAGGGTGTATTCCGTTGCTTCGGCAGCCGTTGACGGTGCGCTTCCCAATGCGTACAGAAGGAAGTCCCGTCCCGAGTAGTTCTTTGCCATTGTTAGATACCTAACTGGTTAGTGATTTAATTTTCCCGTATACGGTAGGGAAGTGTTCGGTCAACAGTTCGGGACCGTCTTCTACGACTTGCCGATTGCCTGTCATCCTTTTGTTATCGTCAAGCGACCACATATTGACCGAGGTCTTTATGTCAAGCATGACGATACCTCTGCTTTCGCAGTCTCGTATTGTACGCCATTCAAACGGGTATGCTTCCCGGCGCACATAATTGGACATTTCTCTGTCCAAATACCTATTTATTCCTGACCTCCATAAGCGCCAACCCATGCGCCTCAGTATCTCAGATGTGACATAAGTACCCGCTCCGGGGTTGCACCGAGGCATATATACCGCCTCACCGTTTGCCGTGTCGTAGAAGTACGCATCGGCAAGTTGTATCACACCCGCTTGTGATTTGGCTTCCTCAACAAGCATTTTAAAGTATCCCCTATTCAGAAGATCATCTGACCCGATAACGATGACCCCATCTGGATTGTACAGACGTGCGGCGCTTAGTGCGTGATTCCATTTATCAGAAAGCGGATTGTTTGGCGCTTCGACATAATGCCATCCATTGTCGCAGGCTCTCTCCATTGATGCCCTGCCTTCGCTCCCGGCAGCCACCAAAATGAGTTGTATCCCATCCAATTTAAGATCGCGGTAGTAGCGCAAGACAATCCTTTCGAGCGCGTCACGCTTCCACAGGGTTGTTACAAGGGCAATCTTCATTGGTGGTTGGCTTAAGCCTGCTTGACCACTACCCTGATGCGATACGGCACTCCGTAGTAGTGTTCGCTCGGGTCGTTATCGTCTATGATCGTGTCCTCTGCATAATCCAGATCCCACCGTACTGTAACGTACCCCGCTATATCGAGATGATTGGTTCGGTCGGTCAATGCGGCAATGGCTGTCTCTGCGTTCTGCTGTGCCGTTGTTAGATCTTCTGCCCAAGACACAAGCGTATGGGTTACGTCACCGCCCTCGCTGTTTTTTGTTGTGAGTGGTCCCGGCGTAACTGTGCCGCCTCCAAAAACAGTATATGGCAAGGCTGTTCCATCAGGAGGGTTGACGTATGCGGTCACGCCCACGCTGTTCAGGCGCGTCCATATAGCGTTCTGTATTGCCCTTCGAGGATCGTTCATTTCTTGCGCACCGCCTTCTTTAGCCTATCGTGATGGGAAGCCTTCTCGGATTCTGCTGCCGGGTGCAGAAATGGTCTTGCCTTAATTTTGCGAGTGCCGAACTCGTGAAACTTGGCATAATGGACCTTCGTGCCAACTCCAGTCACCATGCCTCCCGTTGCGGCTCTGGCTACTGATCCCGTTGACTTCGACAATGCTCGTCCTGCTGTTCCTACGGTTGCATCCTCCGATTTTGTCAATTTGGGCAGATCAGAAAAATCGTTTTTAAAGGAAATGGCGATGCTGTTCTTCATCGTTGCGGTATCTACGAGCCACGCCGTAACCTTCGTTTGCCCATTCCTCATTTTCTTAGGTCTGGACCCGTAACTGCCAATGTTTTCTATTGCCTTCTTGCGAATGTTTATACCCGTAGTGGCAAGAGCCTTTTTGACATCTTGCTGTATCTGGTCTTGCATACGTTCAACATCCTGCAATGCTTTACGTAGAGCGGACTGCTCTATTCGTACCGTGAAACTCATGCGCGGCGCTCTGCTTTAACGACGATGAACTTGTCTCGGAAGTCTACATTGTCAACTGCTCTGACATCAAAGTACAGACCTTTGAAGTAAAGCCTGTACTTGTTAAGCATCTCGGTATCGGCTGACCCGAGGTCATCGCGGTAGCGCATCGTGAACTCGTGCGTGTATATGCCTTCGTTCTGGCTTGCGTTCACGACCTCTGCACCCTGCAAGGTTCTGACAGATGCGTATACCGTCTCAATGGTTGCCCAAGAGTCCGTAATCACACCGAGGTTGTTCTGCGGAGTGCTTGCCTGCACCGCCACCCTATGCCGCATTGCTCCAATCATCAGTAGCCGATTGTTCTGTGATGGGCGATTTCCGTGAGGATAGCGTACTCGCGCTCAGAGGCGTTCACCCTGTCCCTGTCATCATCCCCGCGTTTCTCGAACCATAGCGCCATGAGTTTGAGAACAGCGATCAGGATGTCAGCAGGAATATCGGTAGATGCGTTACCATATCCGGCAACGTAAACCAACGTACCTGCGCGGTCCATGCGGTTAACTTCCCAACCATCGTTGCGGTGTTTTAGGTATGATGCTTCGACAAGTTGCCAGTTCTCGGCGGCTTCGGTGTAGGACGTTTCTTCGCCTGCGCTGTTCTCATCGTAGATGGTCAGCGATGTAACCGACTGAACCGGAGGTCTGGGTATCTCAATCCGGTCCCGCATATCGTCTCCGTTCATCTCCCACGAATAGGTGCGGGTGATGAGGGAGCGCCGCAAGTATTCCTCGACACGGACACGAGCCGCCTTGATAAGGATCGTCAGGATCGCGTCTTGGCTCGTATCGGACGAGTCGATACGCAACCATTCTTTTGCTTCTGCTGTGCTTACTGGCTCAACAGAGGGTGCGGATGTAACGGTAAGCGACATGGCAGATGATTGTTAAAATGTAGGAGCCGGGGCGGGAATCGAACCCGCTCCACCCCGAGAGAGGAAAAGGTGTGCGCCTTTACACCACCCGGCTCGCCCACCTATTAGGTGTTGGATACGCGACCGTATACGATAGCCTCCGGCTGAAGGATCTCGTAGTCTACGCGGTAGGAGTAGAACAGGTTGACCTGTCCGGTTGCAGCGTCTCCGTAGGGATCACGCAGGACTTTCATGGTCGGTGCCATGTAGTAGCCCATCTGTGACCAGTCACCGAAGAAGATCGGCTTGTTGCCACCCGTGCCGTCAGCGTCGACTTTAGCCGAGAACATGACGGGGTATCCGAGCAGGCTCGGACGGTTGGCGTACTGACCGAAGGTCGAACGGATGCCCTGCTCTGCGTACAGGCGCTCGTTGCCCGTCAGGGAAGCGATGTTGCCGTAGGTGGAGCCACGGGTCAACCATGCAACATTAGGGCTGTCGAGGTAAAACTGAACCGTGTCGTTGAAAGCGATGTCCTCGATCTCACCGGCGATGATGCCTGCGTCATCCGTGACTTTTGCTTCCGTACCAGAGGCGGCAGCCTCGGCAACGATCAGGCTGTTGTTCGTTTTCGCCATGCCGCGAGCGACGAAGTTCTCAATGAAGGCAAGCAGGTTGCTCGTCTCATCTTCGAGAAGTTCTTCGCTCAACTGTACCTTCTTCGTGTACTTGACAAGCGTGAAAGCCTGCTGACCAAGAGCCGGAGCGTCACGGTCGTAGCCGTTGGCTTCAGACGTGCTGACAAACTCGCCATCGGCTTCGTTGTCGAAAGGTACGTTGACGGTCGTTCCGACACCGGGGATACGCGTCAGACCGAGCAGGTCCGTGAGGTCGGCTTCGGACTTCTTGGCGAAGATGCCTTCGAAGTGTCCCGTTGGTACGACCGCTCCACCATCGGCGCTGGTCCCAATGTTCATGTCCGTGTTGTTGGATGCTTTGATCTCAACTTCACGACCATCTACATCGTAGCCTTTAGCGCCACGGAGACCGCCTGCATCACCATCGCGTACCCATGCGGCGTATGCTTTGGCTTCGGAGTCTCCGGTGCTTGCGATGATAGCCGGAGCAGACTTGGCTTCGGCAGGCACTTCGACGATGGCAGGAGCGGCTTTGGCTTCCTCCATTGCGTCGAGGCGTTCGTTCTGAGCAGCGATCATTGCTTCGATGCTTTTCAGAACGTCTGTGTTCTGTTCAGACATTGTATTGTCCTCTTGTTCTGTGTGTGGAGTTTCGCCCATGTCAGGCGTTTCATCGATTGCTTCCGATTTGGCTTCTGCCGCAGTTGGCGCGGGTTGATCGACTCCCGCCTCTGCCGTGTCTGCCTCTGGCTCCACTACATCAGATGCAATTTCCTGTGCTGCCGGGGCTGATGCCTCGACAAATTCCTTGATAGACATTACGTGGTTGCGTGGCTCGGCAGGGTTTAGCACGAGCGATGCTTCGCCGAGTATCCATGTCTCAATTTCTTTTGACCCGTTGTCCGCGTCTTTGCGGCTTACGAGGTGACCGACCGCGCCGGACGAGTAGCCGAGTTTGCCCATCTCGACCAGTTCGTTCACCATCTTCTCGTACTCGTCGCGCTTCTCCAACTGCGCCTCGAACCACAGACCCGCATCGGTGCTGCTGATCTCGCCCACGCCGATCTGCCTGTTTTTCAGGGTATCGTCGTATCCGTGTTGGTAGTAAACGGGGAGGGTTGCTTGGATGCCGAAGTCGGTGGACTTAGTAAAGAAGTCACCGTATAGGTCGGGGTCAGTCGGTCCGCTAAACCTCACCAGATAGCCGCCGATTCGACCGTCACCCAGAGCCTTAACCTCGCCCCCGTAGGCAATGAGAAGTTCGTTATCGTTCATTGTGTCTGTCGATTTGTTGAGCGGCTTACGCGGATCGTGCGCCCAGTTCATAAGTGATATATCCCGTTTACTCGGGCATCCGTCTCTTGCGGGTTCGCCCTGCTCGCCGTTACGCATACGCTCAATGAAGGAGATGGCGCGGTTGGCGTTCTTGATGTGCTTCTCCGTCCAATCGTCTTTCTTGGTTTCGAGCAGTTCAAGGTTACGAGCGATGACTGCCACTGGGTCCACCGATGCCAAGCGGCTGCACTCAGTTTCGGACCACGCCCGAAGATCGGACGCGCTCATGTTGGCGAGCCTGTTCCACTTGCGGTATACCTCGTCGAGTTCTTCCATGCCCTTTATACAGTTCGGTGATTTAGCGGTTCACTTCTTATCTACCCAACCGCCGCCCTTGAACACGGTGCCGCTGCCGCCTGTGATGACAATGTAACACTTCTGCCCTGTGGTCGGACACTTGGTCAGCGGTGCGCTCTTGATCGAAGCGAAATGCTCGAATACAGTACCGTCCTCTCGTTTGTACGTGTAGGTCATCCCATTCCCTCAAAGATGATGTCTTGTAGTGCTGCGGCAATGATCGTGGCTTCTCCTTCCGGTATGCCGAGGCGTATCAGTTCGGCGTAATACGCGGCAATGACCAACGCCAAGTATTCAACGCTCTTGATATTTTTATCATGCTCAGTCACCGTTGTCTATCAGGACAAGGTTAAACTGAAGCGAGATGTTGGCGGTGTTATTTGCCACCTTCGCAAAGAATCCGATGTCGCAGGGTCCGACGAACGGACCGCGTGAGACATGATTAGTTATGACGAGCGTATTCTGCAAGCCCTCGTGTAGCGACTGCAAGCGCATTGGTTCAAATGGCTCGGCTACATCGTCCGCGCCACAACGTTGAAACAGCGCGATGTTGGCGTTCTTGGTTGGCTCAACATCTGCCGAGTACGAGGTCAAGAAAGCAGTCTTTCCTTTCGGCACAGTATACGCACCGATCAGGCTCTGACCATAGCCGAACACACCGTCTTTGGTCAGTACGCCCCATGTAGCACCGCCACCGTCTGCTCGTAACGTTATGGTCCCGGCGTGGGTACTGGCTGACGTTGAGGCGTAGGTGTTTGTGCTGACAACGTACATACGATATACACGCAGCCACGTATTGCTCAGGTCTACTGCCTGTGTCCCTTGCAGGGATACCGTCTCAGTCTGCTCGCGCCAATCTGCACCAATACCCTGTACGATGACCTGCTGCGCTCCGGCGTTTCCTGTGCTGTCTACATCGGACGAGGACAGTATCTCCAATGATACCGGAGAGGTGGGTGTTGGGTAGGTCTTGCTGTCTGTGATAACGGTCCACGCCGTGCCGATTGCGTCAGCCTCGCCAAACTTGTTGACTACGCTGTGACCCTTAACGTCACCTTTCGCCACCTCCAGATAAAACT
>Ga0255760_10000960_pt1 | contig 28455 bp, 31 predicted proteins | sample 071ome_25_FD_179960 | JGI IMG/M metagenome (GOLD analysis project Ga0255760, IMG submission 179960) | Coastal salt marsh microbial communities from the Groves Creek Marsh, Skidaway Island, Georgia - 071410BT metaG (version 2) | ecosystem: Environmental > Aquatic > Marine > Intertidal zone >...
CATCTCCTCTTCTGAAAACGGAACACTTGTGCGTTGAGGTGTCTTTAGGGCTTTGTGCTTTTCCATTGGGTTTCGTGTCAAACGACCCGAACGCTGTTCAAAAAGAAAATAGCGATTGAGCACGCTCATCTTACGATTGATACTCCTTGCGCTTAATCCATGTGCCCCTAGATAGGCGATATAGTTACGTATAAGCGGATAGCTCAATTCGTTGAGCTGAAAAGAAGATTCTATAGTAAACTGAAAATACGACAATAGAGCATGAAGATCCGACGCATAAGCCTTTACAGTATGCATCGAATACTTCTTCTCATCGGTTAAGTACCGCAGATACAAATCGTACTGCTCCATGCATTCTAATGTACGACTTTAACAAAAAAAGCCCGATGCTCTTTCGAGTAACGGGCTTTAACTGATATAAATTTCAGGAATTATTGAGCTTCTTGATCTCTAAGTCCTTGAACGTACTGTGCTTTTTGAATTTCTTGACGTCTTGCAACCGAAGGTTTCGTATACTGCTGACGTGTTCTGAGTTGACGCATAGCGCCTGTTTTATCAAACTTACGTTTGAAACGCTTTAGCGCTCTGTCAATGTTTTCGCCTTCTTTAACTGGAATAATTAACATAGTGATGCACCTCCTCTCTTTAAGTGGATGCAAATATAGGATTAAAACATAAGGCTACAAGCCCTTCAGTATATTTTTAGAGATTACTACGCGTTGTATCTCACTAGTACCCTCTCCTATGGTGCACAACTTAGCATCACGATATAATTTTTCAACGGGGTAATCTTTGCTGTATCCGTAGCCTCCATGAATTTGAACGGCTTCATTCGCTGCACGGACGCACAACTCAGAAGCAAACAGCTTACACATGGCGCTATTGAGCGTCATTTTACGGTTCTCGTTTTTGAGGTAAGCTGCCTTGTGAAGAAGTAATTCTGCAGCTTCTATTTCAGTCGCCATATCGGCTAGCTTAAACGAAATACCTTGGAATGCGCTTATAGGTTTACCAAACTGAATACGTTCTTGACTATATTTTATGGAAGCTTCGTAGGCTGCTTTGGCTATACCGATCGATAGTGCTCCGATAGAAATGCGGCCACCATCTAAGATCTTCATGGATTGAATAAATCCCTCTCCTTCTGGACCGATTCGCTGAGCATCAGAAATCACACAATTCTCAAATATCATCTCGGCGGTTTCGCTCGCACGCATTCCGAGTTTATCTTCTTTTTTACCGGAACTGAACCCTGGGGTATCACGTTCTACAATGAAGGCTGTCATTCCTCTAGAATCTCCTTTATTTCCCGTTCTAGCGATCACCACAGCAATATCTCCACTCTTTCCGTGAGTAATGAAATTTTTGGTGCCGTTAAGCGTCCAATTCTTTCCATCAAAAACGGCAGTAGTATTCATTCCTCCTGCATCAGAACCCGTATTGTGTTCTGTTAGACCCCATGCCCCGAGGTGCTCGCCAGAGGCAAGAGCGGGCAGGTAGCGTTGCTTTTGTTCCTCTGAACCGAACTCTAGAATATGATTGGTGCACAATGAATTGTGAGCGGCTACCGAAAGCCCTATAGACGGATCTACCTTAGAAAGTTCATCGATAATGGCGATGTACTCGTGATATCCTAGCCCCGAACCTCCGTAGGACTCAGGAACCAAAATACCCATGAACCCTAACTCACCTGCCTTTCGCAATACATCGACGGGTAGGTGTTGATTTTCATCCCATTCACGCACATGAGGAGCGATATACTGCTGCGCAAAAGAAGCCGCCGAAGCAGCTGCCATCTGACAGGTTTCACTTAAATCAAAATTCATGCTTTGAACGGTTTCGGTAAACATAGTCTCTTAATTACAATTTCAAATATAAGAGAATAAAAGACTTTTTGTTTAAAGTTTTTACAAATAAGTTAGTCAATTCATCTTGGTGTCTAAAGCCTCCTTTCAATGAGCGCTCTTCTAAAACGATATCCCACTCCTCGCTATTGAGATAAGGTAAACGCATCAACTCCTTCTTGGTTGCAGTATTAATAGAGAGGCGCTTCACTTCTGAATGATCTAGGGTAAAGCGTTTAGTGAGTTTGAGATGCACAGAATCCGGCAAGCGGTATACCTCTTTCAATTGGTCCATATGAGCATAAAACCCAAGGTATGCCCTGAATTTAATAATACGGTTGGCCAACACACTCCCAACACCATTGATGCGTTTTAAAGTGTTCGTGTCTGCACGGTTAATATCTCCCAGCAGGATTTTGGATGTTAAGGCAGTTGGTGAGGATACATGCCCTGATGCTTCTTGAGCCGCAACAGATCGATTTTGAACAGTACGTCGGCTTTCTGAACAAGATTCACAAGGGGTGGTTTGAGTCCATTGCACCGGACGCTGGTATTTCGCTTGAGTAAAATGATACACGCTTGGCTCTATAATTTTAATCATGCACAAAGCAAACAGGGTAAACATAACCCCCGTTCGTTCTCTACTTGAAACGAAAAACGGAGGTTTGTTTGACATGCTATCGCGCTACCTTGATTGCTTTTAAGTAGCGTTTCAATTGCTTTTGAACTTCTGGAAACAAGAAGTAAAGTCCGACCATATTAGGGAATACCATAGCGAAAATCATCGCGTCTGAAAAGGCCCAAATCGAGTCCATGCTCGCAGCGGCCCCAATCACTATAAAAACAAGGAACAAAAATTTATAGGTGAGATCCATTACTCTTCCTCTTCCAAATAAGAACTTCCATGCTTGAAGACCATAGTAAGACCATGAGATCATCGTAGAAACTGCAAACAACACTACAGCGACCGTAAGGAATATGTCTGAAAACGGAATGTAATTTGCAAACGCCTGAGAGGTTATACCTGCCCCTTCGTACGGTAAGCCGTCAATGTACACCACACCACTGCCATCACCTCCATAGTCAAACACACCTCCCATGTTGAAAATAACAATCACTAGAGCCGTCATCGTACAGATTACAACGGTATCAATAAAAGGCTCTAATAAGGCAACGAGTCCTTCGGAAGCCGAGTACTTCGTTTTTACAGCTGAGTGAGCAATCGAAGCAGATCCTGCTCCCGCTTCATTCGAGAAGGCTGCTCTTCTAAATCCAATAAGCAACACTCCAATTACGCCACCAACACCTACGGCTTTTGGCTCAAAAGCTTGCGCGAAAATTTGACCAAACGCATCATCCACAAAGGAGAAGTTTGAACCAATGATATAGATACATGCGAGTACATAAAGCACCGCCATTAAGGGTACCACCTTTTCGGTAACCGAGGCGATTCGTTTAATTCCACCAATGATAATAATCCCTACTAATACAGCAATGACAGCACCGATCAAGGTACCCGCCATTGCACTTTCAAGACCCAAGAGATCCTTGATGACAATTGTCGCTTGGTTCGATTGCGCTGCATTTCCTCCTCCAAACGATCCGCCGATACAAAAGATGGCAAAGAGTACCGCTACTACCTTACCTAAATTGGCAAAACCTTTAGAAGCTAGTCCTTTGCGTAAAAAGTACATAGGCCCGCCATACACCACACCATTTTCATCTACGTCTCTGTATTGAACCCCCAGCGTGCATTCGACAAATTTTGTTGACATTCCGAGCAATCCGCAGACCACCATCCAAAAAGTCGCCCCCGGACCTCCGAGTGCAATAGCTAAAGCAACTCCTGCGATATTTCCATTTCCTACTGTTCCTGAAACCGCGGTAGCAAGGGCCTGAAAATGACTTACTTCACCATCTTTCGATTCGTCTTTAATGGTTCCGATCACATCTCCATCAACGATATTTAATTCAGCAGTTTCAGCCTTGTGGGCTTCAAGCTCATCGTATTTACCGCGAACCACATTAATAGCAGTTCCGAAATAACGAATGTTCGGAAACTTGAAATAGAGCGTGAAGAAAAGTGCACTTCCAACTAGAAGAATCAAAACAAATGGCGTCCCATTAATCTCGAAAAACACGGCGCTTGTTACCGCGTCAGAAAAGGGTTTAAAAGCCTCGTCGATTCGCTGATCAAGACCCTTTTCCTGAGCGCTAAGCGAGGTTAGACTTGTACTGATTAAAGCAAGTAGAAAGAAAGCGTACTTCATGTGTTCAGGAATAGGTTTATATCAAAGTATGAAGCGCTGAAGATGCTAAAAATTTTACATTTTAGCAACGAATGCTTCATTTAACAAAGAAAACTTCTCCTAATGCAATTGAGTTACAGCCTTCTAACTAGAGATCGAATACAGATGATCTTTTCGTATAGATCAGATCCTTAATGCGCATCCAAAAAGCTAGAAAAAGGTAAAGGGCAAAACCAAATCCAAGCGTGATAAAGGTTAAATAAGTAAAACTCAACCGAACCACTCTTGGGCGGATTCCCCATGAGTCACCAATACGTTGGCAAACCCGAAACCCCCAGAACTGCAGAAAATGAAGTAAACGCTGAAACGAAGAGGGCATAGATTAAATTACACGAGTGGACCGTCCCAGCTCATTATACCTCCCATAAGATTATAGGCGTTTTCGATACCCTTAGAGCGGAGTATAGCGCAGGCTTGTCCAGATCTGTTCCCAGAACGGCAGTATACAAAATAAGACGCATCAGGATCAAATGAGTCAATGGCCTGCATAAATGCCTGTGGATTGAAGATGTCGTGATTAATCGCTCCTTCTATCTTTCCATCAGCCACCTCTTGGGCAGTACGCACATCAAGTATAACTGCATTTGAAGTTGCAGCTAATTTTTCTTTCCATTGTTCCTGAGTCAAATCCATATTTGAATAATTTTTGTCAAAGATAATACGGGACGCGTTATAAAGTTTGTAACTCAAGTAACGCTTCTTCAAGTTCTATGCGCTCCAAAGGCTTCATAAAGAATTTGCGGTGCGACTTATACGTCATTAAGGTAACAGGGATTGCAGGCAACACCCAACCCTCATCAATCTTATGCCGCCATTCAAAATCTAATCCTTGATCGATTAACCAAATAGGCTGAGTCATTTCAAGTTCTTCTACTACTTCAAGTACAGCTGTATCCCACACCTTCTTTCGATCAAGGCTCACAAACACCAGCTCTACCTCAGCGGCATGTGCTTTTGCGAAGGCTTCGAATTTAGGAATCTCTTTCAGACAGGGCGTACACCAGCTGGCCCAAAAATTATACACCTTTACCTTGGACGCAGGCACTTGAGCGACCTTTTCAATAAGTGTATCGGTATCCATGGTGATAAACTGATCCGCAGCCTTGTTACTCGATCCGCAACTAGAGAGTAGAAAAGCGAAGAAAAGAATCCCCCCCGTTCTTAACCTAGAATAAGTTTTAATAGCCGCCTCCATAGGATTAAAATTTTAAGCGTTTAGAATGAATACCTTTGACTCAAAATTACGCAATGAAAAAAGAAGATTTTCTATCCTCGCGTCAATGGCGGTACGCGACTAAAAAATTTGATCCCGACAAAAGGGTAACGCCAGAATCTTTTGAACTGATCTTAGAAGCCATCAGACTCACACCTACTTCTTACGGTTTGCAACCCTTTAAGGTTTTTGAAATTGAGAACACGGATTTAAGGCAAGCACTTAGAGAAGCTGGATTCGGTCAGTTGCAATTCACAGATGCATCTCATCTTTTGGCCTTTGCTCATTTAGAAGCCTTTTCAGAAGAGCTCATAGATCGCTTCGCACAACTTGTCCGTGATATCCGCAAACCAGAACCAGAGAAAATTGAAGGTTACGCCTCTTTTCTCAAGAATTTATTCGGAAACTGGACGAATGACGAGAAATCGCGTTGGGCCGACAAGCAAATGTATTTGGCTCTAGGGAATGCCCTGCAAGCTGCGGCCGAATTAGAAGTTGACAGTTGTGCTTTAGAAGGTTTTGATGTCGAAAAGGCAAATGCCATACTTCAATTGCCAGAAGGATTAAAAGTTAGTGCATTCTTGGCTTTAGGACACCGCTCAACTGAGGATCATACACAGCATCTTCCGAAAGTACGAGTGGCGCATGAAGATCTTTTTGTCACCCTCTAGAGTTTTGTCAATTTCTTTTTAAATCTTTAGGAGCATATTGTATATTTGACCTTGATGAAAAGAATAAACGTTTCTCAACTTTGGTGGTCGCCCTTGCTCAGCAATAGGTGATGAAACGGTATTTATAAAAATTTGAGAGCCTGTCATCACGACAGGCTCTTTTTATTTTGAAGCCATGCAATACAAACTTCATACACAGTACAAAAAGATTGTTGCAGACACCCTGACTCCTGTCAGTATTTATCTCAAACTGCGCGATCAATTCGAAGGAAGCTTTCTTTTAGAGAGCAGTGACTATCATACGAGCGAAAACAGCTTCTCTTACATCTGCTGTAACCCGCTTGCCTCGTTTAAAATTGAAAAAGGGAATTTTATCGCCCACTATCCGAACGATCGCGATGAACAACTCACTATTAGCACCACCACTGAATTGATTAGCGCCATTCAAGACTTTAGTGGGCAATTTGAAACCGATACGCTCGATTTTAAATTTGTGAGTAATGGACTTTTCGGATACACCAGTTATGACGCAGTCCAATATTTTGAATCGGTCGATCTCGATCCTAATAAACCCGGAATCGAGATTCCAGAAATGCATTACACGCTATTTCAAAATATCATCGCTATTGATCACTTTAAAAACGAAGCCTATCTCTTTTGTCATAGTCTAGATAAGAACAACAATCTAGATCGTTTAGAGAAGCTTCTTCGAGAGGCTCAGTTTAGCACCTTCAGTTACATCAACGAAGGAGCCACCACCTACAACATGAGTGATGAGGATTTCAAAGTTCTTGTAACCAAAGCCAAAGAGCACTGCCAACGTGGGGATGTTTTTCAATTGGTGCTCTCTAGAAGAACGGAGCAGCAATTCAAAGGGGATGAATTCAATGTCTATCGCGCCTTGCGTTCTGTCAACCCTAGTCCCTATCTGTTCTATTTTGATTACACCGATTTTAAATTATTCGGATCTTCGCCTGAAGCACAATTGATTGTACAAGACGGAAGGGCTGAAATTCATCCTATCGCAGGTACCTACCGGCGCACAGGTAATGATGAGCAAGATGCTGCCTTAGCTAAGAAGCTCTCTGAAGATGAGAAAGAAAACGCAGAGCACGTAATGCTCGTAGACCTCGCCCGCAACGATCTAAGTCGCAATGGTTCAGAAATAGAAGTCAAGACTTATAGGGAAGTGCAATACTTTTCGCATGTAATCCACCTGGTTTCTAAAGTGATCGCCAAGAAACAACCCAATGTTTCTTCTTTACAGCTGATGGCGGATACCTTTCCGGCCGGAACACTCAGCGGAGCCCCAAAACCTATGGCGTTAAGACTTATTGAACGCTATGAACCCACTAAAAGAGGGTACTACGGAGGAGCCATCGGAATATTCGACTTTAACGACAATTACAACCACGCTATACTCATACGTTCGTTCTTAAGCCATCAAAGCACTTTGTACTACCAGGCCGGTGCAGGAATCGTAGCCTCTTCTTCGGAAGAAAGCGAACTCCAAGAAACCTATAATAAACTCGGAGCGCTACAAAAAGCGCTAGAATTAGCAGAAACCCTATGACGCCAGGCCAACGCATCTTAATTATCGACAATTACGACAGTTTTGTCTACAACATCGTTCATTACCTCAACCTATTAGGGTGTAAAACTACAGTGGTTCGCAATGATCAATTCGAACTCGACCTTATCACCTCCTTTGACCGTGTGGTGTTGTCGCCCGGTCCGGGAATCCCAGAAGAAGCCGGAAAGCTACTCGAGGCCATAGCATTTATAAAGCGTCTTAACAACCCCATTCCGACTCTAGGAGTATGTCTTGGGCATCAAGCTATAGCCGAGTCGTTCGGAGCACAACTCACCAATCTCGATCAAGTGTATCACGGCCTTAGTTCGGCCATCTCTGTAGAAACTGATAGTCTCTTGTATAGGGGCTTAGAAACGCCACTCGTTGTGGGCAGGTATCATTCTTGGGTGGTTTCAGATCTTGAAAATCTTCCGCTTGAGGTGACTGCACGAGACGAGAACGGCACCATCATGTCGTTTCAACATAACAATTTACCCTTTACCGGTGTTCAGTACCATCCTGAATCGGTACTTACACCGAAGGGCTTAGAACTCATCAAGAACTGGTTAAGCTCATGAAAGCACTACTGAATCGACTTATCGCGCACGAAAGCCTAATGAAAGAGGAGGCCAAGCAGGTACTTATAGAAATTTCTGAAGGTAAATACGACTCTCACCAAGTGGCGGCCTTCATGACCATATTCATGATGCGCAGCATCACTGTAGATGAGCTAGCCGGATTTCAAGAAGCGCTCCAATCGCTTTGCATCGCTATAGATGTGAGTGATTTTGACCCTATTGATTTATGCGGAACAGGAGGTGATCAAAAAGACACCTTCAACATATCGACATTAGCCTCTTTTGTCACTGCAGGTGCTGGAATCCCTGTGGCAAAGCACGGTAATTACGGAGTGAGCTCTAGCTGCGGAAGCAGCAACGTTATGGAACACCTTGGCATTACCTTTACGAGTGATGCTGATGTCCACCAAAGATGTTTAGAAAAAGCTGGAATCTGCATTTTTCACGCACCCCTTTTTCATCCGGCCATGAAAGCGGTAGCTCCCATAAGACGTGCTTTAGGCGTCAAGACATTCTTTAATATGTTAGGCCCTCTAGTGAATCCGGGCATGGTTAAAAAGCAAATGGTTGGAGTGTTTAATCTCGAACTCGCCCGCCTATACGCCTATCGCTTTCAGCAAACACAAGTTCAGTATGGCATCGTACATGCTTTAGACGGATACGACGAAGTCTCCCTTACGGGTAAAGCAAAACTCATCACTCCCCAGGGAGAACGGCTTATTGATGCCCCGCATTTTGGATTCGAACGACTCCACCCTGATACCATTATAGGAGGAAGTGACGTGGGTGCATCCGCCGAGATCTTCATGAATGTACTTCAAGGAAAGGGAACTGACGCGCAGCATCAAGTGGTACTCGCAAATGCAGCCCTGGCCATAGCGGTCGCCCAATCCTCAACAATAGAATCGGCGCTTGAAAAGGCAAAAGATTCATTGTTCAACCAAAAAGGGCTTCAAGCCTTCAATACCCTCAAAACCGTTTCGGCCTCATGAATATTTTAGACCAAATCATGCGCCAAAAGTCGGTTGAAGTAAGCGCAAAAAAAGCAGCAATACCTGTTGAAACACTTAAAGACTTTCAGTTTTTTCAGCGCTCAACGGTTTCTGCTCGAGAAGCCTTAGCTCAAGGTGGAATTATAGCAGAACACAAACGAAAATCACCGTCAAAACCTAGTATTCAACCTCAATCAAAGGCACAAGATGTGGTGAAACTTTACGACGAAGGGGGCGCAGCGGTGATGTCTATCTTAACGGATACTGTATTCTTTGGTGGAAGTCTAGACGACCTACTCATTGCAAGACATAATACAGAAAGGCCGCTTTTGAGAAAGGACTTCATTTTTGATCCCTATCAAGTGTATGAAGCGAAAGCCTATGGAGCTGATCTTATTCTTCTCATTGCAGCAGTGCTTTCGCGTGAGCAGATTGAAAGATTGACAAATTTGGCGCATCAGTTAGGTCTTGAGGTGTTATTAGAAGTACATAGTAAGATGGAGCTTGAAGAAAAAGGTACCGATGCAGTAGACCTTCTTGGGGTGAACCATCGTGATCTTAAAACCTTCAAGGTAGACCTTAGCCTGGGAGAAGAATTGTTGCCGTTAATGCGCAACCATCAAATACCAGTAGCTGAAAGCGGATTGCAATCGATAGAGGACATTCAAAAACTACATAAACTCGGATTTAAAGGCTTTTTAATAGGAGAATACTTGATGAAAGAGACTGATCCGTCGGCTACACTTGGCCAGTTAAACACACTATTCGCATGAGTGCCGATCTGAAAATAAAAGTCTGTGGCATTCGAGATCAAGCCCATGAATTGGATAGGCTCGGAGTGGATTATATCGGTCATATTTTTTGGGAAGGCTCAAGTCGTCACCTCTCTGATGAGACCGCTAAACCTTTTAAAGAACAACAACTCAATGCCAAACGCGTAGGCGTTTTTGTCAATCCGTCAATAGATGAAATACAGCAGCGGTGCGAGAAGTATGCATTGGATGCCGTTCAACTGCACGGAGCAGAATCTCCCGACTTTTGTAAGGGCCTTAGATCCACCTTTGAGGGTGAGATATGGAAGGCATTCGCGGTAGACGACAGTTTTGATTTTGAAAGTACAAAGCCGTTTGAAGAGGTCATTGATTGCTTCGTCTTTGATGCACGAGGAAAACTACCCGGAGGAAACGGAACTACTTTTAATTGGAGTCTTCTTGAGGCCTATGAAGGATCAACAGCCTATTTACTTTCAGGAGGCATAGGTCCTGAATCTATAACCGAGATACAGGCTTTTATGCATACCCCCTATACCAAAAAATGTATTGGACTTGACCTCAACAGTAAATTCGAAATTCGTCCAGGAGAAAAGGACATCGTAAAACTAGCTAACTTCATCAAACAAATTAAGACGTTATGAAACAAGTGAGTTATCACGCAGATGAACAAGGATTTTATGGAGAATTCGGAGGAGCATTTATACCCGAAATGCTATATCCGAATACCGAAGAACTGCGAAAAAGTTATTTAGAGATCACTTCTAGACCTGAATTTCAAAAAGAGTTCAAGGCCTTACTAAAGGATTATGTCGGGCGCCCTACCCCCCTGTTTTACGCCTCTCGGCTCTCAGAAAAATACCAAACAAAGATTTATCTGAAACGAGAAGATCTTTGCCATACCGGTGCGCACAAGGTGAATAACACGATTGGGCAGATCTTACTCGCAAAGGCGCTAGGAAAAAAGCGCATTATTGCCGAGACCGGAGCTGGACAACATGGAGTAGCCACCGCCACAGTATGCGCCCTCATGGGTATTGAATGTGTGGTGTATATGGGAGCTCTAGACATCAAAAGGCAGGCCCCGAACGTCGCGCGTATGAAATTGTTGGGTGCCACGGTTAGAGCGGCTGAGTCTGGAAGCAAGACCTTAAAAGACGCCACAAACGAGGCTATCCGTGATTGGATCAATAATCCTGTAGATACACACTATATAATAGGATCAGTGGTTGGTCCGCACCCTTACCCCGATATGGTTGCACGGTTTCAGTCTGTAATCTCAGAAGAAATTGGAAGTCAACTCATGGAGAAAGAAGGAAGAGAGCTTCCTGATTACGTAATCGCTTGTGTCGGCGGGGGGAGCAATGCTGCAGGTATATACTACCACTATCTCGATCGTCCTGAGGTCAAACTCGTAGCCGTCGAAGCGGCTGGTAAGGGAGTTGATTCAGGACACAGCGCAGCCACCTCAGCCTTAGGTAAGGTGGGTATTATTCACGGAAGCAAGACACTACTCATGCAAACCGGAGACGGTCAAATCACTGAACCCTATTCTATCTCTGCCGGTTTAGATTATCCTGGAGTTGGCCCAATGCACGCCCATTTATTTACTTCAAAAAGAGCTCAATTCATCTCTATTACAGACGAGAAGGCTATGGAGGCCGGACGCGAGTTGGCCGCCCTCGAAGGCATCATTCCGGCTATCGAGACTTCTCATGCCTTTGCCGTATTCGAAACCTTAAAGTGTAAAAAAGAGGATGTTGTGGTGGTCAACCTTTCTGGAAGAGGAGACAAAGACTTACAAACCTATATTGACTATTTCGAACTATGATGCGGATTCAAACAACATTAAAGAACAAAGAGGCCCTACTGTCGATTTATGCCACTGCCGGCTATCCGCAGCTCAACGATACCGTTGAAGTCTTAAATCAACTTCAAGCGTCAGGTGTTGATATGATTGAAATTGGTTTGCCGTTTAGCGATCCTCTGGCAGACGGACCCACCATTCAAGAGAGTTCAACTACAGCTCTTGAAAACGGCATGTCGACCGAGGTACTTTTCAAGCAACTAGAAGGTATTCGTGAGCACATTCACATTCCACTAATTATAATGGGCTACTTTAACCCTGTGCTGCAGTACGGAGTGGAAGCATTTTGTCAAAAATGCCAAGCTATCGGAATCGACGGCATCATATTACCCGATCTCCCATTAGAAATCTATCAACGTGAGTACCAAGACATCTTCGAGCGCTATGGATTGTCGATGATTTTCTTAATCACCCCGCAAACCTCTGATGAGCGCATCCGTGCCATTGAAGCTGCCAGCAGCAGTTTTATTTATATGGTGAGTTCGGCTAGTACTACCGGAAAGGTAAACGGCTTTAGTGATGAGAATAGAGCCTATTTTAAACGTATAGCAGACATGCATCTCAAGGTGCCCACTGTGGTTGGGTTTGGCATTGCAGATGCCGAAACGTTTCAGCAAGCCACTGCTTTCAGTAAGGGAGCAATTATCGGATCAGCCTTTATTCGCCACCTCAAACAGCACGGGGTAGAACAGATAGCGTCCTTTATTCTTTCTTTAAAACCATCGCATGTTTAAAAAGTACAAAAGTCAACTCCTGAATGCGCTTCTTTTCTGTGTAGTTCCGGGCTTATTACCCTTCTCGGCTGAACCTCACATTGTTGGCAAAGTGCGCTGGGTTATGGGTGGAGCCATGGGAATGCAACCCATGGATTACTTTGACTTGTTTTTACACGGATCACCTTTTGTGTATCTCGCCTATGTTTTGATTAAAATGCTTAAAGAAAGCCTCTCGCCTAACGCGTAAATATAGGCTTTAATGCATCCTTAGTCTGAGTCGCATCGAAGCGGTACCCTTCTGCCTCAAAGTTCTTTATGCTTTCGATGTCAGGGCACTGTTCCTCAACTAGATATCGGGCCATAACACCGCGCATACGCTTGGCATAAAATGAAATGATCTTGAAAGATCCGTTTTTAAAATCCTTGAATTCGGGATGAACTACAGGCTGTTGAAGCGCCTTAAGATCAAGAACCTTGCTGTATTCTTTACTCGCCAAATTCACCACCAACTCATCGGCTTCCAATTCTTGACTAAAGGCTTCGGTTAGACGTTGCTTCCAGAAATCATAGAGCGATGTCGATTTGCCGATAGCCATAGAAGTACCCATCTCTAAACGATAGGGCTGTATCGCATCTAGCGGTCGAAGCATGCCGTATAATCCTGAAAGAATCCTTACCCTGTTCTGCAGATCTGGAACTTTGGTTAACGCCAAACTGTACACATCCAAACCTTTATAGACATCTCCATCGAAAGCATAAGATGCAGGCCGAGAATTTTCAGCAGTTGTGGTTAACGAAAAGGACTGATTTCTCTGAACATTCAAAGCGGCTAACTCTGAAGAAATATGCATCAATTTCTGAAGCTCAGGAGCTTTCAGCTTCTTGAGTTCTCTTTGAACCTTAGCCGTGTAGTCTAGAAACTGCGGTTCGCTAAAGTTTACTTTAGGAAGCTCAGATTCGAAGTCTAGTGTCTTTGCAGGTGAGAGTAAAATTTTCATAGCATTTTTAAAGGGTTGAGTAGGCCTGCCATTTTTCGATACAGGCGCTCATATCATTAGGAATTTCAGACTCAAAAGTTAAGAATTTTCCAGAAGTCGGATGTTCAAAACCAAGCGTTTTGGCATGCAGTGCTTGCCGAGGTAATAGCTTAAAACAATTATCTACAAACTGTTTGTATTTGGTAAAGGTAGTGCCCTTCAGAATGGCATTTCCACCGTAGCGTTCGTCATTAAAAAGTGGATGTCCGACATGTTTCATGTGCGCTCTAATCTGATGGGTACGACCGGTTTCAAGCACACACTTTACTAAACTAACATAGCGAAAGGAAGCCATCACCTCATAGTGGGTTACCGCCTGTTTTCCGTGCGCTCCATCCTCAAAAACATCCATCTGTAGACGGTTCTTAAAACTTCGTCCAATATGGCCCTCAATCGTACCTCGCTCTTCTTCAAACGCACCCCACACCAATGCTACATATTCGCGCTGCGAAGTCTTCTCGGCAAATTGTCGCGTAAGGTGAACCAAGGCGGTTGCCGTTTTGGCAATCACCAACAAACCGGAGGTGTCTTTATCTATACGATGCACTAAACCAGGACGATCGTCACTGTTTAGCGGCAAATCTTTAAAGTGATGCAGCAGCGCGTTGAGTAAGGTTCCCGAGTAATTACCATGCCCCGGATGAACGACCATGCCAGCAGGCTTATTGACCACCACGACATCGTCATCCTCATAAACGATATCCAAAGGTATATCTTCAGCTACCAGAAGGTTTTCATAGGGCGGATGCTCAAATAGGACACGCACTACATCATCTGGCTTTACTTTATAATTTTGTTTAACGGGGGCATCGTTTACCCAGATGTTACCGTTTTTAGCAGCGGCCTGAATTTTAGAACGGGTCGCGTTTTCAATGAAATTCATCAAAAATAAATCCACGCGCAAGGGGTCTTGCCCTTTGGAAGCTGTAAAGACATAGTGCTCGTGAAGTGTCTCAGCGTCAAACTGATCCTCTCCTAAATCATCGCTTAGTCCACTCATTGAATACTATCCTTTCCGTTACCAAGCACTAACACTAAAAGCTCTTTTTGATCCACTAAAGTACCTGCAGAAACTAAAGAGTCTCCAAGTTGAACCCCATAAACCATATTCTTACCAATGGCATCGATATAGGTAGATGAGTCTCTTACTTTTAAGCCCGCAGAAGTTAATTTTATCCGCGCATTTCGCTCGGTAAATTGAATCACTTCTGGTAGGGCAATTTTATCGTATTCACCTCGATTCAGTACAATGTATACCTTGCGATTAGGCTTAACCGCTTTACCCGCAGCCGGATTCTGTTCTCGAATGGCAAAGGGAGCGAATGTATCGCTGTAGGCAATGGTATCGTAAATTTCAACCCTCAACCCTAACCTATTCAATTCATCAGAAGCCTCTACGACACTCTTGCCCGTCAAATTAGGAACCTTAACCTCGGTACCGTGCTCCGTAAAAAAGGCCAACCCCCATCCGGTTAAAGTGATCAGTACAAACATCAAACCTGCCGCGATGACCAACTGGATGGAAAAAATCTTGGAAATAAAAAAAGAGAAGAACCTCTTCATAGCTTAACTTTCAAGGATCAAAGATAGAAAAAGGGGTGATTTTTAGTACTTTTCAGCCCACAAGATCAATTCGAATGGATGGACCACAAAAGCGCTTAAAAGTTGCCGTAGTCATGGGCGGTTTCTCTGAAGAACGAGAGATCTCACTTTTAAGTGGAGCAAACGTATGCGAACATCTCGACCCGAAAATCTTTGAGGTCTTTCCGATCGACATCTCTGAAACCTCATGGGAATGCATTCTTGATACTAAACGCTATCCCATCGATAAACGCGATTTTAGCCTTCAGCTCAATGAAAAAGTGATACGCTTTGACGTAGTCTTCAACGCCATCCACGGATCTCCTGGAGAAAACGGTCTATTAGCGGCATACTTTGAGCTATTGGGCATCAAGCAGACTGCAAGCGACCATTACAGTTCGGCCATAAGTTTCAATAAACGCGACTTATTGTGCATCGCCCGAGAACTTGGTATTCCTACCGCAAAATCCGAAGCGATTCATTACAACAACCTTGAGGATTACTCAACGATCATCGAGCAACTAAAATTGCCCGTATTTGTAAAAGCCAATCGCTCTGGTAGCAGCTTTGGAATCGAAAAGATAGAGGTAGCTGAAGCCCTGCCGGCAGCTATAAAACGCGTGGCCGAAGTCGATAAGGACGTTCTAATAGAAGAAGCCCTAGTAGGCCCCGAGATCACCATCGGAGTGGTAAGACTCAATGGTAAACTCGAAGCATTACCGGCAACGCTCATCGAAACTGAAAATGTATTTTTCGATTATGAAGCAAAATACCAAGGAGCTTCAAGAGAAATCACACCCGCCCCTCTACCGCAAACAATGATCGACACCGCCAATAAGATGGCCATTAAGCTTCATGACTATTTGGGACTTCAAGGCGTCTCGCGTTCAGAATTTATTTTGGTAGATGGTGTCCCGCATCTATTAGAGATCAACACTACCCCTGGACTGACTAAAAAAAGTCTCATTCCTCAGCAGATAGCCGCACATGGAAGTAATCTTGCAGCACTTTTTGAGGCAATGATCCACGAAGCGCTCAGCCATTAATTTGTACCTTTCGGTCATGAATAAGGCGATTTTTCCGGGTTCTTTTGATCCTATAACCCTAGGGCATTACGACATTATCCAGCGCGGCTTACAATTGTTCGACCATCTGGTGGTAGCCATCGGTGACAACAGCGATAAGTCGTATCGTTTTAGCCTTGCAGAGCGTCTCGAGTTTTTACAACAAACATTCAAGAATGAGCCGCGTATTGAAATCACAACCTATTCGGGCCTAACCGTTGATTATTGCAAATCAATCGAGGCTCAGTTCATTTTAAGAGGGCTTAGAAATCCTGCTGACTTTGAATTCGAAAAGGCTATTGCACATACGAACAGAACGCTTTCTAAAATTGAGACCGTGTTCTTGTTAACCGCCTCTGACAAAGCCTTTATCAGTTCTTCTATTGTGCGAGATGTATTAAAACACCAAGGAGATATCAGTGCCTTGGTGCCCACAGCGGTGAGTGAGCTTATTGCTAATCTTGACCGTTGAAGAGTCCTATTATATTCTTGTAGGAGTGACGCAAGGCAACGCGCTGTTCTTGGTCTCCTAACCACACTACTTCTGTGATTCCTTCTTCTAACTGAGGTTTGAGTTCGCCTTTAAAATCAGATCGCATTTCATACCAATAGGTCGTTTTCAAGCGCATCTCTCCTCGGCGCCTAAAAATATGATAGGTGATCGCTCTCTGAGGTCCAAGCATTACGTCCGGTAGACCAGTCTCTTCGCATACCTCTCTGACAGCTGCATCTTCAAGCCGCTCGTTCTTTTCAACTTTACCCTTTGGTAGGTCCCACTTATTGTTTCGGTGGATGAATAATACCTCATGCTTTTTGTTCCGCACAAGACCCCCGGCGGCAATCACCTCTTTGAACGATTTTTTGAATACCGTTAGCGGATCTTTAGCTTCAAAAAACCTTAGGTAAACTGGATTCTTTTTTTGCTTTACGAGCAGCGAACTCACAAGTTCACGCAAGTCCTTTTTTGAATCGATTTGCTTGGTTTTTTCGTGCTGCTCACAGCTGTGTGAAAGAAGAACGATTCGATTCTCATTTACGAAAACTTCGTACATTCGCGCTTATGATTTTGGACAAAGAAACAGCCTTTAAAACAGCAGAACTTCTCTTACAAATAAAGGCAATTCAACTGAATCCTGAAACCCCATTTACATGGGCATCCGGAATAAAGTCTCCCATCTATTGCGACAATCGTTTAGCGCTTTCTTATCCGACTGTTAGAAACTATCTGCGTCAAGAGTTTGTGCGTAAAATTGAACAACAATTTGGGACTCCAGAGGTGATTGCCGGGGTGGCAACAGGAGCCATTGGCATGGGTATTTTGGTTGCTGAGGCCATGGGACTGCCCTTCATCTACGTTCGACCAGAACCAAAAGGTCATGGGCGGATGAATCAGATTGAAGGACGACTTGAGAAAGGACAAAAGGTGGTAGTTGTAGAGGATTTAATTTCAACAGGAGGAAGCAGTTTTAAGGCGGTTGAAGCTTTGGAAGAAGGAGGAGCAGTGATCAAAGGAATGGCGGCTATATTCACCTACAACTTTGAAAATGCACAGGCGCTTTTCGAAACAAATGATCTCAGCGTAATTACGCTCAGTGACTATCAGCATCTCATTGCTTATGCCGAATCTCATGAACTCATTACGCCTGATCAATTAGAACTTTTGGCAAAATGGAGGTCAAATCCCAAGGAATGGCTCAATGCCTAAGCCTTTAAATAAACAACTATGGAAATTTCAACGAATCAACTCGCAATCTCAACTTCTAAAACCAGCTTGTTCGAGTTTCTTTCAAAGGTCGAAAACTTTGAAGCCATAATGCCTGAGAATATCAGTGTCTTTAAAGTCATTGACGATGACGCATTTAAGTTTGCGCTAAAGGGAATGCCTGAGATTGTATTAAAATTCACTGAGCGCCAGCCCGCAGATAAGATCGTATTGGGCTCTACCAACGATCAATTTCCTTTTGAACTCGAAGGGCTCATTGGGGGCACAGAAGATGAAGCTACCCTAAATCTTCGTTTTAGCGGATCTTTTAACCCCATGATCAGTATGATGATCAAGAATCCATTGACCAACTTCATCGAGACCCTAGCCCAGAAGACCGTTCAACATTTCGCTGAATAATCAAAGTGCGTTTCTGCACTATCTAAGAACAACACATCTCCTTTAGGGTCTCTCACGCGCAATCTTCCGTCTTCATTCACACCTAGAATAGTGACATTGTGGAATGAGTTATCCTGAACAGCTACACAACAACATTCTCCCTTCTGATATAAATGCGATTCAAAATGTTGAAGAAGCCTAGAATACTCCTTTGCACTTAAGTCTTGGATTTCAGAAAACCTTTTCTCGACAAGCGCTGAAAGACTCCGTGCCATCTCGTCAATATCTAAACTTTTTCCAGTTTCGTTCCTAACAGATGTAGCATGTTCGATCGCCTTAAAATGCTCTTGATTGAGATTGATACCTATACCCACAACAAACGGACTCGCTGAGGCTCCTAATAAGGCACGCTCTACTAAGATTCCACAAATCTTTTTTGAACCTGCCATTATGTCGTTTGGCCATTTAATCTTCAAATCGGGAACCTGAAGTTGCTCTAACCATTGGTAAACAAGCAGTGATACGTGAACAATAACTGCAAAAGATTGTGAAAATTCATTCGTAGGATCAGGTAGTAAAAAACTGATTGTTAGGTTTTTACCGGCTTCACTTTGCCAAACCTCTCCTCTTCTTCCACGGCCTGCCGTTTGATCTAAAGTATATACTGCAACCGGTGGCTCAAAAATACCCTGACGCCACAATGCTGACAAATACGAATTCGTCGAAGGTGTGGCATCTAGTTTGATTATAGTCATTTAACAATAACTTTAAGGGAGTATTTACAAGAAACAGTAACGAAGCAGTGCAAAATACGCTAATTTTGTCATGCGAATCTAAACCGTTTTAATGCAAGAAAACAAACAGTCGTCAGACGAACTCATCGCCCTCATCATTGATGGCATAGAAGATGTTAAAGGAGTAGAGATCAACCTCTTAGATCTTCGTGATATTGACAATACAGTTTGCGATTTCTTCATTATCTGCAACGGCACCTCTAATACTCATGTGAACGCCATTGTTTCATCCGTTCAAAAAAAGGTGAGTAAGACCATTAAAACAAAGCCTTGGCATGTTGAAGGAACAGACAACTCTGAATGGGTTTTAATGGATTACGTTAACGTGGTCGTTCATGTCTTTCAGCGCCCTATTCGTGAGCGTTATGACATCGAAGGTTTATGGGGAGACGCAAAGCTCACTGCCATTGAGAGATCCTTCTCTTAAAGTTGAGTCCTCTAAAAAAATTGAACTATGAGTAAGAATAATACAAAGAAACCCTCAAAATACGGCTGGATTTTCTACGCCGCCATTTTGGTTTTTATCGCTATCAACCTCTTTGGAGGCCTCGCTTTTAATAGCACTGAGAAAACAACCACCTCACAGCTAGAAGATTTTATGAAGCAAGGCGACGTTGCCAAAGTCGTCATCATTACCAATACCAGACAGGCAAAGGTTTTTCTCACCCAAAAAGCCTTGGCTAAAGAAGAGCATCGAAAAGTGTCTGACAGTCCGCTACTTCCATCAGCGACCTTGGCGCCGCAATACGTGTTAGACTTTGGAGACCTGCAGAATTTTGAAAACAAAATCAACGAGCTCAAAAGAGAGTATGCTCTGGATACCGTCTTAGATTACGATAAAGAAAATAACTATCTCCTCGAGCTTTTAATTTCTGTATTGCCTTTTGTCCTCATTATCGGAGTATGGATTTTTCTTATGCGGCGCATGTCTGGCTCAGGAGGCGGAGGAGCAGGAGGACAAATCTTTAGCATCGGAAAATCGAAAGCAAAACTCTTTGATGAGAAGAAGGATACACGCACTTCTTTTAAAGACGTGGCTGGACTTGAAGGTGCCAAAGAGGAGGTTCAAGAAATTGTTGAGTTCTTAAGGAATCCAGATAAGTACACCGCCTTAGGAGGTAAAATTCCAAAAGGAGCTTTACTCGTTGGCCCTCCGGGTACGGGTAAAACACTACTGGCGAAAGCTGTCGCCGGAGAAGCCCGAGTTCCATTTTTCTCGCTATCGGGATCAGACTTTGTAGAAATGTTTGTGGGAGTGGGAGCATCAAGAGTTAGAGATCTTTTTAAGCAAGCAAAAGACAAGTCTCCGGCTATCATATTTATCGACGAAATCGATGCCATTGGTAGAGCTAGAGGAAAGAATAATTTCACGGGCTCAAATGACGAACGTGAGAATACTTTAAATCAGTTGCTCACTGAAATGGACGGTTTCGGAACCAACACCAACGTCATCGTACTTGCAGCTACGAACAGAGCTGATGTTCTCGACAAGGCACTTATGCGTGCCGGAAGATTTGACCGCCAAATCTATGTAGATCTTCCGGATCTCAATGAGCGTAAAGAAATCTTCGAGGTTCACCTGCGTCCCATTAAAACTGCAGAAACGCTAGATGTAGATTTTCTTGCACGTCAAACACCTGGATTCTCTGGAGCAGACATCGCAAACGTCTGTAACGAGGCTGCCCTTATCGCAGCAAGAAATGAGCATAAGGCAGTGACCAAACAAGATTTCTTAGATGCGGTAGACCGGATCGTTGGAGGACTTGAAAAGAAAAATAAAATCATCACTGCCGAAGAAAAGAAAACCATTGCTTTTCACGAAGCAGGGCATGCTACTGTGAGCTGGATGCTCCGTTATGCAGCACCCTTAGTAAAAGTTTCAATCGTTCCTCGTGGTCAGTCATTAGGTGCTGCATGGTACCTTCCTGAAGAACGTCAAATTGTGAGACCCGAGCAATTAATGGATGAGATGTGTGCTACCATGGGAGGACGGGCAGCAGAAAAAGTCATATTTGATACCATTTCGACGGGAGCACTTAGTGATCTAGAGAAGGTTACCAAGCAGGCACGTGCCATGGTGACCATTTACGGACTGAATGAGAAATTAGGTAATGTAACCTTCTACGATTCATCAGGACAAAACGATTACGGATTCACCAAACCCTACAGTGAGGTGACGGCTAAGTTGATCGATGACGAAATCTCTAAAATTATCGAGGAGCAATATCAGAGGGCTATTCAGATTTTGAAAGAGCATAAAGACAAGCTTACTACTCTAGCAAATCGATTACTTGAGAAAGAGGTTATCTTTAAAGACGATTTAGAACATATCTTTGGGAAGAGACCTTTTGAGGTAGTTGAAGAAACAGAAGCGCCTCAAAATACCGAAAACAGCGAAGAAACCGTATAACAGAGAGACAGGCTCGAATGAACTTTTTTAAACGCCTTTTTGGAACTAGCGTAAAAGATAGTACACAAGGCGTGCCAGAATCTGATCAAGAATCTACCGAGAATGTAGCTATAGACATGCTCTTTCTTCAAGAGTTCAGAAAGAACAAAGGAAAGTTCATCTATTGCGCATCAGAAGAGGAGATTCAATCAAATCTAGACGCTATCCTTGAAGAAAATAGCTGGAGAGCTGACCAAGTTCTTTGCTTCAGTGAAGATCTCACTAAAGCGTACGGAAACGACTTGGCACTAACGACTAATCCTTCATCTTCAAAGATCTTTTTTACCGAATGTGAACACCTCATCGCTAACCAAGGCTCTGTGCTGGTTTGTTCGCGTCAGTTGAGGAGTATCAAACAAGAAGAGCTCCCAGAGCATTTAATTATTCTGGCGAGAACCTCTCAGATCGTAAGGTCGATTTCAAGCGCCTTGAAATCTATAAAGCAACGCTATTCGGGTCAACCGCTACCCACTAAAATCACCTCGTTTAAAAACAATCAAATCACAGAAGAAAATCAAGACGACTTCATGCATTACGGGTCAAAAACGAAGAACCTATATTTGCTGTTATTGGAAGACTATTAGTCTATGAATACTATCATTCTTCGATCTGCCAGTGGAGCGCTGTATGTTCTTCTCTTTATAGGGACGGTGCTTTCACCCTATTCTATTCTCTTTCAATTTTTTATTGGAGCCTTAACCGTACTCTCGGCCTATGAACTGGCTCGCATGCAATCCAAGTCAATACGTTGGGCTATAGTAACTGCAGTCGTTACGTTAGCCGCTGGCACCCTTATTCTGCCTCCCCTCTTAACAGGTTTTTTTGGGGCGATACTCGCACTCATTGCCCTGTTATGCTTCAAATCGTCTTTTAAAATTCCTCGCTTTATGTGGATGTATTCACTGGTGTATATGGCACTTGGAATTAGCAGTTTTTATGGAGTTTACGCTACCGGTCAATGGCTATGTTTTGCTATGCTCGTTGTCTTGTGGACAAATGACACCCTAGCATACGCAGTAGGCTCTTTAATCGGAAAAACTAAAATCACCACAATCTCGCCAAAGAAAAGTTTAGAAGGCTATATCGGAGGACTAATTTTTAGTCTCGTCGCTTCATTCCTACTAAACCGCAACCTAGATCTAGGCCTGACTGCGATTCAATCCGTTATTTTAGGTGCAGTGATCAGTATTACGGCAGACTTTGGAGATTTGCTCATTTCAAAATTGAAGCGTTTGTACGACTTCAAAGACAGTGGACGTCTCATTCCAGGTCATGGAGGTATTATGGATCGGATAGACAGTCTTATATTCGCAATGCCGTTCATTTATCTTTTTCTGCATGTATTACATCTTTAATTCGCTCTAATGTTTCACAAAGAAGGATACCCAAGCATCTTTATCGCAACGCTTCTTTCTGCAGGATTGGTCTGGATTGGAGGAGCTATCGAATCAAGTTGGTTCAAGTACATTCCTGCAAGCATAGGACTGATCCTATTGGTACTTGTTTTGCAATTTTTTAGAAATCCTAGTAGAAGCGCTACACATAACGATAAGGCTATTGCCTCACCTGCCGATGGAAAAGTGGTTCAAATCGTCAAGGTGACAGAGGACGAATTTTTAGGGGACGAACGCATGCTTATATCGGTTTTTATGTCTCCATTAAATGTGCATGTCACCCGTTATCCTTGCGACGGAGAAGTGGTTTACTCTCACTATCACCCAGGAAAGTATTTAGTTGCCTGGCATCCTAAATCAAGTACACTAAACGAACGCACTACAGTAGCCATTCGTCATAAGAACAATCAGCACATACTGTATAGACAAATTGCCGGGGCCTTAGCGCGCCGTATTGTGAATTATGCAAAAAAAGGGGGCAGCGCAGCACAAGGTAAAGATGCCGGATTCATCAAGTTCGGGTCACGCATTGATATCTACCTCCCCTTAGACGCTTCGATTAAAGTAGAAGTTGGCCAAAAGGTTCAAGGAGGAAGATCGGTCTTAGCAGAATTATCCTAGCTTCTCTAAGGCTGATTCTATCGCTTGAATTTTTTCTTGAGCATCGTCAGCTTTCTTGCGCTCAATCGCTACAACAGCTTCTGGAGCATTTGAAACGAAACGCTCGTTTTTAAGTTTCTGATTTACTTTAGCAAGGAACCCTTTCTGGTACTCCAATTCTTTCTGTAACTTTTCGCGCTCTTCTTCAACATCAATTTGATTTCCTAGTGGCACATAATATTCTACCGTTCCCACCCTGAAACTAATCGCATTTTCAGGGGCAGATTCTACCTGTATAAGTGCTTCGGTAAATCCTAACTTAGAAAGAACCTCCGGAAATAATTCAATAGTCTCTGATTGAAGGGTATATACTTCAAGTACTTCTTTAGGCTTAAGATTTTTGTCTTTACGCAGCGTTCTCAGCGCCGAAATCACCTCTTGCGTATGTTCAAAGCGTTTCATTAACGAAGTGTCGACAACCCCTGCATTTGGCCAATGTGCCACACAGATCGAATCGCTTTGATCACGTTCTTTCAACTCATGCCATAACTCTTCGGTTAAAAAAGGCATGAATGGATGCAATACCTTTAGAAGGCGTTCCATCAGATCAAACGCTTGCTCCTTTGTCTTGTGATCAATAGGCTGCTGATAGGCAGGTTTGATCAATTCGAGCAACCAAGAGCAATAATCGTCCCATATCAATTTATACAATGCCATTAAGGCGTCTGAAATGCGATACTTATCATATTGATCTTCAATAAATTCAAGCGTTTGACTGAACTGCGACTCGAACCATGCAATCCCTAACTTATTGGCTTCAGGCTGAGGCAGCTCTGCTACCTCCCAACTCGTAATGAGACGAAATGCATTCCAGATTTTATTGGCAAAATTCCTTCCTTGTTGGCAAAGCGCCTCATCGAAGAGCAGGTCATTTCCTGCAGCTGAGCTTAACAATAATCCTACTCTGACCGCATCGGCACCGTAAGTGTCAATCAGCTTTAGGGCGTCTGGCGAATTCCCCAGAGATTTTGACATTTTTCGTCCCTGCTTATCGCGAACCAATCCAGTGAGGTATACGTTTTTGAAGGGGAAGGTATTTCGATATTCATAACCCGAGATGATCATCCGTGCAACCCAGAAAAACAAGATATCGGGTCCGGTGACGAGGTCAGATGTTGGGTAATAATAATTTACTTCTTCATTGTCGGGCTCTAAAATCCCATTGAATACACTGATCGGCCATAACCAAGAAGAAAACCAGGTATCTAGAACGTCTTCATCTTGCTTGAAATCAGCGGCTGTATAGCGCTTATCAATTCCTGACTCAGCGGCCTTTAGATTGGCCTTATCTATGGCTTCATCAATAGTTCTAGCCACCACATACCCTCCCTCGTAATAGTACGCAGGAATTTGTTGTCCCCACCACAATTGTCGTGAGATGTTCCAGTCTCGGATATTCTCTAACCAATGTCTATAGGTATTATCAAATTTTGAGGGGTGAAGTTTGATCTCTCTTGTATTTAAAACAGCATCAATGGCGGGCTTGACCAGTTCTTCCATTTTTAAGAACCACTGATCAAGAAGACGAGGCTCAATGACCGCGCCTGTTCGCTCTGAAGTACCCACCTTATTCATGTGGTTTTCAACCTTTTCGAGAAGCCCAAGACGTTCTAGTTCGTCTGAGATCAGAGGCCGCGCTTCAAAGCGATCCTGTCCTTCAAAACTGAGTGCATGGGCATTCAAGGTCCCATCATTATTTAAGACATCAATTACCTCTAATCCGTAGGTGTCGCCAATATTTTTATCATTCTGGTCATGAGCAGGAGTTATTTTTAAACATCCCGTTCCAAATTCAGAATCGACATAAGTATCGGAAATTATAGGTATTTCCCTATTACACATGGGCACATAAACCTTCTTTCCTACCCAATTCGTGTAGCGTTCGTCTTCGGGGTTTACACAAATAGCCACATCTCCAAAAATGGTTTCAGGCCTTGTGGTAGCCACCGTTATAGCACCAGAGCCGTCGACAAAAAGATACTTGACGAAATACAGTTTTCCTTCACGTTCTTGGTAAATGACTTCTTCGTCTGATAAGGTGGTTTTAGCCTCTGGATCCCAATTCACCATACGGTATCCACGATAGATATGCCCTTTTTCATATAAGTCTACAAACACCTCAATTACTGAATCGTACATGTGGCGGTCCATCGTAAAAGTGGTACGCGACCAATCACAAGACGCACCTAAACGTTTCAATTGCTCAAGAATGACACCTCCGTACTCCTCAGTCCACTCCCACGCGTGTTTTAAAAACTCCTCTCGAGTCAGAGACTCCTTTGTAATTCCGCGTTCTTTTAAGCGATTGACCACCTTAGCTTCTGTCGCTATTGAGGCGTGATCGGTTCCGGGAACCCAACACGCATTTTTTTGCTGCAAACGCGCACGTCTAATCAGCACATCTTGAATGGTATTATTGAGCATATGCCCCATATGCAACACCCCTGTAACGTTCGGAGGTGGTATCACAATGGTATAAGGCTCCCTAGAATCTACTTTAGACTCAAAGAATTTGTGTTCAAGCCAGTAAGCGTACCATTTTGACTCAATCGATTGGGGGGTGTAGGTTGAATCCACTAGAAATAGGGAATTAAAGCGTTAAAGTGTAGCGACAAAAATAGGAAACATCATATCATAACTAAAAGTTATTTGCTTTCTGTATATAGATATTTAGCTTTCAAAATGTTAGCAGAAAATACATTCGTATGAAAAAGTTCATATTTTCCATTTTCGGATTCTTTACCGCACAGGTAGCCTCTAGTCAGGAGCCCGTTCTTATAGACGGTACCTCGACTATAGAATTTGGAACAATCACAGCCACGACCAAGCAACCCTTGTACTTTAAGATCACCAATAAAAGTGAATCTTCTTTACTCATTTCTGAGGTGCGCACAAGTTTTGGCTATGACGCCACCTACTTCCCTGAAAGTTTAGCTTCAGGGGCGATTGACAGCATTGGTTTTACCATTGATATTAGCAAATTGAACGGACCGTTCAAAAAAAAAATTAGTCTGGTATCTAACACTTCTAATGGAATCACCGTTTTTACCATAGCTGGAAGAGTAGAAGACTAAATCCTTTACCTTTGGATTAAAAAGGTATGCCCAGTATCTCCAAGAAGGCTCAGCTTATGCCTTCTTCTCCCATAAGAAAATTAGTTCCTTACGCAGAAGGCGCTAAGAAGAGAGGTATTCACGTTCATCACCTCAATATCGGTCAACCCGATATCAAAACCCCAGACCAAGCACTTAAGGCTGTTAAAGAGGCCGACATCAGCGTACTTGCCTACAACCGAACCGAAGGCTCCGATACCTTTAGAACTAAAATCGCTGGGTACTACAATGCCTTAGATTTAAACGTTACTGCTGAAGACATCGTAGTCACCACAGGTGGGTCAGAAGCGTTATCGTTTGCCCTCGGATCTGTTTTAGATCCCGGAGAAGAACTTATTGTTCCGGAGCCTTTTTATGCCAATTACAATGGTTTTGCCCAGGCCAACAATGTGACTATTGTTCCGATCACCTGTGACTTTGACAACGATTTCGCCCTACCGAGTATTTCGGATTTTGAACGACTTATTACTGAAAAGACACGTGCTATTTTGATCTGTAATCCTTCTAATCCTACAGGCTATGTCTATAAGAAAGAAGAGCTCGATCAATTGGCTCATCTTGCGCTGAAACACGATTTGTACATCATTGCTGATGAAGTGTACCGTGAATTCGTTTACGACGGCGCTACACACTATTCAATGCTAGGCTTTGACCAGCTAAAAGAACACACGATTGTGGTAGACTCCGTTTCAAAACGTTACAGCATGTGTGGGGCACGCATCGGATTCGTGGTCACCAGAAACAAGGCTTTAAGGGCTGCTATTTTGAAGTTTGCCCAGGCCCGACTCTCCCCTCCTACCTACGCGCTAATCGCCAGTGAAGCCGCAATGGATACCGATAAGCATTATTTTGATGCGGTTCTAAAAGAATACGGTGAACGTCGCGATTTTTTGGTTGAAGGATTGAGCCGCATTCCAGGGGCGCAAACCACAAATCCTAAAGGAGCGTTCTATTGCATTGCAAAACTTCCTGTCGATGATGCTGAGGCTTTTGCCCAATGGCTGTTAGAACACTTTGCCTTAAAAAACGAAACCGTCATGGTGGCTCCAGCTGGTGGATTCTATAGTACACCCGGAATGGGAAAAGATGAAGTGCGTATAGCTTACGTACTCGATAAAGGATCTTTACAAAAGGCCCTTACAATACTTGAAGAAGGACTAAAAGCATACTCTGGTTAATCCATGGCTGTCTTGAATTCTGATTTAAAGTCCTATAATACATTGGGTGTGTCTGCCCAAGCTAGGGCTATACATTCTATACACACTGAATCAGAATTAATCGCCTTTTTGGAAGAAGACACTTTAGGCGATGACCTCATTTTAGGGCAAGGTAGTAATGTGCTTTTCACAGATCATTTACCCTATCGCGTGGGCCTTATCAGATTAAAAGGACGTCATTTCAATCCGTATTCAGAAAATGAGGTGTTGGTGACCGCAGCTGCAGGCGAACCATGGCATGACTTTGTGATGTGGACGCTTGAACAAGGATTTGGTGGGCTTGAAAACCTCGCCCTTATTCCTGGATCTGTCGGCGCCGCCCCCATTCAAAATATTGGGGCTTATGGCGTAGAATTAAAAGACAGTTTTTATTCGTGTAGAGCTTTCGATCGCAGCACTCGAGAAGAAAAGATATTCTATTCTGAAGACTGCGCTTTCGAATACCGAAATTCAATCTTCAAAAGCGAGCATAAAAATCGATACGTTATTGTCGAGGTTACCTTTAAACTGAG